>Ga0131853_10000953_pt1 | contig 52332 bp, 32 predicted proteins | sample TergutLab28metaG_FD_92764 | JGI IMG/M metagenome (GOLD analysis project Ga0131853, IMG submission 92764) | Labiotermes labralis P1 segment gut microbial communities from Petit-Saut dam, French Guiana - Lab288 P1 (version 2) (version 2) | ecosystem: Host-associated > Arthropoda: Insects >...
ATTAGGTAGGTCATGTCTGTATGGAACATTCATTAATAAGATATTAGTGTGCTTATTATTCTTTATAAAACTCATAGTATTATGAAAAGTCTGAGAAAATTTATTAAGTTCATAATCATTTGTACCACTACAAATTATTGCATCTTCATGAGAGAGTTTTCTAACCTCATGTTTTGCTGTCTCATTTAGTTCATTAGTTGTGGATCCCGGTTTCACAATACTGTACAGTTCATATTTATTACTTAATAGTGGTTTAAGGGCACATGCATACCCTTTGATATGACTCCCATTAATATTATTCTATGTTTCTTAGAATATAAACGTTTAAATTGTGGACTCTTTTTCACTTCCTATTCCTAAAGGTCTCTAGAATAGGATTAACATTAGTAATACCATTTACTATGGTTGGAATAGCATGTGGCACACTTTTACTATTGGTTGTCCCTTGTAGGTTAGGTTTACTTTGCTTGATCTCACCAAGGTTAAAACAAGCCTAGGTGAGATCAAGCAAAGTAAACCTAACCTACAGGGGACAACCAATAGTAAAAGTGTGCCTTCGCTGTGAAACAAGACGGGCTGTTGCACTACCATTTGTGTTATGACGGGATAAAAATCCTTCACGCCTTTTGTCCCTTATAGTTTGACAAATTATGTGGCACTTATTCCCATGAAAAGTGCTTGGTTTTTTCTCCAAGCAGATATACAAGACTCAACTCTTTATTTAATTAATACACCAACAAATGCGACGTAAAGCGTATGAGTCACACGCTATACATTGCACAACGCACATCCATAGCCATGCTCATTCTGAACAGTATACAACTCGCACAATACACAAGACATGCTGCCACAGCACCAACTCAACGTAACGATGTTAATCAGTGTGCTTTTAAACTATAAATTTAGCAACGAACAATGTATGCTCCCTGAGGATGATCGTATGATCGAAACATGTAGTAGCGTTGTAATGTGAATTTTAGATAATTAAATGAGTATATGTGCATTTGTTGGTGTATTAATTAAATACACTACTGAATGCACGGTGCAACGATGAAGATAGACTATGTTCCATGACAAAAACACTCCCTCCACAGAGGCGTTGTTGGATATTTTATGAACGTAAATTTCTCGTTGGTATGAATATACGTCTGTGCGCATGCGCAAGAAGAAATGGAGACAAAGGTTTTGTGATGTGGTGAAGTACTGAGCTGTAGTTTTTAGTGAATGGCTTGGTTTAAAGTGTGATTTTAAAACTGTTGTGAACAATATACATGTGGGATCATGGTAAATGAGTGTGGATATATCGTCTTCCTGCTTTTATTGGTTCCATACATCGAAAGTGGTACGTATGAGACATTTTGACAGCATTGGGGTGCAAGCAATGTATTGGTTTACCCTGCCCTTCCGTTTGCTCCGATGATGCCAGCTGTGGCATGTGAAACGTTAAGTAGATTAAGAGGCTTGCGCCCGGTCTCTTAACAATAATACGACTGTTTTTAACGTATCGGTAAGCGACGGAGAGCAGGATTTGTTACGAAAAAGTGAATGAGACGCAGGTTATTTCTATTCTTTACGGGAATGAGCTCTGTCATTTTCTGTGGAAGTAATGCATTCTCAATCTATTCTGTGAATAATTACAAAAATATAACGCGCTGCTCGTACAGAGAATGCAGAAATGATCTCATAGTTCACAATACGACAGATGCATATGCGTTTGTGTCAGGTACCGGAAGGTCTATGAAGATTATGAATTTGTGGTCGTGACATTTTCAGCATCATTTTTAGTTTAATACAGAGTTTTAGTTTTAATTTTATTAGTAGAGACTTTAAAGTTGTTTATCGTTACAATACATAGAGAGTTTAGGGGCCACATGAAGATAACCCATTCTTCAGTAGAATAATTCGTGAATCATATAAAAGTGCAAGCCATGAAGTTCCCCAAGTGCCTGCTATATAACATAGCATTATGAGATTCAAGGTGTTTATGGTGATGCTAAAGAACGTTCAGCTGTACTAGTGCATCACACCTTGTTCCTTGGTCAATAGTTGGAAATCGATATAACGTCATATCCCAGCCAACTTGAAACATCAGTATAACATTTCTCTACTTATCGTGTGCCTTACAGAAATTATTTAATTTGGAAGTTGTTTACAAACATCAGCTATTTTGTTTACATTCCTGTTGGCATGATTGTCAGTAATATTTTTTGCCGGAGGATGTTTTGAATATTAAGTTGTTGGATAACCTGAGGCATTCATTCACATGTGTCAGAGTATAGTGAAATGATTATGAAGCTAAAGGTTCCAAAAACACTACTTAAGTCTGCTAATCACATGAAAAATATCCAGTTTGTATGAATCTTTGTGTATGTTAAACTCATGGATGTATTTCTCAAGCCCTGGTTTTGCTAATATTAATCTCTGACCATACCTTTATTCTATTATTCACTTCCTGAATTATTGTTTCTTCCACTACTTTGTTTTGATAGTTCTGCAAGCACTGGTGTTAAAATAGCCACAGCATGCTTGCAGTTGTGGATCATGTTATTTACTGACGAGAGGACGTAATGTTCTGTACACACTGCAGCTGTGTTCATTAGGCAGCTAAATGAAATTTCTACAGTTTTCAGTGTGTCCATATTGTTTAGCAGCATTATGGAAGTAACATATTTGTTTTAATATTGATCCTAGAACAAGTGATTTTTTTTAATGTTATGTTATAGAGACCCCACTGATAGTAAATTTAGATGTTTGTGTTTCAGAACCTTAGAACATTTATGATTTTTATGTTCTCTTTTCTACAAAGAAGACAGTTTTGTATGTAAGTTACATGAATATTTTATTGATATTGGCTATTGTACAGAGTATGGTTATTCCCATATGACTGGGTGCCTATATTTGAGGGTCTCAGTGACACATTTGTTTAGTGGTCACATTGCTGCATTTTGTGCTGCTGTAGTGGGATGTTTTGTGAATGCTGTGCTGAATCTACTGAACTTATTCCCATGGATCAACAACTTCAATATTGTCCTTGATCTGTTAACATTTCTCCTACCAGTGTAGTTCTTATGTATTCCCTGTGCAGTCATGTGGCAGTTTTGTTTTTATGACTGTTGGTAACAATGACCCTTTGGCACCGAAAGTCGATTGCAGTCAACACGTGTTGTGGGGCCAAAATTCCTGAAGTCAGATAAAGATGCTGCAAAAAACACGCAAAGTAATGGCAAACAATTTCCAGGCTGTACACCCTGCATTTTATTCCAGCCCCAGAGGATTGACCACATGACAATATTTCCTAGTGACAAGCACTTTGTGCTGGTTGGCCTAGGGTTGTGAAGTTTAGAGGGAAATAGAACAGAAGGCAGAAAGGGGAAATAAACATTCTGACAATTCATGGGTCTTTCTGTGGCCTCCGTATAATTAAAGTTAGAATACACATCTGTCCAGGACAGGATTGAGATTAAGGGAGGAGGCTGTTCTTATGCAATTGAAGCCATGTTTCTTTCACACTCTTTTTGCTATGTGCTTTTAGAACATTAAGGGATTCTCTTTTGTGTTATAAACATGGAAATGTGTATCAATTATGTACAAGAGGTTTTGCACCGTGAAATTACGCGAAAGTAGTGTTTTTGGTACCATTCTTAGAGCCATACTTTCCTTCTGTAGGTCACTGAGAAAATAACCTCTAACTCCCACACACTGAATTATTTTTTACTTTTGGGAAAATCCCTTTGTGGCTGGTGATAGCCTTACAAGTAAAGTCATAGTTTTGTAACGTATTAGTATGGTAAGGTGACATTGAAGTATATTTGACAGTGTTATGCTGAATGGGAGTTATTTCTTTGTAATAGTGGCTGAACTGTTCTTTGTCTACCATCTCTATAACAAACTCTTACTTACAGTTACAATATGAGCGTGGCATATTGCATTTGATAATAGCTGTCACTGTCACTTAGCTTGATGGAATTTGATTTTTTACTGGAAGGGGTAAAAAGTAAAAAAATCACAGCATATCATGGCAGATAGATGAACTTCAGGATTTTACTGCCATTTCTGATCATGCTATGGTTTTAGTTTAATCCATTATGTTTCCATTATGCCTATTCATTGTTGTTGGGTGTAGGATGTAATTCCCCATGTATTGTAGCAGTTTGCTTGTTTGGGTTTGGTTTAAGTTTGCATTTAACATGCATAAGAAGGCCACATCTACAGCTGCTCTTCTTCTGCTAGAGCCAGGCCACTAAACCCATACCTTATGGGCAGCATGTTGCCCTGATACAGTGTTATGTTACCCATGGGGAATTTTAAATGAGAAAAGTCTTTAACCCCTACCCTGATGAAGCCATGATAGAACAGTGAAGCAGTTCTGGAAATTTTGAGCAGTTTGCTTATCGAGACATACATTACCTTATGAATTAATTCTATAAAAATGTGAAAAAATAGCAACACCACAGCCCTGGTTGTGAATTGCACTGTTTATAAATTTGCTATATGTTTGTCAGTATATCTTTATTGCAATTGAATAAGGAAGCACTATTTTACACTCTGTGCACAGCTTGCTTTGGTAGGGGCCCTGGACCTGTTATAAGACTATGGATTTGATGATCTTTACAGTACTTGGTGTGTAAAAAATACACAGGTAAAATTATACGTATAATTATAGGTGCAGTAATTCATTCTTCATTTTATGTATTTAATTTCATGTTGCCTACATGCAGACCAAATTTTGCCCAAGTTGGCCCAATCATGTAATAAGTTGAGCAAGCCCGTGCTAGGTAGTGGCTATATATTTAGTATAACTGTACTGGCTGCATTAACTACAGATGCATGTATTTATGGTGTGTGTGTATGTTTATCTATCTAAAAATACGGCCCCTTTGAGTTGTGGTTTTGTGATGCTAGGCTTGTGAATTATGTTACAGTATTTCAGGAGATGTGTAACCACCATCTGTAATTTTATCACTTTATCTATATGACATATTTTACTGTAGTGTTGTGATGTTTATTGTGTAAATAACATGTTCTGAAGAAGCAAGTATTTTTTTGTTCTGGTCACTAATTATTGATGTCTGTTTTAAAGTAGATATCAATGTATTTTGGTTTTCACACAACACATATTTATTACCAAAATTGGTGACATATTTGATGAAAGGCTTTTGAAACCAGATTTCATCAATGTCCCACATACAGTGTGGCTTTTGTCCTGCTGGGCAAATGTGGAAGATACTGTGTAAGTGTAACAAGCTGTATTGTGCTGTATGTCACATATGATCGGTCTATTGCAGTGTTTGGTAGGCCCTGTATGGTATACTTTCCAAGAATATACCTAGGTTGCGTATGTGTCATTTCGGTGTTGCAAGGCAAGTTAATGCGCCTAGTCAGCAGCGTATGAATTGATGGTCTGTGCATACTTTGCACAGTTTATTAGGACAGACAGGATACTCACAGCACATTTGAAGTACAGGCCATCCGTATAGGAAAATAAAAAAAATAAAAAAACATGTGAGATATATAACATAAGAAGAAGAGAAAAACACTGGAAATTCTTGAAAATTACCGAATTTCTTAAAGTTGGGAGCACAGTGTATGTCTTAGAAGCCCTTAAAAACCACGCATTGATTGGCACAGCTCTTAAATTTGGGTATAACCGTAGTAATGAAATACTAGTATATTTTATGTTATTACAGTGCTATCCCTTTGTGGCTGGTCTGAAAATCGCAGATTTCATGGGATGTCATGGCAGATGCAGGCTATCTCAGCAGTAAAGCAGCTGTGATCGTTGTGGTGACAAAAGAAGTACTGCATATGCTGAGTGTTAATGTAGCCTTAGTTATACAGCATGCAATGTGCTTGCACCATATTGTCATCTGTGGGCTCTTTGGCTCTGCAGCAGTTTTCCACAGTATCTAATAAACGGTACGATTTTCGAAAAAAAGTTAGTGAACATAAAATGTATGTTTTGACTTTCTCTACAACCATTCTCTGAAACTTACCTCATACTAAGAAGAAATGAGCGAGATATGATAAAAATGTATATTGGTCTTCATGTAAAATACCCACTATTCTTAACAGATTTTAATGAAACTTGAATTTTCTCGACATAGTATCGAAAAATACCCAAATATCAAATTTCGTGAAAATCCGCTAAGTGGGAGCCGAGTTTTTCCATGAGGATGGACGGACGGGCAAGTGGAGAGACGTGGCGAAGCTGATAGTCGCTTTTCGCAATTTTCCGAACGCGTCTAATAAAAATTACTTGCTACGAAAACTCTTAAGTAAATTATGTTTCTTGTAAACTGTAATATTTCGTAGCTTTTGTTTTTGGGGACATCTTTATCTTCATTTCACTTTTCTAGACTCACATGTGAACGTCTTTTATTTGGCGTTCATGATAGTGGATTTTAAAAGCCCAAAATTTGTCATTAATTCCGGTATGTTATGAATACTATTAATAATATTTTCAGTACTGCACATTGTTCTTAAACCTAGTTCCCATTTTTTGTATTATTCAAGACTTGGTCCAGTTCATGCTTTGTTACTTTATTAATTGAAGCAAACGTGAAAAAATAATTAGCTGGTATGATTGTTTCAATGTTATTGTTTTTTGGCCTGTCCTGTGAAAAGTCAAAAACGGACAAGCTGGGGAGGATATCGAAATCATGCTCATTCATTTTGTAGTCTGTCTTGCAACACGTCCGTAGCCTCTTTCAAAGCGATTTATCCACAGAGTGCGATCTAGTGCTGTCTCTTTCAAATTCCAATATATTTTCTTTTCCAGTAGCCGCATACGTCTTCTTCTTCGTCGTCTTGTCTCCTCTATCTTTCCTTCAATAACGTGTTTTACAAAGCAGTTAGGACGCAAGTTTTGCTCTGTCTAGTTAACATTCCTTCGTTTTACGGTATGCAGGATATTCCTGCCCTCCTTGACTCTGTGTAATACTTCATTTTTTACACGATCGTTCCTACTGACGTACTTCCTTCTCCAGCGCCACATTTCAGAGCTTTCAAGGTATGTATGCTGTACTTTGCGAGTGTTCACGTTTCAACACCATGGAAAGCTGTGCTCCAGGTGTAGCATTTTACTAGTTTCTTCTGTAATTAAAGTCCAATTTGCTGACGAGACGAGTCTTCTTGTTGGGTGTCGCTTTTGCCAGGGCAGTCCTGGATTTTATTTCGCCTGTGCGTCTTGCATCACTTGTTCTCAGGCTGGCCAGACAGTCGGTATATTCCGCATTTTACATTTTTTGATCTATGGTAATCTGCACTGGCTATATTGAAGTAACTGGGTTGTACCCGAATGTCATTAAGACTGGACGTTGGATGTAAAGTTTGCCTTTTCCGTTGTTTGAATTAGCCTCCAGTTCTTGTAATGTGTTGCAGTACTAAGAATGCTAGCTTATTCTGAATTATTCAGCAGGTCGTCTTTGTGAGAGCTGGCTGGAACTTCACAGCGCTAATTTTCTGCAGGTTTTTAAGAAACCACGTCACTTAGCTCGAAGGATAGGGCATGATGCTTAATTCCGAACTCTCACCACCGTTTCACTACGTGCACATAATCGTCATCGTATTAGGTGTGATGTAACTTCCGTAATTGATACTTAATGTTCAAATAACACGCGTTAATATTATTGTGTTTGATAACACAAACATTGAGTCAACTAACAAAGATGAAGTGTTTTATCTTCCCAAAAATTAAACCAGGAGACAAAGTGCCTGAGACGTCCGTATAGAGGTGAGCGCATTTCAAATTTTATTGCACGGTTTCTGTGGGGGGGGGGGGGGGTTTTGTAACAGAAGACTGCTGGGAAGTTACAGTTTCTCACTTCCAGCATTTACCGTAATGTGTGCTATGTGTATTGTCTTCCAGATTTGTTATGCAGATGTGTGCACGGAGTGACAATCACGGGCACCGACAAATATAGACTCTTCAGGCCGTTAACCTCGGCTTAAGGGAAGTAAAACCTACCATAGCAGTTACAGAATATTTGATTCAACAAATTGCACGATCACTAATATATCATCATTTTTGTCACCTACCGTAGTAAATTATGAAATTTTAAAACGTAGCATATCCCTCAAAACATTCCAGAACTTTCGTATGTGTGAAGTACGTGTTGCGATCTTATGAGTAGTTCGACACCTAACCATGAAGTACCTGTAAGTAATATTTAAACATAGAGATCGTATCTCACAGCAAACAATCTGCGGCTCGAAGGTTCAAGTCGCCTGGCCTATGATGTCGTGTCGATTAGTAAATAGTTGTCTATGTAAAGGAGGAGCTGCAGGGTCTGTGCGTCGATCCTAAATGTGGAGGCAGCAAGCTTCTCCGAAACGTCGGTAACGGTTTGCCAATCGGCACGGCGTCATACTCCAGAAGACTTGAATCTTCACGCTGCTGTGAGAACGTCACATCTTGCACATTGCTACTCTTACAAATAGGGAGGTCACTAATGCTTATAGGGGACCAACCGGTTTTATTGTGAGAATTATTCGTACTAAACACATGAATAGGCAGTGTGGCCGAAAGTGCAGTGTATTCAGGTTGTCACAGGGATATATATATATATATACACACACATATATATATATATATATATATATATATATATATAACGCAGTTGGTATAGCAACTGCTACGGGCTGGAGGGTCCGGGGATTGAATCCCGGTGGGGGCGAGATTTTCCGCTCCCTTCCAGACCGTCCTTGGGACTCATCCAGCCTCCTTTACAATGGGTGCCGGGTTATTCCCGGGGTTAAAGCGGCCGGGGCGTGGCGTTGACCACCCACCCCCATCTAGCGCCAAGGTTAAAGAAAGAATAGAGCTATACATCTTCTTCCCCTCTGGGTCCTCGTGGCCCGTTCTAGGGTGAACTTTGCTTCGTTGAAAGAGTAGATCTTTATTTATTGAAAGGCATTTATGTAGAAGTGTGCCGAAGTTAGTACTGTTTATGTTTGAAATGCTTTCTGACTTCCCGTATGGTAGGCTGCATGTGCATAGGACTATAACGAGAATTTCAGAAAAAGCTTATTCCGTGTATAATGGCTACCCCTACTTAAGGATCCCATCTTTTCGGTATTATGGATTGTACACAGCAATGTTCCGGTGTCCCGCAAAATTTGTTTCGGAACGCCAAGTGCCCCTTTTTTTTCCAGGTCGTAAAAACACGCCATTTCTGTCGATGTATACAAACTTGTTGACGTCCCCACAGTGGTAGGTAACATCTGTAGGAGTAGGACAGACATCAGTCAGCCACTAACAGGAAGGAATAGGAAAGGGAGAGGAGGTTGTGTAGATTGGTGATCATATAGTCTGGAATGAGACTGCGAAGGACGAGGAACGGATATGTAAAGAAGAGTTGGTAAGTGAATTGACCGAGTCTGAGTAGTAGTATTGGTATTTCGGGTTTTTTTTGTATTGTAATTTTGCGAGCTGTCTCGTAATAATATTCATTTTACTCCGATTTTGTCATTGCTTGACAGGATATAAATTTTGTATTTTACCCCACTTCTCCCACGTAAATGTAATGCATTGTCCAGCGTTTGTTTTTTAAAAACTGGGATCTGTACCAATATCCTATAACGTATAGAAAGACTTGTCTAAATCCATCATGGACCTTTTTTTCTTGTAGATGCAACCTGTTGTAGCCGTTCTTTATACGTCGTTATTTCTTTGTTTTTACGACACTTTTTGAGGTAACATTGATTCTGTGTACTGTCGTAAGTAAATGGTCGAAGGCTACTGTAACTCGATCATACGGTCCCATATATAACTGTTAGCGAAGTTACTCCATTTACTTCCATATTTCACGGCAGGGTTCCACAGTACTGTCTTATGTCAGAAGAATGAAGTCCAGACCGACAGAACACACACCAACTATTTTTTGACGTTTGGGGGCCCCCAGTGACTCTGTGTCTGCGCGGTACTCATCTACGCCACTAAATTTGTGGAATCGAATGGGAAGGTTCTTGCGAATTGTTGTATACGATGGTATGGAACCGAGGTGCCGTGGCGTATTTTGAATTAGAGTGTAAAAATCCGGGAGACCGAAATTCATAAGATGGCGCGTAATATTTTAAGCCTAAGCACAACAGTTTTCCATTACGTTAGCAAAATATGTATCAGTTCACACGCGCCGATTAGAAAGCGCCAGAGAGCAGTGTGGCTCATAGGCCATCCCGGAATTTGGGCTCTCAGTATGGAACTTGCTTCATGACACCTAGCGCCGAGATTTGAAGGTGGGTGGTAGATATTCAGAAAATTTGTGGACCCCAGTATTTAAGTACTCTCCCGTTATCTGCTTAGAGGGACTAAGGAAATGCATGGGAAACACTTGCCAGGTCTAGAACTGAACCCGGATCTTATGTATCACGAAGTAGGAATGCCAACGGCTTCGGTGTGACGCATACACGAAGCGGGCTTCCTTAAAGGAAGAGCATACGATTGTCCGAAATGTTCTTTGCCAGACGGGCACGTTAGTTGGAGATACTTGGTTCGATCCTCACCGAGTCACCGGCTGTTCTGATTGAGGACTTCTCTGCTTTCACAGTAATTCTAGGCAAATGTGAGGACGGTGTCTTGGCATAGGCCACCGCTACTTTCATTTCGTCTCTTCCAGCCTGCTGTACAAAACTATTCTCATTGGACCATATGTCACCTTGGAGTTGACTGAGCGTCGCTGAGTTATGTATAAACAACTGAAGATATGTGTCAAAAGAAGCTGCCACAGAATAGCAAGTTTCAACAGTATCCATTGCGCAGAACGAAGCATTTCCCTGATCCGTTGCGCAGTTTGGGTCGTATCAATTCTATGGACGTTCTTGGACATAGCAATGTTGTGGTGCGGTTTTGTGTTGGACTCAAGGATTCAGGCGCGGTGAAAGTCAGACTGTGTGACGTAACTTGAGCATGCCTGCTTAGTGTTAAATTGCTGATTTCTGTTCACACGTTAGAGAAAAGCATAGCATTTGAAGCGAATTCAAGTCGCTTATTTTCTGCAATATGTTGAGGAACCGCAAGTGCCAGCATGAATTCGGTTGAGTTCTGTACATTGTGAGTGGTAACTGGATAACGCCACAACGCAGAAAGAACAGATAAAATGATCCTTATGAATGTGGTGGGCGGGAAACGTGGTCGCACCGTAAGGGACGAAGGTAGAACGTGTTGGAGGATGGTTTGGTGAGGAAAACATTTGGACCTAAGAATAACAGGAGAATGGACAGTTGCTTAGTGAGGAGCATCATAATCTTTACCCTTACCAGCTTATATTGATGAAATAGTGAGGGTGAGATGGACATGTTGTCCATGCATATAAGAGACGAGAAATTTTGTTCTCTGGAGACCACTTGGAGAAACACAGGTGTAGATGGGAGAATAATATTAATACGAAACCTAAATAAATGAAGTGTAAAGGAATGAACTGGGTTCGTGTGGCTTAGATTATGGACTAGTAACGAGCCCTTGCGAACATTCTAATTGACATTAAGATTCCGTAAGGGGCGGGAAATTTCGTGGCCATTTGAGCGGCTGTTAATTTCCCGAGAATGGGTCAAATCTTTGGACGCAATGTGAGCGTGGACAATCATCCGCTGTTACTACTGGCTTTCCGGATTATGAATTTGGAAAAACATTTGTGTAAGTGATTAAGCCCCCCCCCCTCGTATTTTCTTCCTTTCAGTAAATTATAAAGTGAAAAGTATCGGAACTCCTGGTTCAGCCAACTCTGTGGAGCGGAACACTTCTTGACAAGCTGGTAGCACTTTGGCTGGTCATTAAATTGCCCGCATTTTATGGAATCCGAAGGTTCACAAGTCATTTGTATTCGCCTGAGGCAGATGAATCTAATACACGACTTCCCATCTTGTTTATGTAAGATCAATCTTAATGTTTTCTTCCCATTTACACGTAGGTGTTCGAAATGGCATCTTCAGGTTTCCTCGCCAAAAGCCTGTATGCATTTAACGTCTCCCCATGCATCCTGCGTCGTGTCCCCACATATCACCTCCTTTGAGTTCATCATCATAATATTTAGCGAGAAGAACAAATAAGGAAGATCCGCATTATGTAGTTTTCTCCAGCGTTCTCTTCCTTCTTCTGCTAGATCCAAGTACCTGACTCAGCAGTGTGCTTTGGAACACCGGCAGGACCATGTTCTTCTCTGAATGTGAGACCAGATTTAATTTTGTAACACGTTTTCCGTGCAGGCATATTGCGTACGCAAAATTTAACACCAACTTGTTGCACAGGTTTTTTTTTTAATTTGTTAATGCTCCTGAAAGGAGGAATCCCATTAGTACTCCTTTGTTTGGTTTATAACATGATCATATTCAAAATAATTTTGATTTAGTTTCAAATTTAATTGTGAAATTCAAGTATCTATGTTTTTTTTGTTTTATTAGTATTTTGGTATTGTATAGAATTTCATTGGTTGTTATGTTTACATAGCCTATGAATCTTTTATATCTAGTGTTATTAGTTTACTTCTATTCTTGACGTTAATTATGTTAGGTCCTCTGCAATTTGTACTGAACTAGATGAAGAGCAGGTTGTGCGACAATTTTTACATTTTGTGAGAGATTAAGTTTCACAAATTTGACGTTCAGAGGGCCGTGCTTCGTAATATTATTCCTATAGTAAAACCAACTAGATGCACCAGTGGTATCAAATTTATTCACTCTAGAACGACACTGTACATGTTTCGGACGGTCTTTCCGTCCATCATACAGCAACAGGCATCTGTTTGACATGTAGAGCGATGAACACAACTGTGATTTTGTACATTTTATTCCTCGAATTTAATCTTATCTTAGTTCGTTAGCGAGGCATTTATGAACTAACTATGGTGTAATCCTTCAGCGTAACTTAGTTAAAGTATGAGTGTTTTGTTACGTGTTAAATCTTTTTAATATGGCTAATTTTACAAAAATTAGTAAGAACTAATTCCACATAAATCACTTGGTGTTATACATTACAGTTCTTAAAAAATAATACTTTAACAAGAAAAAACAGATATTTGTATGGAACAACCTGTGTAAACGAAACGAATCTCATATAACGGATACGTGAAATTATAAATATGTATTCTGTTTTACTGTTTCTTGAACCGGGATGGCGTGGTCGGTATAGCGACTCTCTACGGGCTGGACGGTCCGGGGATCGAAACCCGGTGGGGACGAGATTTTTCCGCACCCATCCAGACCGGCCTTTGGGCCCACGCAGCCTGCTATACAATGGGTACCGAGTTCTCTTTCCCGGGGGTAAAGCGGCCGGAGCGTGGCGTTGACCACCCACCGCCATCTAGTACCGAAGTTAAATAAAGAGTAGAGTTTTACCACGACTCCCCCTCTGGGCCTTCGTGGCGTGTTCTAGGGTGAACTTTACATTTTACCATTTCATTGCTGTACATTCTTTTATTTACGAGTGACCTGAAGGTGACAAGCATCAATGGACGAAGCATGTCGTAATTCGTAAAACTGTGTAGCCTGTTTGGTAATAAAGTTGTAATGGTGATAAAACCTGTTGCTGTAGAAGTGCAGTGAGTTACCAGATACGATGGCATGCCATCGATGTACTCCAGAATTCTTAAATTCAGACTTAGTTATAAAAGAGCAACGCCGTGTAGGCAGTCCTTACGATTAGAACGTTCAAGCTGATTTATTTGTTTTGTGCTGGTATAAAAGGCGCACAGGAAAACAGGGGACATAGTTGTATTTTCATTAGGATGCGGTTGAGACTGAGTGGGGATTGACGCATTTCACTTAAGATACAGAATATTTGAGTTTCTCTTCCTTTTTTGTCCGCGGTTAAGATTTCGTTTCTTTGAGTCAATTTTTATCTGCAACGTTTACAAATACAACAAATGTTGCATTACCAAAGTTAGTGTGAATTAATGAAACATTCTCAGGCCGGCAGCCTTGTGGGTGAATTGCGAGTAAACCAACGTTCCGAGGACCGTCTCTGTCCTCGCTGTCAGGGAACTGAATTCGTTTAGTTAAATGATATCTTATGTGTGATGCCACTCCTACACTTGTTTTTTTTCCTCCAGGATTCCGTTGTGGACGCTTATTAGTTTAAAATGTACTTTTCTGCTATCCTCACAAATAACGTTTTCCACTTATACCTTTCTGCAGAGCATCATTAAATCGAAGAGGGGCGGATTGCGGTAGGAGAAGTTATGCTCCTTTGGTTGACTGTTCTGCGTCCGAAGCGCGCACGCATTCAGTTCCATCGATCCTTTCTCATATCTCATTATAATCTGTCCTTTATTGGCTGTATTGTTTTCATGTTTTTCTGCCAGCTGCCTAATCCCATCCATGGAGCAGAGTCGTCCTCTGCGATCATCTCAGTTGGTCAAGACGTTTCCCGCCTCCGTGAACCAGTTGAATCCAGTCCTTACCTATAGACCCTTTGTATTGAAGATTAATTTTCATATCAGTCTCCCGGACAAACGAGGAATCGGGGTTAGATTCCTGTAGAGGTAAGAGATCTTTTCTTCTCCAAATTGTCTAAACCGGCTTTGGGGCCCACAGAGTGCTGGGGTCTTTTCCCGGGTGTAAGGCGACCGGATCATGAACTTTACCGCTGACCTCTACTGTAAGCTGTCGAGGTTACTAATGCGTGGAGCTATACCTCCCCTCCTCCCATGGCATGCAGAAAAATGTTATCTCACGTACTTTTAAAATTCCCAGGTGTTTCCTGCCCTTCTGTGTGTGTGTTTTACCTTCTGCACGAGATGCTTAATGTTTTTATTAAAAATGTAGAGTGATCCCTTAACAGGTAGGGTGTGGCCCAAAGGGTGGGTAGAGGCATAGCTCTACTCTTCCATGACCGCGACACTAGAAGGAGGTGAGTGGTCAGCAGCACGCCCCGGCTGCAAATTACCCCCGGGAAAGACACGGTACCCATTTTACAGGAGGCTGGGTGGGCTCCAGGGCCGGTCTGGACGGGCGGAAAAATCATAGACATGTGCCTAACAGAAATGCAAAACTCTTCTCACAGCCCAAAGGATGCTCTATCCGGTACACAGTTCCAGCACTGATTATGAATCGCTATGGACCGTAAGGGTCTGTTTATTAACAGTCGACGAAAATACAGTAATTTAAATTGCAATGGAATATGCATCGTTATTCTCAACCTTCCTTCTCTTTGTCGTCCATACTTCGAACCGCGTTTTTCTCAAGGTAGTGTCAGTTTTGATTTCTTGCTGTGAATGCAACAGTTGGCTGTGCACAAGACCTAAGCGGGGGTACTCAAAGTATGGTCCGCGGACCTTTGCGGGATTATTTTTGTCTTCCTACTGTAATTGAGACGGGGAAAAATATGTTGCATTGAATATTTTCCAAAACCTGTTTGTCTGGAATAATGGTATAAATAATGAGGCTTCTATCCAGTCATATCCTTCATGTTTTTCCTACTCTTATTTGTCGTGGCTGCTAGGAAAAGCAGAGTTTTAATAAATTTTTATTTGTGCTTTATAAAAGGAGAACCATGTGACAGGAAACTAAGAAGATACAAATTAAATTGGCTATGACATGCAACAAGAATGAACAGCAACAGGATGCCAAAAATAGTGCTGAATTATAGACCAAATGGACGAAGACGACCTGGAAGGCCTTTGGAGAGACTGTTTGGCGAGGCCACATCCGGTCCCTTACGGCCACACTCTGTACCTATGATGGCGATGATGATGATAACTTTATAAAGTTGTTGCTTGAAGTTTAAGCATGTCTCTCGTTTGTACTAGTTATTCGAACTTTAATAGTTACTGCGAGTTTTGCCTCATGGGTCCAGAAGTTGAGATAGTTTTGCGAAGGGAGTCTGCAGAAGTAGCGACACTTTGTAAGGGGTCTGCGGTAACAGATGTTTAAAAAACACTACCCTAGAGCACGATATTAGGAACAGACAGTAATTAACGAAGAAGACAAAGAAAGGCTTTCAATCATTTCGATTGTAGGCTTACCTAGGCTCATCTCGTGGCCTGCTTCCCCATTTGCGTAATTTCATTCCGTATCACTGTCATGGACCTGTAACTGCAGCACTTTCATAACCATTTTTTTTTGCCAAGGAATAAATAGCTGTTCAAATCAAAATAACCGCACATTTTCCCAATTCCGTTATTTGAAAGCGTGCGAACTTATAACTTCACACATCAGCTGCTGTCGTGTATATCGTCGGTCCAAAAACCCAGTTCTTGTTCTGAAGTAGAGTTTTGGGCCTGTTTATTAATTTACCGCGAAATGTATGGTAGTCGTAAATATTTGTTAAAGATCCCTCGGTACAACTGAGATAGGACGCTGAAGAGATATGGCCGATCTGGACGTGGCGGCGCAGTGAAAATCCCTTGTCCCTGCCGGCAGTCGAACTCCGATCTTCAGCCCGCGGCCAGTCAGGGTGCTGGCTTAGCTGTCCGTGCTCATCAGGAACGTCCTGCGAAATACGAATTAAAATTTATTCTGTCGCATTGATGCTGTCCGTGGTTACAGGTCTTCCTTTGAAGGGCATGTTATCTTGACACATAGGCCTGACTGGTGGCGTACCTGTTGGACTTGGACACAGGGGAGCGTTGTTGTGCACAAGAATTTAATAAAAAAGAGAGGCATGCACAGTCCGAATTAAAAGTCGCGTAACTAACTAGCTAATTAACTGCATGGAGAAGAGTCCTTCCTGAGAAGCTAACAGATCCTCAGCTAGTCAAGAAATTCCCCGTATTTTGTGGAACCCGAAGGTTTATTACTTCATCCACAAGTGCTCGCCATCTGTCCCTTTCCTCCCCACCCCACTTCTTGAAGACCCGTTTTAAAGTCGCATAATGAAAGAGAAATTGCCGAATTTTGCACGGTATACAGACGAGAAGAACAGGCGGAATTAAGACTAGTGCATTTTTCGGGGAAAATTACGGTGAAGTTTTGATTTTATGGCACAAATTATTCGAGTTCTTTGAACATTGGTAGGGGGTGAAGTATCACTGTGGTTACAGCGACCGAAATTCGTGTGTTTTGGTTTTAAATTGAATACAAACTCTTTACATGCAATTTTATTAACGTTCGCGTACTATACTTGTTAACTGTTTACTTCCATGGCAGTGAAACTGACTAAGGACCTACCAGTTCTTGTGTTTCATTGTAGAACTGACAGTGTTTGTAGCTTCTTGCACTGTCATGTGTTTTTAGATAAGGGCCATTTGCAATGTTGTATTTGGGCACGTTAGAATTATTTGTTCAGTTTGTATGCCGTAGTTTTATGGGAATGGGATTAAAATTAGTTGCTGTAACTACACATGCGCACTGTATTAACGTAATTAGGGGATCGAGGATTGTGAAAGGTGTTGTACCACCCATATCTAGGAGAAAATAAAATATATAATTTCATGTCGTTAATGTTTTTGATCATATGAAGGGCTTGATCACTGCAGGTGTACTCCACTTAGCCATTTATCGTGTCGTGTCCATGGTAACACGGACTGACATCCGGATAGATAGCCTTTCCTTGCGTAGCAGGTGTTTGCAAAGACTCACTGTTTATGTACCGGATAGAGCATCCTCTGGGCTGTGAGAAGAGTTTTGCGTTTCTGTGTTAGGCACATGTCTATGATTTTTCCGCGCGTCCAGGCCGGCCCTGGGGCCCACCCAGCCTCCTGTAAAATGGGTACCGGGTCTATCCCGGGGGTAATTTGCGGCCTGGGCGTGCTGCTGACCACCCATCCCCTTCTTGTGCCGCGGTCATGGAAGAGTAGAGCTATACCTCTGCCCACCCTCTAGGCCACACCGGACCTGTAACGGGATCACTTTACCTTTTACATGTCTATGGTAGTAGAGCAGTTGAAGTTATTTTTGTTTTGTGTGGTACGAGACTTTTTTTTTTGTGGAAAATAAATTAAATTTGGTCACTTGTATAATTGGTATTCTGCTTAATTTGGTCAGCTCCCTTGTAATTAATTATAGTAAGTGATCTTGCCATATTAATTTATGGACTTAACAAATTACACTGGCGGGGAAGAGGAACAATATTGCGACAGGTACTCAAAAGCTAGGTAGTTCACATTATGTATAAATATATTTGCACGAATTAGGATTTAAACTGTCGAAATGTGCTTTCTTTATAGAAGGTCATTGGCAAAAGTATGATACATTCCTTTGAAAGCTGTAGGTCTGTATAATTTCAGCATTGAATGTAGTCGGGGCCGGGATAGCGTAGTTCGGTATAGCGACTGTCCACGGGCTGGGCGGTCCGAGCATCGATTCTCGGTGGGGGCGATATTTCCCGCACCAATCCAGACCGGCCGTGGGGCCCACCCGTACTCCTGTACGATGGGTATCGAATCGTTCTTGGGTGTAAAGCGGCCGGGGCGCTGCGTTTACCACCCACCCCTGTTTAGCGCCTAAGTTATAGAAGGAGTATAGCTGTATACCTATATTCCCCTCCCTTTGCGTTCGTGGCAGGGTATGGGGTGAACTTTACTTTTTTGTACCGTTTATCAAATATAGACCTATTTTCCTGCTTGCTAAAAAATTATGTGCAACACCATTACTGCCTTCGCGCCTTCATAAGGCTTGTCGGTGCGCTGGAATGTTCTGTTGTCAATATCGTGAAAAAACAACTCTTTGTAGTACCTCGTTGTTAGTTACACTTGGTGACAAAGGACCTTTTTTTCACACGTACAAAACTGGATGAATCCGATGCTGAGTCTGAAAATGACCACAAGATTTGTCTGTGACCCACCCAGTTTGCGCGATTCTGAAATGAATAACGGAATAATTGAAGTAGCAGCAACAATATCAACGTAAATACTGCATATTGAACTCGCTTTAAATGTAGCTACTAGTGATATGAGCTAGCTTTTTGTCTGTGGGTCGCCCCTTTCTGATGCCCAGTAGTAGTCAGACAACTTGTTGGTGTTCCACTTGTCCTGGTAGCACTCGTCCTTCGTGAATATTTCGTGATACAAACGATTTACATTTTCATCACTAACGGCGCTCAGGTTGGTTGGCAGAAAGTTGAGATATGACTGTAGGGAATGAATTTTTAATGACTTTTGCATTCCGCAACTTTGCAGGCATTGGTTGACAGGTTGGTCGGGTGACTTGTGAAAGTTTTTGCCTCGACGTTTGCGTGGGAACTTGTGATTACTACTGTGAGAATTTGCCAAGCGATTCCTTCAGCTTCGATTACAATTTTTTTTTCGGGCGTGTTTTCATGATATTTATAATTGGGGGCCCAAAACATCTCTTGATTGATTTTGGCATTGCCGAGCCACAGAAATTTCTGTTTCAAGCAGAGAAATACGCTGACATTTTGATCCTCAATAAATTTTATATTGAACCAAGTTTAAGTAGTGGAGGCAGGAAAATTTATCCTGGCTTAACCGTGACAATTTTTAGATACTGGGATAAATGCTTACCGAAGTTAGATTGTTTTTAAGAGTTACTTTTTCCGTACTGGGCTGTCCCATTCACAGTGGCAACAGCAGAAAATCGTGCAGGGCAGCTTTACACCAAAGAGTAGTGCCATTACTTTAAGTGTGCTGTTGGAACTGAAGGGCAATTACTGACATTATGGAGCAACGCAGCTTTCATGTTGAGCTTCGAGGAATCGATAAATAAGCGCCATTTCGCTTGGTTAATGTTGGACTTAATGAGAAAGTTATGGATAATTTTTAAAGGGTAACTTTTCTTTCAGAACGACACAAGCTACTCGATAGATAACGAACACCGCTGAAGATCCACGAGAGAGTTCGCGAGAAAAAGAGTGGTGGAAGATTTTGTTAATGTTTGCGGAGTATATGTCTTAATGTCTTTGTCTGGGAGATTGCAACCTTCTAGCTATAGAAGCTGTAAGTCCAGATTGATTTTTTTTTGGCAAATTTACATCACAGAGAAGGTCGATGGAGTCAGGTTGGGATATGAAATGAAGCTCTGTCAATGAATGGTTCATACAGTGAATGAACTTGAGCAACGTATTGATTTTCCGTCAGTAAACCATGCTGAATTTCGTCTTACATTTTACTTCACTTTCACTTTCATTATCTGCACTCCACATTTCTGTTGGCCTTGGTAACTTCAAATTTTCGCTCCTTAAATAGGCCGTGTATACGATAGTAAATCTGGGTATTGTAAGCTAAAAGGTGTTCAGAATAGGGACAGGTGGCGAGCACTTGTGATTGCGGTAATAAACCTTCGGGTTCCATAAAATGCGGGGAGTTTTCTTGACTAGTTGAAAACCGGTTAGCTTCTCAAGAAGGACTGTGCTCATTGGAGTTAAGTAAGTAAGTAACGTAAACGGTAAAGCCGACCCTAGAGGCCACGAAGGCCCAGAGGTGGAGCATGTGTATAGCTCTTCTCCTTCTTTAACCTCGATGGTGAACACAACGCCCCGGCCGCTTTACCCACGGACAAGACCCGGTACACCGGACCATCCAGCCGATGGTGAGTCGCTCTACCGACTGAGCTATCCCGGCCCACGATTTGGGTGTTGTACCGAATTTTTAGACCAGAGTTTTTGGAATCAAATATTACGCTACACAACGGATAATTTTGAAATTTTGGGCTGGCGCATGCCGTTTTTAGCACTAATAAGATTATTTATGCAAGATTATTTGTTCTCACACGTGTGTTGCTGAAGATTCAAGTATTCAAAGTATTGATTCTGTGTTGATGGGTGTTCTGACGTTTCGAAGGATCGTCGTGTAATCATTATCGGGGTCAAGCCGTCCAAAGCAGACTAGTCTCGCGGGTGTGTTGTACTCACGCAACGTACTTTGGTTTTCCCCTGTCGGTATCATTCCACCAGTGCTTTATAGTCAGTCATTCCTTCATCACGAACAGTATGTATTACTTTCAGTAATTGATACTGTCCTTAAATGCTAAGTATACTCTTAAAAATAATATTGTTCTGATTTTTATGCCTGATGCCATCAGTCGGTTTTAGTGACGATTAATTGTAATATTATTAATTCATCTTTGCCTAGGTCATTACAGTAGTCTTTCTTGCAGGAGTTTTGAAAAATATCTGTGCGTTATATGTGCCTTCCAGCTCATCCTTGACCTTTACCACGCGTAATTTTCGGTCATAAAAGTTACAGCCGCTTTTCACTTTGCGTCTTGTTTCAGGATTATTACAGCTGCAGCTAAATCAACATAAAACATATGTAGAACTGTGATTCGTGATACATAATTGTGGAATAACTCATGTACGATTAGGTCTTTACTTTCAGACTAATGTGTTCGTAGGACTGTTCAACGGCAAGATTTGAAATGCGACTTTTAGTGGTGCAGCTGAACACGCAAGGAATTTCTTTGTTTTGTGAATCGTCCAACGCGACAAAGGTTTGTCTCGGAGGCCATTTCGTGTGTTCTGTTAGCTTGTATGGGAACAGATTAGCACTGGGCGAACCTGTCCAGAGAAATCCGTCACACAGGTCTTTCGGAGAATCTGTTTGAGGCCGATACATTTCGTGACATGCCAATTTTTTTTTTTTACGATGATGGGTCGTAATTGTCCCACTGAAACCCATAGTTGTACGACCCCTCCCTGTCGGCTTCCCGCGACTGCTGATTTAGCGCATTTTGCGGCTGCGCTCCATTCGTGGAGGTAATCACTTCGTCAGCATCGTGAACACTTGCCATACTTTGGCAATAAGGAGCTCTCTTAGCTGTGGAGCTCGTAGATGGAAATATTTCAAACACGCAGTGAAACTCTCCGGGGTTACCAGCCGTATGTTTAAAACGGGGAACAAACCAGCGTTGAGAGAACCGTCACCGGCCTCGTCAGGTAAAATAAGAGATCGTCAAGGTTTCCCTGTCCACGCCGTGAAGGCGTAGGCGGAAATAATTTTGTGGACGCTGATTTGTTCGCCGTTTAACGGACTAACACGTTTGGTAGCCCGAGAGATTTTTGTTGCATTCAGCCGCCGTGAAAGCTTCTGATAGATTTTTCAGCATTTTAAAAATGCCATATAGACACATTCAGGCAGTACCAACCACAGTTGTTTGGTTTTGTAGGCCGCGGTCGTAGGTCGGTGACGGCTAATTTGTATGTGTGTACGTCAGGGGACGGAAATGGTTATTATTATTAGCCTACTTTCCGTCCTAATCAACAATCAATAATAACAACATGGCAGATGCATGAACTTGCGAGCCACGAGCGACAGTACCTTCACTTAACGTTTGGGTCCTGGAATGCTGTTATGATGGTAGTGAACTTAAAAACAAATTTGATCCCATATACGCCGTGAAGACGTATGGAGGGTTGGAGTTATAGCTCCAGTTACTCTTGACTTCGGCACTAGATGAATCACCGTCACGCTCCGGCCACATCACTCCCAGGGGAAGGATCTCCGGTACCCGCAGAGTATGACACTCAGTGCGCCATATAGCCGATCGGGATGCTTTTGGTGAGAACGACAACTTTTCGAATGTGCTGTTTTTGACAAATGCAAAATAGCTGATAACGTTGCGGTGGTGCGAAAATCCTCGTTACGTTTAGGTCCGATGACGATCATAATGAACGATTACAGCTGGGCTTATGAATTTTAGTAAAGACATCCGTGTATTATGTATGAAATATTTTATGTAAGTCAACAGTCACTAACATGACAAGGATGAGAAGTTTTGAGGTTGTATTCGTCAAGTTCAACCTACGCAGAGTGTGTTCCGCAGTAATGAGTTTTTCACATAATGCAATTTAATTAAATTCTCATTTATTAAAGTGCTAGCTTTAGAGCGCAATGGCCAATTACAAACATAATACAAAAATAAAGCAATATAACGCAAATTAACGTAAACCCACACGCATAAACAACACAACATTCAACAAAAAGTCAGATTTAATTACAAATTAGTTAAATAATTAAAGCCGTAACTTAAATGAAACGTCAGTTCACGAACTACAAGCGTAAAGTCTGTTTTAGAATACTAATTTGCTTACTAAAAGTATCCATGCCATTGCATAGCAAATTTACGGCTGTTGCACATCTAGCGGCAGGGCAAGTTTTGCGTGAAGCAGAAAACAGGCGAAGTTTCTAATATTACGAGATGGAACTCTGAGACTAATATTGTGAATCAAGAAGGAACACAATTTTGATCCTGCGAAATCATATAGTTTCGACAGATGCGTTCTAACCTGTAAAGTATATAACTTTAGAAGCTGTAGTGCATGAATGTAAGTATAAGGAACATGAATAAAGAAGCGACTGAAGCATGGAGCCCGCAAACTTCCGTTGGATGTTCTGCAGCTTGTTGGCATCAGTAGTCATAATGTTATTCCGAATAGGCGAGGTATATACTGACTTGGGTCTAAATAAGGCATAGTATAACAGTAATAATCAATAGCAGAAAAAGAGTAGGTCAAAGATACAGTTGGTGATGGCACAAAGTATTTAGAATCCAAAAGTACTCCTAGATTTCTGACGGCATCGGTATGAGTTTCACATTTGTCGCACAGTATGTAATTAAAGTTAATTGCCCAAGTTTTTCTTGTAAATGTAAGGAGTCTAGTTTTGTTGGTACGTGTATTCAGTTTCATACGGTTAGCAGTACACCCACCGTGTTTTGAATCAGTGTCGCTCTGTATATGTGTGCAGTCACTGAGCTCGCGGTATGAAAAGTTTTGATATCGTCAGCAATAGGAGGTATCGCAAGTGTTCATTAGAATTGAAAAGATCAGTGGTGGTGGTGGTGGTTGTTCAGTTAGGCCTTGTTTACGTGCTGACTCCGGAGTCAAATGGTCAGTTACAAAGATAGTAGAGGTACGTGGATACAAATAACTCAGTTCAAAAAATAGCGAACCTTGGACAAAAAGGCGTTAATAATAATAATAATAATAATCTAGTTCCGTTATGCACTTATTGTTAAGTTTTTCATTTACAGCCACTGCGACGCTGGCGTTTCACCACATCAAGTTAAAGCATTTTAATGTGGCCAACATAGTGGACGTTGCTTTCAAGTGGTGAAGGTGTCCTTTTTATTTTGTCCCTGAGAACAGCAGCTTTCTCGCATAGGAAGCCTGCATCCGCTGAGACATTCCGTGCTCAGGAACACGGTAAAACGGACACATAAACTTCTACTTCGTGTTCGGGCGGTCCGAGGTTTAACTCTCGGCCCGCAAGCCGGCTGTCGTGATGTGCGGTTTTCCTGGTATTCCTCAGTCCACACACATCTGAAAATGGTTCACAGCCACTTCGTTACGCATTCGTCACTTACGGTGTTCGACTTTGCATTACATAGGAAGTTGAGAAGCCTCGCTAAATTAAGCGAATCCTTTACTTAGGGTTTTAAATGAATTTCTATCCCTGCTGTCGACATTTATTGTACGATTTTGGGTGAAACTCGGTGCGTGGTATCTGAACATAATGCTGTTGGACATTTGAAGCTTTCGTCGGAATGGTCCCAGGGAAGTCCGTACATCATTTACGTACATTTACGCGTGTACCGTGAAAGCGCATGATATTTGGAAAGTCTTTGTAAAGCCCGTGTGCTACGTCGTGGAATATACCACGTGCAGTCTTGATGTCCTCAGTAATTAATCCTTCTAAATCAGCAGCATGTGAGAGATGTTTGTATCAGGATTTCCTCTATGCAAAAGACGTTGCTTCATTTCACACTGAACGAAGTCAACATCGTGACAGGTCTGTGACTAAATAATGAGTGCAAGTTACAGTTGCAATTCCAAGAACGACAGCGACAGAGATGAGTTGTCATTCCTGTCCATTCATCTGTAACTTCTGATTTGACACAATGAACACCGACGAACGTGACGTGTCATGGGGGTTACTCTCTCAGTCCTGACGTCACGTGCCGATCAGCAGTTGAACCGTAACGCGCAGTGTTTATATACGTAAAACCGTACGTGTGACTGTCGTCTACGCGGGTGTGAAGCTTTGAATTTGACAGCGTGGGTGGGCGTCTCTTATCTCTGGGCGACGCTTACAAACAAAACGTGGAGATCCTGCCAAAAACGTGTCTATCACTTTCCACGGATCGCCATTTGTCAGGTGTTCGGTTCATGTAACATGCCAAAAGTCAGTTTTTTTACGGTGTTAACGAGAAGAACAGAAACAGGTTATATTGGAATTAACTCGCCCTTACAATACGCGACTGTACGTTAGTCTGCTGTTTTTTTTTTTAACTGGAATACGTCGGTGGCTTGTCATACACGTGTGACAATTTCACTTCCCCCGTGAAACCACTGCCAAGGTAGAAGCAGTACTTCTTGGTAACCAGCGTTAGGTTTAGTCAGTGGTTTTGCAGGTGGAAAATAGCTTCGTCTAAGATTTGGCGGAAAATCTTCTTGTTGGTGTTATAGTAAGTCGAATTTATAAAGGCATCGGCATGTGGATTGCATTTCTGTTTATTTTGCTTTTTGTAGCCTGCTGTGATTCAGTACTTAAGGTGATAGTTACAGTAGGTTCCTCTGTTATTACGAAGGCATTTATTTATAAACACTATCGCCGACGGCGGGTGCGGCATACAAGGCTGCACGCCCACGTACAGGACAGATTCTCGGCTAAGACTATAGACCAGGGGTAGCCACAACGCGGCTGGTGCACGTCACTGATGCCGCTCACACAAGTCGCCTGTAAAAAATAACATTCTGGTAGTTTGCTTGTGCATGGGGCTGGCATTGACCGGTGTTTCGAAATATTTTATGAGTACAAGGAGACTCATAAAAGACCAACGTTGATGAACAGAAAAAAGAAGCTGGCAAGTAAACAAAAGTTCCATTAGTGCATCGCTGATGCCGTAGTTGCATTTAAATTGCGGCGTCCGAAGGTTGTCTCGCTGGGCACCCCTCCTATAAATTGTCGTTCGCGCATTATGGGTTTTAGAGGAAGGGCATAAGGAACGACGAAGGTAGAGAACCGCAGAAATGTCGTGGTCAGATTTCGGTTAGAAACTAACTCCCTGGGGCATAGTTCTTGAGCAGTTAATAGTTTTTCAGCTGGTCATGAAATCGCCTATCATTTATTGGAACTCGAAGGTTCATCATAATGTTCAGAAGCTCAGCAGTTCATAAACCAGCTTTTCAGAAGGAATTTTTGGCGCTATGTAATCTTAACAGTTGATAGCATCGTTAAATAACAGGCTTAAGAACATCTTCATAAGAAAGTCTGTTTCAGTAGCCGGGATAGCGTAGTCGGTGCGGCAAATGAGCTGCGGGCTGTACGATCCAGATTCTAATCCTGTCAGAGGCAAGAGATTTTTCTCTCCCGTAGAACGTCCGACCGGCTGGGGCGCCCACGCACGCTCATGTCAAACAGGTATCGGAGGCGTCTTCCACCATGGTAAAGCGGCCGAGGCGCTAGGCTGACCTCTCACCTCCGTCTAGTTCTGAGGTTAAGAACGGATGGAGGTATACGTCCACTCCCTCCCCCGATATGCATTCATGGCGTGAACAAGGACAGTTTTTCCTGTACGTGTAAGAATTATGAGAGATTGTGTCTCATTTGCATCTTTGCTGTCCATTAACGAAGGGTCGAACTTGCTTCGTTGTACGTTGCAAAACTTTGAATCGAATGGGAGAAAAGTGACATCTGAGTTCTACTGCCGGTGTGTATTGGAGGGTTGGATCGATGGCACAGTGGCCTGACCTTGACTGAGGCGCACACTACCGTAGTCTGTCGTGGATATTATCCACCTTAACCGGGAAGCATGCGGTCTGGGCTGACCAACGGAAGTTAGCAGAATGCTGGAAAGATATAGACCATATTTTGTTTCAGAGAACTTCATTTGATGACGTGACATGTGGTGATAAACGCCTTGTGATAACTTGACGGGTCACAAAAGCATAAAGAAATATATAAAGTTATATTTAAGAACTGTTGGGCCATTATTCCACGTGACAAATATCGTATGTTACTTCCGTCCGGCTCGCTTGTCCGATTAACATAGTCCACTCACCAGAGCGGTCACACGTGCGGCGGAATGGCGGCGAAAAGTATCAACCGCCAATTGTCAGATAGGATATGGACCCTTATGAAATAGTTTAAAGGCACTGCTTTATTTTGCAGTTGCCACAGTTACATGTTACGCCGTGATCCTGTGATTTATTGTATTTACTTGTAGTTTTTAGCGGCGCCGTCAGTTTCAGATGACGTTCCTTTGGTAGGATGATTGCTGGATAGTGAAAAGGAAAGGAAAGAGAAAGAGAAATAAGCATTCATGGCCTAATTGGGATGACAGTCCTTTATTTTTCTGGAAGGATGAACACCACGAAAGACCTTGGTGAAAGCAGCAGGTGTTGTGGCCAAGACCGGAACCGAAATCCTGCCGAATACAAATTATAAGCGGTACGGCTTGAACCAACTTGAAGAGTATGATTCTTTGATTTCCGTATGGCGTTTATTAAATTTCTCATGTCATCGGGTACTGATGGACTGTGGAACTTTGTTCTAAATTAAGCCGCGAAGTCATGCTTCAGAACCTCATTGCGGGAACCGGTGCATGTTAATTGGGATTGTTGGCTGGAGAAATATAATACTGAGTTCTTATTATCAAAATTTTATTTTAAAAAGGCGAATAATATGAGATGGGAGTGTAGTACGCATGAGAAATAGCAAGTGATTAGAAATTGTTGTTCGAAGACCCCAAGGCGAAATGACCGATTGGAAGACGTAGGCTTAGATGGGAGGGCAGTATTAAAACGAATTTTATGGGAATGGGATGTGCTCGTGTGGACTGTTTACCTGGCTAAGGGTCTAGTGTCGGGCTTTTGGGAACACGGCGGTGACCTTTGTTTGTACATTGTGTTCAAGATGCAGATCAGCTTTCTTAACCGTCGCTCCAGTAAACCGTATTTATTATGTGTCGTATAATGTACCTTCCGATTTTGTGTCTCGATGTTTCAGCCTCGGTAGGTCATCGTCAGATCGGTTACTGTACGTTTGATGTCCACGATGTCATCTACAATTGCGCCGTGTTAAAGGGAACCAATAATTACTGTGAAGGCTATCGAAGTTGATTTGCCTTGTAAACATACAAAATATGAAATGTAATTTCATGTAGCCTGTGTAGTGGTCAATTTTAAAATTAATTCTTGTAGCTTATGGAATAAAAGTACATTGAAATTAATTGTATGAAGTTTCGGGTTAGGAACCTACATGTACAGTGCACGTTATGTCGTTTCTTTGTAACTATATATAGCAAAGGTTATGTTAATACTGTACTGAATAAACAGGAGACTGGAGAAAATTGCACAGTAATGAACTCCATGATTTGTACACCCCAACAAATATGATTATTCACACCACCGATCCCACGAAGCATAGGCCTGCTGGAGAAGCTGATTGTCGTTCAGCAGATTTAGAAAATTTCCGATTGTTACGGGAGTTGAATTTCATTTTCGTGTTCACGAAAGACCGCCACTGTGCATTCTCTTGAGTGAGATAAATGAAGTTTGTCTGCTGTTGCTTGAAGATTTGTTCTAAAGTTACGACCACCCCCACCCCCACCCCCCTTCCGCCTGCGCCCAGGTCTTTGAAGTGTTCTTGTCTTTTCGCATTTTCCGGATAAATTTTGTGTTTGGGATCTATCCCACCCCATTTCAAGCCTACAAATCCTTTTCTGCAGTGTTGTTATTTTTTAATGTAATCTGATTTTAAAATGCTCAGCATCCTTTACATAATACTGAACTTTAGAGCGGTATATTTGAAATTTCAGTATCGAGAGGAGCATACCAAAAGCAGAAAGCTTATTTTGTAACTAGCAAATAATGAAAGGCGATATTTGCTTTCTCAATTTTATTTGAAATGCAACTTGAAATAGACGGAAAATGAGGAGTTTTGAGACCATGTTCTGTATTTTTTGCGCAGAGCATCAGTCCATTTCTCTCGACGTTTCCCTCTTCTGATCATGTACAGTACCCGTGTTCATTAACAGAGGAAGCATGCACTAGACTTTATGTAATTAGTGAGGTTCAGTGCTTCCGCCCACATTTGCAGCTATAACCTTTTGATGACATGAAAAAAAGTTGTTTCTCCCTCTATAAAAAGAGGAAGTTGCGGGTGGAGCAGGGACCGGCAAGTTGCCTTTTCTCGCGGCCCGGATGGCCCTGTTTCATGGTGACCAAAGGTCGGGGTGCATGTCAAGAGTAGTTCTGTTACTCGGAAACTGTTCCAAATAGTGAGAGTTGAACATAAAACAGACCTATACGCTGATATGTATGTAATTCTAAAGGCTGTTATTGTAGTAGCCTGATTTGCCGAGACGTGAGCACTGACAAATGCCTTAGTGGATTACACATGATGTGGAGTGACCTCACACGGTTTTCCGATAACCAGTTTTACGTGTAATACGGTAAGTACGTGTACTAGGATCCAGAAACTTGCGTGTGTGAAAATTCCAGTTCTCCAGCGAGTTCAGTGTGCTGTCTACATTTCGCGATAGCGTAATCTGTATTGCGAGTAGGCTATGGTTTGTACGGTCCGGGGTTTGAATTCCGTTAGGGGCAAGAGATATCTCTCTTCTCCAAAATGCCCAGACCGTTTCTGGGGTGCACCCAGCCTCCTATTTGGAGGGTATCGGGTTTCCTTCCAGTGGGTAAAAGCGGGAGGGGGGAGGGTTGACTTTGATCACTGACCTCCATGTTGTCCCGAGGTTGAAAAGAGAGGACGTATACCTCCACTCTCCCCCATATGCCTTCATGGCGTGGACAAGGAGAACTTTAGCGCACGTTCGCTGTACGAGAACGTAGTGGGTCGGACTGAATCGTGTTAAGTGATGTAATTTGGATTAGAGGCTGAGATGCATGTAAAATGACGGCTCTGGCTGTGCATACGTATCTCTGATACTCATGTAAATGTAGAACAGGGCGTTTTGTTCACATATTTGGGAACTGGCTTTTAATTAAATCAATACTCATTTGGTCTGATAATGTAGTTGGAATGGAGGAATTCAATCCCTGGTAATTCAATAATTTGATTGTAATGTTGGAGAGTTACTTTGCATTTGCTGTACGCTGGATACGAGGGTTGGCATATTTTGCGTTTCTTTTGTACTGCTGCAGTGAGTTTCATACAGATTTGTGCGCATCATTAGTATCAAGCTACTGTATTTGTATTGTATATATGTTGCTGTTGGACCAGATGATGTGTGGCAGTGAACAGTTTTGAACTGGGGTGTTATCAGGCGTGCCTCGATTTTTAATTTAGAGTTAAGTGCTTGGTGAATGTACTCTTTATTTGTTACTGTTGCTGTATGGACGTTGCCACGTTAGACAGAGCTTTAATTCACTATGATCTGCCCCTCCCCTTTATCCCGTAACAGTGTACCAGTTGCTGAGGTAATGTCTGTGCAGTATCTGCAAGCAAAAACTGTGTTGTAGTATTGTTGATATATGAAATTGAGTCTCTAGAATAGGGTAATGGTTCTTTTGTTCTCAGCGTCTTGTTAACGAATTATTATGTTATTACGCATCGATGATTTGTCATGTTTTGAAATGAAAGGTACATCTGTCTGTGTTCAAGGAGTTTGCAAGGAGTGGCAAGAAAGCAGATCGGGACACAGAAAAGAGAATTATGGGCACGGTTGAACGGAATACGATCGTAGCAGTTGACGGCGTCGTTAAATAACTTGCGCAGTACACACTCGTATATTTTCGAGATGCGTTTCTTGGCCGTGTTACATACTTCGTTGTCCTTCATGGTTATTTATGACTAATGCAGATCTTGTAGCGAGTCAGATTCTTTTATATAATTTTCTTTTTGTTTAGACCGACAACTTATGTTGAGTGGAGGCCGTTTTGAGAAACAAATGGTCACTCATCTAATGAAGAAATGCCACGTCTTTTGGGGAATTCGAAGATTCATTGTTTGTTCACAACATTCGGGCACTAAACTCTGTCCTGAGGCAGTGTAATCCAGTCAGCACCTGCACAACACATGTATTGTAGACCCATTTTAATGTTCTCTTTTCTACACCGAGTGGTTTCTTCCCTGGCTTCCCAGTTAAGATTCTGTGTCAGTGTTTACGCTCCTGCTCCTCGCCTTAACCAGCTGACCATCATTGTTGAGAGTGTAACGCTTCTGCTTCATTATCCAGAGGTCCCAGTCTCAAACCTCGACACGAGGTACTAACTCCAACACGTTCTTTGTGCTTTTACTCAATATTTCCTGAGGAGTGTCGACAGTGAAACTGAAATTAAGGCACGTCCGCTTCTTTCGACGTACCTTCCAATTCGTCATTTACTGATCCTGTTATTTTATGCGATATAATCTCCAGTATTAATGTCTTAAATAATAAGCAAACCAATTAACCACTTTTCCTATCCTCGTTGATGTGTATGATTTTTCTGCTGAAATGGCCTCATGCTCAATGTGTTTCTGTGTACCGCAGTTCGTGGCCCTGCGCCGTACTGTACAAATGTGTTTATCACAGACGAAGGTTTTTTCACGAGAAGTTTTGCAGTGTGGGCGTGGCTTTGATGTGTATCTCTGCTATTTTCTCTCCCTGGCCCTTTGTTAAATATTCATCCGTTTTATTTGTCAGGAGCCAGGAAACGAGCGTGCATTGTATTTTGTTGCGGAATTCAGTGTACGTAGCGCTTGCGTATTTATATTGTTCACGAAGTGCCAGGATATCTGTAGCAACACGCTTTCAGTGATTCTGTCTGCAGTGCATTCATGGAATTCCTCAGCATTATGGTATCTTTCTCTCTATTCAGACTTCAATGTACGGACGCAAGCATTAAGCCTTTGTTCTTGGTATTCGTATGTTGAGTTTGTGGTTTGAACCCGTATTTCGTTAAGTACCCTTGCTGATATGAGTGGCCATGTAACTGGCCTTCGACCGTCACCGTGCACTGTGACTGGCCATTTTGACGGACTTCCCAGCGCCAGTATAAACACAGGCAAAGCGAATTATTAACCACTTTCGTAATCCAGAATTGTGTTATTGGCCGTGATTCTTTAGCTGGTGGGTAGTCAGCCTAGCTCCCCAGCAGATCTGTATTCCATTAATAAGTGGTGCACTTTTTGCCTCCAACATCTAGGTTCCATGGGTGTAAAATTTTCCAGAAACCTAGTAGCCACTTCAGACTTCAGGCGCCGTAAGGATGACATGAAGGAAGCTCCGTACTGTGGACCCATAGGTACTGGATGCCACCGCACAAAATTTAATCGTCCGGGCGACCGGACCCCTGGGATTTGTTCACACCTGTCGTTAATCCACGTGCCATTTGTGGGGCACGGCCAACGGAATCACCATAATGGAAACACAATTTCATTTGTTTCCGAGGGGTATATTCTACAGTTTTGTACTTTTTATGTTATATTAATTAAAGAAAGTTGTTATTTTGGAGGTATAACCGAAATGAGTCCCACTGGTTGAGAAACACCGCACTGCGTGAACGAATCTTCTTGCCCTCAGAAAGAAAATGACCGCTTTCAGAGGTTCCCGATTTTTAGTTATTTTCAGTTGTAGTATGAAGGTGGGATTGTTAGCATTATGTAAAGCTTATAATGAGTATAAGTCAAGAGAAAAATAGTTGAAAACAATCTTGTAGACCTTTCCCGTTCGGACAGTTAAACACGTACTGTTTATTCGTGTCCATTTTGTCTCATTTCATACCAAGAAGTTCACAGAGCAGCTCAAGAGCTAGTCGTTGAAAAGCGAGGCTCTGTTCGAAGGTGACAGCCGAGCTATTTGCTAGAGTGCAAGGTGCTAATTTTTTATTATAGTAATGTTTATTTTTTTGTGATGTGATTAGAAGATGGTACATACATTAGGACTCATATCTTAGGTCGGACGGTTAGTTGCCTGTTCCTCATAGCGCTGGACGGTTTTGAACTGAGTGGCTGGCGCTTGACACAGGTTTTTCTTTGAATACTTCAGTTTACTCCCCGTAAGTTATTGTTCTGCTTTTACTTCGTATTAATTCATTCGTCCACTCATTGTCTGGGAGATGGACAGTGGTCTTCTTAGCGGCCGCAGTTCTAACAGCCGTCAGTTGATGCCCACCCCATAATGAAAGACACTGTTTGCCTTTTGCGTAAATGCTAAGTTCTACAGTTCTATTAATATTACTGTTGGTCTGTTACTTTATTCGTGTGAAGGATTTATTAACGTAAGTTCGTATCCTTTATAAGATAAATGTGGCGGATGTCACCTCAAATTTCTGTGTGCCATGATAATGCATGTGCGCGTGTCTTAATGAGCTATCGGCATACCAAATTTTACATGGTAATCGCTAATTGTTCATCGTTACCATGGAACCGAAAGCTAAGGAAAATTTTCGTACATCCGTCATATTATTTTACATTTTACGAAACAATTACCTTAACAACAGGCATGTTTCTCCAAAATCTATTGCCGTGCATAATTTCAGGATACTGTAGAAAGCCGCCACGTAAATTCTGTCATCGCCATGTAGTTACTGCTGATTGTCGGGAAGTAGAAAGCATGACGGCCGTGTCCTTTAGTCGCATAATGTGTTTACCAAGTTTCGTGAACATCGGTCATCCAGTTCAAGAGCTAAAATGGAATGACACGTTCGTACATGCAGTATGGTTATGTTAACCTGTTTAAAGGCTAGCGGTTACTCCACGTACCGCGAGGTTTAACATTCAGACGTTTGTCCACCGTGCTCACATTGCCTGTATGTGTTGTGTATGGATCTCAGACGAAACAGAAACTTTTACCTTATACAGCATTAACAGATATGTTTTTACTTATGACCGAGGTAGAGTGTTTACTGCGCGGTACGCGCGGAGTCTTTTACTTAGAACAGATTACGTTTCGTCTTTAAAGGTTTGAAAGCCCACTAAAATGGCCGTGAAACGTTGTGGTATTTTTTCACTTTCTATACTCTTCGTGTATTGAAATCATCTGAGATCTGCTTGTAGCCAGGATAATCTCTCGTCTTGCTGTTCTCGTAATACGTGGTTCATGTCAGCTTCAGGGCGTATACGTTTCCGGAAGGCCTGTCTATCTAATTGTCGTTCCCTCCAAACAAATATGATGTGCTCTCGAACTGAACGAATTCCATTATGCGATACCTCATCAGCGGAACCGGACATACCTGCCCTTACGGAACCAGAAAACTTCAGCCTGCTTCATACAAAGCCCACTTTAAGACTGCCGTACGGGGAATAGATTGATGTAACGATGAGGGTTTGAACTGCGTTTGGAGGGTGCTTGATTAGAACTCAGTTATCTTGACTGATCCTTTCTTGATTTTCCTCATCCCCCGGTGCCCGGGGGCTGAGGAAAATCGGACCGTGACTACGCTACGGCCATTTCCCAATCCTTTAAAATTCGTCAGGCCTCGTAGTATTCGACGCTGTGTAGTGTTTGATACGGACATTGTTAAATACCTCCCACCCTACGCAGTGTAATCCGGTTCATTTCCCAGCAACCTATTCTTTAAAGATCTTGCACCCGTAAGACCTCTCTACCGGTGTTGTCCCTTTCGTGTTTCTCAAGTGCGTAATTTGACGATGCTGTCATTTGCGACAATTATACGTTTGTCTTCCATGTCTGGTGTGTGGATGGATGGATGAATGGATGGACGGACGGAAGAATGAATGCATGAGTATGGGGCATTTGTGTAATGATGTTGACAGGACAAAACCGAAGTACTCGGAGAAAATCCTGTTCATTGGGCACTTAGACGACCATAAATCCTACATGATCCTGTCGATATAGAAGGCAGTGGTAAATGAAACTAAGTGCCCTGCTGAAACCGAAGTTGGGTGTAGCTGACCGTGAGTTAATACAGAAGTCAAGGACGTCACACAACATCTGTGTTTTATCGCCGTAAATCTTTTTTGTACAGTGTATGTATTGTGGAGGCAAGGAACTTGGCCTGTTGCGTGGTTCCGGCCTCTTTTGTACGGTATTGCGTCGGAGGGGTTCGTGCCTCGTTTCATCACGTGAGCAGCAGGCCGCAGTTCCATTCTGTAACACTGAAATATGCTGGGGGGAGCACTTTCCCCCAATTTCACACTTCGCGATTCACCAAGGCCTACATCATGTGGCTTTTGTTCTAATGTCATACGCCAGTGGCCCATACCAGTCCTGACGGAGACAAGAGTGGAAGTGTACACATACTAACAGTTCCCAGTCCGTTGTCTGGTTTTCATGCGGCTGCTAAAACTTCATCGAAAATACCACTTGGGAGACGAAGTCTTAGGTGGATAAAAAGATTACCCAAGGAAATAGGGTATTATTGGATATTCAAGATAGGGTACTGTGGCCGGCTCTTCTGAACTCATTAATGTACGTTAGGATTCCATAGGGGCGGGGATATCTTGACTAGCTGAGCGACTATAAGCTTCTGGAAAAGTACTTCGTTCCGTAGAGTTGTGTTGTCGTGCGATACTTAAGGGACTACAATTACAGTTCGCCACTGGCAGTGCGAATTATTAAAATATCATGAAACAGTTTTACATGGATTCCTTTCCGTGCTTTTTGTGGATGTTTGATAATGTTTACTGTAAAATTTAATTTTGCGTTTTGCCTTCTCATTTTCTGTTTCGTTGTTGCTTGTCTTTGCTCATTTGTGTTTCTGTCTGTCTAACACTGACTGCCACTTCCTTGCGTGTCTGCAGTTAGTACTGTCGCCTAATGCACCCGACATTTGTGAGTGTACTGAAGTCGAAGAAATGTAAGGACTCTGATGGGCGTGACGCGAAGAATAAGTAAGCGGCGTTGTTTTCTGCGACTGTTTTGTAATGGTTTTGTGGCTTCAGAGGTGTTTAGAACACTAGAATGCAGACTACCAGGGGGAATGTACAGGGTGATCAAAAAGTCTCTGTGCACTTGATGATTACAATATCATCGTCAGCTGCACAGAGACTTTTTGATCATCCTGTATCTTTCCATGCTGCTTGAAATTAAGACCTCTTGCAATGTTTATCCATATTAAATGGGCCCCCTTTCACCACGGCGTGTTGTGTCGTCAAGATGCGGATGGAGGAGGCGTCCCTCTGCTTGGAGGATAGCTGAAAATGTGTTGAAAAACCTCAGGCGAGGTGGGGTGATCTTCCACCTTTAGTGTTGGGCGCGGATGTAACAATTATGCGCCATGAAAAAGAACGAAACCAGCATGTTACGAAATGTTGCGTAGAGCCTCAGACTGGAATGAATTTTGGTTGAGAACCTAGGAAACACAGACCCAAGCGGTGAGGTGGGTTGGGCACGTGGCATGAGTGCCGTAGGTGAATTGTGTGTACATTTTAGTCTGAAAATTCGAAAGATTGAGTCAGCATGGGAGACCTAGACATAGCTGGAAGATTTATATTAAAGCTGTGCACGTGCTTTTCATATGACGGGCTAGCGTAATATTCACGCACCACTCCACGACCTCCATGAACAATCGCTTCTTTATTCTAGAGCAAACCAAGCATTCATTTTATCTGTCGGTGTGGTGCCATCATCTTGCGTTATGCTGTGTTACATGCTTAATGAACTGTTTCTTCGTCTTCAGCTCGTACCACACAGACAACACGCCAGTCTCGGTTATAACATGTCAGGCATTGTACTTTAACGTAACATTGAGGCGCGATCGTACAGCTGTTCTTGCAGTGGACAAGCAATAAGTATTACATATTGCGAGTTAGTGTTTGTAGCGCTAGGTATCCCGCATGCAATGCGCATCCGCCACATTGTCTGCTAAACGGCACGATTTTCATTAAAAATTTTTTTGAACGTAAAGTGTGTTTTGATTTTGTCTAAAACGTGTTTCTGAAACATTTTTCATTCTAAGAAGAATTGATCGAGATGTGATCAGAAATGTATATCGGTCTCCATGTAAAGTTCCCGTCATTCGTGTCAGATTTTAATGAAACTCGATTTTTCTCGACAGTTTTTGAAAAACATTCTCAAACATCTAATTCCATGAAAATCCTAATATTGGGAGCCGAGTTGTTCCATGCGGACGGACGGACGAACAGACATGTGTCAAAGCTAATACACGCTTTTCGCAACACTGAGAACGCATCTAAAAACTGTTTCTTCGGCCTCAGTGCGTAACTGGCAGAGAACCATGGCAACCCGGTAACCGTGGTGTATCTCAGTCACTGCCCTATACAGTGGGGTATTACGTAGCCTGTAGGGAGGCTGCTGGTAAACAACTGCGGTTGGACTGAGTGGCCCACGATAAGATTGGGTTGTTTTGAACATGTTCCTTAACGCTGAAAAATATAATTTTTGGGTGTGTACAGTATATTTGCCAACAGTTCTGGAGGACAACCAGCCGTAATGCAAGGTGATGTAGCTGGTACCGAACATATGACAATCGTACAGAATGCTGCGGCTACAAACGTGACTCTTTAACGTTAAACCGAGACAGAATAGCTGATGGCGGTGACCATTTGAGCGTTCAAAAAATGTGACAGCACTGCTTTGTGGCATTTCTGTATTGCGGAATGTACAGAAGTTTCATGTAATAGCTTGTAAGTGCTTTTCATTGTTATTGAAGGGCAGGTTGTAAAGTGGAAGGGTTAAATGGAAATTTAGAAGGGCGGTCAAATTGTTCTGGAGCTTGGAAATGAAGGCTTTGGTGTTGGTCTTGATGAGAGGTGTGGGGGTGGCATAATTGAAGTTATAATAGACTTTGAAGATTGAGGTCTGGGGAAAATTAGGAATGCTAGGGACGAATTGAAGAGGCAGCAAGGAAGGTAGGGTGGTTGTGAGAGGAAACCTACACGTACAGAATGTAAAACAATTCCTCATATCGAATGGAAAGCAATGGATTATTTAGCTGGGATTTTCTTTCCATCACGCCCAAAACTAACGGGATTTTCTAGTTACTCCAGACTGTAAGCTACATAGCAATTCTCAGTAATACTGCGAGTTTTGGTGCCTTGCTAACGTTAGAAACAGAGCTGTTGATTAGATTTGTGGCTTTTGTTTGAGTTAGTTTGTGCACAAAGGCACCATTTTCGACATAAGTGCCGTCTGCTGCAACAGAAATTCACCAAATTCATACGTAATTTAGACGATCAAAATTGGGCTGTGGAAGATTGAATGATTTTATTTCAAAGTTCGGCTTTTACTTTGGACCTTCAGTGTGTTCTTAACCTCGAATTTTACGGGAATCTGTACTAACCTTGTTTGTTTAATTCATCTTATCAGGAGAAATACTTAAATTGACGTAGGAAGTTAACCATTTTTGTACAGTTTACAGTATCTAACGTGACAAGACATAGCAAAAACTGACGATGCATTTGCATATATTTTAACGTGTTGCCGTGTGAATATAAATGTTATTACTTTCTATTCACATACCACCACCCGCACTAAGATATTTCAAATGCAACATAATAAGGCTGAGTTACCGTTTGCCGTCCAGAAATCTGTGAGAGAAACCCGCAATTGATTACCAGGGAAGCCCAGGTTGGTGAACCAGACGGCTTAAAACATGCCGAGTTGAGTGTAAAAAAAAAACTGCGACAGATCCGGTGATTATGTTAGACGGTGCGCAGTATCTGTGCTGCTACCTTATCCAGCGGGGTGAAAATTTAATTTACATAATATATCTTCTCCAAAGCGCCCAGACCTGATGTGAAGTCTACCTAGCCTTATCTGCAGTGGATTCTGGGGTCTGTTCCCGGGGTAATAAAGCGGCTGGAGTAGGAAGCTGGCCACTGACCCCCATATAGTGCCAAGGAAACGAATGAGTGGAGCTGTACCTTCACTCATTTGTCTTTATGGCGTGCACAAAGACAATTTTACCTTTTCCTTAAGATGAGGAGTAAATGGTAGTTGTTTCTCTGGAACGCGAACCCATACTCGCGTTTTGTTGTGTCAGTCCGCAACAGCGTGCGCGTTTTACAGATACCAGTTCGCTGTTTTTTTTTTTTTTAAATATTCGTGATCTATTAACGCCGATCACACACAGTTTCTGGAAAAAATTAATGTTTTAAGTGTGTCAGATTACGTCGAAGTATGGGCTGTATTTAGAGATCTGCATGCATATAACGCGTGTTTAATTTAAACTGTTGCTACAACAGTTGTTTTATCTGAATTAAAACTCTGTTTCTTTCGTGATAACCAAGCAAACGTGATTGAACGCGCTGAAATTCGGCGCCATGCATGCATTTCATAACACGTTGGCCGTTGTATTTACATGGGTTGCCTGTTGTATAAGCTACAAAACTGATGTTTACCTTTTACCTCTGATGGTTTGCCTGCAAGCTAGGCATACAGGCCTGAGTGATCAGGGAAAACACAGTTATGTTTTTGTTTCTGTAATCTCTTAGCTGCTATTGCTTTATAACGCTGCTGTCATTTGCTGAGATTGTAAGGCGTCGTTGATAGATAAATAGTGAGAAAGGAGAACCCGTAGAATGAAAATGACAGGAGAAAACCGAATCACTTGGACAAAAGCCTGCTCCACTGCCACTTTGTCCACCACAAATTCCACATGGACTGGCCTGGCATTGAGTCGGGCTTTGAAGCTAAGAGGCCGGCGACTGACTGCCTTAGCCATGGCACAGCCCCCTCTTATCTGTTATAATAATAAGCAAAATAATTATGTAAGTCCTGTTGCTTGAAACAAGACCTGGCAACGTCCGAAGATGTCTTTACATACGATGCAACGTAAAACGCATTTGTTTAGTAATTGGGGCCTGGAAAACATGCAGTTAACAGATCGTACCGCCGTGCTGTGTGCCATAGTTTCAACACAATTCCCTAGCCTGGGGTTTTTTAACTGGTGGGTGGCCACCCAAAACAAAGGTCGAGATATCGTTTACGGGGTGGGGGTCCATCTACGTACAAATATTTTGTCCTTTGAGGTGATGGCTTGACTTGTTTGGAGCATGCGAAGGCTTCTTTGCCAGAGTGAAAGAAGTTAATCTACAGGTGACAAGTTTTATTGCCTCCTACTTAGAATCTTGTCTCCAGGAGACTGTTGGAGGACATGTATGTTGTGACAAAAGGGTATCTGAAGTTGTGAATTTTATAAAAGTAAGGTCGCTAAACAACCGGATATTTAGCTGTATGTGCTCAGATAATGGCTCTGACCACACATGTTTTCATATTCTGTGGTCAGGTGGCGGCACCGACGAAACGTCCTTCGAGTTGTGGCTTTACACACTGAGGTCGAAACCATTTTGTCTGAAAGAAATCATCCCCTGGCTCTAAGGTTTACAAATTCCCGTTGCATGTTAAAACTAGCCTATCTTTCAGATATATATGCCGAAATCAAGAGAGTCGAATATTTGAATGCAAGGCCGTGATCAGTGATTTGGTTAGCAGAGAAGTTGACAGCTTTCAATGGACAGCTGACGTTATGGAAGAGGAAAATGGAAGAAAACGAGTTACCTTATTAATGTTTAGTATTATTATTTTAATACAGATTTTAACATTGTATCTAATTATAGATTTACAACACAAATTATATATAGACACCAATATGTACATGTTTACCATTGCGTATGTCTACTTGCAGTACATACTGTATACGTCTAAGAAGCTTGTAGCTCAGTGAAGAGGGCCCTGTGCTGTGGCCGAAACATGTAGGAGCAGTGAATAAATGATAAATGTTGTGCAGCACGAAGTTGTTGAATTCCAAACTTAAAAAAAAAATTATCGAGGAACGCATGGAAGAAATAAATCCTAATGATGGCTATAACCTGCGAAACGTGACTGAAGAACGATTGGTGTGCATTCCATTCGACACTGCTGTCAAAGATTCGGCTGATGACATTTCAAGCATCTCTGGCCCTCAAGAACAAATATCGATATCTAAAAAGTACGAGACACTGCGCTGTAATCTTCAAAAACAATGTTTATATGTGTTCTGGGTCGAAGTGATATAGGTAAACTAGTTGTGGGAAATTAAGTTGTGGATGATTACTACGTTTTTCCACGGCTTGCTTGTGAGAAACAGTTTTCAACACTTGCTGCCACAGAAACTTAGCTTCGAAAAGGGTTACAACCACAAGATGCGGCTTTTAAAGCACATGTCCAAGTCTTCAGGGACCTTTATCGCTTGGTAAAGCTAGGATTGACATTAATTTATCGATAAATGTTTTAATACCGTAATGCAAATATTTGTTCCTTGGCGAAACCGTTGTGTAGTACCAACTAATGAATTCATCACATTTTAATACTGCTATTTTGTACAAGCTGCTGATACCTTAAGCGTTAGTTATAGTTTGACACCGTCAGTATACAGTCGAACCCCGATATAGCGACACTGTTTTCCGTATTTTGTGGTAGTATATCGAGGGTGGCGATAAGTCGATATGTTATATACAAAGAAATTTCTATTCACAGATTTTCATGGGCGCTAAGTGAGGGTGGCGCTACATGTCTGACTGTACTTAACTTCTGGACAGAAGTAAAGTAATTACAAGGAAGTGTATTATTAATTCATAACTGAACTCCGAGTCGGGAAGTTAATTCTGAAACTTAGTTTGAGTTTCGGTCGGAATATCTTAGAAACCCCAGACACGCTTCCCTAGACCAACATTCAGACATTTGTTGTGTACGTAGAATCCTGTGTCAGGAGTTACAGTATATTGAGTTTTGGGTTTCAGTGGGTTAATGAGACAATTACTGTATCGTTTCTGAGAGATTTCATATATCGCATTTAGGGCCACACTGTCTGTTGTAAAAGTTATCTACTTGCTTGATTGCTTGGACCAAACTGAATTATGACTCAAAAAGTAAATGTGTGATTCAGAGTAACAAAGCAGTCTGTAAGTTTCAAAACTTGTCCCGACAGAAGTTTGGAAAGTCAGCGACAAAGATATTTAATTTTAGTTCTGTTGAAGGCGTACTGAATGTTGTTTTAAAGCAAGGAATTTTCGAATGAACGCTGGAAGTATGCGTCTTTCTATTCATTTTGTTATTGGCTCGCTTGCTGTTTTTCTTCTATTCACAGAAAGTACAGAGGCCGAAGACAAAAATATTTGATTGAATTTCACGATCTTGAAACAATCTGAACTATATTTCATTGTCAGATTGAAAGAATGCTCGTATATACGTTGGACGCATGTTCGTTTTGCTGAGTGATGCGGTTGCTCTTGTTCTTTTACGGACTGAAGTGACGTAAATTATGTTTTATTGAATTTTAACGTTTGTTGACTCAGTGCTGAATTTAACTTCAGAACAGAGAGTGCTCTTGTGAATGTATGAAACATGCATCTTTGTCGTCCTCTCCCGAGAAACCTTGCCAACATATAACGGTGAAACGAAACAAGATTGCAAGTGGTATACTTGTGATGTAGTGCGGGTGGTGAACTGCACGGCCAGGCCACTGTTCTCACTGGAGAAGAGGCCGCATGTACTCAATGGATAAAAGTCTGGATGGCCCCAGAAATTGTGGATGCTGAGGAAAAGATTGAGCTTCCTCGGACCTTCAAGGAATCGAACCCCGATTCCATGCTTGTCCTTGTACAACACCGACTGAACTATCCCTACTTATGGATAGTGACAAAGAATGAAAATATCTTGGGTTCCTGTCGCATTGTTCTTTACTTTCACGTCTGGAAAATAGGCGTAGTGTTCGTCGTAACAGACTTTGTTTGCAGCGTGAATCTTACATCTGAACAGAAAGCCGTGAAGCATTGCTTCATCTCCGGCGCCCATTGTTGCGTGACTGCGACTGAGAGAAACAGACGCGAATGTATTCAACCGGAAAACTCGTGGAGGAAGAAAAAAGAAGAATTGTGATCCGGTGTTCATTTGGTGTTCTGTCTAAAGTGTTTTCGGCGTTTGCTTGTGGACACGACCTACGTAATTACGTCACCGAAGTATCACACGGAAGCGTAGAATGTACTTTTGGGCCATTTTATTCAAGCTGGGCCGTACCTGTACTGAAAGCCAAAATAAGCTTTTGAATCCATAATATTCATGAAATCTGGAACAAAAATACACACACTTTTCAGGAATAAATACTTGGAAAGTTTTGAAATGTGACGCTGGAAAAGGACGGAGGTCAATTGAACCAGTCTTGTAAAAGTGAAGTGTTACACAGAGTCAAGGAGGAAAGGAGTATCGTTCATACAATAAAGAGAAGGAAGGCGAACTGATTGATCACATCTTGCGTAGGAACTGCCTTTTAAAACAGATTATTGAAGGAGAGATGGACAGCAGAAGAGGCAGGCAGCTACAGGCTGACCTGAAGGAAATGAGAGGAAACTGGAAATTGAAAGACAAAGCAGTAGATCGCACACTGCGTAGAAAACTCGCTTTGGAAGAGGCTATGGACTTGTCGTAAGGCAGATTATGGACTGAATGATTGAATAAATCAATGAATGATGTGTTTTTTATGTATTATATTTTAAAATGTTGAACTGCGGAACAGGAAGGGTGCCTCTGTATGTCCGTACATATTTTTCATCTCTAAAACTACAAGTACTTGACTCTTGTTGATGAGTTTCGTAATGGGAATCTGTACTTACATTCGTAGGGCAAATTTGAATATTATACATATCAGACCAGCATTAGTTCAGTAGACGAGATTTAAATGATTTCTTAATAACACCTTGTGCTGCAATAGGTTTTTTGGATTTTAAAGTAAAGTATAGTAAAGTGAAGTAAGGTAAAGTGAAGTAAAGTTTTCCTTGTCCACGCCAGGAAGGTACATAGGGGGAGTAGACATATAGCTCCACTTAATCATAACCTCGATGCTGATGAGTGGTCAGCATCACGTCTAGGTCGCTTTACTCCTGGGGAAGAAGCCCAGTCAGTATCCATTTAATAGTAGGCTAGTTGGTTTTCATAGCCAGTCTGGACGATTTGGAGAAGAAAAAAACCTGGTATTCTTGCTGGGATAGGACCCCCAGATTGTCTGGTCCATAGCCTAGTCACTGTACAGACTACCCTGTACTGGCTGTCAACATATTTTTGTGGGATATAAATATCTATTGATTTCATTTGATTTTCCCCCTCTGGTGTGGCGAAGTTTTAACAGTGTCTGCCTTTGCAGTGTGATACCTGTAAGGTGATGGGCCATAGATTGAACACTGCAGCAAATTAAGACAAAAAGTGTGACATGAAATTAGAATTGCATGTGAAAAACTATGTGTGTGCTCTTGGATTATGCCACATCAAATGTGTATGTGTTGCCAAGTCTGAGAAACATTGTAACATTCTGTTTGATTGAGCATTTTTTATATCTAACAAAGTATAATTGAAATTATTCTGTATGTTTTCTTCATGAATGCACAGGTTAGAACCTCCACCTGCCTTTCTGCCCTCACTGAAACTGCCAAATGTATTTTGATGAGATTTGTTTACAGAAATCCACTAAACTTTGTTCAGCAGATTTATTTTTTGTTTGCTAATATTGGTGTTATATAATCTCCACTTTACATGCTGCTCACATCAAACCTTATCAGTTTTGTCAGAGTAGCTCATTATGCAAGGAAACAAGTACTTCACATATCTGCCAGATACCAGCATTGTGACAGTAGATTTAACAAATGAGCTTCAGGTTTAGGGAGTTACATAGAAGCGAAGAACACATTTATATCTTCCATTTGTCTATAGCTGTGCATGTTTCAACATCTGTTTTCAGTTCCACTGTTGATAATGAAATAGTTGCTGGTTCCCAAGGCTCCTCAAAGTAGTCATTGCATATAAATACTTTGACTGTATTCTTCCATGCTTGTTTCATGGACCTTGCATGCTTGACATTGAAGGTGGTATATTCCTTAGCACTGGGAACCAATTAGTGACACACTGTCAAATATCAGAACACCAGATGTAGGTGACTCATAAGGAACATTTCATTTGTAAAATCAGTGGGTTAATGCACTTAAACTGTAAATACTAAACTTTCACGTGCTTTGTGGGTGGGGGGGTGAATGCACATGTGCGCGTTTATGTGGAGGTGGGGGGCTGTAAAATGAATATGTAAATAATTATTTGGTTGCTTAGAAATTGCTGTATGAAAGTGACACAAACTGGTAAGGATGTTCATAAAGTCACTAGGTCTGTTGTAGTATCCACTGTGAATGGTTCGTGGCCCTTGCAACATATTGTAACTTGGAAATTATATGTCACAATATGCAATAATGTAGGACATTCATTATAGCAGCTAGGTGTGTATGTACACTATGAGACAGTTGGCCTACCAAATGTGAGCAAATTATTGTTCAAGAAGCCAGGATTGTGCATTTGGTTGAGACAGATATAAATTTCAAATGAGACCATTGTCACAGATCCAGAACTTGTGACACTGATTCACATTTGTACAGAATTCACCCACTTTGGTTTTAATACACCCAATAGTCACATTATAATGACATTACAACGGAGTGTTAAGAATGCTGGACGTTCTGCAACCATTGCAGGAGAATGTGAGGAGCTTCACTCTCCCTTGATCTTATTATTATGTAAACCAATTGTAACATAAGGTTAATGGATGCTTTTACACATTGTTCTTGATCTATCAGTCATCTTCATTTGCACCTCACACTGCTTACTGCATTATAGAGATCACCTGTGTGACACTGTAGAAATAACAATCAGTCTAGCATGGTACCTAGTCACTTTTTGTAGAGGTTTACAACCAACCCCATCAATTCTGTAGAACATATCTCCATGTTAACTAGCAGGCAGTATCACACGACCTACCCTCTTGCTGTAGTCAAGGGACTGGCTTTCGTGGAGTTGGGGATACAGTGCTCTTTTACTTTCTGTCCGGAGAAGAACTGCTTTAATTTATCTGCCATAATTTTACTTTTTAATAATGTTAGTGAAGAAGAATGGGATGACAATAGTCTTTCTGCAGTTGCACATATTGAAGGTTGTGGTCACAAGGTTGGTACTCTTGCTGCTTGTTATTCAGGAGGTATAAGGTTCATGTCTTGGCCCAGAGACTGGTAGAGTTTTGTCACCTTCAGTTCTGGAAGGCAAATTTTGGAATAATACCACAAATCATTCTCAGATTTTTGTGTCATTTAATCTGAATTATTGCAGGCATTGTTAAATAAGGAATAATTGATTGAATAAGTGCAACTGGGCCGGTGCTTGTTTATTCGTTTTTTGAAACCTCTCAAACTTTGGGTCTCTTAAACATAAAATAGGAATGCTGATCATGACACAACAGTGTTCAGTGAGACTCCTATACAGTACTTGGTTATTTACAGCCTGTAACCTGTTGCATTCACCATAATCCTGGTATCATTTTCATCAGTAATTGTTTACATGGTTAAACATATTTTGGTTTGATACATAATTTTTGTTTGTTTCAGCAACAAGACTGAATGAGTACATCCAGCACTATGAAGAGCTGACATATGACCATGAGGATGTGCACCGAAGTCACATTCGAGCTCGACGTTCAGTCACGCGAGACAATTCTGTCCATCTGCGGTTCATTTCCCATGGCCGTTCATTTAATATTCGGCTCAAGAGGGACTTATCCACATTCAGCAATAACTTGGTTGTGGTTGGACCAACTGGTCAGGTGGAGGATGTTGAGACATCACACATCTATCATGGTCACATAATTGGTAAGCACAGTTGCTGATTTCATGTATCCTGTTTTATATAGACAAGGTGCTCTGCACTGTTAGGAACAGCAATGCCAGCTCTTTGTTATTAATCTGGGAAACACACAAATTTTTTTGAGGTTGGCATCATTGCCATTATTGTCATCGACATCATCTTCGTTGCCATCGACATTGTCGTCTTTGTCGTCATCGTCGTCAAAGTCACCACCACCGTCAGCAGCAGCAAACTTCTTGACTCTTTGTTGTATGCAATTACTCATTACAGTCAAAAATATGGAGGCAGCCCTAAATACAGTGGCAGTGTGGTATTGATAATACTGTTACAGTATTAACAACACCATATTCGATCTGATATGTGGTTGACCGTGCATCGTAATTCAGTGTGGGTAACAAACCAATTAGATGTCACTTTTGTGTAATACTTTATTTTCTCCTTTATAAGTTGCTCAACTTGTTTCAGGCAACTATGTGCCCATCTTCAGGAGCTGACAACATATTCGATTTTTACCTCAAAGAAAGCAAAATAAAATTATAATTGGCAGAGACATTTACTGTAGAAATCAATATAGATAAATATGGTAATTGCTAATTCACAGGACTTGAAAGATTAATATGAAGAAAATTCTGTTAAGTGTTATGTGAATGTGTACTTTTATTTGGTGAAAATACCTGTTCATTCAAGGAGATGGAATATCTGTCAATATAGTGACTTAGACTATAGGCTGGACAACCAGGGAACTGGGGTTTGATTCCCACCAGGGCCAAAAGATCTTTCTCTTCTCCAAAGCATCCAGACCTTCCTGTTCAGGGGGTAGAAGGGGGTAAAGTTGCTGGGCCATCAAGCTGACCACTCACTTCCATCTCATTACAAGGTGAAGAGTGTGATGAGCTATACCTCCACTTTCAGTATGTCTTTGTGATGTTTAAGTTTGGAATTAAGCACAGGGACAACTTCATGTGCACATTTTTACAAATATACTGAACTGAAGGTTAAACAGAAAGTTGTCTTTTGGTAGGTAATAGAATCGAAGGATTGTTTTGTTGATACAACATTACACAAAAATGTAATTCTTTGAAACTGTAGATGGAAAATGGTGAAATTTTGTAAATGTCGATTTTAGTTACTATATTTAGAAGATGCTGAAGATAAACACATATGGTACATTTGCTCCACCCCCTTCGCCCCAACAGAATTGTTTGTGGTTACACTCCAGAAAATCTTGCCAGAATTTGTTTATCAGCTGCAATAATAACAGACTGCATTTTGTTTTTTGTTTAGGCTGTTCAAAATGTTCTGTAAGTCAGATTCACAGAAATACTGTTCTTAACATTTGTGGGACACTGTGTGACTTACACATTCATTGGTTTCCCACACATGTATGTTAGAAAGTAATACTTTAAGAAGCTTGAAATAATATATGTGTTGCATTCATCAATTCAGCTGCCTTTCTTTGTCTCTTTGAAGAAGTAACTTACACAAGAGACACTGTTTTTGTGTAACTGTTTTTATAAGTGATAAAAAGCATGTGGTGCACATTGTCTTTCATTTTTTGTGATTATCAAATCTGTACGAATTACTCTTAAATTTGTTTGGCAGTCTGTAAATGTTTAATCCATGCCCCCTTTATGTATATGTTGTGTAAATTTGTTGTGCTGTTTGTTTCTAGGAGAAACAGGAAGCTTTGTTTTTGGATCAGTAAGTGATGGAGTATTTGAGGGAAAAATTGTATCACCACATGGATCTTACTATGTGGAAAAAGCTCATCGTTATTTTCCAAACAATACAAATAAAAGTTTCCACTCACTAATATATTCTGAGGCAGACATTCAGGACCCATATGAACATTTACGAACTGGTAAGTGGTCGTGGTTTATCCTGTCATGAGCCTTTGTGATGACTGGACAATAAAAATACTAATTCATGAAATTTGTGTTTCATGATTACTTGGCATGTACATTGAAGTTTACTTTGACTCTTGTAACTATAATATACCATACAGCAGGAGTGAATTTCGATAAGCCACCAGCAGCTTACTGTTACTAAATTTACTTGAGTGTGAGATGATCCATTCCACCATATTTGAACTTACGCATGAAGGGAAAAACATTTAGTGATAGCTTTATTATGGGTCAGATTTTTACCACCCCCATTTAACATAACCAGGAAAGAGAATACGCATAATTATGACTTATTCTCAAAATCTTATAGTCATTATTGGCAGCAAATAATGAATCATTTTGCTTTGTTTGTAATTAAAACTTTGTAAATGAAGAGAAGAAACTCATTTTCCCAGTACATTAAAATTTTAAATAAAGAAAAATACAAACTGCAGACATTGTAAAAATTTCTATAAACTGTTCTAAATTACATATTATGTAATATATTTATTACTGTGTCTAAATTACATGTTGTATATTATATTTAATACTATTATCACTTGTGCGTAGGTCATGTAGGTGGCTGTGGAATCAATGATGAGATAGTGCAGTGGATGGATCACATCCAAAACTCAGCAGATGATGATCCTACCCCACCACCAGAACCAACCCAAAGGACCACAGAGTCTGAGGCACCTGAACCTCTTGTGATGGAGCCCCTCGCACCTCACAATAAGTACAGCCGCGAATTTAATGAGGGTAGCAGTAGTCATCACAGAAGTAAGCGTGCTACCAAACCCAAGGAGGAAAATAAGAACACGTGCTCACTCTTCATACAAACTGATCCTCTAATATGGAGGCACATTTCAGAACAGGTAAGAGAAGGTGGTCGGCAGTGAATGTAGTCTGTAACAGGAACTATGAGAATGTTACAAGAATAGACATGTTTTTATGTAGCTGTAAGGTCTGCCTTTAGCACATATTTACAACTGGAAATGAGCCTTCATTTGCTCAGGCTAGAGAAACAAATGTATGGCAACAACATTCCGGGAGGCAGTTTTTAAGCCAATTAGTTGAATTACAAGATTTAAACTTAAAAAATTAGAGTGTTTTTCTGAATTTTATCTGCCTATTTTCATGCTGTCATGAAACTTGGTTGCTAACCATTTTTGTGATGTATTAATTATTATTTTTAACCTTTTTTGGGGGGGGGGTCAAAAGTGACCATATGCTGTTCTCTAAAATATACTGGCAAATTGCCTAGCATGCCAAATGCTGGTTTATGCTTCAATTTATTGGCACACTATGGTAAAATTAGCAAAGTAAATTATTTTTGTTGTATACTTATTTGTTAAGATTCTTGTTACTCTGAAGACCTGCCACCACCTGTTGATACATTAGAGTTTCTGTTTTGTGTGACAGCCATTGAAACACTCTCCAAGATACAGTTCTACATCACACTTTTTGCACGTGACATGAACTCTTGTTTTTTCCCCCCTCATACAGACCAAATGTGCGAATACAGTCTGGAGGAAGGATATGGCCAGTGACTACTGAATTCTACTTCAAGCAATTGTTTCTGTGAAACTCAGGGTCTTCCCAGGGGTTGACGTGGGTGAAGTAGAATCTCTGTCTTTTCATTCAAGTTCCACACAACAGAAAGTCAGAAGTTTCTGTAAGTCAATGTGGTCCCACATTCAGTCATGAGGAGGAAGCTGTTTGGAATTGTCTAAGAAGTTAAAAAAAAAAGTCTGCTTCCATGTATGGCATTGTGTCAAATAACTGTCTACCATCCTGTCCAACGTAACACATATATTTGTTGTAGTCTTGTATGATTTCTGGCTTTATAGCATTTCTTTCTTCATTACAGAATTACTGTTTGTTGCTGATTGGTGTATGTATTTTGTCATTATATGTATGTTTCATTCCAAACTTCTGCTGTCAGATCATCTCTAGTCTAGGCGAAATGTCACCTTGTTTCAAAGTGTGTTTTGTGGCAGCAAGTCTTGTGTAGGAATGTGTCACATGTCATTTTTAAGCATGTTTGCAAAATAGCAAAAAGCGACTGTTAACTTCGTCATGTCTGCCCATCTGTCTGTGCATAACAACCTGGCTCCCGCTGGACAGATTTTCATGAAATTTGATATTTGAGTATTTTTCGAAAATCTATCAAGAAAATTCAAGTTTCATAAAAATCAGACGAGCATAATGGGTACTTAAATGTAAACCAATATACATTTTTTTTTGTATCTTGCACAGTTCTTCTTAGAATGAAAAATGTTTTAGACAGACGTTCTAGAGGCAATCACAGCACATGTTTTGGGATTCAATAACTTTTTTTTAGAAACTGTGCCATTGGTGAGATAATGTGGAAAAAATATTGTAGAGAGGGGCAGGCCACAGATGACAATATGGTGAATGTGCGATACATGTTATATACTTAAGGCTACAAATACACACTCAGGATATGTAATACTTATTGCTGTACTACTGCAAGAATGGTTGTATGAACATGCCTCAGTGTTACATTATACGTACATTGCCTCTCTTGTTTCCATTACAGTGCTCTAAGGTACTACTAGTCACAGTCCATTGGTCTTTCAGGCTGTCTTATATATCATGTCCTGTCTGAATAATAATTGCCAAAAATAAGAAACAGTTTGGTTTCACTAATGTTTGATACAGTAGTAAGTCCATTGCCTTATGTGCTCAAATACTGTTGATAGTACTGATTGCTCAACTTCACCAACAGAGTGATGACTATGCAAAGTACAACATGAAAACACTGTCTGTGGCAAGTGGTTATTTGTATGGGGTGCAATGTTTAGTATTTTGCCAGTTCTGTAACCAGGGAGCCGATGAATCCTCTTGTTTGTTGCATATGTTTGTTGTTTTCATGCTTAAGAACATGGAGGTTTATGTGGGAGTAGAGCCTTGTCACTGTCAGAATGTGTTCATCTGTGTTCTAGTCTTGGGCACCATTGTGCCTCTGGTTTTTCGGTTGATCCCACCTGTACACGCTATGATGGGATGAAACTGGCTCTGCTTTTACATCACATAAGCCACTTTCAGACATGTCCCCTGGAGATTGTGTGTTAAATTTCAAATAGACAATGTCTTCACTATTTAGCCTTTTTTTCATTTTGAATTCAAATTCTGTCTTTGTGTGTGTAGAAACTTGTAATGTGAGTGACACAAAGATGCACCCACTAATGCAACCGGAGAGACAGTTGGTTTTTTCTTCACTGAGCAGATTAGCCTTCAAGAAGAAGTGGGTAGGGCAAAATTGCTTTTCTTGACACACAATGCAACAGGAAGAAGGTGATAAATCTAAATCATAGAGCTAAAATTTTAAGAAAGTAAATGTACAGCCTTGTCAGAGTTGTGTGGTGTATTTTTGGAACAGATGAAAGGGGTTTCTTATAAAGATTGAAGGCAGGAGACAAAAATGTAGAAGAAAGTGTAGAAAGATGCAGTCTAATAAAAAGTGATACAGAGTGAGTAATCACACCCTCATATACATATAAACATGTTCGTTCATTCTTTAAAAAATCATTTTTTATTTGGAACCTATAACATTAAAACTGTAATATATACAGTGCAGATAGATATACATTATATTTCTAAATTGCTGTATTTGAGAAATTTAAATGTACATGCTTAGCCAGAAAACTTGGGCCATTACAAGATACACTTGGCATTTAAGCTTGTCAGTGAAAGGTTAAATATAAAGGAAATGTAACATCAAGTCAGACTTGTGTGTGCTTATGAATAAACCATTAATGTTAATTAAGGTGATGCAAGTTTAGATTAAATGTGGCCTGTTTGAGGTTTTTACACCATTGATGTGGGGACCGCGGTAGCACAGTGGTTAAGGTACTGTGCCACAAATCGGAGGGTCACTGGTTCGATCCCAGCTGGTGTCACTGGATTTTTCATTGACATAAAATCCTTCCGATCGCACTATGGCCCTGGGGTCGACTCAGCCTCTAACAAAAATGAGTACCAGGAGTATTTCCTGGGGGTAAAGGCGGCCGGTGCGTAAGGCTGA
>Ga0131853_10000954_pt1 | contig 52212 bp, 30 predicted proteins | sample TergutLab28metaG_FD_92764 | JGI IMG/M metagenome (GOLD analysis project Ga0131853, IMG submission 92764) | Labiotermes labralis P1 segment gut microbial communities from Petit-Saut dam, French Guiana - Lab288 P1 (version 2) (version 2) | ecosystem: Host-associated > Arthropoda: Insects >...
CTCCGTAACCATTGAACTTTGGATATAGGTGTTTTGGGTTATATCGTTATAGTTTGACCTAAGGAACACTCTCCCGAAGTTAGGTCCTTTCCTCCTGGGACACCCTGTATATATATATATATACACTTATACAGGATGTCCCAGGAGGAATGTGCCAGACTTCGGAAGGGTGTTCCTTGTGTTAAAGTATACCAATATAACCCAAAACACCTATGTCCAAAGTTGAACGGTTACAGAGATAATGGCCAGAGAAGTTTCAAACTTTAACAGCTGTTACACACTTATTGATTACCAAATACATATTAAAACTGGCAGGAATATGTGGTTTCTGTAATGTTAATATCTGTAATTAACATCAAACTAACTTGTGAGTGACATAAAGCCATTAAATTGAACTACAAAAACACTTGCACTCATGTCATAGTTGTCCTTAGGGTTCCAAGCACTATACATGAGAATGCCCAGTGGTGACATAACATGGCTGACTGCGCTGTAAAGTTCGCCACACCTGTATACGTGATACACCGATGCGAGAAGCCATTCTACAAGTGGACAGACGCGGACTTCTCTGAACCATCTGAAGAATGTTCTCTCGTGTGTTAATCATTCGTACCACCTCCCTTTGAGACTGCACAGAAACACTTGGAAAAGAACCAGTATCACGCAATGACTGGTGAATTCGCGTAAATACACTTCGAGACGGAATCCTTCGATCAGGAAAACGCCTTTGGTATTCTTCTACAGCAGCACGTGCATTGCCATCGCAAAATCCATACACAAAATGCATGTCACAATATTCCACGTGGGAAAACACAAAAGGCATTCTTGCACCTGCGTGCAAGCAGCTAACCGTCACGCAGGCACAGTGAACACTGAATTCCACTCTCAAGGACATTAGCACTGTCACGTGACTATCAGCTGTGCAGGTTGCAGTATTTGGAACCCCAAGAAGTCCCCACTTTTCTCTGGCCATTATCTCCGTAACCGTTCAACTTTGGATATAGGTGTTTTGGGTTATATCGGTATACTTTAACATAAGGAACACCCTCCCGAAGTCTGGCACATTCATCCTGGAACACCCTGTATAAAATTTCCATCTTGGTTTTCGAAGTACAACCACAAAAAAAATATTTTACTTACCAGAATGTCAGCACACACACACACACACACACACACTTAATTAAGTGATGTACCACGCCACATATAATGAATGTTTGCTTGTGTTCAAGTTACCAGCCCTCTTATTATTGGTATATAGAGGTCCAGCATGCTCTGCAGCAGTGGTCTTCATACTCGTAATGATTTGTGGAACATGTGTGAATAAATCTGAATTTTTGCAGAACCCCTGTAAAAATGTGTACTCTCTGGGTGCAAAACCGAAATGAATTTGAACTTCTGTTTAAAGAAATAGAGTATTTGTACACATTTATGAAAAAAATTTTTGTTAATGGCGAATTATGCCAGAAATAAACAGTGCCTATTATGCACAAAGGTGGGGAGGAAAATAAAAAATGCAATGAAAATGGTCAGAATTATTTTCATTGATTTCATTACAAAGAAAATGTGCTTGTAGAACCGCTATGAGTCTCCTGCAGAACGCCAGGGCTCTTCAAAATACAGTTTGAATACCACTGCTTTATAACGTCTCCAGACTTGCTGGCATGCCGATGGATAGGCAGAAGGAAAATAGTGTTATTGCTCAAGCATAAAAGATGGGAAATTTCTTAATTAGTTAAACCACTATTAGGTGTGAGGTGGTCACGGCAGTGAGTATGATAATGTATACTTTAGTAGATGGATACCAGTGTTTCGTAGAATGTGTTGCTGTCATGATCTGAGTGTTAGATGAAGGCTGCAGATTCATATGAAACAAACTATATGGGGTCACATCCCAGAAGAACACAGCCTTCTGAAAGGACTGCTCAGTGTACTAGGTTATGAAGGTAATAAAACTCTTAGAATTCACTTGTCATGCCCCATCTCCATTTAACTAACACAGAATGACATGTCAGTGATGTTTATTTTGCAGCAAACTTCAGGAAAAATTGTAGAACAGCGTCGTCTAAGGTGCAGTCTTAGTGCACCAGGTGCTGTAAGAAATGGCAGTGTGTATGGGTCCCCCACATCCACAGATGCAGATCGTCAGGTAGCACAGCTGACATCAGCAGTAAGTGGAACTTTCTGTTAGATATGATGCATCAGTTAGGTGCATGATGTTTTGATGCTCCATTACAGTTATGCAAATGCTGCTGATATACACTCATGTTAAGACTTGTATGAAAATAAAATAATGTGAAATGCCAACTTGATGCAACAAGGTAATTTTATTGGTGTATTCTTAGCTGGACATGTTTCGGATACATACGCCCATCATCAGGAGCATTAGATGTTGAGTTGCAGCATACGGTTTTCTGCACCGAGTTTCTGGATGGGTGGTCATCTTAAGAGCTGCTGTGTAGGTCGTGTGTACAGTGCAGAAGGTGCCGTCGACGGCACCATCCACACCGTACACAAGACCACCACCCATCCAGCAAATCGGTGCAGAAAACCATATGCTGCAACTCAACATCTAATGCTCCTGATGATAGGCGTATGTACCCGAAACATGTCGAGCTAAGAATACACCAATAAAATTACCTTGTTGCATCAAGTTGGCATTTCACATTATTTCATGAGGAAGATGTAAGGTCAAATAACCCTCACGTTGTATGAAAATGTAATCTGTACCTTGTGTGTGAGAAATTCCATTTTGTAATATAGTTGGTGACAAGCCGCTGAACCTGTAGCTTGTGAGCAACATGTTGCCCATGACACAGTGTTACATTGCTTGCAGAGACATTTGAAAGGGGAATAAGTCTTCTAACCCTTCCTCTGTCAAAGCACAGACAGAATACTGAAGAAGTTTTGGAAACTAATGAGCCATGCATTTGTGCAGACATACATTATATTACTAATTCATTTTGTAAAAATGTGCTAAAATATTGAAACCCTGGCCTCGGTTGTGAATTACATGTTTATGCAGTTCTCCTCTTCTTACGGTATACTTTTATTGCATATGACTTAGACATATACGTAGGTAAAAATGTGCATATAATTCTGTGTATACTCATTATTTATTCTGTGTATTGAATTTTATGTTGCCTACATGCAGAACAAATTCGCTGAAGTTGCCCACTTCACATAAAGTTTGAGCAGGCCAGCTGTAAGGAATAATGTTTCTGTTGACATAACCTCTTATTTATTGTATTAAAATTTTACAAGTGGCAACATGTTTGAACTTAATACTGTCAGCCATCATCACATTGTTCACATATGTATATATCAAGGTGTCCAGTATTTATATGCCATATAATTGGAAAGATGAGATCTCAGTTCTTTTGTGTGGTTCTGTAATAGTTACGTGGGTGTATTTCTCTTCCCCCGTATATATTATTGGTTAGATATTAAAAACTGCAGTTTCATGTGAATATAATAAAATATTATAAACATCATGTAGCAGTTAGATTATTATGTTGTGTTTGTGCAGTGGAAACTAAAACTGGTGTTACTTGCCCCTTGGATCCAGAAGCAGTTGTGTAAAGACAGAGATGTTTTGAGTTTTAAAGTATTAATTACATTTGTATTTGTGCAGGTATCACAATTGACAGAATATCAGTCTAGAATTCACCTGGAGATACGACGAACACAGAAACTACAGTGGCTGTCAATGATAGTAACATTACTTGTTGGTGTAGCCCTAGTATACATTTTCATTCAAGAATCCCAAGATTTTAGTGGACATATGTGCTTTCCAGAAGAAAGATTCCACACATCAAATATATAAACATAAATTTATTGCAGTAATATCTTACTGCAGTGTCAGATATGACACATCCGTTTGCTGGCAATGGTAGTTCTCTGCACAATCCTTCAGAATTACTACAGTTGTGGAGTGCCCTACCTGAGACCTATTGGGCACTGAGTGCAAAGCAGATGAGTTGCTCTGAGACTTTGAGTCTAAACAAGGCCTATGTATTGCTGATGCAGCATTGGGTGTATAACCTAAACACACATCACTTGATATTGATATCTTCTGTTAGCAAATTAAATTGTTGAGACTGAATAATCTAATCAGAGGATTAATGTATTTCCTCTGCAATAAAACTTAAAACATTTGCTACCATCTCTATTTTTATATTCAAATATGGATTTGTATCTTGCATCTTTATTGATTAGTGTCTAGCTGCAGTTACATTTCTGTGATGACAGAGTAATTGGTTTGTAATTCGGATTATGTTGTATTTCAGTGTTTTGGTATGTTTATTTTGAACTGTGTTAGAATGCATTGTGAAATAGTCTGTGCAGAGTTACACACATTTTCTCTTGACAGGATGCTTTCCTACTTGAGGAAATTTCTGTAGTGTTATACAAGTAAGTTACCAGGCAGCCTGGTTGGCTCATCACCTTGCCTAACACTGTAGAGATCTCCTGTATATGATAAACAACAACACTGCCATTACCAACTGAAAAAAATGATATACAGATATTTGGCGAAAACATGCAAAATGGGAAAGGAAAGCTTACTACAGGAGCAAAATCTAGTATCAAAATGTGCTTAAAAATATAACTGAATGAATGCTTAATTACCTTTGTATTTCCATTTTCTCAATCTAAAAAGAAGGCACAGAACTTGTTCTAGTGCTGTAGAATATTAACTGTGTTAAGAGGATGAAATTCAGAACAAGAATCAAAGTCATTTTTAATAGAGTTGTTACAATCCGAAACTAATGACTGCAGACGTAGTTGCATTTCAGACATTGTATTTACAGTTTCATCTTGATAAGTCAAAGAAAATACAAATGGTTACTCTATGTATAAAAAGTGTGATAGTTACTGGGGAATTTGAATAATGAGAAATATAGTATACTCTAGAAGAATGTAACTAATTGTTAACCTCCTCTTGTTACAGTCATAGTTAACAAACAGAATTTGACAGTTTGAAAATGGCTAAGGTATAAAGTAGGTTGCAGCATTCCGTTAACATATAATTTCACAAATTGCAGAAAACATAATAAAATGGGTTCAACCTTTGCTGTGTCATATTCATGTCCCTGTTGCTACATACACTTGGGTCCCAGACTGCAAAGTGTTAGGTTATGGATCAATCACTCTTCAGACTGCTTAATGGAATCTCCTGAGGAAGTGTCCTTGGACCCTCATAAGCAAAAATATCAATGTCCATAATGTGTGACATTGAAATATTCCCCAGAGCTACCAGAATTGATGTATATAATGTGAAATTAATTTATGAACCTTCAAATTGTGGCTTCAGAACTGTTTAGCCCATAACTACAGCTTGAATGCTCATATTTATGTCAAAGTGTCTGCTGTTTTACATGAGTACAAAACTAGGCGAAACTTTTGCAATTTGTGCTTGATTTCACACTTTACGTGGCCTAGGATTGCAGTATTATTATGTACAATATAGTTTTCTTGAATATACATTAAATAATTGAATTTATGTACATTTCAATATTCAGTCTACCACTCAGTATTCATGCAGTGTATATATAAGAAAGAGATCAACTACAAGAGCTCAAAAGACATTATAATTATTGGATATTAGAATTTTGTAAAGTTGTGTTTGTAAATATTTCCAACGTAAGCCAACTATACAATGAGAAATTTAACCAGTGTATTATATTTTTCATTCAACATTAAAGTCTTTAAGTCTGAACCGCTTGTTTTCTTTAAAAGCTTTTAGGGAATTTCTAGTACGCGATATTCAATGCATTTCGCAAAGTAAGGTAATGACGCAAAACAAAATTACCGATTTCCTTAAACAAACAACATTAATCCTTTAACAGCAATTTCAGCACGTGCCGTCAGTATTCCACACTATTCTATGCAATAAGTTGGCTCTCCTGATGGACCTGTGTTGCATCGTTTCGTGTTATTGAACGCAGCCAGAAGCTTGTTTCTACATCAATACCTCTACTGCGCATGCCTGCTTTCGAAAACGAACTTCGATCGCCATATTTTCTCCTTGTCCACAAGCAACGCCCTCACTCGTAAAATTTGGAGTTACAAGGTATGTTTTCAGTCTTATATTAGTAAAACTCGCCAGTGAAACTCAGTGTATTTGTTACATACTCTGCAGTGTCAGTTTATTTCCTTGTCTGTGGTAATTACAGCGCTTGAAGATAGTGATTGAAGGTAAAATTTGCGACATATTCCAAGGCACGCTGACCCATCCTTTTCATGGACTCCATGTTGATGACAGCGCCAACCGTGCCAATTTTGAGCAATTTTTGCCGTTAATGCCCCCTGTATCCCAAAATTGTAAGTAAGAAACAGAGTTGAAATTGTCCCGGTAGATTGCGTATCGTTAAGAGAACTTGAAATAGTGGATAAATAGGGTTATTATATAAGATTTCCTTGTGACCTTTCACATGCATTTTGGACATGAATGTTGCACTGAAGTAGAAAGATTATCATGGCGTTGTAATTTCAGAAACTGTAAAGCCGGTTCTCGCGAATGAGGGCGCTTTTCTGGTCCCCAGATTTGAATGTGTCTCCCTGGAGGAACCATATGATAGCTTTCAGCATGCTTTATATATTAATATTTACTAACATTGTAATGAGTTCCCACATCAAATTGGAGTGTATAAGGCCGCTACCTTTGTTTTGGTCCAAAATGGCGGCGTAGACCCAATTTTGTAAAATGTAGAGCGCGAATACGTGTGGGTTCTTAAACCCATGTACTGTTTCATGAAGCGAGTGGGGTAAGTGGAAAGTACGTATTTTGTGTAAGAATTAGCATGTATTGTATTTTGCATGCCTGGAATTTGTAATGGTAAGTATCGCACGTTAGGTTGTGTTGTAAATAAGATTTGAATGCTAGATATAGGCTAGACTTTGAAGCTTCCTAAAACTAAGCATTAATATAGTTACTCCCACCATAACAAGCCAGCGTGCTGGGATAGCGTAGTCGGTATAATAACTAAGCTACTGGCAGGACTATCTAGGCTTCGAATCCCGACATCGGCAAGGATTTTGTCCTCTCCAAAAAGTTAAGGCTCTGTTTTGCCCCTCTCCCCTGTCTCTTATTCAGTTTATACAGGCGTGTGATGAAGTTGACCACTCACATCCATCTAGTACCAAGGTTAAGAATGAGTGGAGCCATACCCCTTTTCCCCCTACATGCATCCTTGGCATGGACAGAAATAATTTTACCTCTTTACTAATTCCCCAGAATTATTAATTTATAAACAATTTTTGGTGAACATTGTGTTTGTAAAATCCATCTGGGTCAGCAGTGGATATTTCAGGTCATAACCTTTGCAGATATTTTCATTTACATTACAATTAAATTAATGGATCATAATTATAATATCAAAATTGTGGAACTTTTTTTATTAAGGAAAGGTACTGCAATATGAATGAAATGCTAAAGGACCAAACTTTAAGAATTTACAGTGACTGCAAGACATATTCATGTTACTTGAGTGTTTGAGTTATGGACACATGGAGACCTATATAAGTTGTTATATATGTAGGCCTATATTGTACAACTTAATGACCTGGTTACATGTATCATATCCTTGAGCAGAGATTTCTAACCACACAGTTCACAGATATGACAGAGTGCTGTGGTATTGTCACATGTTTATGTTTAGTAGGCTATATACACATCTGTAATAAGACTTGTTTATTACTGACAAAACTAACAGCCTAATATAGATGTTATGATATTGCAGTGTTATATTGTATTAGACATATAAAATAAGTTGTAGCTAAAGCTGTGTTTTTAAGAATGCCAACACACACAAGTTGCACTGTAGTAAGTAGTAATCTCACGTCTGTAGTTCTCACTGTTACCAAGTTGGTATGACAGAAAACTGTAAGTACATGAACATTATTTTATCTGACAGCTTGCATCACTCTTCACCAGGACCAATGTACAAGATGACAGCATAACATTTGCCACTATTCAAATTGGCCATGAGTAGTGGCTTACACATTTTACTTCAGTGTACTCCAATTAATATTGTGTTTTTATGCGACGACATTTTAAGGCAGTGCTGAAAATACTTTCCTTGGGCTCACAGCCTTGGTTAGATATTGACTTAATGACAACTGCTACACACCTCGTGCATACATATTTTAATTTACCAGACAGATTTTTTGAGTAATTAAATGTATGTATAATGCAGTATTTCTCTCCTAACAAAATCGCAGGTTTATATAAATTTATAAATACGTGATCAATCATGATCTGTTTTTTTTTCCCTGAAGTGTTCATTGTAGAAGATATATCAGTAGGATCTTGTAGAACGTGAATGTAATAAAGTGTGCCCTGTCACCGCACCAAATATATTGTAAGTCTGGCCTCATTTTCATATTGTGCCACTTAACTAAAAATAAGGCAGTGGTCATGGGTACATAGGAAAAACTACAGTGGGTGTGGATGAACAGCCACTACCAAGATTTGGGTTAATGTAGTGTAAGAGGAAGATGTTTAAAGTTTACATTTCATATATTTAAGATCTTGATAGCTCTCAATTATCTGTGCATTAGAGTCAATGATAAATTCATTAACCAACCAATTAAGTAGTGGTTTTACTCCCATCTTGTAAGTTCACATGGCTATGATGGTGATGTAATGGTAGGAAATTTGGCCAATATTACATGGGACTAGCACCCATTTTTTTGTTCCAGGTTTCATAGAAATCCACCTGTGAGTTTAAAACCTAGAACATTATACATTTGCACAGGAATAACGATCCATTTTTGGTATGTCGAGTATGACATTGTGTAGTGCTAGTCTGCACAGTCTTATAAACAAGAAGACTACAGTATAGTGCACATTAAAATTTAGAGTTGTTGTCTTTTGGCTTCTAGCACTGTAGTCTGATATTCAACCCTGAAGATGGAGGCAGAATATTTGTTCAGAATGCTAGTACCCATCTACTGCACCTGCCCAGAAGACCACAGGGTAGTTGCAAAATTAATGTGGAAGGGAATGGATCAACACACATACAAACCTGTTTTTTGCTATAAACTTATCTCTCCTTATCTTGTAAGGAAAGAGTCTATAACATATATATTTACAGTTTATCAGGTATTTAAAGTAAATATACCAAGGAATTCAGAGCAGAATTTAAAGTCTACTTTCCTGTTGCCCAGATTTTTAGTCCTGCATGTCTGTTGTTGTCTTTATTGTTTTATTTTATTTCCCAAATAACTGCAAGTGCAGATGTCACATACATTGCCTATTATGGATATAATTTCAAAGTTCTGCAGTGTCCCCATGTGTGTGGTTGTTGCCTTACAAACAATATTTCATGTGTATATTGTAGATAATACCAAATTTTACATGACTAACCAAATCGGTTCATTGTTTATTGCCATGAAACCAAAAGCTAAAGAATGTTTTTTGCACTGTTACCATATCATTATTTTAAATTGTATGAAAATATACCTGACCAGAAGATTCATGTTTTTCCACAATATGTTCCACATCATTTCTGGATTTTTAAGTAAGTGGCACTAGTGATGTTTCCTCTGACCCTCATGTAGTTAGGTGTTATGTAATGTGTACCAACAAAATGCACACTTTTTAAATTAGTGTGCTTGAGCACATTCTTCCACCTGCTAGACTGCTTAATTAAATGCTTGAAAAATATACCATAAAAAACTGCAAGTACAAATGGTCTTCCTGATGATGAACATATGATGTTCAAAACATGTAGATGACATGAAGAATTCAATTAAAACATTAATTTTAAAAGTGTGCATTTTTTTGGTTAACATTACATAATTGTATCACAGTGCATGGTACAAAAAAGTTAAGTTTTTAGGTGTGTTTGCAAAATTGCAAAAAGTGACATACTTCTATCTTATCTGTCTCTCTGTCCAGCTGTCTGTATAGAACAACTTGGCTCCCACTGGATGGATTCTCATGAAATTTGATGTTCAAGAATATTTTGAAAATCAGTTGAGAAATTCTGGTTTCATTACAATCTCAGAAAAATAAGCGGTACTCTACGTGAAGACTTATATAGATTTACAACAGTATCTTGCTAAATTCTCTTAGAATGGAAAATGTCTCAGTCAAAAGTTTTAGAGAAAAACAAAATATGTTTTATATACGATAAATTGTTTCTGAAAATTGTGCCATTTATATAATGACATGAAAATATGGTACAGCCAGACTGGCCAGAAATGATATTAGAATGGCTATGCAGAAAATATGCCAATTGGATGCTGGACAACTAAGGCAAGAATACAGCCGCACACTCGTAACATTTAATACTTATTGCTTTTCCATGGTAGCAGTGGTTGTGTGACCGTGCTGCATTGTTGCATTATGTATATGTTGCCCGTCTTGTTAGTACTAGTTGTAAGAGAGTAAAAAAAAGTACAATTCTCTGTTCGCCTTCAGTGGCAGTGATGTTGGTTCAAATTTTGTTAAAGTCTGTCAACTGGTTCAGAGGTTGAAAACAGGGGACACAAAGGGAGTATGTTGATCTCATAAACCTTCCTTTTTTATGAAGGAAATTAGGCAGAACATACCCATAAACCTATGGCATATACTGTCTTTTACAACTTGAATATTGTGATCATTGTTTTGAATTATACTTGGGTTATGGATGTGTTTCCTGCCAGATACGTACAAACAGGTTGCGGAAGACCTAGGAAGCAGGAGGCCCTGGACTGCATTGGCCTTGAATGTTATAAAGATAGATAAAATTATAATGTTAGCAGTTCTGTATGACTGTAAATCTTGGTCTTTTACATGAAGGGACAAACCTAGGCTAAGGGTGCTTAAGAACTGTGGTGTTGGGCTGGAGAAAATTTCATAATGAGAAGCATCATGATTTGTACACTGCACCAGATATGGCTAGGATGAGATGGAGGGATGGCATGTGGCATGCATGGTAGGGGTGAGATATAGAGATGGAGTTTCATTTAGTAAATCTGAAGACTGGACGTAGGTGGAACAAAAATATTCAAATTGATCTGAAAGAAATAGGGTAGGATGGTGTGGTCTAATGCATTAGGTTCATGACAGGGGCCATTGGCATTGTGAAAACAAATTACCATGGAGTTCCATTGAATGCAGAGATTTTCTTGACTGGCTGATCAGCTGTTTGCTTCTGAAGAAGGCTCTGCTTCTTGTAGTTAGGTAGGTAGGTAGGTACATAGGTGGGTAGTTAGCTAGCCAGCCGGTCATTAAGTCAGGCATTTGTGTGTGTGTTTATGTGTGCATGTGTGTGTGTAATTTACCTTATGATGTCTGACTACAGGCCATAATTTGCCATATATAACATGGTAAATGAATAAAGGAAGTGTTTATGACATTAAACTCAACATAGTGTTCATTATAGTGTAAAATACAGTAAAACGGTACTAAAATGTATGCATACATGTTTCAGCCAATGCAGGCCATCCTCAGGGCAACATTCAGTATGTCCTGGAAGGTGCTGAAGCCTTTACATTGGTAGTCGTGGTTATAGTTTGTTATTGTAAATTCCCCTGAAGATGGCCTGTATTGGCCAAAACATGGAGGGATATATTTTAAGACTGTTTTACTGTATTTTACACTGTAGTGTGTCCAATGTTGGATTTGTTGTAATAAGTATTTCAGATGGTACATGATCAAAATATGAAATAAATGGAGGCTTGCTACAGTCCTGTAGTTTACAGAGAATGTTTTTAATTAATTACCACTGTAGGCTTGTACACGGTAATTACGAATAATTTCAGACTTCACAGTTATTTGTTGTTCAGATTATTCCTGTAACGTAAGGCCACAAAGAGTGAAATGCTGATTTCTTTCTTCACGGTTTGTGTGTAAGTTTGCATGACTTTAGTATTGTGGCTTCTAGTGAAGTGCCTCAGTTTTCCAGTGTCTGTGCAGTTAGAATATCTTGTTGTTCTGTTTTCTTCTTCTTCAGCATTGAAACTGTTACAGGATTTTTGTATTGTTGATCTCCATGGCATAGCAAATCCAGTACTTTTTGTTAGTTTATCCATGATGAATAAAAAAATATTTTAATAATAATCTGTGGTAGATAATGTCAGTGTTCAATAGAGGAGTTTGAAAATATGTCTGATCAAGCTTCAGAACAATATGATATTGTAATTACCCTTGAAGTTAAAGGTAAATTTTCTTTTGTATGTGGTATGATGGTATGTGTAGGAGTGAAGGTATGGCTGTACACATTCTTAATGTTAGTGCTACGTGGAAGTAAGTGGTCAGCTTCATACCTCAGCTGCTGTATGCCTGGAGAAAGAGCCCCTAGTATGCATTGTGTTTGAGGTTGGATGGGCTTCAGAGCCAGTCTGAGTGCTTTGAAGAAGAGAAAAATTCCTCACTTCTACCAGGAGTTGAACCACGAATCCTGAGTTGTCCTTCCTTTAGCCTGATAATTGTGCTGAATGAGCTGTCCCTTGCTACTTGTAAACACCCATTTCCTGACTAAAGTATTGCCCCATATAGATAGTACTGCTTGCAGTCAGTGGATATTATGGAACAGTCTGCAAAATTTAAACATTTGTCACTCAAGTGCAGTAAGATAAATCAACATATCCATTTTGCATGATTTCAGGCTTCTGCTGCAGTATAAATGAGATCTTCACTGTTCTGGGATGTTATACAGTGTAGATTGGTAATTATCAACATTTCACAACAACCTGTTTGTCCCATCATCAGGGGTCAAGCAGTCCCTGCTTGACCTTCGAAGATGGGAGCAGTAGGTTTTCCTGAAACATCAATAACTTGGCTACCATTCCACACTGTTACATCATAGAAGACTGAAGAATTCATATCAATTTTGGGACAGCACAAGCGTGGTATAATGACTTGTATCCAGGATCCACTGTGTTGCATGTGACATGTATACTAATTGGTGAAGTCTTGATTACTTTCAGCCATATGACTCTGGAGTTGCATCCAATGTGTGTGTGTGTGTGCATGTGCGCACATGCAAATATTGTTAGACATGCTCAAACCTGTTGAAGATCAGCCACTTAATCTCTTTTACCCTATAATGAACTGTATCAAACAGGTGAACACTGTTAATATATCAGAGTAATACTGACATTCTGGATGTCCGTGCATTCCTTCACCAACTTACAGAGGAAGTAAAGATGAAACTTCAATAAAGTAACTGAGACTAGTGAACACAGTAATGTGGCACATTTTGTTTAGGTTTTAAAAAATTTGTGCCGCATATTTCTTCCAATTCCTCTTTTATCTATGTCAGTAATGATAGTAATTTGTAGTTCATTTGGCTGTGGGGTGTAACAGAATAACAAAATCCCCCTCACTAACCCATTCATTTCTGTTTCAATATGTCTCACTGAGTGTACAAGTGATTTTACTTTGTGTTTGAAGTCCCAGTTTTATTATAATATGCATAAGAAAGCTAAAGCTGCCCCTGTCTATGATATGAAGATACTTAAAGGGAGTAGAGTATAGCTCCACTTGTTTCAAATCCTTGGCCAGTAGTAAATGAAGGTGAGTGGTCAACTTCATACCCTGGTACCCATTGAACAGTGGCTGGGTGGGCCCCCAGGGCAATTCTGGACATGTTGGAGAAGAAAAAAATGCCTTTCTCCTGCCAAGTTTTGAACCACGGATTGTGCAGCCTGTAGCCTGCTCATTGTATGGACTACGTTATCCCAGTTTTCAGTTTGCACAAGCTTAGGGCAACCATATTGAATTCTGCTGTCAAAAGAAGCATTCCTCTAATGTGCAGTGCAGTGCAGCATGTGCATACCGCAACTTAAAAATGTACCTCTTTCGTATTGTAGCAAGTTCCATATACCTGCTGTGTAAGACAGCCAGTTACTGTTGTCTGGTAGCTAGCATGAGCATGATAATGCTACATTTTTTAAACCATTGTTCATTTTCATCATCATAATTGTTCATGCATGTTATTGTTCATGTACACTATCCATGTACATATTTGCTGATTGTAGTGGCTGCATGCTCTAAGGTGTGTACTGTGTACTTCTCAGACGCCGTGATCATTGGTTTGAGTCCCATTCAGAATATGGATGGATATCTATTTTTTTGTAAGTATAAGCCTTGCAGTGGGTCATTTTCTCATCCAGGGAGTCATACCATGCGTTGACAAAGGAGATTCATAGATCAGAATACAGGAGGCATTTGGTGATATTGGTCTGTATTGCTATACAAATAGAGTTGTTTATTTTCTGTTATTTATTTACTGTATGGTATTATTTTATAATTTTATGTTTTGGTGTTGCTGTGGTGCCATAGTACAATGGTATCAGACTCCTGATAAAGTTAAAGGACTTTGGCTTGGTAAAATTGTTAACTGGTAGAAGAAATGCTAATTTAATTATGTGAATTTAGGACTTAGAAGATTGCCAGTTTTGAAGGGTCCCCAAATTTTTAGTACAGATTTAAGAGATCCTTGTTTATTTAGGAGAAGGAGCCATTGGTATGGTAGTTGTTACATGATTGCATGTCTAACTGTTCAATTAATTTTCAGGAGCATTGGATGCTGAAGTCATGAGTGATGACAAGGAAAGAAAGAATGGTAAAATATTATGAATACCTTTTACAACATAAGTTGAAATTTACCATGTTTAAAATTACACACATTGTGATTTTTTTATGTAGTAATAAGTGTAGCAGCTATTGAAACTGATTTGTTTTAATGCACAAATGTTAAGAGATATTGTTTTATTTTTCCCCCCAACAGCCAGCCATTCGGGAGGGCTTTCTGCTGTACAGATTAAAATGGAAGGCCAGGAAAGTGGTGAAACAATTACAGATATCCAGAATTACCTGGAAACATTTAATAAGGAAATTCAGGGAGGAGATCAAATGGTGCAGCATATGACAGGTGATAATTTTTTTTCAGTTGTAATTAATTTGCATATGTCAGTTTGAGTGTAGCTGTCTTCAGCTTTAGTTCTCATTTTGATTCCCACAAAATTATTTTTTTTATTTATTTCCCTGAAAATCATATGTGGTGAAACCATTATGAATAACAATTTTGAGTTACCTAACCACTCTTGAGTTAATCTGGATTGACATTAGTATTGTCTTGGGCAGACTTTATTCATTGCTAGGAAGAAATGATCTCTGAGATCTGATAAATTGCCTAAAATAGAACTTTTGCAACTGTGTTGTGTGGGTAATTAATGACAATTTCCATTACTGTGAAGAATGTTCCTGCCATATGTGATGGAGAAGGGCCACTATTCTTTGCTGTGTTTCCTTACTTCCCTCTCCTCCTCCTCCCCCCACCTGGCCCATCCAGAGCCATGTATTCGTACCATTTTACAAAACTTAGCTTACCCTTTGACCCCAAAGATGGAGTCAGCAGGTTCTTCCAAAATGTGAAACTCCATACCTCCACATCCCATAATCATTGTTGTGAGAGCCTCAAATCTGTTGTTCATTGTTGTGTTTAGCAAATGTTAATTTTTCCCAGAAGTTCAGCAAGTTGTGACTGCTGATGATGCTGCTGAAGAAGGAACATATTTTGTTGACCAGTCTGGACATTATTACTACCAAGCAAGTGGTGATCAGCAGCCAGTCATGACTGTTGTATCAGGTGAGAAACAAAAAGGCATACATTATAACTAATTTAAAGGGAATATTTATTTGTAATGGATACAAAAGAAAAAGTGCCATTGGCAGCACTAAAAAAGAAGAGATTGTGTCTGAAATAAGCATTAGTAAGAGAAAGATACCATGCAAGAACAGTGTAAAGATGACACTTTTTTTTATATTATGGTGGAATCTAAGACCTTGTGGTACAAATGCATAAAAATTTGGTTCCTGTGTACGAGAATAAGGTATGAGTAACTACTATATGATTACTTCATTGGAACTTAAAAAAGTTTTATATATTTTAATGAAGTCCACTAAGTGATTGTGATTTGTGTTTTTAGGGGTTGCAGATCCTTCATCTGAAGTGGCCGATGGATCCTCGGAAACAACTTATGTGGCTATGCAGCCTCAGGAGGGTCATGTTGAAGAGACAATAACATCTATGGATACTTCTGATGATGTAGGTTAAGTTGCATGTTGTCATACAAGGATTGTTTTGTGGGTTTATTACTAGTTTCCACCAATTTCTTGACTTCATAGAGGGCAGAAATGTTTGACACACGAGAAGTAGGTTAGTAGCTAAGACAAATTATTGCATCTAGTACAATATAAAGATCTACTATGTCATATGAGGAAGTTCCAATATAAGTCTGCTTTAGGGTGTTTACCAGAGAGTTAAGTGTAACAGAAGTTTAACTTTTGTGCATATGGCATCACATTACAAAATTTAATGTATACTTTGAGCCAGACAATTTTTTACCATCGGGTTGTGTAGGTGAGCTGTGTGTAACAAAGGAACCTGTTTCTGAACATTACAGCCACCTGAGATGTGACAGCATGTTGCTTGGTAGGCATTGCCTTTGCTTCAGAATAATGTTTTGCTCTGTCTTCAAGCTACTCTTCTTATAGAGACAGCTAATTTCTCGGAAAATTTGTACCTGTTAATCAAACTGTGTGCATTGTGTCAGTCCTCTACCTTGAAGATAGAAGCTTCTGAATCATCCTAAACATTCATACCTGTCTGACAAACTAACTAGCTTCATGGAACAGAGTCCTTCAGAAGCTAAATAGTTCCTAAGCAAGTCAAGAAATTCTCTGTATTTTATGGAACCCAAGGGTTCATTACCGCATTCACAGTTGCGAGCATCCAATAAACTACACTTCACGATGTGCAGGAGACTGTGTTCTTAATGGTCAGGGCTGTGAAGCTTTCATGTCTCCAATCTGTTTTCTGTTTGTTAAATTATGTTTCCATTAAACTCAATATTGCAGTAAGAAGAATTAATTATCTGTATGTGAAGGACCTTGGAACTGAAAAATATGTTAAGGCTTTAAATTACATTATTTTGACATATTTTTATTTGATTGTTACAAAATTTAACCAGCGTTTGACATCTTAGCTCTGTACTAATATAACAGAAGATAAGTTCAGTTTTATGTATTTTGAGCAATTTGCATTATCTTCTTTCTGATTGTTTATGAAGAGTTTTAGTGTATGACACATATTTCTGTCCAGGGCAATACAGCTGGTGGTGAATCAACAGGTCAAATGATATTAAATGCTGGAGATGCGTATCAGACTGTCACCATTGTACCCTCTGACACAAATCCTGGGGAAGTGAGTTATGTGCTTATAGTTCAGCAACCGGATGATAAAGATGACAAGGGTGATGATCAGGACCTTACAGTGTATGATTTTGATGAAGGTGAAGAAGGTGGTATTGCTTTGGTGAGTGATGCTTTCATTATCACTGCCTAACTTTACATTATTTATATTTTACAAACATTGTAATGAACATGCTGCATTTGAGAATAATCTGTATCTTCAGTTAAAGGAACAAAAGTTTGAATTTAACTGACATTCTTAAAAATTAGTCATTCTCTAAGCAGTTATTAGTGAAAAATAAATTAGAAAGTTAAAATACAAATGTCGATCAAAGTTATTTATCCACCAATGAATGCACAAGTGATTGTCTTAAAAAAAAGTATTAAAATAGCTTCAACATGTTTCGGTGTAGTCACGCCATCTTCAGGGAGCTCGTTACCCGTGCTTGCTAAAGATACTAGTACACTTTGTCAAAATAGTTTATTATGGTACATGGTTGTGTGATTAATTTGGTGGTGATGTGTATGCATATATGAGTAGGTCTGTAATGAATAACGGAGTATCAAGTATTGTATTAACAGGATTTTCAAAATCAAATAAATCAAATCAAAAATGGTTGGACTTACCTGGTTGCTGTGTGCATGTTGCACTGTTCGGAAGTAAACTGAGTCAGGGAATGCATAACCGGTTATATGACATGTTGGGCTAGTTTGTATAGGGGATTTACATCATTGACCTTCTGTTCTTCGATCAGTATGTTACGTTGGTGAACGGCCTGCATGTAGAGAGCTTCCCAACAATTCAGTTTTGTTCCCTTATTGCATGGTTTCAATAATTCCGTGGTTTCCTCTGCAGTGCCATATTCATGTCTGTTGTTTAGTATGTGTAACGCGTATGCTGAGATCTGATTATTAGTTCTTGTGTGTCATGCGTGTTCTTTGTGTCTTGTTGCTGTTGATCAACCTGATTGTCCTACATATGAATTGTTCCAAGTGTTGCACTTGAGTTCATATATCGCACTAGAATTTGTGCTGGTCTTAACTGTTTTATCAGCAAGTTGTTGATGTATTGTGCTTGTAGCACGTAGAGCTGTATTTAAATTAGTGTGTTTGAAGAGATTAGTTATTTTGCATAATAGTGGACTGTGATATGAGAATGTTAGCCATTTTTTGGTTGTTGTGGTTGGGAGTTTTTGTTTTTTGGCCATCAGTTTCTTCTTCAGCTTGTGAATGATTTGCAGTGGAAATCCATTATTTTGGGCTATTGCAAGTATGATCTTCCATTCTTGTTGTTTAGCTCGTTTTGTGATTGGTAGTGTCAACATTCTGTTTATGTAGAAACTGAATGCTGCAAGTTTGTGTTCCAGTGGGTGGTTGGAAGAAAATTGTATGGTAGCATCAGTATGTGAAGGTTTTATGTAGCTTCTTATGTCTGTGCTGTTGGTGTTTCTGTGAATGGAAAGATCTAGGTAGTTTATGGTCTTGTTTTCTTCTTCCGATAATTTGAATTCCAAATGCTTGTCTGTATTATTCATGTGGTTCATTATTGTCTTTCCACATGATTAACATGGAACTTTAAAAATGTTTCTGTATAAGAGAATGAAAATTAACTAAATATTTAGTAATTAATGACCTTTCATCTATCGGAATGGTAAGACTTTTGATTCTGATGGCCTGTTCTCTGCACAGAAATGTAGAGAGAGAATGTACTCCCAAATGAACTGACAAGACATAACTGGTGAGAATGTTCCTATACGAGCAAATAAATGAATGTCAAGTCAGTTGAATTTGAAATACGTATGACTCTATTTTTTTCAGGAGTCTGGAGATGAAGATGATAAAACCAAAATAATCAAGATTTTACCCAAGAAGTCTCAGACTGTAACTCAGGCCCACATGTGTAATTATTGTAATTACACTAGTCCAAAGAGGTAAAATTCAACTGAACTCTTGAAACACACTTTTTTTACATTTTTTTGTTTGCTCATATCAGTTTATTCAACAAGAACTTTAGGTGCATGATCCCCACTGTGTTTTTATTTACAATTAAAAGGGGTTCTTTTGAGTCAAAACACAACTATCTTATGTTGTTACCTGTATTTAATCTGATGACATGTTTTGGCCTTTGCACTGGGCCATCTTCAGGTCACAAGATACATAATTGAGGAGACTATACAGTGTGAATCATAAATAAAATAATATTAAACATAAAATAGGACATATGTATCTAAAATTCAACAAGATCTCATTGTTGTTCATTTTCCCAGTAGTATACATTAGTAGTCTAAAACCTGGAAATACAACATGGAAACATTACAGTGGTGGTTTAAAATAGAAACATATCATGGAGCTGTAACAATATTAGTTATACAACACAGATCTTTACATGTCATGTGCAAAGATCTTATGAGTGAAGCAGTGATAAACTTTTGGATTCAGGGGTAATGTAGTAGCAGAGCTAGTTCTCACCATTATGTCCTGGGAACGTCTGTCTTGATGATTGGGATATAATAAGTAGACAGTAAATAAGTTTAATTGTCGTGGAATATTTCTTGTAGATAAATTTCTCCTATGTTTCCATTCATGGAGTTGCGTGGAAACTTAAGGAAATTTTTCCCTGGTTAAGTAATTAGCACAGCTGTGTTGGATGTATTCCGTAGTATTTGAAGCACATTATTGAGATGAGTTGTAGTGTGTATTCTGTTGAAGATAGTATGTACACGTGCTGTGCCCCCTGTGGGAAATTATTATTATAAACAACTGGAGTAGAGGCATGAAGCTCTAATGGTTCCTGTCATGCCAAAAGCTATTGTAAATTTCATGTAGAAATCTATTATAAACTTCCTGTGGATTGATTTGAAGTATGTGAAAACATCTTCACATAATTTGTGGCATTTGTTTGTAGCTTTCACACACTTCCTACATACAAATGCAACAAGAAAAGGTGGGTGTATTTTCAGAGTTCTGAGGACATAATTGGTTTTATTTTTTTCAACATAAATTTCCCATTCTGGTGTATGTAATTTAGTGAGTTAAAATTTAAGGACCACATGTTCATATGTAATTGTTGTTCTTATGTAGTGTGCATAATTTTATTGCAGTAACAGAATTGTGAGCAGATTCAGGTGCTTATTAATATATTGTATTTCAGGTACCTGCTGTCACGTCACATGAAGTCTCATTCTGAAGAGCGACCACACAAGTGTAGTGTATGTGAACGAGGTTTCAAGACTCTGGCTTCCTTACAGAACCATGTCAACACTCATACAGGAACTAAACCTCACCGATGTAAATTCTGTGACAGTGCTTTTACCACTTCAGGTGAGTTGATGAATTATTACGCACATATCAGTCACAAATTTTTTCCATGACATAACCTATATGAAGTGAAATTACCTGGTGTATATCTTACTCTTTGTAGCAAATTGATAGCATAAACATAATACACATAAACATGAGCCTGTTGTGGCAACTAAAGTGTGCGAATATATCCTGTGATGACAGGCTATGTCATTTTAGAGCAGAAGTCCTGTGTTTTGGAGACTTTGCCTTTCTTCCATCACTGTGGACATTTCATTATTCCTGAACTGACACAGCTGTTTGCCCAGGATGATTTCATGTTAAGTAGCAGAGCAAGATGATACAAGTGCAAATGCTGTATATGTAATTAAATTAAATGTACACAACTTAGTGTTACTTGTAGCATAGTGTTATATCCTTAATTTCACTCAAGATGCTCATACCGTGAGTTTATTCCAATCTGTCATACAGCTTGGCTTTGTTCCTGATCTGTCCAAGTTCCGATTCAGAACCCATGCAGTTGCTTGTTTAAGTATACTTGTTTGTACAATAATTGAGCCTTTTGGAGCCTGAACTTTATCTGAGTAATGTATAAAAATTAATTTCCTACCTCAATAGACCACACACTACCCCTCTGTTGCATGGAACAATCTGTGAATAAAATACTGAGTTTTTGAATGTTATAGCAGGTGGTACATATAGTAACCATCTTGCTTTTTAGAGTTAAGAGTGGTATGTCCCATATTTAAGCCTTAAAAGATTTTCTCTGCTTTGAAATTTTGGCAGGCTATGTTCATTCATTATAGTTGTTTGCCACCTATTTGTATGTGATGTTGCTTTGTATAGTTTTCATTACTTGTTGGCAGAAATTCATGACAGGCCACTTCATTGGTAATTATTTTGCAGTAGAGTAATTGGGGATCAGTCCTTTCACTTTCTGTTACACTTTTAGCGCCTAATGTCGGGTATACCCGTCACACAGTGAGATGCTGAAAATGGCTTGCAGCAGGTTCAGGTGATGGCATTTGATGGCCTTCCTTATGCCACCTAAATTTAAATTCCTGTCATCTGCAACTCCCATCAGGCATTTAATTCTGGCACCAAAGAGTTAATTTTATTGGCTGCATATGAAAGAGATTTTAAATTTTGCAGTACCTATAATGTGCATGCTGTTTCAATTCAGGCAAAGCATGAAGTGTGGCAGTGCTCCTGACTTATTCAGGAGTGCCCTGTTTAAACGGTGGATGAGGCACGGATAAGGCACAGAGGCCATCAAGACCAAAATTGTTCTAGATTTTATTCAGTCCTTCCAGACAAATGTTAGAATTATACTTCGAAATTTATAATGTTTGCTTGATTCCCATTCCAGTCAAGTTTCCCAGGTGCAATCCTCCTCTCATATCATTCACCACTTCAGTTATTCTAACTCTTCGAACTAACATATATTCCATCCAACGATCCAGAGTACCGGGTGCTTTAATACTAGTAGCTGAGAATTTTTTTGTGAAATTGGAAGGTTTGATCCCCAGATGTTTTCATACCAAAATTTTAATAATACTGTTTTTGTGGTGTCCAGCTGTCATGAGAGTAGTTGTTGACAGTGGCTGTGTATATATTAAATTGTGTTGTAGTAGGTCAGTGGAAATGTATCTCAGTATTGAACATGATTTGCATGTGTGTTGTACCGAATATATCAGCATTACAAATTTTAAATTCAGATGGTTTTTAGAAAGTTGACACACTACCGTCACTATCCATCTGATGTACCACCACTTACTCTGTACATGGTACTTCAAAAAGCTGAAATGTAGTAGATACAAAGGCTTAGCCATTTTATCAGTCCTGAAATTAGTATGATTATGATGCATTTACTTAATTTTGCTGCTGGCAGTGAACATATTCACCAGAATTAGACTCTATTTTGTCATCCATTCTTTGAACATGAAAGAGCCTTCTGCAAAGTTTACATTGAAGAAACTGCTGGTGTAACATCCAGCTTAGTAGATGAGATCTTTACTCTTCTGAAATGTTATGGAGCATTGATTGGTAGTTAGTTACAGACATTTCGGGTCAACCTGTTGGTCTTATCTTCAAGGGTCAAGCAGTCCAAGAAGAATTAACTGCCAGTCAGCGCTGTGTAACATCCCAGAAGAGTGAAGATCTCATTGATACCCCCAGCAGTAGCCTGAAATCACACATCCAGCTTATACTTTATGTTGTACTGCTTTAACTAGTTCAGTATGAAACCTCATTCCCTCTTCAAAATTATTGCTTTATTCTCCCCATTTCTGCCTTTATTTACAACTTTTAAAAGACATCTGTTGTTTTCAGTGTTTAGCTGTAATATTAGTCCTGAGAGGGTTGAGACAACTTATGAGCAGCATTTGATGCAGGACACAGTGCAGGTTATTCTACCAACTCATTATTTCGCAGCCTCGGTGGTGCGTCAGGTGAGAGGGTTGACTGGAGACTGCTGTGTAAATTGTTACCCTTGGTGTCTTCCGCAGGTGAACTGGTAAGACATGTTCGGTACAGACATACACACGAGAAACCACATAAATGTACAGAGTGTGATTACGCGAGCGTGGAATTGAGTAAATTGAAGCGTCACATGCGCTGCCACACTGGCGAGAGGCCATACCAGGTGAGCCACAAAAACAACCTAGCTATCTGTGTTATCTTCCACAGGTGAACTGGTAAGACACGTTCGGTACAAACACACTCACGAGAAACCCCACAAGTGTACGATATGCGACTACGCTAGTGTGGAACTCAGCAAAATGAGGAATCATATGAGATGCCATACTGGTGAGAGGCCTTACCAGGTGAGCAATTCCTTCATACCAGACATCAAAGTATTTATTGGTGTAAATGGACTGTTTCAGTTTTGTAATGGTGTGGGGATTGTTGCTAGTGAGACACAAACACTAATTTTAGGCATTAAGCAGATGCAACTTTCATGATGTTAAGTCATATTTTAGCGGAATTCTTCATAGGTACTCTTCGGTGTAATCATTCCAGCTTCTGACACAGAATCTCGTAGTGAGATCCTTATATTGTTTGGGCATACATTCACTTGCTGATTGTAAGCAGTTTAGTGCCTTTCAAATGAACATGGTGTGAAGCTGATCAGTGCTTCTCAAGCAGAAAGGTAGTATCTGCCTCTGATATACTGTGTCATAAAACTCTTAGCCACATCCGAACATATTTTTAGTTGTTGGGCTTTTAGAAATTTTAATTCAGTTGCATGTCCAATATTTGTTTTGGATTTAATTAAATTATCTTTCAAAATTTTGAGGTTGTTTACAGTTTCTTGGTATGAAACACTTGTGGAGCTTTTCCTGAACTTCTGTATAACAATATGTACTGTATAATTACACAATATAATCATATTTGAAAGAATCATATAAGCAATGAAATTTTCTTGGGCAGACAGCCGCATTAAGATTTGAAGGTTTTCTGGCATTTCAGCACCTAACACTATCCCTATCTTCAGTTTGTGCTGGTGGTTTGGTAGAACCCAAACTGATTACTAGGTGTCCTACTCTGAGCTGTGTATATCTCCATTCAGCCAGGCGCAGGATGGAATGTGACCCCTCTGGTTAGTGGGAGGAGTCTAGAGGTTGTTGCACTTGGCGAGATCTGTCTGCTGCTGGTTGTGGAGAGCATTTCAGTAAACTGATAACTGGCTGCCACATATAGCTTGATATGAAGCCTGCCCCCCTGTTGAAGTTTTCAACAGGCTTTGTATTAAGTTGTACATAGCAGCCGTTAATCGTTTTACTGAAACGCTTTCCATAACCAGCAATAGACAGATCTGGCCAAGTGAAACAACCTGTAGACTCCTCCCACCAAACAGAGGGGTCGCATTCCATCCTGCGCCTGGCCAAACAGTGATATATGCAGCTCAGAGTAGGACACCTAGTAATCAGTTTGGGTTCTTTCAAACCACCAGCACACCCTGAAGATGGGGACACAGTTAGTTCCTGAAACATCGGAACCCACGTCTTGATGCAGGTGTCTACCTGAGAAAATTTCATTGAATTCTGTCACTATGAAAGCTTCAATACTTACATAAGTTTGTTTTTCAAACTATAAAATGTATCACCTATCACCAGAAACCTAATTAATTCACCAGTAACTGTCATTTCACTTTTCTAAGGTATCAGCATGAAGATTACAATATTATCTCAGAAGAAAAGCACCATGTACTTGGCTGCAGAAATGGCCTGTTGAATTACTCGGGAATAGGCAGTCTAATGTGTTTTCAGTATCTTTGTGAGTGGTATTGTCACCATAGTAGTACCATGCCAAGATTGTTACACATCTTTCAGTAAGGTGGCCATTTCCCCATTAATGCTACAAATGTTCTTTACATACAACTTCTGGTCACTGTAGTCCATATTCTGCATTGGTGTACATGTGGCACATTTTGAAACCACTGTAACTGTAGAAATTGTCCCTGCCCACACCATAAAGCCATATAAGTGGAGTAGAGGTATAGTTTAACTCATACTTTGTCTTGGCCCTGCATCTAGGTGAGTGGCCAGGTGTACACCTCAGCCTAGTACCGACTGAATAGGAGGCTGGGTGGGTTACAGATACCTGGTCTAAACATATAGCAGAAGACAAAAATCTCATACCCTCAAGGGGATTCAAACCCTGGCTCATCGAGCACGTAGCCTCGATACTGTTACTTACTGTGATATCCCAGCTCCAGTGTAGCAGTAAAAATGGCTTCTGTAGTTAACTTAAAAGGTCCTGTTGATGAACAGTTTCAGCAGATCTCGTAGGTTTGAAAATTTTCTGATTTCTTTATTATCCCATTATGTTTCCTATTTGCATACAAGAGATGTAAATATGGATTTACCTTTGTAAATTACCTGTATACATAATTCAAAGCAACATTCTGTATATACAGGATAGCCAGATTAATATGCGGTAGTTCTAAATGCCTGTATTGATTGATATATTTCACTTACAGGAGATTTTATTTATGTAAAACATATTCAGTACATGATCCTTGTGATTCCAATGCCATTTGAAGAAACAGATTGTAGTTTTGCATAACTACAGCCACTGTTTCTGTAGTGACACTTTCCACAGCAGCTGAATTCTGCCTTCAGTTCTTCCACTTGCCAGGCATGTATCACTGGCAATCACCTGGCAGCTGTTAATGTTCTTAGTGGCTTCAAATTCGTTAATTTCAGTGCATCTGCAGCATCCTTTATGACCCTATACATCAACAGGTATATCAGAAATACATAAAAAGTTATGTATCACTATAGCTTCTAGGACTGCACGGTGCTGACGTGAAAAGAGTAATAATATGGTGAATGATAAATCATAAGTAGCTTAAACATCATCTGACATTTATGTTGGTTTGTTAATGAATCATCCATACTTCACTGCTGTACTTCCATATTTACCTGAATGCCAGACGACTCTAATCCAAGACCTGCTAAGAAAAAATATTTTACTATTAACTTCATACACTTAATACACAAAGCATGTGGGATTCTATCTACCTTTATCAATCAGTGTCACTCTTTCCATCTTTGCAGTCAGTGCCTTCATCACCTCATACTCTTAACATTCCCATGCTCCTCACTGCAATTCCTCAACATATCATCATCAGTCCCATCCATTGCATTGGATATACAGCACGGCTTAAAACCCTTCGCAGTCACTTCTGGTGAGACGCTCTGCCATGCCGTTGCGATCCACATCGACTAATTACTACATTTGTACTACATATACCTATCAAGATTTACAGTTTTCTCCACAGATGGTGTTTGTGGTGTTAAGAATTTAAATACATGTGTCCTAGATTTTTATGTCATGTCTGTGGTCTGATCAGTCGAGTTCATGGCTCCTTTTATGGTTTGTAATTTGTGGCATGGTACAGGTTTTATTTTGAGTCTTGTAGTTAATTTGTAATTTTTCAGTTGCCATTTTCCTGTTACTACCCTTGGTCTATATCTGTTTTCAGGTATATATCTTAATTACTGTGATTGTGGTGCCCAGTGACTGAGAGTAACCCAGTCTAAGGGACCCACCAAGTTCAATGCTTCTTTGCCTAAAAAAAAAAAAACAGAACTGGCTTCCAAAATGTCCTGCTTCTTTAACAATTTGGACAATGAACAAAGGCCCCCCCCCCAAAAAAAAGTCAGTTAACTTCCCTCATGCTCTGTTCTCTCTTTTGAATTTCTTGACCCTTGAAGCTGGGACTGATAGCTTGTTCTGAAATGTCAGTGTGGAATTACCACTCAACGCTACATAATATCTGACAAGAGAGCACACCTCACTTGATTTTGCTATGCAGGCCTTGGTTTGGCTCCGCATGGTTCATTTCAGAGCAATCCAGTTTGCTGCGGTCCAGTATGGCGCTTCACATGAGAATTTCAGATGATCTCACATATTGAAGCTCCAAATTTAAGGGGAAAAATGTCGTATATCATTCGAGCAAATATGGTATATAGCAGTGTTTTACTTTAAGTGACTGCTTATTTCATGTTTATGACCAGTCACAGACTTCACACATGTTGTAGATTACGTGACTCAGGAAATATCCATGCCAGTAAAAAATCATACCCTTGTGTATCATGGTCTTTATATCATTATGATGGATAATTACACCCAGTGTTAGTGACTGTTTTGAAAACATTTCTGCTATATTGAAGCTGACTGATCCAGAGGAGTCCAATTGACTTTGGTGTGTATAACTGAGCATATCGTGAATTCTCGATAATGAGGAGGCCCTGGCCTACTAGGGGCTGTTGTGCCGTGCTAAAAAAATTAATGTAGCTGTCAAAGGGTACTATGATTTGGTCAGTATTGTAGCTTCACCCTTTGCTAGTAAACGTTATGTATAGGTTGTAGGACTTCATTTTTTTTTTATGCTGGCTTTCATGATCTTTCTGGTTCATTGCATGTATATTGAGTGAAGTTGTGATTTCATAATATCCTTCCATGGCTGTAATGTGGAAGAGTCAACTATTGGAATAGTTTTGGCATTCATACTTGCAAATGGGAATTGTCAAATGCTGTTATTAAAATTTTATTATGCTTTTTGTAAGTGTTAAATAATTGTGTCTGTTTTTCCTTTTTTCTTATCAGTGTCCGCACTGTACATATGCAAGCCCTGACACATTCAAACTGAAGCGTCATCTACGTATACACACGGGTGAAAAACCTTATGAATGTGACATCTGCCATGCACGTTTCACACAGTCCAACAGTTTAAAGGCACATAAACTGATCCACAGTGGTACGTATTGATGTCCTGTTGAACTTTCTTTTTACCTAACCTTTTAAAGCCTACTGGTTACATGATGCACCAACAAGTTTAACATTCAACAACTGTACGCTCTGCCCACACTGTATTTATGTGTTTTGTATTTATCTGAGAACAAACAGCGACTTGTGATACTTAAGACCCAGGATGTTAGTGATAACTTTGTATGCTGTATTCTGTGATGGATTGGAATGTTTGTGGAGGCCATGGGAAATACTCTGAACCTAACATTCGGTGTCATAAGTTTAGCGGATGGTGTATTACACCAAGAAAGATTGTTGTGGAGTTAATTCAGACTTTTAAAGACCCTCATTTGCTTACATGAATATGCATAGGAAAACATCCCCAGAAATTCTTTTTATATATTTAGGAAACAAGGAAATGCATTTTTAAGACATGCTGCATAATCTTTGTTTAATTTTCCACAAAATTTCATTTACTTAATAGTTTTATCTTTTTCTGTTCAGGTAATATGTTTTTTCATAAAGCATGCACTTAAACCCACCCTGGGAGGATAAAGGTTAATAATCATTTATTCTCACTAAACATTCCCACATAATTATGCGGTCAGATGAAAACTTTGACATTTTGTGCATATAGAAACTGTAGCACTGTTTGTAGGTTGAGTACTCAGCTGGCCATGCCATAGCTCAGGTAGTAGCTGGCTTTCCACAAGGTGACAATGTGACAATTTTTCTTGTCAGTTCTTCAGTTTTACTGGTCAGTTATCATTTCACCAATGCTCCATAATAATTTTGTATTTTACGTGATGACAGAGACTGGCCGATCTTTGTGAATGTTGTTTTAGCAAACGTGGGGCACTTGCAAAATTTCAGTGTGTGAGTCACAGCAAGAAAACCCCATTATTACAAACTCCAACAAAGCCAGAATTATATAAAATTTCACCCAAATTTTGGACAGTTTAATGTATCTGGGATATAAGGTGCAACTAAAAGACATTATAATGTATTTGCATTACTTTGTGAGAAGTGTTTATTTTTTTAAAGTACATTCTTGTGTATTTAGCAAATTAATGTTTTTTAATTTCACTGCATTGCAGCTGGAGATAAGCCAGTTTTCCAGTGTGAGTTATGTCCTACAACGTGTGGACGCAAGACTGACCTCCGAATACATGTACAAAAGCTACACACCTCAGACAAACCTCTGAAGTGTAAGAGATGTGGAAAATCCTTCCCAGACAGGTATACATATAAGGTAAGGTCACAAAGTGTATCTTGTCTCTATTCTTTGCTGTGTACCCAGTATCACATGCTGGGGTATGCTTAATTTTGTGTCTTTATTATGACATGGGATGTACAATTTTAAGAATACAGTCTTCTAGGATATGATTAGTTTGTGGTATGGTAGACAGAAGTATTTTTTGAAGGAACCTGCTGTATCTAACTTCAGGGCAGAAGTGCACCCCATTTAGTCCAAGGATTGGTTTCAGCTAGTTAGAATGTTAGAAGATGCACTTGCAAGTCAAAGAAGACAAACACAAAGGAATTTTGCATTTATAGTAAACTGCCACAGATAGGCTGCCTCCCTGCAGTTGCTGAATGATATGTAAAATTAAATTGCTAGGGATTATTGAAAAATGTTACGAGTGAGCTATGTTACTGAAAAGTGTGAACCCCTTTTACCTGTTATGAGTCTTTCCCAGCGACCCAAGACATTATATTAACAGTAGTGAGATTTGATGTTCTCATGGCAGGGACTGTAATTACTGTTGCATGATGCAATACTGTAAAGATAAGTATGCCCCATGACATACCTGTGCAGGCACAGGGGGAGGTGGACATATAGCTGCAACCCGTTTGCAACACGGCAGTAGTAGGAGGTAGGTGGTCAGTGCTGTGCTGCAGCCACCCTACCCATGGGAAAGACCCAGTACCCATTGTACAGGAAGCTAGGTGGGCCTTGGGGTTGGTCTGGACCACACGGAAAAATCTTGCCCGCACAAGTATTCAGTCCCCTGACTGTCCAGCCCATGTTGTTGTATAGTCATATGGCAATTAACCAACATCTTAGAGGAACATGCTGCCTTTATCTTCAGGGTAGGAGAGGAGAAGTGTCTGTCTGCTCTGCTTTCAAGATCAGAGGTTTCCACAGCAGCGTGCTAAAGATTTGAGTCATCAGCTGTGTTTTTGTTACATGACTTACTCTTTCCATGCAGGTGGAAGTTGTGTGTTATTTTTTGCAGCGTAGGTAAATTTGTAGTGGGCTAAATGGCATCACATCCCAGAATAGTGTAATCTTCATAATAATGTGTTTAATTACTGCATATTCCATTTTATGTTTCCAGATTCATAATAAGTCACATGAAGGAGAAAAGTGTTTCAAATGTGACCTGTGTCCGTACGCTTCCATATCTCAGAGACATCTGGAGTCTCACATGTTGATACATACAGATCAAAAACCATATCAGTGTGATCAGTGTGATCAGTCATTCCGTCAGAAGCAGCTACTTCGGCGGCATCAGAATTTGTACCATAATCCAAACTATGTACCGCCACCACCAAGAGAAAAGACTCATGAGTGTCCAGAATGTGGGAGAGCGTTCCGACACAAAGGGAACCTCATACGACATATGGCAGTGCATGATCCTGAATCATCAGCACAAGAGAAAGCCCTTGCCCTAAAACTTGGACGGCAGAAGAAGATTCAGGTGAATTCAAATTATCTGTCATTTAAGTTACAGAACAGAGGTGTGTAATCTAGTTCAAAAACGCATAAACAAAAAAATAACCAGTGAAGACTAAATTTAAAGTTATGATCATTTTGTGGAAAATTGTCTTGGTCAGGTAATGATAGTCATTTTGCAGTGATTCATAAAGACACATGGATAAAACATTCCTGTTCATAGGTCATTACAGTGTGGAACAGTATTGCATTTTGTTGGACAGTGTCCATTGTCTGAGATATACTTGATATACAAGAAATTTTGGAATATGGCCCTGCTTCTTTCATCAAGTAACGGTAATACAAATCCTGGTCCGTCAGGGTCCACAAGATAAGTTAATATCTATCACAAGGTATCAGATTAGTTCTCCAAAAGTGTGGGACAAGGGTTGATTTATTGTGTATTATGCTGGACATTGTACACCTTCTGAAGTTATCTAGTTAGGTTCTGGCATGATTTTCACAAGGCACTGGGTTCAGACCAAACTTTGCCATTAATCATGAAATATAAAATAATTTTAGAATCTTATTTATGTATGTCTTGTCCTTGGTGGTTCTTATGCTGCAATGATTTCACAATTTTAAGATGTGTTGACATAGAGCTTCTATATTACAAAATTAATACAGCTTTTGAAGGATTGTAATGTTCTCCTGCCATTGGTGCACATATTGAAATAATGTGATGGTATATACCTACAAGTGGGGTATACTTTTTGCAGTGAACCATTTGGACAATATTTTACGTAATGTGTCAGTACATTTTTGTGATTGTGGTAATGAATCAGAAGTGACATAATTGTGTTCCTGTTGTATTGCAGTACATTTCAGCTGTGAAAATGAAATGGTATTTGAGGTTACATTGAAATGTTGAGTTGTGTTTGTTTTTCAGATAATTGATGGGCAGCAAGTAGAAGTAATGGCCGGAGAGGAAGATGATGAAGAGGATGATGATACAGATGGTGAAATGATGGCTGTAGAGGGGCAAGATGGGCAGCAGTATGTTGTATTAGAAGTCATTCAGTTACAGGTAAAGAACAAAGTAAAGTAATGAGGTTGGAGGTTCTCAGAGCATTGATTGTAAAGACTGCTGTGTTGTCGGATGTCATGCCTTGCAGTGTGGTAGAAATATGTAGATGCTGTGAAATGTTGGTATGTTTCTACCTGACCACACAGTGTCACATCCAAGCAGGTATCATTCTTCAGAATAAAGTAGTCTTAGCATTGGGGTGACAGTGTCACCAAATTGTGTTAGCCCGTGGCACTTTTGCAGTGTAATTTATATAAATTCAGACCATGCATTGATCTGTAGCGTCATGAGGGTGATATTCTGTATATTCACAAGATTTTGATGTTTTGCTGACCGTGCATCTCAGTATATTTATCTCAGTAATTAACCAACTTGATGCACAAAATTTTTGTTTTACAATAAGTTTATTTCATGCGTCTGCATGTTTCGAGCACATGTGCTCGAAACATGTAGAGGCATGAAATAAACTTATTGTAAAACAAAAATTTTGTGCATAAGTTGGTTAATTACTGAGATAAATTCACAAGGTTGGTTGGGTGTGTGTGTGTGTGGGTTTATATATATATAGGTGTAGTTCAGATTGACAAATGGGAAAGTCTGCATCGAGTTGTGCATAAAAACTTATGCACTGCAGGCCAATACTCTGCCCATAAATTATCAGAAATGAAGGGAAATTAAAACAGTGGAGGGTACATAATGTACTAGTGTCAGGGGTCTGGTACAGCTTAACCTCCATTCACATACACACATGCACATTAAATATACACCCCTAGAAATTAATTTTGTATATTTAGGTGACAAGGAAATTTGCCGCATTTTTAAGACATGCAGCATAATCCCTGTTTTATTTTCCACAAAATGTCATTTATTTCATAATTGTTAATCTTCTTCTGTTCAAATAATATGTTTTTCACAAACGTGATTGTTTAAAGGTTAAACCATTTACATTTTAACATTATCAACCAAGCGTTTACCGGGGTTTTGAAAGAGCTGGAAGTATCTCAGCTCTCTCAATATCTTCTTGAAAGTAATAAATAGTAAGAACAGTTATCTTGCCATGCCGTGGCTCAGATGATTAGCTGCTGACCCCTCGCCACGGAGCCCCAGTTTTGATCGAAGATCAAGCTGTGTAGGATTTTTCATGGACAGAGTAGCACTAAGAGACAGGTTTTTTTTTCCCCCCTCTCATTGTCATTCCAGCAATGCTTCATGCCCTTTCCCTCGTCTGTCACCAGTGCTCTACAGAGTGCTGCAAATGTCACTTGGCACTAGAGGTAGCATTTAATTGAGAGAACCATGTAACTTATGCACCTTCATGTATAATCTTAGCAATTAACAACTTGTTTTTATCTTATGTTTATTGGACTGTGCGTCATCTTGATAGTTGAATAAAGAGAGACCAACTTGATGTCACTTACATCATTATTTACTGCTCAACATGTTTCAGATGTTAATATATCCATCCTCAGGAGTTTGTGACTTATTTGATGAGTTATTTCATGGGTTGTATTGCTCTGGTTCGATGTGTGTTGGTGTTACGTTGTGGTTTGGCTTGGGTGGTGTGGTATCCGGATACCACACCACCCCAGCCAAACCACAACGTAACACCAACACACATCGAACCAGAGCAATACAACCCATGAAATAACTCATCAAATAAGTCACAAGCTCCTGAGGATGGATATATTAACATCTGAAACATGTTGAGCAGTAAATAATGAAATAATGAAGTAAGTGACATCAAGTTGGTCTCTCTTTATTCAACTTGTTTTATGTTTTCATAATTTTTTTTTCAGGATGGCGATGGTGAACAAGCAGTGGCTGTTGTGACTGGTGATGCAGCACACACCATGGAGCAAGCAGTGGCGCTTCATACGGGTGAGAGCGATGAGGATGGTATTTTAGCAGGCCAACATATCATACCAGACTCACGTAAGAACATGAAGTCTGTCTGCATTAAAAGTTGTTGTGCAAATTTTATTTTTGTCTGTGGGCTTATTAGAACCACTACTTTACCTTTTTGTGTCTTATTATGTAAATGTTTTTTAAAAAAAAAGAATTGTGTAATATCGTTTCTTGTAAGTTCTTCAAAATTGCCCTCACATTTGTTCTTAAATACATTGAAGATTATATGTTACCTGTTCCCTTTTGAGAACATGAAAGTTTGCACTGGGCAGGATCTTGCAGATATGATGGATGTTCTAACATAAGATTATTAAAGTGTGTATTACATAATATGCTTTAAATAGTTAAAGAAGTTGTTTCTGCACAAATGAAATTATATAATTGATAATTTCAAATTAATTTCTTAAGCAAGTAGTGACGTATGAAATACAAACTGAAAGAATCTCAGTCGAACTTCACAGTAATTGTAATGCTACAATTGGTGTGGCCATGGTATGTGATCATTATGTGGTGTCATGTGCCAAAATTATGGTTGAGCAGTAACAATTTGCAGCAGAGAAACAGCATGAACCTCGGATCAGGTTTTTGGGGATGTTATGCCATCTTGGCTGGCAAGTGCTAGTAAACATGACATAACATTCCAGAAGGCTTGAATCATTCATCTTTAAAAGTTGTGTTAGTAGCTTCAGGAAGTAGATCAGATTCTTACCAAATTTTTAGTTTATTTGTAGTCTTACAAAACTCACTTTATGGTATAAAGGTGCTGCTTTTGAGGCACCTTTCCCTCCTCTTATGTTAGGTCCCTCACCATTGTCAGTAAAAATTGTCATTGTGATAATTTTGAACCACAAGAAACATGGATGATAAAACTGTTGAGAATGATAAGGTCCAGGAGATGGGAAAAATAGCATCTTTCTCCATTTGCAAGTCTGTTTGCTAATAGATAAAAGTTCATCATGCAGTGAGATTTCTTCACATATCCCATGTGTCAAATATAGCCCTGTATTATGGTAGGTTTCACAGCTTTTCCATGCTTTTCACAGAAATTACCCTTCAGTGGCATAGAATGCATGTTCGTCAATATGTGTACATTTCGTTTGTCCTTCCATACCATGGCTGTCAGATTACCTTTAACTTTAGTCTTTAGATCACCCCTCTTCAATTTTTTTATGTCCAAAATTCTTTGGCATCCATATTCTATTTGGTCTTTATTTATTTATTTTGTTTAGTTTGTTGTCTTAGTATGTACATCCTAAAATAACACTGGAAAAGAAAAGAAATTGTCCATGTACAACTTGTGTCCCAAATGTTCAATCCTTGCAGCAAGTCCTGTTACAGTTGCATGTGTAGTTGTCATGGAAGGAGTCACATGTTTCCTGTCTTTTTCTAAATACACAGTAATATTGTAAGTATATCCCTTAGAATCGCATAGCTTGTAGAGCTTTAACCCAAACCGCTTGTGTTTCTTTGGTGTATACTGTTCGAAGATGACTGTACCTTTGAGGAGCACAATGATTTCATAAACTGCTGAATGTTTGGCCAGACTGTTATGTGTAGCATATGAATCACTGAGCTTGTCAGATATAACTCTCATTTTCAACAGTTGGTCATAATTTTCATCTGTCCTGTGAGGTTTATTATTATTGTCATTTAAATGTAAAAATCTAAGTGTATAATAGAATGTGTCTTATTTCATAGTGTTTCCATAAAAGGCTGTGAAATACTCTTCATGTGTCCACCAGTAATCTTTCAGCATGCCCCTCTGATTGTGTCCCATCTGCACAATAATTGCCAAAAACAAACTCATTTCCTGAACAGTCACATCAGGCAGTGGGGACTGTACTTCATCCAGTGTGTCCAGATACTGGTGATAATGTCTATTTGTCTCTTCCGCTGCCAGTTGTATAATTTCAAAAAAGAAGAGCACAAATATGCTCAGTGGGGAAGAGTCATTATTTATGTGGGAAGAGTCATTATTTATGTGGGGTTCCTCTGTTTGTCGTGACCCACTGGGACTTCTGTAAACTTGTGGACTAAGGGTATGGTAGGACAGTTTGTATTGATGGTCCACTTTGTGAAGTTTATGTTAGTAGTTTCATTGTCACTCTGAGTAGAAGTGTCTTCATCTTCTGATGAATGTGTGTGTCAGAGTCCTGTTCTGATACCAGTTCCAGATGTCTCAGTTTGTAAGGTTTCTTGTAGCCATACCGCTAAACTCACTTTGACCCAACTTGGCACACACCAAGCCCATCACCTCCTGACCGATAGTGAGTGATTGAAGCCTCTGCATTACCTGGCCTGTCCCATGTTATTGCTGTAATATGGAAGGGACTCAAGTGTTGAGTTGAAGATAGACATAAGCATGAACTTTCATTTCAAAGGAGTCAGGAATAAATCCATAAAAGAGAATAAAGGACATTTGTCTCTGGTCCCATATTGCACTAAACATAGAAATAAACATCTGTATGCATTCCATTTCTCTCCCACTGACTGCATTTGAACTCATTCTGCCTACCACACAGATAAGCCAACACTACCACTGAAACATGAAACTTCGTTATGAGATCGAAACCTAAACAGTATCTGAAGAAATACAATGATGTGTACATTCAGCTCCAAATTTTGTAGCACAGGGTCTCCTCTCACCACAGGAACTATTTAAAAAGAATGAATCTAGAAAATGAAACTTAGAGTGAAAAATAAACACAATAAAAAATTACCTTTCAATGAAGATTTGTAAAAATAGGTAGATTTTCTTCAAACTTATGGAACTGGTAGATGGATTCCTTCTTGAACATGTACTTTTTATTTCAAGTTTCTGTCTTTCAAAATGTATGAAATACAGTGGATACTATCAGCAGGTACAAAAAAACAGGCATTTAAAGGGAAAAATACCCCAGCCATCAGCAGCTGCTTTGGGTTTTAATCTGTGGTACTCTAAAGGTGAAGTAAACGAGTCACAAATAAAAGTGATGATCAGAAAGAATTGCAAAATAGAGTTGAAAAACAACTATATGTGTGATGTATGTCATGTACTTCAGGTACTAGTGACAGCCTCTTGTGAGCATGGCCACATGCATCTAGCGTATGTAAAAGGTGTGGAATTTTCTGACTAGCTTAGCAACAGTTGGCTTTCCAAGAAGGAGGATTTTGTTGCATGGCATCCAACCCTTTTAGTTCCAGGTAGGTTATCTGTCAGCCACCAGTACTCTTGCACTTTTTGCCAACTGGTGCTCTATCACCCACCTTTTTAACTGCAACGAAACTTCCTTCTCATCCACAAGATTTCAGCAACAGTCACGTCATTGGAATAGCTTGACTCATTATGTATTTCAGCATTGCTCTGTTTCGGCTGGTTATGACTTATCCATACAGCCTGGCAGTAAGAGGGTTCGTTAGTACTTGCAGTTGTGTACCTCATGCCATAGAGTGCCACTATTCGGTTTTAAAGTAGTGCACTCACTTACTCACTTGTTGTGTTTGAATCTGTTAAACATGCGCTTATCAGAGGATTCAGATCTTCTAGGATATTTCACTGCGTTGCTGAGCTAGTGATTCCAGACATTTTGAAGGACTGTAGTGCCTTCATATTCTTGGGTCAAGGAGGCTAGGTCTCCTTAGATTGTACCGCTAAAGATGCAGGTATTATTGTCTGTATTTTTATCCTTGGAAACCACCTGTGTCATGTCATAAACCACAAGACCACACTCAAAATAAGTTGGGTTGTATTTCAAAGGTTAACAGATGGACATAGCTCAAGTCTTCAGCATCATTCGTGTGATCCTCCCCCAGCATCCTGTCCTTCAGATTCCTAACTATGTTGAATCCATTTTTCAACTTAAGGACTTACCTCTGTTTGGAATGTTTGCTTTCCTTCTTCTTCAGTTTGCTGCCCCTTATTCACAAGTAGGGATCTGTGTTTTCCCTCCTTTTCCTCCATGATCCCATCATCATATTTTCTGCTACAGCTGGATTCATGCTATGCTGTCTTCACTCCAGCTGTCTGGCCTCTGAGTCCTGTGTCACGTCTTGTGACACCCATACCTCCCATTTTGCTATAGAACCTTTCTCAGGTACCTCTGCCTCCTCATCCTTGTAAGGTTTCCTCTTCAGGCTGCTGACCTCTCCAGAACTGTGTTACATGATTGTTCCTCTGGACCCCTTTTTCATATACAAAGTAAAAGGCATTATTCACCTTTAATCTGCTTAATGCCTATCCCCGACCTGTAAGTATCTTCCATGTTCCCAAGGAAATATAGTTACCATATTCTTCAAACTGCTGTGACACTGACTGCCACCTACTGAAAACATGAACATATTGTTAGAAAAGCATTACAGCAAGTGTATCAGCTCTGGCAGGTTTTATGTTCTGCAACCAGCTTATGTGACTGACAGGCAATAGCAGTGGGGTTAAATTAAGCTTTAGAAGGAAATAAAACCTGCATACTTATGAACATGCATTTTGTTTTAAATATTTTTGTTCAAGATAGTTCTGTCATTATTTTTTCTTTGAAATGGTGTATCTTTCTTTCAGATCTTGCAGATGAAGATGTTATTGAAACACTGAGGAACAGTAGAAAACTGTCTAGGAAAGATGCCTTGGCCATAAGAAAAAGGATGGAGACTGAAAAGGACATGCAGAATTGTTTTGGGTTTGATGTAAGTACAGGGTGTTTCTTTTTTCGTGTTTCTGAGCATTGCAGCTTTATCACATAGAAAGCCAGCATCTGCCACATCCCATGACAGCTCCCATACTCAGGGACACAATAAAGGAACACTCTTTACCTTGCTAATGAAATGTCTGTGGAGTATTAGCCTTATATTTTTTTCTCTGCTTTTCTGTTTTTAATATCCTTCAGAAGACATCAGAACGCAAAGATTCTGTGGACTGATAATGCTGCTTAACCCTTGTAATTAGTGGGAAAGCGCACCTGTCTAACGATAAAATCTTCTCAGGCAGACAGCCACATCAGTTTGAATTCATAATCTAACCATTTGAAGACCTCCAATTTTTGCATCACATGAGTATTAGCCCTCGACTTTGGTTCTTAACTGTCAATGTGTTGTTGCCCCAAGAGTATTTTATTACCTTCATCACTCCTATACACAAATAGTGTGGCTTGTATTTGTGCATTTGGAAGGCCATTGAATAATATTTGTTTTTGATATCATCATCATCATCATCAGTATTAAGGACTTTTACCCACAAGGAATTTATTACCATGATGTTTAATAGCATTTAGCCACACGTTTTGCAGGTTTGGACAAAGATGTAGGTTGGTGTGCTGTCACAAGCAACACGAGTGCTGATATCACCAACCATTGTCCAGATAACTTGCAAGTGCCATCTGTTCCATATCATTTATTCTTATAAGGATCAGACATTTTGGACAGATTTTGAAATATCAACATAAATGCCAAAGCATATTGCTTTGGCTTTTAGCCCAGGTACACGGTGCATTTCGTTGAGGCACTGCGCTACAAGCTGGAAGGTCACGGGTTTGATTTCCAGTGGGTTCACTGGGATTGTTTATTTACTTCATCCTTCTGGCTGCCCTTTGGCCCTGAGGGCTCCAGGAGGTTGAGGCTGCCAGATTTCCAGACATTTGGTCCATGAAACTGATAAGGTTGTCAGTCCTTGGCACTCACTGCCTTTACCCCCCTAGGAAATATTCTTGGTACTCATTTCTGTTGGGGGCTGAGTCAACCCCAGGGCCATTGTGCAACTGGAAGGATTAAGTGAGTAAACAGAAATGAGTACCAGGGGTATTTCCTGGGGGTAAAGGTGGCCGGTGCATAGGGATGACAACCTTGCCACCTTCATGTGCCAATTGTCTAGAAATTCTGGGAACCTTAAGGGCTTGTTCAGCCCTGTACAGAGATAGCTAGCTTTTAGTTCAAATGCCTAAGAACAATAATGAACACAGAATTGTTTGTATTTCAAGATATAGTTGGCCCAAATTGTGATATGTAAATTAGATTTTTACGAGTACAGGCAGTTGTGTTTTTCTATATTCTGAGTGTAGAGACTCCATGTATTACTTCCACCATGTAACAAGAGACTGTTTACACACACACACTCATTGTGTATAAAATTTATAGAAAAAAATCATAAAATTATATTTATAATGCCTGTAGCATTTTACTGTATGTATTGATAACAGGCTTACTTTTCTAGGTTTATTTTATGGAGCAACGGTGGTGGAATTTATCATGTGTTTAACAACTACATGCCTCATTTTATTGTGTACTGATAGCCTACTAGACTAACTTTCAGCTGTTCCATAAACTGTGCTGGAATGTCTCCACTCCAGGAGCAGCCGTTTTGTCTGTTCATGCAGTCACTGCTCGATCAGAAGCAGCAGAATTTGCGATCAAACAGTATGCCGATCACCGATCGTTGACAGAGCGTACAGTACTGGAACACTTCAAATCTCATGTAGATTCGTATTAATTTTATAAGCATAGTAACTAAAGGTGACTGCTGCATGATCATTTGGTGTTTTTAAACATTGTTACACGAGTAAGTCTTGTGGATTGGTTGCCTCCCCATGTCCCAGTAGTAGTTTTGTTATGTGTCCCTCTCATGTGTTCTTCTATATACAGTATTCCCTCTAGATGTGCTGCATTTCTGTGCGTGGAAATGTTGGTAACGATAACCTTTACTAACAGCAAGTACTTTGGGCTGGTAAAAAATAGAGCAGGAGACAGAGAGGGGAAGTTGCAAACAGTAATTCCCACCATTTGTAAGACTTCTTTCCATAGCCATGGTATGGATTTTTTACATATTGTTGCTTCAGACACTACGTACATTTGTGCAGGCAGTTTTTATTCCTTTTACTTACAGTGTTTAGCATCATACTTCACAGCACGGTAACATATCACTTATTGGTTTGGCTGCTGCTTCATGTGTTTTTACTACTTTTCTAGGATGAAGGAGACGACGTAGATGATGATGATGAAGCCACGAAAACGACAATCCAGTTGCTAGAAGCCATTCACTAGTATAGTCATTGGATTTGAGGTCTCTCTCCATGTGTTAGGTTTATGGGATTTCTAATACAAATTAAATCAACTTCTGGTGTTCGTGCAGTGTACATTGGTGGTATGATGCTCATCAGAATTGTGCAACGATGCAGTTAGTGCAGTTGTGCATGTTCCCATCGTGTCACTCTGTGAGTGGTGCAGTGCTGTGGATTTGTTTTTCTGATTACCAATCATCCATTTTATCTGATGAGTGGGTAACAATCCAGACCCAATTTTTCTACCTTCATTAAAATATTTCTCCGACTTGGTGTTTGATGCCAGTTGAAAGAAAGTGGTAAACTTAATTCCAGTGGCTCATAGTGAAGAAATGTACAAAGCATGTAACTGTCAGTAGACATTCTGGACTTAGTTATATCCTTACATGTAACAGAATTTACAGTACATGCACAGTGACTTCAGCCTCAAAATTTTAGTGTGAGTGATTGTACGGTGGCATGGAATGCATGTAAGTGTCAAAGATATGGTGTAGCCAGTTATTGGCAGTAGGGTCATTGTCCTGAACAATTCACGAGTGAGTGTGATGTGTCTGGTTTTAGTCTGTCATGTTACAGGTTTCAGGTGCACTTCCATCTGTATCAAGTTGCTGTTATGTGTTCCAGTTGTCACAGAAATTTTTATAGTGAATGAGCGTAATATATACAATCTGCTAATGGCAGTGCTGCATGATCAGACGTCTTTAATATGGTGTTTACAGATGATTGTTCAGTACAACAATTTTTTATTGCTGATTTATAAAATTGTTGGGAGTTGTCACCCAAGTTTTACTGAAAATATTTATGAGATTGCATATTCCTGAAATGATGACAGAATTTGATTTTGAAAGATAATTTCTTTCTTCTGTAATTTTCCTGTGCAGTAGAAGTAATTCTGTACAGAGTACCCAAAGTAAATGCCAGAAACTTGTCATTTCAGTATATTATAATTAGAGTAGTGTCTTTTCCTGTACTTTTATATTTGACTTTCAACCCAGACTGCTAGTCTTTTCATAGTACAACAGCATGGAACGGTCATTTCACTACGTAAGAACATTTGAGCATTATTCATAGAAGGGTGATTTATCAGTACTTTAGAGTTGTCCATAAAGAAACAGTGTGATTGTTATGACATTGAAAGTTGGCTTCAACTTTCCACACTCAGTTGAGTTCAAGAGGTTGGAGCCACTTCAGGATAACTTGCACTCTTGACTTCAGATTAATTACATTTTAATTTGTTTTGGTTTATTTTTTCTTGTTGTATTCTTCCTTTTGGGGTGATTCGCCACTGTGTGAATTTTTCAGTGCTGACATTTTGGAACACTGTCTATTCCATTTCAGAGGTCATCCTGTGACCGACAGTGTTCCGAAACGTCGGCAGATAAAATTCAGACACGGGGTATCGCCCAAAAGAAAGAATATAACATTCACAACACGGTGCAAGTTTGAAATAAAGAATTATTTTTTTCTTCTTCCCTTTTGTGTATGGAGGATGTTCCTTTGAAAACTTGTGAGGTTGGAGCAACAGAAAGAATGCAACATTTTTTAAGATAATACTTTTGTTAAATATAAACTGACAACATGGTAGCCATGCAGAAACTTTCTTGATCTTGTTTTATGGTAATGACTAATGAATTTTCGGAGCCAGGCATGTGAAATGAGCACAGGTGGATAATAAGCATGCCTACTCACCGTACCTTGTATGAACAGTTATGAATGTGGTGATGAAGCAAGGCTTTGAAGTTTTATCCGTTCAATTTAAAATATGCAGAGTCTGTACATAAGTAATAACTTATTCATTAAAATAGAATAAAACTCTGATAATACTAATAGATCTGTTGAATTAAAAAATTTGGAGTAAGTAAATGAGCCCTGAGTTGTGCCTGGAACTTCTGGTTGTTTGTCTGCAGGTATGTATAGTCCAATTTTCTCACTGGTATTGCAGCTTTTTGTATAAGGCATTTCTGCTCAGGATACATGCTGAAACATGTGCAAGCCCTGATGTAAAGTTTCCATTTACTTGATCCAGTTGTAACCAAAATTACAATGGGTTGACAAATTTCGGTAAAAATTCCAAGGTATAAAATTTAATGAAAGTCGGTTTACTGATTCTCAAGTTGTCACATGCTTTAAGACAAGGCTAGGCCAATGTGTAGATTTTTGTAGTATGTTAAAAATTAACCAAAACTTTTATTACAGAACATAAAAGGTATATTTCTAGTACTGGTGTCACCTGAAATATTAAATTATTTAAATTTTCCTAGGCCTATGTGGGTGACTGGTTCAAAACATTAAAATTTCTTGTCCTGCCTTCTGTCCAGTGCCAACACGTTTATATGTGACATTTACCATAGATTTCTCATGTTAGAATGGTGGTAGTGGAACTTAAATTTTCTTAAAGTACTTTTGTATATCTTATCCCATGAGTGTTTGATTAAACATGACTGTTAGGAAGGTTATTACACTATTGCCTCCATATTTCAGTACGTCTATTGGTACACCAGCAATAATGTATTAATTTGAAGAGTATACATATTGTTTAAGTGATGATCAAAATTGGTAGTCGAAAAGTAAGGGCATTGTACAGTATTTCCACCCATGTTCACTTTTTCTCAAAGTTGTTGGCTGCATGACATAATGTACATTTTTCTGTGAATTTGAAATGTTTTTCTCACATCATCAATTTGTGCTCACTATCAAGATCTTTACAGTCTGTAGGAAAAAAAAGTGTAGAGGTTAAGATGCAGGCACTCTGTATAACAGGTCACTGATACTAGTATAGAAGTCTTTTGCATTTTCTAATGTTTGTGATAGATTAGTGGTAGTTTACAGTTGGCAGTACTGGTTATGGGGTTGGTTCATGGTGAGGGTATAGAAGTTTTGGTTGTTGAATAGTGAGTTATGACAAAAGCTAGGATGAAGTGGGAAATGTAGGAATGTTTGTGTTGGTGCAGAATGCAGGTGGCATGATGGAGTTTTAGTGTATGAAAATTCCACAGACATGTACCCAAAAGTTCAGTTGTAGATCAAATGGGGCAAGATGTGGAGTAGGTTATATGATTGGGTTCTTGACAGATGTGTTAAACCTTAACAGAAGAAAGGCTGCTGACCATAGTGCCTACTGCAGGTTTGAAGTTAGCCATGTTGTCATTCTAATAAATTTTTATAAATATATAAATAGTAACCAAGATGAAAGCTATCCAAAACCATGTACTTTATTTTATCAATCTGTATTGTTGGTATATGGATCATGAAGACATAAGGCCGGACATCACCTCCACCATGCAAATGTTTCATAACCATCAGGATATGAAGTTACTGTGTTAAGTAAATCAAAATCAGATCAAGGGCAAGAGGTGAGCTTACCTAGAGGACAAGTGGTTCAGTTGATTATATATTTCACTCATGACTGTGCCATTGCTGACAAGCACAATGCAGGCTAGGAGCCAAGCATCTACAAGGTGTGTCTGTTGGTCAGCTTTGAGGTCAAATATGTGGTCAAATTAACTTCACAGTTCAGATTCCACCAACAACACTCACAGTGCACAGTGTTCTGTTGCAGTCATATTGGATTTTCAAACATAAGATCACACCTTGCTGTAGGTACTGTCTCAAATAGAAGAGCAAATATAAGTCAGGAGATGTGTGTGTAATTTATCATTTGTGGGTTCAAGTGTTTGTGACCATTGCAAGATAATTGTTCATGCAGCATGTAACAGGAAAATGGTGTTAAATTAATTTGAAAGGGCCTTTTTGAAAGTCTTGTTTATTGCTCAATTTGTTCTATGTAATTAAAATTCAGGGATAATATTTCTGCTGTAAATCAGTTTACTTCACTATAACAATGCGGATTTTATAATTTTGTCGTCAATACAGGCTGATGGACATGTGTTCAAGAAACTTCACATACGTCATCAAGCTGCTGCCAACATTTCACATATTCCATTACACTTACAAGGTAAAGAAACATTACTTTTCAGTTAAATTTTCTGTAGTGCATAGTGATTTGTGGGGGACCGCGGTAGTACACTGGTTAAGGTACTGTGCTACAAATCAAAAGGTTGCCGGTTCGATTCCAGATGGTGTCCCTGGAATTTTTCATTGACATAATCCTTCCGATCGCACTATGGCCCTGGAGTCGACTCAGCCTCTAACAGAAATGAGTACCAGGAGTATTTCCTGGGAGTAAAAAGCGGCTGGTGCTTAAGGCTGACAACCTTACCACCATCCTGTGCCATTGTTACGTAATCTGGGAACCTTAACTTCCTGGAACCCTCTGGGCCAGTAACGGGACTGCTTTAACTTTACCTTTACATAGTGATTTGTACAGTGACCACACAAGTTCTGTCACCGATTATAATTTATTTCATGAAACAGCATTTTACTGCGAATGTATTATGTCAGGTGCCTGATTATTACCCAGTGTTCGTTAGCGAGGACGTGGCGGATGTCAGCGATGGTTTCTTGCATCGATGCCAGCAGGATTTTTTTTTAAAGTTATACACAGTACGTATTGTGTGAAGTGACCAGAACGTTTCAGTGATCAGTGCTGTAAAATATAATGACATAGTTGTCGATTAATTTAAGTAGTGAGCGGAATCTACAGCCGATCTCTGTTAACAAATCAGACCCAACACGCACTACTAAAGAAATAGTCTGGGGTAAGTCAGCAACTGTAACCCCTTACTTTTCGTCTGCAGCTTCTATATGTGACAGGCGTATTTTGTGACTAGTAAAGAATTTTCTCCTCTCTTTACGGAAAATATTTACGGTGAATTCTGATTAAATTTAATTATCTGTTATGAAAGAGTGACGTACATCAAAATCCCAAGGACATGCAAGTGCAACATAACCTTGCGTCTCGTTACTGTCTCTTACATTTTCTTGTCCAATTCTTAGATTAATCCTTCAGGTTTTATTTCAAGGACATATACCCTTCTTTCGTATAAATGAATGTGTTCTGAGCTCAGTCTACGCAGTGCAAGCATAATACCCGCATGCACAAACTCTTCAGTTGGCAGCATTGCTGTTCAACAGAAAAATTGTACGTTTGTTGCTCTGAGATAGATCAGGCGTTGCAGTGACTAGGCTGTACTTGATATACGAACGGGGTTCTTGTCATGTCAAGAACAAGCATTTTTCTCATCGGGAAACTTTTCCACGTTGGTTAAAGCGGCCGTGCCGTGTGCTCTCTTCTCACCACCGCCAAGTGCCGAAGTTAAGAATGCGTGGCGTTGTACCTCATCCTCCCCCATACATCTTCATGGCGTGATGTGTAATTAATCTCAGAGTTAGCTTTACCTCTTCATTGTTTGGCCTAGGATTGTGTCTATACAGGTGACGTTTGATAAAGTGTAAATGTGTTAAGAAGTTGCGATATTTGAGGTTCTAGCAGCGGTGTTGCCTTTGCTGAATATTCGCGTCTACTAGGACGTTGCGCCACATTCATTGATAAACAGTTATCGACGTTCGAAGAGTCATAGCGCCTTTATCTTCCGATCTTAGTAATTAACCAATTTAAAGCACAAAATCTTGTTTTATAATAAGTTTATTATATACCTCTAAATGTTTCGAGCACTGTTGTGCTCATCATCAGGAGGTCAAAATTGTATTATACAGCATCTGGTATCGTCACACCTGTAGGTGGCCGTCCGGTGCACAGTCCTCTTTCAATCTGCGCACGGGACGGCCACCTACAGGTGTGATGATACCAGATGCTGTATAATACAATTTTGACCTCCTCATGATGAGCACAATAGTGCTCGAAACATTTAGAGGCCTATAATAAACTTATTATAAAACAAGATTTTGTGCATTGAGTTGGTTAATTACTAAGATTATACTGAGATGCACGGTCAGCAAAACATCAAAATTTATCTTCAGAGTCAAGCAATGCAAGAATTTATTCGCGAACGGTTTTGTTGCGCTTTGAATTACCCAACACATTGCCTGTAAATGTTTTTATTTTTCGGTGTAATAAGTTAATACCTCCATCGTTCATGTTTTTTTTTTTATCTGTGGTAAAGTTCACCCTAGGACAGGCCATGAAGGACCAGAGGTATAGCTCTACTCTTTCTTTAACCTTGGCGCTAAATGGGGTGGGTGGTCAAGACCACGCTTCGGCCGCTTTATCCCAGGTAAAGAGACCCGGTACCCATTCCACAAGACCCTGTGTGGGTCCCAGGGTCGGTATTGACGGGTGCGGAAAATCTTGCCCCCAGCTGGATTCGATCTCCGGACCGTTCCAAACCTCGTAGGGTCGAGTTTTTCTGTACCCGTCCAGATCGATCCTGATGCTCACCCAGCCTGACCTACAATGGGTATCAGGGTCCTTAGATGTTGACCTTTCACCCTCATCTAGCGTTGAGATTAAACACGAGTACAGCTACTTCTGCTCCCCTTCTGTGCCAGTCATGGCACGTTATGACGCGACTTTTATCTTTACTTTATTGAATGAATTTTAATAATTGCGACGCCTTATGCATTTACCATCTCGATTGACGACAATTGACTGTTTCAAGTATTTCTATAAAATGTGCTTTCGTAAAGACTTTCGAAGCAATTGATATGGAAAGGTATGAAGTGCACATTCAGATTTCTCCTGAAGGAAGTGCGAAAGACGAAATATTTTCAGAAAATTTTAACCGATGTCTAATGATGGAGTTAATCCCAGATCCATTTGTGTGTGTGTGTGTGTGTGTGTGTGTGTGTGTGTGTGTGTGTGCTGGCTTTTTGCAGTAGGAAAAGTAAATGATCTGAAAAAATCAGGTTTCCATCATCCTTACTTTTCGAGCAGTTTTCATGCTTCCCGATACTTCCCCTTTCATGTTGTATAGATTGTTTGGGTGTGGTACGCTTTGGCATCCCTCGGCTTCACCCCTTATATCGTTTCCATTATGTTGATGGACTTCTCCCCCGTGCCGACTACATGCCTTTGACCTGGCGTGTTTTAAAGTGGAAGTGTGATTATGAAAACACAATAAGACCCTGTATATTTAATAACACAATAGAATTGATTAATGTTTCCAGTCTTTCGAAATTGACAACTTACATTTATGACATACCTACCCCCATTACATCTGATAAAGTAGTAATAATAATATCAGGCGGCCATAACAGTAGATATAATACATTTTATTACGTTCAGAATTAACTCCAAGTTCATCCAATACACGAAGTTATTTGTAGACCATATACGGTTTGTAACAATACAGACACTATCGTCGCGCCTTTAAAAATCACCTCGTATTGGCGTCTTCTTAAGTGTAGATTCAACGTGGAGGCATTGTGTTTCTGTGCGATTTTTGAGGTCTGACGGGGGTCTTAACAGTGTTCTGAGATGTGGTGTGTCGTTGGCAGGAGGACACAAAGTTTTGGAAGAATTTGGTGCCTCCATCTTCAGGGGGATCCTGGAAATGTATTGGTGGTAGAAAACACCTGCATTAACATTGTACAGCCGTCTGTTGCTTGCTGACTCATTTGGACAAGTGAACATATGATTCTGTAATTAGAATATATTTAACGTTATAATGCTAACATGAACAAGCACTATGACTGCGAGCAAGGGTACTAGTATTTCTCCAAAATGTTGGTAGTCAGATACCAGGCGTCCTTTTCAAGTTTCTGTCAGAAACTGAGACTTATACAATGTCGTTAGTGAATAACTAATTGCAAAAGATGTGTAAGGAGGTTGTCTTGGCATAATTTGAGGTACTTTACCGGCATTTACCTGTAGGGACTAAAGAAAATCACGAAAAACACCTCAGTCACAATAACTTGTCTCCGGACCGGGATTTGAACTCGTGACCTCCTGCGTATTCTCCCTTCAGCAGCGATATTCGGTAACCGAGAGGACCTCTTGGCCGTCTCATCCTGAAATCACGAATGTTGTCTAATTTTGAGATAAAAGTCTCAAATGTTTTGAGCTTCGTGTGAGAGGATAATTTCAAATTTTATGTTACTGTGGGCTACACATCTCAATTGATACGTTACTGTGAGATAAAAGTCTCGAATATTACCTTATTATCAGATACAAGTCTCAGATATTGTTACCTTCCTGTGAGATACGTATCTCAAGTATTGTTAGCTCAGCGTGCGATAGAAATGTCAAATATATCTTACTGTGAGATAGAAATCTCAGGTGTTATCTTATTGTGAGCTACAAATCTGAGATACTGTTAGTTTATTGCGAGATAAGAATCTAAAATATTGCTAGCCTATGGTGAGATGCAAATCTCAAATTTGTTATCTTATTTTGAGATGGATATCTCGGATGTTATTGTGAGATACAAATCTCAAATATTGCTTGTCTCATTGGGAGATAGAAATATCAGACGTTGTCTTATTGTGAGTTACAAATCCCAAATATTTTTAGATTATGTTGAGATATAAATCTCGAATGTTATCTTATTGTGGGTTGGAAATATCAGATGTTATTTTGCGATACAAATCTCAAATATTGTCAGCTTATTGTAAGATACAAACTGTATGGTAGAAGTGCGTTCAACAAATCAAACTAGTCCCATATCTCGCTTCGTATTCAGCTATGTGATACTGATGTGATCGCAGTGAGAATTTCTGTTCACGTTAATTTGTGAAGCAGGTGCATTAGCACCTTCCATATCTGCTAATTACACAATCATATGTTCACTTGTACGAATGATTCAGCAAACAGTAAGGGCTGTACCGTGTTATACGTCGTATAGACGCTTTCTACTGCCAAGCCAGCGAGCTATATGTAGCTAATCTGGAGAAATGAAACTTCCGGTGGCAGGCAAGGTTATGTATTGTGAACACACGGGATTTGCGGTGCCCTGATTCCCAGGGTCGGCATAAAAAGTGGTCAGTTTTCGCAGAGCCGGCGACAGGTCCAGCGCGTATCACTGGTGCAGGTACAGGTACATGGACCATGAAGAAGTGCACATTATGTTAATGCGCGTTGGACAAGATTAATACCTTATGGGTTAAATAGAGTTGCGTGGACGCGGGTGCCTGAACCCTGCCAGGAATGCACAGACACCTAGTCTATTTACACACCGACAATTGAAGGCTCTGCCAGCAATGCACATTGAAATAATTCCATAATACAGAGTCCTTTTTGACAAACTGATACGTGGGCAATTCCAAAATCAACCTCTGATTTGTTGGTAAAAAGAAACGCGTTGTCATAGCGCCAAAGCGCACACTCAGTAGTAACAAGTAACGTTTGCTATCGCTGAACGCCTACCCTCATACATTTTCGCTGCGTGGTGTGAGAGTAATTACCGATGAATCATGGACACTATCATCGCCGCTCCCGCCAGCTGTGAGGTACTTATTCTGGGACGTAAGGGAATTTTGTTGATAGAATTCATGGCACCAGAGATCACAATAACGTCAAAGGTTTATGGCGAAACGCTGAATAATCTTCGGAGGTTGATAAAAAAAAAAAGGCGCGGGATGCTCACTAAAGGCGTCGTTCTCCTGCACGACGCGCGGCCCCACACAGCGGCTCGCACAAATGCTTCAATCAAGCTCTTCAACTAGGAGATTTTCGACCGCCCTCCTTACAGTCCATCTCACCACCTCTTCCACACCAACGAAGAGCTCATGGATGGAGTCAGCAACTGGCTGCATAACTTGGCGGCACCGTCCTTTGACGAGGGACTACAAAAACTAGTGTCACGGTACAAGTGCCTAAATGTGGATGGCAACTGTGTGGAGAAGTAATGCAGTTATGAATGTAACTGGTCCGTATAATAAAATTTTGTTCTCTATTTTGTATTTTTTTAACCAGCCAATCGGATGTTGATTTTGGAATCGCCTTCGTAGTTTCTCGGCCAGTCAAATTATCCCACCCCATTTAATGGCTGGCAAAAGTTAATTACCCTTTACATAAGAGCCCGCCACTTATCCCATTCCTGCGCCACACGAATACAGTCCACGTCTCTCCATCCCAAGCCTACAGGAACAGTATATTAGCCAAATATCTATGCACTCTTCACAGAATAAACGTGCCAAAATTTATACAAACTGTCGATCCTGGTGATCGTGCGGTCTAAGGCGTAGGTCTGAAGCCTCTTGACTGCTGGAATAGTGGGTTCGAATCCCGCTGAAAGGCATGTACTTTCGTCTCCTTGTGTTTGCTGTGTATTGTGTAGTTAGCGGCCTCTGAGACGGGCTGATCCCTCCGTCAGAATAAACCTACCGGTCGAGCGTGTCAAATTGGGTGTGATCTAGAAACCTCAACAGTGTGGTGGCCTAGGTCCGAGTTGGGGTGTTGGGCCACGGAAAATAAATGTACGTTATCTACCAGTAAAGAAGGAGACCATTTGCCATCTGCTATAAGGTCTGTAGTTGTAAACCAGTTCTGATTTTACTGCACCCCATCAAGATATGTGGGCCTGTTCCAGACTGTTTGTAGCATGTCAGCGGTGATGGTTTCAATGGCGGTTCTGATTCGTACCTTCAGTTCCGAGATACACACGCACCCTGTCTCTTGAAACTGTGTATACCATCTTCGAATGGAATTGTCAGATGGTGGTTGTTTCCCGAATTTGGTGCGGAATTGCCGCTGAACAATTGTACCCCGACAATCATTTTGAATAACTCTGTATACTGATTAGCCTGTCGTTCGACGCTAAACAGTCAGGACAATTAGAGCTAGCTGTCAAATAAATTAGTATCTGTTGCCGGTTTACTTGAGAGAAGTGGGCTTGCAACACCTAAATATCTGAGGAACCCTTCCGACTAAATCTGAATATTTACAGAAGCGCTGTAAAGGAAACATACACCTTTTTGGGTGCAAAAAATGAAATGGTCCTTTTTTAAAAAAAAAGAACATTTATTTAAATAAAATAAAATATTTACACATTTATGAAGAGCAAACTTTTGTTATTAATGATTTGCACAAGATGGATATTTAAACAAAAATTTAAAAAAAAATTACCAAAATCAAAATTACCGATTTCCTTACGAAGGAAATGTGTTTGTTTAGCTAGTGAAAATCATCTACAGATCCACCGGCTTCCGCGGAACACAGTTTGATTACCACTGCTTTAAACTGCTGTTCTGTGTGACCATATCCATGGAACGACCTCTCTATTTCCGGGTTGCAGTGTGTAGACTATGAGCCGGGAATCGCTATGACGTAACACCCTTCAGTTTAAGGCAATGGTTGCCGGTTATTTATTGTTTTACAGCAGCCTTCCTATTATACCAACGCGTAAGTGGAAACGCCCAAGCTGTATAAAGTGAATTGTGTCTGTTACAGCTAAATAAACCGTTGGGCTTTGTACTAGAGGCGGAATGTTTTCCTATATATATTCTGTGGCGAAACAGCATACGTCGGACCTAGGCCGCCTCAGCTTTGAGGTTTCTAGATCACACACAGACATATACACACCCAGTAGAACTCCTCTCAACGAGTGATCAACGCGTTGCAGAGGCCGCTACCTACTCAACCAACAGAACAGACGAACATCCATGGCCTCATAGGGATTCGAACCCGCGATCCCAGCAATCTAGAGGCTGCGGGCCTACGTCTAAGACCGCACGGCCGCCGAGATCGGCGACTTTTTTGTATATGACTCAGATGAATTGCCCGATTCGAAGGGTTAAGTTGGGAGACGGTCTTGTCCAAAATCCCCCTCACGCCCTGATACATTTCTTAGGTTACACACTCGCCAATAAACTTACTTACTTACTCCATGGTACAGAGTCCTTCTTGAGAAGCTAACTGGTTTGCAGCTAGTCAAGAAATTCCCCGCATTTCATGGAACCCGAAGGTTCATTACCGCACTCACAAGCGTCCGCC
>Ga0131853_10000955_pt1 | contig 52211 bp, 57 predicted proteins | sample TergutLab28metaG_FD_92764 | JGI IMG/M metagenome (GOLD analysis project Ga0131853, IMG submission 92764) | Labiotermes labralis P1 segment gut microbial communities from Petit-Saut dam, French Guiana - Lab288 P1 (version 2) (version 2) | ecosystem: Host-associated > Arthropoda: Insects >...
CTAGGGATAGTAACTATCATTGCAAAGTTAAGGTTAATTTGCCGTTTTAGAGAATAATATGCGCCCCGCAGCTTGATGTTGCGGGGCGTTACTTATGTTATTGTAAATAAATCGTTTGGGGTGCAGTCCAATATTTTGCATAGCTTTTCAAGTGTTTATTAGCGATATAACACCTATATGGGATAGTTTTTCTATAAACTGTTGTACATCATTATAATTTGTTTTTTCGGAAAGAGCGTAAATATTTAATACGAAGCGTTGGGGTTTATTGTATTCATGCTTATTTCGGTCAATAATACAAAAATTAAGATTGTTAGGCGTATACTTAAAAGAGCCAATATGTTCAGGAACTAACTCAAATTCACCAGGATAAGCTGATAATATTCCCGCTATTTGAATAAGCAAAGCCAGCCTCAAAATATATCCAATTTGAGGATATGGAATTTGGTGTTACAAAAACAAACATAACAGTTGCATTTGCTAAACCTTCTTCAATTTTATGTACCCAGTTACGTCCAAAAGGTATACTTTGTCCATCGCTTGATTGAAAAATATCTAAAACACCACCTGTAATATCGTTCAATCTGTTTTTTAGAGCTGAAACCATAGAGCTATCCTTGCTTGAATGGCTAAAGAATACAACGGGTTTATTCATTACTACACCTCCATTTTAAATACCTTATCCTACTTATTTTTTATAGTAAACAAATCATTCGGTGTGCAGTTGAAAATGTCGCATAACTTTCCCATCATCTGAAAAGTTATCGATTTAGTTTCATTTTCAAGAAGTTTTGTTGCAAACCGATAGTCTGTTTCTAACTTCTTTACTAGCCAATATTTTGTGTTTCCGCTCTTATCCAACAAATGCTTTATATTCAATTCTATGTTCATTGTGTCCACCTTTCTATTATCATAATTTTACAGAAAAATGTACTACAATAAAACCGTATTGCAATACCCTTGATTGCAGCCTTGACAATTAGACAATCTTGCCGTATAATGCGATAAGGTGTAAAAACCTACATCAAAAACACGGAGGGACTACTTATGAACAGACTACTGGCAAGCGGGGACGGTAAATACCTTAGAAAGGGCGTTTTTTACTGGGTATTTATGCTTATCTTAGACATTATAGAAATTCGTGACCACATTATGCGTCTTGCTAGATTGCAACAGGAGGCAAAAGCATGAAACGGTTGAGATGTGCCTTAGTTGTAATGATTTGTGGGGCTTTGTTGATAGTGAATTTGTCAGCGTGTAGCGGTAACGCATATATACACAATAATAGTTGTCATTGGCGTGTAAGTGGCGGACATACGGGTCGAACACGGCAAATGACCACCGAAAGAGGAACAGAACGGTTTTATTGTCGGGAGTGCGTAGAAACGTGTCGGCGGTGTGGTGGACGTGCCACTACCCATCGTTACAATGCAATGGACTTTCATATATTCCTTTGTAGAGATTGTGCGGATTAGTTGGGGGTGTAGTATGAAATATTTGCGAAGTTTTATTTTTATCTTGGTATGTGCCATTCTGTTAGTTGGCTGTTCTGTTGATAATCAATCTAGCAGCAATGATAACAACCGCGAATACGAGTTTGTCATTGCAAGTGGTGGTGGATATAACATCGTGGCAAACTTATCTCCAGATATGGTTGGCGTTATTGACGATAATGGAAATTGGGTACATGAGCTTTCAACAAGTCACCCCTTTATTGTAGATGGTGCAATACAGATACCGCCTAGACATAACCGACCTGTCGTTGTTGCAGGTGGTGGGCAACCAACAGCTGAAATGCGCCGAGGTGTGCGGCAGTTAAATATACAAATGAGTTATAGGCACGCTGAGGGGGCTATCTTTGAAAAAGTAGAAAGGACATCAAACGTGCCAATAGTTGTTGGAAATCGCAGGTATTATAACTACCGCGTTATCCGCGAATATGACGCGAAGAGTAATACGTTGCGGTGATGGGCGCAAGCACTTCTAACTGCGCTATAAACGAATAGAATTGTAGAAAACAAAAAATATTAAGCCTAGAAATTATCGTTTCTAGGCTTAATGCTTTTAGTGGAAATCAAGGGTTGAATTTTCGGCTATTTTGCTGTATGATTATGTTAAATAGTGTAGAAAGAAAAGAGGTAGGTTTGAGAGAACAAGAAAATAAAACCATTGTACAAAAGATAAAGTCTTTTTTTAGGAAAGGGAAGAACAATATGACAACTCAAGCCATGATAGCAGAGGAACTTTATAATCTTCTTAACAATTTTGCTAAGAAAAAGTTTGACTTGCGTGTAAAACATATGACTTATAGTTTGCTAGAAAGTACTCTCTCGAAAGAGGAAGCTCGCAAAAAAGCAATAGAAATAGTGGCAGAAGACTTTGATTACTCAGAAGAAAATATTAATAAAAATTCTGAAAGAGACGTCAACTATTCACATTTAACAATAGAGTCCCTTTTTTCCAATGAAAGTCAAGAAGATTACAATTTTAGGTTTAACTCTGTATACAATAGCTGTATAGCAAGAGACTTTTCTAAAGATGATGCAGAAAGAATAGCAAGGGAAGTAACACCACGTTACAATACTGAAAAAACAAACAATGGCATTGATAGAGAAAGATAAAGCCTTAATTATCTAGTTGACTGAAAGGGTACTATACAAATGCTAAAATTGATAGAACGAAACATAACCGAACGGCATTGGGGAACAGTTATTAACATTACTATTTCTTTTTTATTGACGACTTGGTTTTTTGTTGCAAACCGTTTTGAAATAAATCTATTTTTGACTTTTTTTGTGTTATTTTTTCTTATAGCAATTCAGATTAGAGTAGCTATATTACAAAGACGCTATGCAAAAAACTATTCAAAACTTGAAGAAAAATATAAACACTTTATAAAGTGTTACGAATTTCTCAACGATGAATGCTTACTATACAGCCGTTGGGTGCAGAGTATCAATAAGATTAGAACTACTAATTTGGGAAACATCAACAAGTACATAAAATACGTAAATATACATGGCATACAGTATGAACAATCACCAATCATCACAGACCCTCAAGAACAACTTATAAAAATAAGAGATGAATTTGAGATAAGTGTGTTAGATTTATTTGGCAGAAGGGGTACAGCAGATGTAGAGACAACTCTAGCTTATAAAATACATTTTTTAGATGGTAGTTCTAGTGACTGGAAATCAATTGATGATACTTCTCACTCTACTGCGAAAACCTTTAATGACCTTGCCAATGACCCACGTAGCACATTTTATTCTGTATTAGTAAAAGAAGACCCTTTTGCGTTTCATCCTCGAAAAAAAGATGTTCTTCGCACTGATAGAGATGCAGCAAAAAAGTTAGGCAAAGAGGAAGGTAGATATTATAGGTCTGAATACGATAAAGCGGGCTACCCTGGCTCTATTATCTGCAAACATTTCGCAATCGTAAATAGTGACAACGTTAAAACAAAATATATTGAGGCCGTCGTTTCTCTTGCTACATTTAAAAATCCATTAATTTCAAAAGAAGATGGCGAGGAATTCACACGAAAATATGACTTGCTAAAACATGAAATAATAAGAAATCTTGAAAGAAAAATGGCAAACGAATTGGCACTTTTTTACATAGATAAAATTCACCCTTATCCTGCTCAAAGGCCACACCTTAGCATACAATAAATCTATGTTTATTTTGCTATCTGTTATATAAATTATCGTCCCAGAATAAATAATTACTAGATATTAGTTATTCTGGGAGTTGTTATATGCGAGCATTAAAATTCATAGCCTCAAACTCTTTGTATCTCATTTGGTTTGTACTATACTTCCTCATTGCAGGGCTTATGTTAGGCGGTACTCGTGATAGCTTTATTTGGGTGTCAATAATATACGGTGTATCTATTACAATCGCTCTATCGCCCATCGGCGAAGTAATACTGCAAATATCGGAAAACTGCCGAGAGCCGTCAACCGAGCAAGAGCGAGAATATTTGCTCCCGCTGTTTGAAGAAGTCTACGAAAACGCAATAGAAGTCAATCCGAAGTTGAACAAAGGCATAAAACTTTACATCATGGACGCAATGTATGTAAATGCTTTTGCTATGGGACGAAAAACTGTTGCCGTTACCAAAGGAGCAATAGAAACATTTACAGCGGACGAGTTAAAAGGCGTATTAGCCCATGAGTTGGGGCATATCACACATGGTCATACAAAGGCATTGTTGTTGTCTGTAATAGGCAACTTTTTCTTTACTGTGCTTGTGTGGATTTTTAGGGCAATATTGTTTGTAGTTCAAGTTGTTTCAGATATAGTAGCTGACCTTAATTATATAGGTGCTATATTTTCAATTTTCACGCTTATTGCAAGGGTGCTTGTTGATGTTAGCGTATTTGTGTTTATCAATTTAGGGCAAACGATACTTGCTTCAAATAGTAGATTTAATGAATTCCAAGCTGACAAATTTGCCCTTGATATTGGACATGGTCGGGAGCTGATTTCAGGGTTGTACCTTTTGCAGAAAATATCTATAAACAGAAAAATGAGTTGGTCGGAGCAATCGAAAGCGTCACACCCTCATATTGCGCACAGGATAGCTTATTTGGAGCGGTTGGAAAGTCAGCTTAATTAAATTTGCCTATCTGCGCCTCTAAGTGTACCCTTATTGAATGCCATTGTAAACCCTCATAAAAATAATGCCTTTGTATTCGAGGTATTATTTTTTTTGCCCTCTGTCGAGGCGTTGGGGTTGACAATGACATTCAATAAGGGTTGGCACATCATTACGCCGACAGGCGAAAATGAATCAAAGGAGAATAATACAATGTTAGTCTACAATGAGATGAAGTTAAGGGACTTCGAGTTTTGGGCAGGAGCCGTTGACAGAGTGAAAGAACTTACATGGGAACAGCTTGACACAATTGAAGCAATTTTAGAAGACATATACCCAAACGGAATTAACGAAACGCAGTTGAATGACCTCTTTTGGCACGACATGGACACCATATATGAGTGGCTGGGTCTTAACAAATTATAGAAACAAAAAGTCAAGGGCTTTCAATACCGAAAGTCCTTGACTTTTGATATGTTTTTTTGCGCGGTAAAAGTGGCAAAAAAACAATATTTGACAACATCGCACAAAATGTGTATAATGATTGCAGGACAGGGGGTTGAGCGGCTTTTTTTGAAGTCTGCCATCATCATCGCCTCGCGCTCAACCTCATCCATGGCGGCGATATCATCCTCATACCGCGCCGCCAACCGTGCCGCGACCTCTTTGGTCGTTAAATCGAGATGGGTGCGCATCATGGTTTTGAGTTCTTCAAGGTTATAGCGCGGGTTCATGGCGTGCAGCGCTGCCGCCAGTTGATCGGCATTTTCGTACCATTGCGTACTGAGCTGTGCGGCCTGGTTATTTTGCTTGTCGCGCAATGCTGTAATCAGCTGTGCGCCGATTTGCAAGTGTTGCGTTAGCAATTGTTCAACATCGCCCACCATCGCCGCATCAAAGTAGGGAGCAAAAATCGAGGCAATGTTACCCGGGTTTTCTAGCAATCGCGCCGTCGTGGCGGCCTCATCGTCAAGCCGTGCCGCAATGCTGACCAATAATAGCCGTGTCCAAAACACGTGCTGTGACCACGCCGTGCGCATGTCGAGTTGGAGTTGAGATATATTCAATGTTGGTGTCATTGTCTGCGGCGGCATGTCGTTTGGCTCAATGGAAAAATCGTTGGCGTTGATATCAATAGTACGTCCGATGGTAAGATTGTGCGGGTCAAGATTTTCATTCCGTGCTAAAATGGAGGCAACGGTGGTGTGGTACACTTGCGCCAGATGGTAGAGGTTATCACCCGGTCGAATGGTATGAGGTGTGGTACTGTTCATGCAAGCAACTCCTTATAGAAAAATCACTATCATGATATGCATCACTGTGACGCGTATTGCGCGTCCGCCCTTTATGTCCGCGCAATTCCTGTGTCTCGCGCCGCTTGTGCTACTGCTTGTGCTACTGCCGGCGCAACGCGGGTGTCAAACGGCGCGGGGATTATATAGTCGGAGCGGAGTTCGTTGTCGGGGATAATGTCGGAAATCGCTTTTGCGGCGGCGATTTTCATTTCGTCGTTGATGTCGCTTGCGCGGACGTCCAGTGCGCCGCGGAAAATACCGGGGAATGCCAGCACATTGTTGATTTGATTGGGGTGGTCACTGCGTCCTGTACCAATGACGGCACAGCCTGCCGCGATGGCGTCTTGTGGCTCAATTTCGGGTACAGGATTTGCCATGGCGAAGATAATCGGGTCAGCATTCATGCTGGCAACCATCTCTCGTGTTAACACATGCGGTGCCGATAACCCAACAAAAACATCTGCATTTTCGACAACATTATGTAAATTTCCACGCTTGTTTTCCAAATTGGAAATTTCGGAAATGGCCGCTTTTTCCCCGCTTAAATCGGCACGGCCGCTGTGAATTGCGCCTTTGGTGTCGCATAGAATAACCTTACGCAAACCCATGCTCATCAACAGCCGTGTCACAGCTATGCCCGCCGCGCCGGAGCCGTTGACGACTACAGACATATCAGATAAATTGCGCTTAGTCAGCCGCATGGCGTTTAGCATAGCGGCGACGGTGACCACCGCCGTGCCGTGTTGGTCGTCGTGGAAGATGGGAATGTCACAGGATTCTTTTAGCCTTCGCTCGATTTCAAAACAGCGCGGGGCGGATATATCTTCAAGGTTAATGCCACCGAAACTGCCGGCCAGCAGGGTGATGGTGCTTACAATTTCGTCGACACTCTTACTGCGAATGCAAAGTGGGAACGCATCAACGTCGGCGAATGCCTTAAACAAAGCGCATTTGCCCTCCATAACAGGCATGCCGGCTTCGGGGCCTATGTCGCCTAAGCCGAGTACCGCCGTGCCGTCAGTGACGACAGCGACCAAATTATGGCGACGAGTAAGTGTGTAAGATAAATTTACGTCCTCGGCAATTGCCAAACAGGGCGCAGCAACGCCGGGCGTATAGGCAACTGATAGTTCTTCTTTATCACTGACCGCCGCACGGCTGATGACTTCGATTTTACCCGCCCATTCGGCGTGTTTTTGCATGGCTTGTTGGTTGTAGTTCATAAATTTGCTCCTGCGATTGATTTAATGATTTAAAGTTTAAAATATTATACCATAAATAGCGCATACAGTGCAAATTTACATGCTGCTTGACGGCGGCTGCAATTTGGCGTAAAATAAAAGTATTAGAATGTAAATGTAGGGGGAGTTTCACTTGTTATTACTCGAAGAACACAAGCGCAGTTTGGATGGCCTGCGGCAGCCGTTGGAAGAATGGGTGGAAACGCTGAAGCTCGACGAGGTCACCGCACGTGCCGATGCGCTGGAAGAACAGAGCAATCAGCCGGGCTTTTGGGACGACCCGAATGCCGGGCAGAAAATTTTGCAGGAACTGAAAAAGCAGAAGGATATTATCAGCCGTGCCAAGGCGGTGCAGGGGCAGTATGAATCGTTACTGGAACTGTGCGAGCTGGCGTTGCTGGAAAATGATGAGTCGTTTGCCGAAGATTTGGGCGGTGATATTGCAAAACTATCTGAAGATATCGAAACCGCACGGCTGGAATTATTGCTAAGCGGCGAATACGACGATTGCGCGGCGATTTTAAGCTTCCATGCGGGTGCGGGCGGTACGGAGGCGCAGGACTGGAACGAGATGCTTGTGCGGATGTACATCCGTTGGGCGGAACGGCACGGGTTTAAGACCAAGTTGCTTGACAGCCTCGATGGCGACGGCGCGGGGCTGAAAAGTGCCAGCTTGCTCATTGAGGGCGAGCGGGCGTTTGGGTATCTCAAAAGTGAGATGGGCATTCATCGCTTGGTGCGCATTTCGCCGTTTGATTCATCGGGGCGGCGGCATACATCGTTTGCAGCGGTAGAAGTTATGCCCGACATTGAGAATGACGCCGATATTGTCATCCGTGACGAGGATATTCGCGTTGAAACACACCGTTCAAGCGGTGCGGGGGGGCAGAAAGTTAACAAAACTGACTCGGCCGTGCGTGTTACGCATATACCGACAGGCATTACCACAGCGTGTCAAACCGAGCGCAGTCAACACCAAAACAAAGATACGTGTATGCGTTTGCTGCGCGCAAAATTGGCGGAGATTAAAGAAAAAGAGCATTTGGATAAAATCGAGGACATCAAGGGTGTGCAGAAAGCCATTGAATGGGGTAGCCAGATTCGCAGCTATGTGTTTATGCCGTATACGTTGGTGAAAGACCATCGCACGAACTTTGAAAATGGCAACATTCAAGCCGTGATGGATGGGGACTTGGATGGGTTTATTCATGCGTATTTGAAGTCGTTGGTAGGGTAGTGCGTGATTTGCCGAACCCCATGTAGGGGCGAACATTTCCCTCATAGAGGGAGCCGGGGAATTTGGAGGAAATACATGACCATACGAACCATGACAATCGACGATTATGCGCCGATATACGCCCTATGGCGCAATACCCCGGGGATGGGGCTAAATGACCGCGATGATTCACGTGAGGGTATTGCCAAATATTTGGCGCGGAATCCCAATACTTGTTTTGTTGCCGAAATGGACGGTGAAATAATTGGCGCAATTTTGAGCGGACACGATGGACGCAGAGGGCGTATTTGCCATACGGCTGTGGCACAAAGCCATCAACGGCAAGGTGTCGGTGTATTGCTTGTTGATGCTGCGATGAACGCTTTACAGCGCGAGGGCATCAGCAAAGTTCTTTTGGTAGCATTTGCGAGAAACGAAAAGGGCAATACATTTTGGGAAAAACAGGGTTTTGCCGCGCGGGATGATTTGGTGTATCGTAATAAGGAACTTGTTGAATTGGTGAGGATTGATACGTAGTGTAATGCATGATTGGAGACACATATGTACAGCAACACAAATCGCGATGAAGCATACAAACACCGTTTGCTTGATTTTATCCGGCGCGAGTACGGCATTACCGTAACCGACATTGCGCCTGCCAAGCGTGGATTTTACGGCGAAACATGGAAAATAAACACGAAAAATACTCGGTGTTTTCTAAAATTGGTGTATGCCGTTGAACATAAGGAAGTTTACAAGCACAGCTTGCCAATCACCCAACATCTTTGCGACCACGGCATTGATTTTATCAGCCGAATTGTAAAGACGAAACATGGCGGCTTGTTTGCCGAATTTGACGGCGCAATCCTAGGCGTTTTCGTTTGGATTGACGGCGAGAATGCGCAAAATGAAGACACAAAACCTGTGGAATATCAACTGCTGGCAAAAGTGTATACCGTGCCGACCGATGGTTTGTGCATACCGCGCGAGGATTTTTCAAGCAGTGAGGTAGATTTGTTTTTCCGGCGCTGGCGTGCGCTTGGCCGCGAAGAAGTCCTTGCGCTGTTGGAGAAAAATCGCGATAAAATCGAGCATAGAGCCAAACGGTTAAAAGCGGCTGCAAAATTGTGTCAAGGCGATACAAGCGGCTTCGTTATCACGCACGGTGACGCAGGCGGGAATTTTCTCCAATCTTGTGACAGAAATTATATTGTTGATTGGGACGGTGTGCTGCTTGCGCCTCCTGAGCGTGATGCTTGGGTGTGCTGTCAATGGGATTGGGCGCGGGATGCGTTTTGTAATGCGTTGCAACAAAACGGCATTGATTACACGTTGCGTATCGAGCGGCTGGCATTTTATGCGTATTGGTACTTCTTTTTCTATCTAAATGCGTTTCTGGATTCGCGGGTGGAAGTTGGTATAATTGAAGAGTACATTGACGGTTGGATAGAGGGTAGTTTTCGTTATATAGATGAGCAAAAACTATAAAAGTTCGTTCGCCGGCTAATCCGCCGATAAAATAAAAAGGGGGTTCCCGTGCGACTTGTCGCGTGGGGGAATATCATGCCAATAATTCAAATTTTCGGAAAATCAAAGTGTTTTGACACCAAAAAGGCTGAGCGGTTCTTCAAAGAACGCGGCGTTAAAGTGCAGAACATCGACTTGCCGCGCTATGGCATTAGCCGCGGGGAGTTGCAATCTGTTGTTAAAGCGGTCGGCGGATTGGAAAAGTTGCTCAATGACAAACACCCCGATGCGGCAAACGTGAGCTATTTGGCGCACGAGGAAGATAAAATTGAGGCGTTGTTGGATTATCCGGCCTTGTTGCGTACGCCGATCGTGCGGAATGGGAAGATGGCAACGGTGGGTGTAAATATAGAAATATGGGGGACGTGGTTGTGACGGAGAAATTGGCTAGTCAGCTAAAATTCCTGGCTGCAGCAGATGGATTAAAATCAGTGCAGCGCCAAACGTGGTTGCTCGACAAAACACGACAGGAAAACAGTGCCGAGCACTCGTGGCACTTCGCCCTGATGGCTATGACGCTGTTTGAACATTGCGGCATTGAAGGCGTCGATCTCAACCGCGTCATAAAAATGGCAATTGTGCATGATTTAGTGGAAGTGTATGCCGGCGACGCCCCGGCTTTCGACAAATCCGCTCAAGTCGGTAAAGAAGCCAAAGAACAAGCCGCCGCCGACAAACTATTCGGTCTGCTCTCCGCCGCGCAAGCCGCCGAGTACCGAACCTTATGGGAGGAGTTCGACGCCATGCAAACTCCGGACGCCTTGTACGCCGCAGCCATTGATGTCCTGCAATCCTTTTACAATCAATACAACACCGGCGGCCCGGCCTGGATAAAATACCATGGCACTGTTGAACAAGCCTATAAACGCATGCTGCCTGTCAAAGCAGCGCTGCCCTCACTCTGGAATTATATCGAAGTCGCCATCGCTGATGCCACTGCAAAAGGCTGGCTGATTCCGTAGGGACGATATCTCAAAATACACATAAAAAGGCGGATTTCACCATGTCTCAAGACTGCACAGCCCCCGTACCAAAATACACTTTCCCTGAGCAATCCATGTTGCCCGAGGCGGCCGAGCAAATTGTGCGTGACGAGTCCATGCTCGACGGCAACGCCCGCCTAAATTTGGCGACTTTTGTCACAACGTGGATGGACGAGCGCGCCGACAAACTTTACGCCGAGGCGTATGATAAAAACGCCATCGATAAAGACGAATATCCCCAGACGGCGGCCATTGAGATGTATTGCTGGCGCATGCTGGCCGATCTTTGGCACGCGCCTAATCCGGAAATTGCCGTCGGTTGTTCGACTACCGGCTCATCTGAGGCGTGTATGTTAGGCGGACTGGCGCTTAAACGCCGCTGGCAAGAGCAGCGCCGTGTGGCGGGCAAGCCGGCGGACAAACCCAATCTCGTCATGAGCAGTGCCGTGCAAGTCTGTTGGGAAAAGTTCTGCAATTTTTTCGACATTGAACCGCGCTACGTGCCCATCAGTTGGGAGCATAAAGTACTTGATGGTCATGACTTAGCACGATACGTCGATGAAAATACCATTGGTGTGGTCGCTATCCTTGGCGTGACATACACCGGCATGTATGAGCCGGTCGAAAAAATCGCGGCAGTGCTGGATGATATTGAAGCGTCGACGGGGCTTGACATCAAAATCCATGTTGATGGTGCATCAGGTGCCATGATTGCGCCCTTTGCACAGCCCGAACTGGTTTGGGATTTTCGGCTGCCGCGCGTCGTATCTATCAACACATCGGGACACAAGTATGGGCTGGTTTACCCCGGTGTAGGCTGGATCGTTTGGCGTGATGCCGCTTTGCTGCCCGACAGCCTTGTCTTTAAAGTTGACTATCTGGGCGGCGATATGCCGACTTTCGCATTAAATTTTTCACGCCCTGGTGCGCAAATCCTGCTGCAATATTGGGCGTTTCTGCGCTACGGCTACGAAGGATATAAAGCTGTGCAAGATGAAACGATGCGCGTCGCGCAATACCTGGCCAATGAAATTGCCGGTATTGGCCCGTTCACGCTTTGGAATGACGCGTCGGATATTCCCGTTTTTGCATGGATGCTGAAATCAGATCCGGCGCGCAATTGGACACTGTACGATTTATCCGACCGCCTGCGTATGAAAGGCTGGCAAGTGCCCGCCTACCCCATGCCCGACGGCTTGACTGATATCACTGTCCAGCGCATTGTCGTGCGTAACGGGCTGAGCATGGACTTAGCGGGGCGGTTGATTGACGACATCCGTGCCCACGTCGCGCACCTAGAAGAAACAAATGTAAAAACGTCCGCCCGCCCCAATGCGGTATTCCATCATTAAACCTGCTCTTCCCTAACAGCCGCTGCCTGCGGCTCTTCCATCAATGCTGCCATCAACCTCTTACGGAAAATCAAAGCCACCGCCAGTGCGACCGCCACAACCGCACCCATCACAATGGCTGTCGTATAGCTGCCCTGTGAAATACGGTCGCCTAGAAATACATAGAAAACCGCGGAAGGCACACTGCCCGCCACAACCGCGATAATATATTTCCACAATATAATTTTGGTCTCAGCAAACAAGTATGGCCCGACACTCGAAACCCAAGGCAGTAAGGTTAGCAAAAATGCTGCAAACTCAGGGCGTTTGATGGTTCTGTGTGACTTTTTCAGCTTATTCTTAGGCGTCTTTTTAGCCTTGATCAGCCCGTCGAATTGACGAACCGAAACCACAACGAACATATTCCCCAACGCCACTCCGGCAAGAAAGATAAACGGCCCAAAAAAAATACCATAACTTAATCCGGTCAGCACTCCGACTGCCGGCGCCGGAATAATTGGTACAATAACTTGCAACGCCGCCAACCCAATCAAAGCGGGAACGCCCCGCCACCCAAAAGATTGCACCGTTGTCACAAGCGTTGTTTCGTCATCGGTATGGGTGATAATACCCCGAATAAGGGGAAACAATTGTACCACCATGGCAAGCAAGAGACAAAAAAACACCACCATAGCGACTGCGATTAAAGCCTTGTGCATCTTCATAGCTATACTCCTGTGAAGGCGTTGGTATCCGTGCTTAGGAAACTGTGTCCTCTTTGACTTTAACTGCTGTATAAACAATGACAGCCAATGCCGCGCCGATGAGTGGGGCGGCAATAAACACCCAAAGGTCGTTCAATGCTGTGCCGCCTGCGAAAAGCGCCGGGCCGATGCTGCGGGCCGGGTTGACAGATGTGCCTGTCAACGGAATGCCTACGATATGCACAAAGGTAAGGGTCAAGCCGATAACGATACCGGCAACCGCGCCTTTGGATTTGTCGGCAGTCACGCCGAGGATAACCAACACGAAAATGAAGGTGAGAATCACCTCGATAAGAAACGCGCCGCCAATGCCGCCGGCATTGGCCGTAAGATTTGAACCGAGATTTCCGGTATGGTCTATGTTTGCAATATTAGACATCACGTACAACAGCCCCGCACCGATGGTCGCGCCGAAAATTTGCGAGATAACATAGCCGCAAAAATCGGATAAGCTAATGCGCTTGTCTAACAATGCACCTAATGAAACAGCGGGATTGATGTGGCAGCCTGATACGCCGCCGATGACGTATGCCATTGCCACAATAGAAAGGCCAAATGCGAGTGCAACCGCTAAATGTCCGCCACTGACATCTGCACCCAAGAATACCGCGCTGCCGCAGCCCATGAAGACCAAGACCATTGTACCAACGATTTCCGATATGTACTTTTTATTCGTATTACTTGACATAGTGACTGCTCCTTTGCTGATTATTTTGACGCAATTATACCATGACAGGTTTACAAAAGCAAGTTTTTCCTCTGACACGCGTGTTTTGCTCGTTGGCGCAATATTGCCAAATAAATTTTGCGAAAAAAAGCAGAAAATAAACAGGAGATTTGTCGCTCCGTCGGGTATAAAGAATAATAGGGGATAGAAAGTGGGGGATGGCCATGCAGTGCCGAATTGAACAGCAGAATCGTGAGCGAAACACTTTGTCACGTTATGCGGCGTATAGTGATGTCTGTGATGTGCGTACCATGCCCGAAGAACCATGTCCGACGCGGACTTGTTTTCAGCGCGATATTGACCGTATTACGCACAGCAAAGCGTTTCGCCGCCTGATGCACAAGACGCAGATGTTTCTCAAACCAGAAGGAGACCATTATCGTACACGGTTGACGCATACATTGGAAGTGGCGCGGATTGCGCGGACAATGGCGCGGGCATTGCGGCTCAATGAAGACTTGGCTGAAGCGATTGCGCTGGGGCATGACCTGGGTCATACGCCATTTGGGCATACCGGTGAGGATATTCTCAACGAAGTGATGCCCGGCGGGTTTACGCACAATGCCCAGAGTTTACGAGTTGTTGAAGTGCTGGAAAAGGACGGACAGGGCTTAAACTTGACCGAGGTGGTACGCAATGGCATTCAGCACCATTCAGGCGGCACGCCGCCTGTAACGCTGGAAGGGCGGCTGGTACATAAAGCCGACAGGATTGCTTATATCAACCATGATATTGATGATGCATTGCGCGGCGGGCTGCTAAAACCCTCTGATTTGCCGGGTAACTGCATTGCGGTGCTGGGCGACAGCCACAGTACACGCATTAACACGCTGATTTCTGATGTCATTGAGAACAGCTTTGACAAGTCTAATATTCTTATGTCGCCGCGGGTTGAAACGGCGATGTTGGACTTGCGGCAATTTTTATTCGACAATGTGTATCTCGAATCGGCGGCCAAAGACGAAAATGCTAAGGCGCAGTCGTTGGTAAAGTTGCTGTTTAATTACTATATCGACCGTCCCGAAGTACTGCCCGATGAGTATGACAAATCCGATGTCAGCCGTGGGGCGTGCGATTATATTGCGGGGATGACCGACCAGTTTGCTGTTAGTACGTTTAGGATGTTATTTGAGCCGCAAGGATGGGAGGCGTAGGGCAAGTTAGTAACTAGCAATGGGTAATGTCGTGCGTAGCACGTGGCACAGTAACGAATGTTTTCTAAAACGAAGTAGGAGGCAACATGAAAAAAATAATTAGCATTTTGATAGTTGCCTTGCTGTTTACGGGAACTGTTGGAGTAAGCGCGTTGCAGCCGCCTACATGGTTCACGCTTCGCGTACGGGTGGTCAACGAGTTCGGTGAGCCTATGGAAGGCGTACAGTTCCATGCGTATGGGTTCGACCAGCTTGAAAGTTTTTTTAATTTTGAACAAGGAGAAGATAGATTGATTGTCGGAGCAACACCGATGGCTGACCGCGAGGGCAACGCTGTGATTTTGTCCTCTGACAATGGCGGCTATGTATACCATCGCTTTATGATGCCGTTTGGTGGAAATAATGCATACTTTGTATTACGTATGGTTAGTGCCGCCGATGGGCATCGTCGAAATGAATTACACACGATGTATATTAGCCGGCGCGAAGATTTTGTTGGTAGTATGCCATGGACGGTGGAAAGACAAATCGTACTGATTGGCACTAACCCACATACAAGTGATGCCGGTGTGGCGATGATTGTGGCCGTTGGTTTGTCAGGACTCGCAGGGATAGGTGTCTTGTTGATGAAAAGGGGGTGTAGGCTATGATGTTTCCTCCTGCATTCCTCGATGAGGTCACCTTCAAGACTGATATTGTCGAGCTGATTAGCGGTTACACGACCTTGAAAAGCCAAGGCGGGCGCTGGATCGGGCTTTGCCCGTTTCACAATGAGAAGACGCCGTCGTTTAACGTTACGCCGGAGAAGCAGGCTTACTATTGCTTCGGTTGTGGCGCGGGCGGTGGGGTTGTGCAGTTTGTGCAGAATGTCGAGAATCTCAGCTTTCAAGAGGCGATTGCCTTTTTGGCTTCGCGTGTCGGATTGGTGCTGCCTGAACACACGTACGATGATCGTCACAAGCTGATTACAAGGTTGCTTGATATTCATCGTGAGGCAGCGCGTTGGTTCCATGAGCAGCTGAGAGTCCACCAAAGTGCGGCCGATTATTTGCAGCGGCGTCGGTTATCGCCTGCTATTGTCAAGCGATTTGGTGTCGGTTACGCGCCCGACAGCTGGGACGCGTTGCTCAAATTCTTGACAGCCAAAGGGTACAGTAAGGATGATTTGCTCAAAGCCGGATTGATTGCCAAGAACCAAAAGGGCGGCTATTACGATAAGTTTCGGCACCGCATTATGTTCCCGATTTTGGACGTTCGTAAGCGGGTGATTGCTTTTGGCGGGCGGGCGATTGGTGCAGAGGCGGTGAAATATCTCAACTCGCCGGAAACGCCGATTTTCTCCAAAAGCCGTGAGCTATATGCCTTGCATGAGGCAAAAGCCACTAAGGGTGGACGGATTATTTTGACCGAAGGGTATCTCGATACGCTGGCGTTGTACCAGGCCGGGTTTGATTGCGCGGTTGCCAGCCTCGGCACAGCGTTTACGGCGCACCACGCCGCTATGATTGCGCGGTATGCAAAGGAGGCTGTCATTGCCTTTGACAGCGATGAGGCCGGCAAAAAAGCCGCTGCCCGTGCCGCACCCATTCTGCAAATGGCGGGGCTGAATGTGCGTGTGCTGTCGTTACAGGGGGCGAAAGATCCCGATGAGTTTATTCAGCTCAAAGGGCGGGATGCTTTCGCGCGGCTACTTGACCATGCACAGACGCATGCCGACCATTCGCTGGCCGAGATTGCAATGCGACACGATTTAGAGACCGATGCGGGACGTGTGGCATTTTTGAAAGATGCCGTTGCCTTTATTGCCTTGTTGGCCAGCCCCATTGAGCGCGAAGTATACACCGGGCGAGCGGCCGAGCTGGCCAAAGTCAACCATCAGGTAGTGGCAGCTGAAGTTGAGCGCATGTTGGGCAAGCGGCGCAAGCAAGAAACGAGGCAGTCATTGCGCACCGTCGGTGGCAATACACACGGTGCAAAGGCAAAATTGTTCAGTGCTGAGGAAGATTTGTTGCGCTTGCTGTTGACTGACCCCACATTGTGGGATAAGCTACCGCCCGACTTCAATGAGGACAAGCTGTCCGACCCGTTTGCAAAAGACATTTTCGCGCGGTTAAAGCAAACACGCGGCGGGGTGTCGACGCTTGACTTAACGCAAGAGCAGTCGGGCAAGTTGGGGAAACTGTTGCAAAAACCATCGGCCGCCGCACCGCAGGCAATCAAGGACTGCTTGACTATTATAGAAACGCAAAGCGGCATCGCGGAAGCAGAGGGCGACGATAAGGTTGCCATTTTGCTTGAACGCCGACGGCAACAGAATTGAACATTTTTCGAACCGAGAGCGGCGTGGTTGCGTCGATGAGTGCAGGACATTCATATTAGGTGGTATAGATAATGATTAGTTTAAGAAAAATATTGAATGATGATATGCTTGATGAATGTCTTACCCTTCAAGTGAAAGAAGAGCAAAGAAAACATTGCGCCAATAATATGCGCTCGTTAGCCGAGGCATGGCTGCATGATTCAATTTTTCGCCCATTTTGTATTTATAAAGATGAAGTAATGGTTGGGTTTGTAATGCTCGAATATGATGAGGCAGAGAAAGAATGTGGAATATGGAGAATCATGATTGACGAAAAATATCAAGGAATGGGATATGGAAAAGGTGCGATGAACATTGTTTTGGAATATATTAGAAGTAATCCCATATTTGAAATTATATATTTGCATGTAAAGCCTGATAATGGCATTGCGATAAAACTGTATGAGGAATTGGGCTTTTTTATTGCAGGCGAAACAGATGAAAATGGCGAGCTTCCAATGGTATTGAAGCGCACAGTATAAGCATTTTCTGCACCGTTGCTAATCGCAGCAGATGAATATGATTAACACAAAAAGTCACGGACGTGCAAGGCGCGCCGCCAAAGAAAGGAACATCATCATGACAGAACAAGAGAAAAACATTGGACAAATAGCCGAAACGCAAAAAGGTAAAAGTGAGCTGGAAAAGCAGCTTGACGCGCTGGAAGGACTGCTCGAATTAGGGAAGAAAAAAGGCGGTAAACTGGAAAATGAAGAGATTGCCAATGCGCTGGAAGATGTAACTGTTGAGCCCGAGCAAGTCGATGATTTGTTCGAGAGCTTAGAAAAAGGCGGCATTGATGTCAATCTAGAAGAAGCGACGCTGGAAATTGAGTCGCTTGAACCGCTCGAATTGCCTGTTATGGAACTGGAAGAGCCGCCGGAAGGCGTGCCTTTGATGCCGGTTGACGAGGAAGTTTCGCCTGAGGAACTGGCAAATCCCGAGTTGTTAGCCGAGAATTTTTCGCTCGATGATCCGGTGCGGATGTACCTCAAAGAAATCGGTAAAGTGCCGCTGTTGAGCGGCGATGAAGAGGTTGATTTGGCGCGGCGTATGATGGAAGGTGACGAGAAGGCTAAAATGCAGTTGGCTGAGGCCAATTTGCGTTTGGTCGTCAGCATTGCCAAACGCTATGGCGGGCGCGGAATGCTGTTCCTTGATTTGATTCAAGAGGGCAATTTGGGCTTGATTAAGGCCGTTGAGAAGTTCGACTACACTAAGGGCTACAAATTTTCAACCTACGCGACGTGGTGGATTCGGCAAGCAATTACGCGTGCCATTGCCGACCAGGCGCGGACGATACGCATTCCCGTGCATATGGTGGAGACGATTAATCGCTTGATTCGTGTATCGCGGCAGTTGCTGCAGGAGTATGGGCGTGACCCGACAGCTGAGGAGATTGCTGTTGAGATGGGCATTACCATTGAAAAAGTGCATGAGATTATGAAAATTGCGCAGGAACCGGTATCTTTGGAAACACCGATTGGTGAGGAAGAGGATAGTCATTTGGGCGACTTTATTCCCGATGAGGGCGCCAGTGAGCCATCAGAGGCAGCAAGCTATACGCTGCTGAAAGAGCAGCTGATAGATGTGTTGGAAACGCTGACGGCACGGGAGGCAAAGGTGCTGAAGCTGCGGTTCGGCATTGAGGACGGGCGCGCGAGAACGCTGGAAGAAGTAGGGCGCGAGTTTAACGTCACACGCGAACGCATTCGGCAAATCGAGGCCAAAGCGCTGCGGAAATTGCGGCACCCGAGCCGGAGCAAGAAGTTGAGGGACTACTTGAATTAGCGAGTCGATTGTAGTTACGGCGCAGGAAAGTGCTTTGGAAGGGATTTTATGTTTAAGCGAGTACTTACGGCATGTGATGGTGTTGGCAATGGTGTTCCAGTGGACATATAGTTTGACAAGTTTTGATTTATCAAACTGGGACACAAGCAATGTAACATACATGTTTGGCATGTTTAACGGTGCGACAAACTTGTGAGAGCAATATATATGGGTGGGGTGTTCAACTCCTGGATGGCATATGGCAGAACATGGGTCGTGGGTCTGCAATCAATCCGTGGGGTGAGTTTATTTTCACGGCGGATGAACTGATGGAAAATTACGATGGCATGGCCATGGCAGGTACATGGATACGCGACGCCATTCCGCCCAACGACCGGGCATATGATTACATTGAACGCGCTTTTGACTTAGGTTTGCTATCCCAACGCTCTCAACGTGTGCTGAATACGTCTTGGCGTGAGGGCATTTCACGCCTGCGCGGTTTATCGAGGTATACACGGGCGAGAATATTGAAGACTTCGTGGCGTCAAGCGACCCGGATAGCTTATATGAGGTGTTGTTTCCCGCGGCTGTTACGGCGCAACTCATGCCGACACATAGGTGCGGCAGTGAGCGGCCAGGCATGAAGCCGATAAAGACAAAAAATATAGGGGGTGAACATCGTTTGCCCTCTTGCTTTGTCAGCCTATCTGTGATATACTTTATTTCAAAATTTAGGAAAGGGCGTGCATATCATGCGGTATTTATCTAAGACAACTGTGGAATTGGCCGTTGTGCAAATGATGGTGTTTTCCCTGATGCCGCCCGGCGGCATGGGATATAATTAAGATATAACGGGCAGACTGGTCTGTCCTTACATAACATACAAAAATATTATTTTTATGAAAACAAGGAGAATATAACTGTGAATAAAAACTATAAATTTGAGACGCTGCAGTTGCACGTGGGGCAAGAGGCGCCAGATTCGGCGACTGACGCGCGTGCTGTGCCGATTTATGCGACGACATCATATGTATTCAAAGACTGTGCGCAAGCCGCAGGGCGGTTTGGCTTATCTGAACCGGGCAACATTTATACCAGGCTGATGAATCCCACATCGGATGTATTTGAAAAACGCGTAGCGGCGTTAGAGGGCGGTGTGGCCGCGTTGGCGACGGCATCGGGCGCGGCAGCGGTGACGTATGCTATTCAAAACATTGCAGCGTCGGGAGACAATATCGTATCGGATAACCGCTTGTACGGTGGCACGTATAACTTGCTTGCGCACACGCTGCCGACATTCGGCATTGATACGACGTTTGTTGACGGCAGTAGGCCGGAAAACTTTGAGGCAGCTATCAACGATAAAACAAAAGCGATTTTTATCGAAACACTGGGCAATCCAAACTGTACCATTGTCGATGTGGCGGCGGTTGCCGACATTGCGCATAGGCATGGCATACCGCTGATTGTCGATAACACATTTGCTACGCCGTATGCGTTTCGTCCTATAGAGCATGGTGCCGATATCGTTGTTCACTCGGCAACGAAGTTTATTGGCGGGCATGGCTCAGTGATTGGCGGTATCATCGTCGATTCGGGCAAGTTTGACTGGGCGGCGAACGATAAATTCCCCGGATTGTCGCAACCCAATCCAAGTTATCACGGTGTCGTATTGGCTGAAGCTGTCGGTAATCTCGCTTATATCATCAAAATTCGTGTCACTTTATTGCGGGACACCGGTGCAACGATTAGTCCGTTCCACTCATTCCTGTTCCTGCAAGGGCTGGAAACGCTGTCGTTACGGGTTGAACGGCATACTGAAAACGCACTGAAAGTGGTTGACTATTTGGCTAACCATCCGCAGGTGGAGGCTGTTAATCATCCTGCCATCACAACACATTCCGACCATGCGTTATATAACAAATACTTTCCGAATGGCACGGGGTCAATCTTTACGTTTGAAATCAAGGGTGATGCTGAGCGTGCCAAAGCCTTTATTGACAGCTTGGAGTTATTCTCGCTGCTTGCCAATGTCGCCGACGCAAAGTCGCTTGTTATCCACCCGGCCAGCACGACGCACTCACAGTTGAATGAAGCTGAATTGCTGGAACAAGGCATTAAACCCAATGCTATTCGATTGTCGATTGGAACTGAGCATATTGATGATATTATTGGAGATTTGAGGCAGGCGTTTGAGGCTGTAGCGGGCTAGTTTAGGAATAGAAGCCCGTCTGTTATCTTTTGTTCCGGCATTGTAAAAAGTATTTTAAAACGGTAGCGGCAGTCGATGATTGCCGCTACTTGTCATTTATTTGTTTTCGTGCTATAATGGTGCAAAATTCGCGTAAGGCGGTGTAAATATGACAAAACCAACCCTAGTGATTATGGCGGCCGGGATGGGCAGCCGGTTTGGTGGCTTGAAGCAAATTGAGCCAGTGGGCAAGCACGATGAATTATTGATGGAATACGCTGTATATGATGCAATACAGGCTGGATTCGGCAAAGTTCTATTTGTTATTAAAGAGGAAATGCTGGACGACTTCAAAGAAAATGTCGGTGCCAGGATCGCTGAGCATATTGACGTTGATTATTGTTTCCAGTGCAATGACAATTTGCCCGATGGCTTTGCCTATCCTGATGGGCGACAAAAGCCTTGGGGGACAGGGCATGCTGTGGTGAGTTGCCTTGGCAGCATTTCAACGCCGTTCTGCGTCATCAATGCTGATGATTTTTATGGGCGCGATGCTTTTATGACAGTAGCGAAGTTTTTAGCGACTATGGACAAGGCACAATCGCCGTTGCAAAGCTGCCTTATCGGCTATCAGGCGCAAAATACTATGACGGAGTACGGCTCGGTATCACGAGCATGTTGTGAGATGGACGCTGACGGCAATCTTATCTCGTTGACTGAGCGCACTGAGTTGCAAATGCGTGACGGGCGGCTGCATGACAATATCACAGGCGAAGACTTGGATGCTGATACGCCGGTGTCGGTGACGATGTTTGGTCTGCCGCCGGAAATTCTGCCATTGCTGTGGCAGGAGTTTGAGGCGTTGTTGCAAGCACATAAGGATGACTTATCAAACGTTGAATTTTACCTGCCGACAGCAATTGACGCATTGCTTAAAAAAGGAAAGCTTAAAATGAAAGTCGTGCCGACTGAGAGTCGTTGGTATGGGTTTACCTATCGTGAAGATCGCGAGAAAGTTGTGGCAGCGTTGTCGGCGATGACGGAGAGTGGTGCGTATTTAACGCCGTTGTGGGAATGATGCGTGCAAATTATTCATTGGGTTCGCTTTGCTCTACGCCGGGCAACAGTGTTAGCGGCGGGTCTTGACCGTTGATGTAAATAGTTTCAGCTTGGCGTTGAATCATTTGCAATGACTCAATGGTGTCAGTGATATGGTTAAAGAGCATGTGATAGAGCTTTTGATAATCGGGCATGGAAAAGCCTCCAATCGTTCGGGCATAGTATGGGTGAATGTAACTTTTATTATACAGTGGTGTCACCTTGTTGTCAATGTGGACATAATTTCTCGCTTTGTTGCTATCATATTGCCATAAAGACAATATGATAGGAGCGATAGCATGCCATCAAAATTGCCGCATTACGCGTTGCGCATCCCGAAGCAGACCATGGATAAACTGAAATACATTGCTGAATATCATGGTCGCTCGGCAAATAAGGAAATTGAGCAATTGATTCTGAAACACATCGCCGATTTTGAAGAAGAGAACGGCACGATTGCATAAAATCCCTCACACCACAATATGTTTTTTGGTGTCACTGTTTACGCGCATTTTGGCACGCAAAAAATGCCTCGATGATAAAGTCAATCGGGGCTTTACAAATTCACAGTAAACGGCTATACTGTTTGTGGATTTTGCCTCGCGAAAAAGCGAGGAAAAGAAAGGAAAACTTTTATGCAGACACCTATTGCCATCCAGCTATATTCGCTACGCTCGGTTATTCACGATGACTTCCTAGGGACGCTTCGCAAGGTCAAAGAGGCTGGTTATGATGCTGTGGAATTTGCCGGCGAGTTCGGCGGGCGCACTGCAATGCAGTTGAAACAGGAATTGAAAGACATTGGACTGACGCCGTTGTCCACGCATTTTCAAATTCAGCGATTTGATGAGGAACTGGAAAGCTTCGCGGCGTTTTGCAAAGAGTTAGGGATGCCGTTTGCCAATTGCTCAGGGTCAACGGTGGAGAGCTGTGAGCGCGTGGAAGAAGCCCGTGAAAAACTGATTGGGGCGACGATGCATTTTGCTAAGCTTGGCATTGAGTTTGGCTACCACAATCATTGGGCGGAATTTGAGGTGCGCAACGACCAGTACATTCAGGAAACGCTGTTGCGCCCGTCAATTCGTGCCACGATGCGCGCGCAGTTTGATACGGCATGGGTGCGTTACTATGATATTGACCCTGCGGCATATATGCGGCAGTGGGGCAATCGGATGACGCCGCCGCATTTCAAGGATTTGAACGCCAATTATAAGGAAATTGACCCGGCAGAGAATTGCGTAGAAGTTGGCAACGGCATTATTGACTTTGAAGCCGTTGTGGCAGCGATGCGTGATATGGGCGTACTGCACCGCGGTATTATTGTTGAGCGCGAAAGCTTTGACAAGGACATTTTTGAATCGATTGCGATTGACGCGGCGAATATCCGAAAGTTTGTTGGTGCTTAAGGGCTTATTCAAGTCGGAAACAAGTTACGCAAGCTGTAACTTTACGCTGGGCAGATATTTATCTACGAAGGACATAAAAGTCTCGTAGATGAGATTCTGCCCTTTTTCGTTGGGGTGTATGCCATCGTTACAGAGTAGGTCTTGGTAATCGCCGTAATCTAAAAAGGCTGAACGTATATCGACGACACGGCAATTGTTGTCCATAGCTAAGTTTGAAATTTCCAGCGAGTACCGCTCATGGTGTCGGTAGATAAGGTGCGAATCCCCGAGGAATTGCAATATGTTTTCTCTTGACAGCCCATTGCGGCATATCCAGCTTAGATACCGTTCGTGGTGGAGTGGGGGCAGCGTTGTCAGCAACGGAATTGTGCCGTGCGATACAAGAGCATCGATAATGTCTTGAAGTTGTGCGGAGAATTGTGTGATGGTGGTCTTGGGCGTGTGGTCGAGTTCGGGTTGGGCGGCGATGGCGTCCCAAGGCATATCGCAGTCATTGCCGCCGTATTCGAGAATAGCGACATCACAGGGCTCGCCCTTGTTTAAGTGCTGCATGAGGCGCTGCTTGCCTTTTGTGACGCTGTATCCGAATTTGGAAAAGTTCTTGATGGTGACGTTGAGTGCATCGGAGCACAGTGTGACGGCATTTTCTTTCAAGACACGGTAACGTCCGGCGATGTCGTCGAGCATGACGCCCAAGAATACTGAGTCACCCCATACGCCGACATTTAATTGCTCTTTTTTAGGCAGTTCGGCGCGCAACGCTTGTAGACTGTTGATGATTTTCATATGCTGCCACCTTTCTCTAATTTCATTATAACCAAAGTATATCACATATCTTCAGAAATTGCAAAAAAAGACAGCCGTATGGCTGTCTTTTTGAAGTATGAGTGAATTACGCTCTGTCCACTTTTGCCATGTGCTGAATCAAATCAAGCACTTTGCTGGAATAGCCCCACTCGTTGTCGTACCATGAAACCAGTTTAACAAACGTATCTGTCAACGCAATACCGGCTTTGGCATCGAAAATCGAAGTACGCGCATCGCCGATGAAGTCCGACGATACAACCATATCTTCGGTGTAGCCCAAAACGCCTTTGTATTCGCCTTCCGACGCAGCTCTGATTGTCGCACAGATGTCTTCATAGGTTGCAGGCTTTGCTAAGTTTACGGTCAAGTCAACGACACTTACATTCAGTGTCGGGACGCGCATAGCCATGCCTGTCAGCTTGCCTTTGAGCTCGGGAATGACAACGCCGACAGCTTTTGCCGCGCCGGTGGAGCTGGGGATGATATTGCCGCTGGCTGCACGGCCGCCGCGCCAGTCTTTTTTCGACGGTGCGTCAACCACCATTTGTGTGTTGGTGGCGGCGTGTACCGTTGTCATCAAGCCGTCTACGATACCGTACTTGTCGTTGATAACTTTTGCCAACGGAGCAAGGCAGTTGGTGGTGCAGGATGCGTTAGAAACAAAGCTCATATCTTTGGTGTATTTGTCGTGGTTTACGCCCATAACAAACATCGGCGTATCGTCTTTCGACGGACCGGTGTAAACAACTTTTTTCGCGCCGCCGTCAATGTGGCCTTGCGCTTTGTCTTTGGAGTGGAAAATGCCTGTTGCGTCAACAACGTATTCAACGTTGTTTGCGCCCCACGGAATATTTTTTGGGTCCATTTCGGCAAAGAAGAGAATCTTTTTGCCGTCAACAATCAGCGCGTCATCGGTATATTCGACGCTGCCCTCGTAACGACCGTGTACCGTGTCGTATTTGAGCATATAGGCGAGGTAGTCAGGCGACATAAAGGGGTCGTTGATTGCTACGAAGTTGATGTTCGGATTGTTCAATCCGGCGCGAAAGCTGAGACGGCCGATACGGCCGAATCCGTTGATGCCAACGTTAATCATTGGTATTTCCTCCTAGTATTATAGATGTTGTTCGATGGCTATTATAGCGCATTTTTTTTGGCTTGTCAAACCTTAGTCGCTATGGTATACTGTTGTCAATTATTACCTTATGAAGGAGGGGTTTCTTGTGAAAAGAAAACTATCAATTGTTGTGGCAGTGGCTATGCTGCTGGCGATGCTGCCCGTGGGGGCAGTGGCCCGGACGGAGAGAGAACCGCGTATGAGGCAGGTGGCGCAAGCGCTGTCGTCGGAAGAAGTGCTGTTTGATATTTTTGATGTGCCGACGGGTGCGTGGAGTGCTTATGATGTAACCATTACCAACACCGGCGGGGTATATACTTTTTTTAATGCGCCGGATGGCGGACACATGGCAGCTCAATTATGGCATTGGGATTTAGGGTGGTTTAGCAATGACGCATATCTGTATTTCGATGTTGAAGTGGTTGCTGAACGGGCGGACATATTACTTTACGACGAAGATGACAGTGCGCTTTGGCTTAACTATCTTATAGCCGATGGCTTGGACAATCCATGGGAGTCTCTTTCGTCCGGCAGATATATCGGTCGAGTAAGTATAGATGATATTATCAGCCATAATAATACGTATCTCGGTTTTCCTCACGATGACTTTTTCTTTGGAGGCATGGCAGTTCAAGCTAGTGGTGGCCATATACGTATCCATGAATTCAGCATAATTGGAGGCGGCTCGTGTATTGTTGAGCACCCCGTCTTCCGCTACGACAACAACCCCAACAGCTGGGCGCGGGAATACCTCGAAGACGCCTACGACATCGGCTTGATTTCGGAGCGCGTGCTGCAAGGCAGCGTTTGGCGCGAGGGAATGCCGCGGATTTATATCGCTGATATGGCGGCGCGGTTTATTGAGGAAGTCAGCGGTATGAGCATTGGTGAATTCGTAGCGTCGCGTGACCCCAATACGCTCCACGACATTCCGTTCACCGACAGCAACGACTCTGATGTTATCGCACTTGCACGACTCGGCGTGATTCTCGGCGAGGAATCGGTCAATTGGGATGGCCTTCGATTTAATCCGAACGGCTTAATCGACCGCCAAAGCGCGGCGGTGTTGCTGGCCAGGCTGATTACACTGTTTGGCGGCGAGGTGCCGACGAACGCTCCGCAAACTGATTTACCTTTCCAAGACGCGATCCCAAGCTGGGCGCGCGGGTCGGTATATTTTCTATACCATCAAAGCCCCAGGATTATGAGCAACACAAGCTCAATACCCGGGCAATATCTGTTCGCGCCGCAAATGATATTCCAGTGCCAGATGATGGTGATTGCCATGGTGCGGGTATTGGGAGTGGTGGCGGCAAACGATAACAAAGATATATCTTGCGTGTGCGGCGGCTGGTACATTTGTTGTTTTTGCGACAAGTGCGTAGTTTGTATTCGATGTCAGTGTGTGCGCCATGCTGATGGTGCTGTTTGCAGACGGGCGGCTGTTGTCGGCTGACGGTAATCTTTTATCGGGCACTTACGGCGGTTGGATAAGCTTAGTATGATATTATCAATAACGATCCTTCATTCCCGCACAGCGATTTTTTCTTTGCCGGAATGCGCATTATGGCAGACAACGGGGATATTGCGTTCTCCCATTTCGAGATTGGCGGGGCAGTAGGCTAACGCTAAAAGGACGGCAACTGCCGTCCTTTTTTTGATGCTTTGCGTACAAGTTGGCCGTAAATAACAGCCCTTTAGGGGCGCTTTTGCACCACTTGGCGAAAAAGGCTTGCGTGTTTGGCGGCCATGTGCGATACTGGGAAACGTAAAATGACGAACGGAGGAACATAGCGATATGCAACCCATTATCTCAGTATCCAATTTGCAAAAATCATTCAAAAAGCACCGCGTACTCAAAGGTGTTGATTTTGCCGTTGAGAAAGGCACGATTTTCGCGTTGCTCGGCTCAAACGGCGCGGGAAAGACAACAGCGGTTAAGATTCTCTCGACGTTGTCAAAAGGCGACGGCGGCACGGCAACGATTTGCGGCTATGATGTGGCGCGACAGCCTGATGATGTGCGGCGCAGCATTAGTTTGACGGGGCAGTATGCGGCTGTTGACGAATCGCTGACAGGGCGGGAGAACTTGCACCTGATGGGGCAGTTGCGTCGCTTGGTAAACTGTAGACAGCGAGCGAGTGAATTGTTGGAAGCGTTTCGACTGACTGAGGACGGCGATCGACGTGTAGCAACATATTCGGGTGGTATGCGCCGCCGCCTTGATATCGCTATGAGTTTAATGGGCGATCCGCCCGTTGTCTTTCTCGATGAGCCGACGACGGGGCTTGACCCGCAGAACCGACTCGCCATGTGGGAGATGGTCAAGGCGTTGGCCGCCAACGGCACGACTGTCTTTCTGACAACGCAGTATCTCGAAGAGGCCGAGCACCTTGCCGACCAAATTGCCATTTTGCATGAGGGCAAGATCATTGCCGAAGGTACGCCGGATGAGTTGAAGACGGTGTTGCCGCACGGCGGCGTGCAGCTTGATTTCCACACAAACGACGATGCGCAAAAGGCTTGTGCTTTGCTGGGCGGCTATCGTATCAGCGCAGATAGAGACAGCGATAAAACACTCAACGTTGCCACCGACGGCAGCGCCGCAGAGTTTGCCGATGTGTTAAATCGCGTCAATGCCGCGGACATTTCGCTCGTTGGTTTTGCGCAGCAACTACCTACGTTGGAAGACGTATTTTTAACCTTGATCGGCGAAAAGGCCGCAGAAACGGAGGAGAAGTAAAATGCAAGCTGTAAAAAGAACAAAGCCCTGTGTGTTTGCCGATTCTTGGACGATGTTTAAGCGCTGTGTGACGACGTCATTACGCAACCCCGATGCCATGGCCACGGCTATCTTAGTGCCTGCCATTGTTATGTTGCTGTTCGGGCTGATTTTTGGCAATGTTATGGACGTCGGGTCGTATAACTACATCGATTTTATTGTGCCGGGTATTATCCTGCAAACTATCGCACAAGCGGCGACTGGTACGGCCATTAATGTCAACAACGACATGACCAAGGGCATTATCGACCGCTTTCGCACGATGGATATCGCCAAATCATCGGTGCTGACGGGGCATGTCGGCGCGGCGGTGGTGCGCAATATAATTACCACAGCCGTTGTACTTGGCGTGGCGTTTGCCATCGGGTTCCGCCCGCAGGCCGGGTTTGTTGATTGGTTGATTATTGCCGGGGTGTTGCTGTTGTATATGCTTGCCATTACATGGATTGCCGTGATTTGCGGCATTGTCGCAAAATCGCCGGAAAGCGCGGGCACGATGCCGTTCTTGCTGTTTGTGCTGCCGTATATCAGCTCGGGATTTGCGCCGGTGGAAACGCTGCCGCGCAGCATTCGTTGGTTTGCAGAACATCAGCCTATGACGCACATCATCGACGCTGCGCGCGCGCTGATGTTGGGCTTGCCGCTGGGCAATTCGCTGTTGCTGGCGATTGTTTGGAGTGTAGGCATTACCGTAGCGGCTTTTGCGTTGGCAGTGGGCGTGTATAAACGGAAGACTTCGTAAATGGCGAGAAAAAAGCCGGTCACATAACCGGCTTTTTTTGTGCGTTATTCAAGCACCACGACTTCCTGCTCGAGCCATGTAACATAAAGTCCATCTTCGCATGGCTCGCCTTTAACCACATAATTCGTCACAAACGCAACTGTCGTGCCATCTGTAGTTAGGTATTGTTGATAATACTCATCATGGCTTTGCGCTATGGCTCGCTCTAAGGCGTCGGGGTCAACGGTAATGTTGGAAAACATGCCGTAAGTGATTAAATCGATCCAAATAATTTCACCATCTACCCTAATGCAAATACGAAATAAGTCATCAGTGGGAACATCGTATATATAGTGTCTAAACCACACCTCAAATGGATTCCTAGGCGTTCCACCACGCACCTCATCTAAGCGGTACTCATTAGGATTGGACACTAGCATATTCAAATACCGCTCAGCAATGTCAATCGCTTCTTCTTCACGCATAACTGAATTTTCAATAACATCTAAGTCTGCATTGGCACTTGCGAAAGAAATAGCGTCAACACTAAGGAGTTGTCCCGTTTCTTCGGAAAACAGATAAGAGACTCCGTTTCCATCTTCATAAACGATAAGGTTTACAAAGACATCACTAAATTGGTCAGATTTAGTCCATGTTGCCTGTCGTTGCTCGGTTTGTCTCCGACTAAGCCGGTTTCTTTCAATGCCCCGGTTGGCAAAAAAGGCGTGGTAGTTGCTTTCAGATGGGTCAACGACATCTTGCTCAATGGGGTTGTTGTTTAGCGCAGCGCAGGCAACGAGCAAAATCGACATTGATATGATAATTGATAATAGCTTTTTCATATTGTACCTCATTGTAAATTTGATTAAAGCAATTGCTCCAACAAGCTAAATGCGCCTCAACCGCTGCGTCCAGTTACCAACACTGTAGACGATTGGCATATTTCGTTCTTGCGAATTGGCAAATAGAATACTATCCTGTATCGTATGTCCATTCGCGGAGTGACGCCAAAAAGCATTGAACCAACGATAAATGGGATCTGGAAATGTAGGTCCCATAAAGCCGAGTGAAAAATGCGCACCCCTGATATACATATCGTTGATGAAATTTCCCAGGGTAGGGTCGGTAAATCCGACGCGACACCCAAATGAAATAAAGGTACGCACATTGGATAAGCTGTTTCGAGACATTTCTTGAATGTGGCGGGTTGTCATACTCCGTCCGGTAATCGACTCATTGTCGCGGGCAAATGTTATATGTCCGTGACTTCCGTGACTCATATGTATAAAAACATTGCTGCTTTGCATCTGCGTTTCCACAGTTGTGGTGAGCGGTCTCAGCGTGACAGTTCTTGGGCTGTAACCCATGAAAACCGCCGGCCATTCAAAATCAGCGGCAGCGACATCTTCTGTGTAAGCAGTAACAAGCCTTGCGGCCCCCACCGTTCGTCGCTCGAAAGACCACCAACTCGCTGCTGTTGACGCATTTGATGTAGTTGTCTGTACATTATTTCCGTTGGCAATTAAAAGCTGACCTGTGGCAACGCTTCGTATTTGATACATACCGGACCAAGCACTGTCGTGGTTATTATTTCGCACCAAAAAAAACGATCTGCTACGTGGAAAGTTGTCCGCTGATGTCCAAACGCCTATATTCCCGCCGTTGTTATGGAGATTGAACTGGGAATTGGTGAGCGTTTCAAAACGATATGACCCGTCATCATTCCGTCTGCTCAGCCATTGTTGATTTCGGTCGCCATTGAAACTCCAGTTAAGTACGCGCCTGCCGTTTGTGGCGATATCATTATCCAAATCGAGATATCTGCCTGTGGCAGCATTTCGGATATAGTAGATCATTCCCGACCGAATGCCTACCGTATCTGCAGCATTGATATTGTTATCATTTGCATGAATTCTTGAACTGGCATATTGCGTTGTGGCTGCAACTGTAGCTGACCGCCTGCCCATAAGCCATATATATAGCCGTGATATACGAGATAACGAGTTGAAGTAAGAGCCCAACTGCTAACATTTGCGCGGTCTGTAAATCTTTGCAGCGCATTTGCTGATGGGGTTCTGCCGACGCCGCTGTACGGCCAATATCTTGCCCAAGCCAGTAACCTATGTATGATAGAGAAAATCTCTTGCCTTGTTGCAGGGCTATATGGATTAAAATGACTGTGGTTATCGCCTTGAATCACGCCAATAAAGCGCAGCCGACGTACACCTTACATCGCTGCTGTCGGGAAAAGAGAGACCAAGTGTGCCGTACGGGCGACCATGTGCTCTTGCAAGCTGTCATGCTAAGTCATCCATAATCCATGCCATACGCAAGCGCGATATGTTGCTCCAATATGAATTCCAAATGCCGCCAGTTCGCAGCGTGCCGCTGCGCCATAGTTGGTTGATGGCAGGTCTGGCCCAATCGGCAGCGGTGTTGACGTTTGGCGCGTTGCCGGTGTTGAGAGGCTCCATCAACGCATTGTCTGCCGCTCTCTCGTTGTAAAAACTTTCATGCCAATCATCGGCCCAATCGAGCGCGGGCGGCATCGTTGCTGCCGGCAAGTCGGGCAAAGCATCGGGCGGTGGGCTTGCGGCAACTTCGGGCAGCAATTCCCATTCCGGCGTTAGCTCATCGAAAAACTCGTAATTGCTTGTGGATTCTCGGTAAACGTCGGTGTCCGGTGCGGCAAACACGCTGCTCGCCAAAGGAAAGCAGAGCAGAACCGCCAATAGAACCGACGCCGCGCGCCTGATTTGTTTTCTCATGTACAAGATACCTCCCATTTCTAATATGGGTAGCCACCTCGTGGAAATTTTACAGCAAATATTGCCAATTGTCAAGAGCTTTGTTTTTACCGAAACCAGCCCCGCACGGTGTGCAGCCATTCCAGTGTTCGAAAACGATAGACGAATTGGTTGTCGCTGTCGGTAATCAGACGCACTTCGCCGTCGGTCAAACCGGCCTCCTGCGCCGATTCTGTCCATGTGGCTGCCGACACACACAGCGGCGGGAAGACGACGCACCACCAGTTTTGGCCGCGGCCGTCACCGATGGTGACGCGCAGGGCGCGGTATCGTCCGGCCGGCAGGCGGAAGCCATTGTATTCTCGCGTGGGGAAATTGCTGATACTGACATTGACAGTCACGCCGTGATTTACGCCGCGGCTATCAATGATTTGTTGCGCGATGGCGCGGAGTTCATCTTGACGCGACAAGATGATTTGTTCTGCGGATTGGCTGTCAGGTGTGCCGCGCACCCAGTCGCTTGCGGCGGAGAAGACTTGGTCGCGTACGGCTAACTTGATGTCTTGGTCTTGCCGGCTGTTGGAATGCGGGATGACGTGCAGGCGCAAGAGTTTGTCGGCAAGGGCTTGCTGCTCGTTTTCGATGGCGCCTGCCCATAGGGTTGTAGCAAACAGCGTAAGTAACAGCGCGAGCGCGAGTGCGATTTCGTGAGTTTTAAATTTCATAATGGTATTCCCTTCTTTAGCGTCTTACGTCTGATTATTCCCGACCTTTATACTTCTAAACCATAGCTTGCCCGAATACCTTTGTGGTGAATAACTTCTAAGGGAGCTGACGATATGTTTATTACCTCGATTAAACTCACCAAACAAAAGATGATTGGCGCTGTGATTATTGCGGGACTGTTGCTGTGCGGTTTGATTTTATGGATTGCGGCGGCGAGTGGCGGCGGCAGCGCGGCTGATGGCGGCAATGCCAGTGAGGTCAACAATCCTGCGCCGTCGACACGAAACATCCGCACCGAGAGCGATCGCATGGAGTTTCTCGCCGGGCATGGTTGGCAAGTAACGGCCGAAGGCGTACAGAGTCAGGAAGTGCTGATTCCCGCGACGTTTGACGAAGTTTTTGAGCGGTACAATGAGATGCAACGTGCCGACGGGTTTGACCTGAGTCAGTATAAAAACCGCCGTGTCATGCGCTACACATACCGCGTTCTGAATCATCCGGTGCAAGGGGAGGAGGTGCAGGCGACGTTGTTGATTTACCGTGACAGAATTGTTGGCGGCGATGTATGCAGCTTAAATCAAGAGGGGTTTATGCATGGATTGTTGAATGTGCAGAATATTTTGCCGGGCAGTGCTGCGCCGACGACTAAGGAAACGGCTGGCGATGATGAGCAAGAAGATGATGGCGATGAGCAGGTGCGGGAGAGCTATGAAGATGAGGATTATGGAATGTAAGCATTAGGTATGGGGGCGCACACTGTGCGCCCTTACTTGACGGAGCGATAAGGCTATGCTAGACTGTTATGTAGTTGGTTAATGATTACGGTCGAGATAGAAAGGAGAATGAATATGAAGAAGATTGTGTTCTTGTGCGCGTTGGGTTTGATGCTTGGTTTTGCGGGGTGCACAACGGATGAACGGGCTGTGCAGGAATACCCTTATGAAACGCCCGTGCTGACGTCTGTGCCAGAATATATTCGGCTTAGTCAGGAGCGTGAGTTGTGGGTTCGTGAGAATTTTTTAGCGTGGCTACAAGAAAATACGAGTGGCGGCCGGGAACTTGACGATGTAACAGTGGCGCGGTATTATGGCACGTTTGGGTTGCGTGAGGTTGTGTATATGTATGTGGACGGCGCAGATTTTGCCCAGGCAGAGATGACCGAATATGTCGCGGGATACTCCTTTTGGTTTGGAAATCTCGGATGGTCCGGAGAACATGGCGAGAACTCGGATGGCTGGGGTGGTGTCCATATTTGGCTTCATGATGACGGTGAATTTATGTGCATTTGTTTGGCGTATGAGCGTGGACATTTGACGGCTGAAGATGTTGGTGTGATTTGGGAACGTGAGCAGGCGTTCAACATCGAGGCGCGGGCGTCGGGAATATGAGAATATTAAATTGATGCGGGACAAGACGCTGCTCTTATCTTGTACGTTTCGCTTGCATAATGTTTGTTTATTTGCTATAATAAAAATGTAGTGTATAAATCCATGGAGGTAAGCATTTTGAAATTACAGAACAAATTTGGAAGCATCACCATCATGAGTGAGGTGTTTTCTGTTATCGCGGGCGGCGCGGCGATGGAGTGCTTTGGGGTCAAAGGCATGGCGGCACGCAATGTTGGTGACGGTATTGTGCGGCTGTTGCGTTTGGAAAGCATGCCCAAGGGTGTTAAGGTGCATTATCACGGCGATGGCCTTATCATTGATCTGCATATCGTTGTTGAGCACGGCATCAATATTGCGGCAGTGACAAGTTCGATTAAAAGCACTGTGCGCCACACGGTGCAACGGTTGACTTCGGTGAAGGTTAAGGCTGTGAATGTGTTTGTCGATTCGATTATGACGTCGACATGCAGGGAGGTTCGCGCTTGAACATGACATTGAACGGACGGCAGTTTGCCGAGATGATGCTGGCGGCGAGCGCTGCTATTGAAGCTGAGAAGCAGTTGATCAACGATCTCAATGTCTTTCCCGTGCCGGATGGCGACACGGGCACAAATATGGCGTTGACGCTGCAAACGGCAGCCAAGGCGCTGCAAGATTGTGACGCGGAACATGTTGGCAAAGTGGCTGAGATGGCCGCGAATGCATTGTTGCGTGGCGCGCGCGGCAATTCGGGCGTGATTTTGTCGTTGCTGTTCCGCGGGTTTGGTAAGTCGCTCAAAGACAAGGATGTGGCAACGGGTAAAGATTGGGCTGAGGCGTTGCATGCCGGTGTTGAAACGGCATATGGTGCGGTGATGAAACCGGCCGAGGGTACGATGCTGACCGTCAGCCGTGTGGCGGCGGCGCATTGTTTGGCCAAGGCATTGCAAGATGACAACGCCGAGTACATTTTGACCGAATGTGTGACAGCAGCAGAAGAGGCATTGGCCGAGACCATCCATCAGAACCCCGTGTTGACAAAGGCTGGCGTGATTGACTCGGGAGGCAAAGGCTTATGTATTATTTATACTGCGATGTTGCAGCAGTTGCGCGGTGAGTTCACATTGGAAACAAAAACGGCGTCTGCTGCGATAAACAGCACGGCCGGTACTTTGTTGACGGCAGAGGAAATTACTTTCCAGTACTGCACGGAGTTTTTAGTGTTGCGCAATAATCCACGGAGTGACGTACATTTACTGCGGACGTCGTTGGACGCGATGGGGGACAGTCTTGTCGTCGTTGAGGATGAGCAAATCATTAAGATTCATTTGCACACCGATCACCCGGGTAAAGCGATGGAAAAGGCGATGAAGCACGGTGCGCTGACAGATGTTAAAATTGAGAATATGCTGGAACAAATGGCAGAAAATACCGCAGGGGACGCACAGTCGGGCGCTCCGCAACTGCAGTTCGTCAAACCTACCGAGCCATACGGGTTTGTTGCCGTTGTGGCCGGTGACGGGATTGCGGCAGTGTTTGCTGATTTGGGCGTTGACGGCATTATTCAAGGCGGGCAGACGATGAACCCGTCGACCGATGACATTATAGCACAGATTAATGCCACGCCGGCGCATACGGTGTTTGTGCTGCCGAACAATAAGAATATTGTTTTGGCGGCTGAACAGGCTGTGGCGTTGGTAAGCGACCGCCGTGTGATTGTCGTGCCGACCAAGAGCATTGCCATGGGCATTGGCGCGATGATGGCGTTTGACCCCGATGCCAACGCTGACGGTAACGCCGAAGCCATGACCCAGGCGGCGAGTGTGGTGAGCACCGGGCAGATTACTTATGCGGCGCGTAACTCTAACTTTGACGGGATGGAGATTGCCGAAGGCGACCATATGGCGATTTTTGACGACCAGTTGGTGCATAATGAAGCTGATCGGATGGCAGCGTGCCAAGCGTTGGTGGATAAAATCTCGGTAGCCAGGCCGGAATTTGTGACTATTTTCTACGGCGAGGGTGTTGATAATGACGAGGCGGCGAAAGTGCTTGAAATGTGTGAAACAGCTTGCCCCGATGCCGAGTGTACACTTCTCAACGGTGGGCAGCCGGTGTATTATTATTTGATTAGCGTGGAGTGAGCGACTGCCGAATAGGTGTGCAAACTACCCTTCCACAGAGGGGGATTTGCCGGTTGTGGAGAGTGCTATGAGTGAGTTGCAATTTCTGAAAGGCGTTGGGCCGCAGCGGGTGCGTTTGTTTGAAAAGTTGGGGTTGCATACGCCGCGAGATTTGTTAAACCATTTTCCGCGAGGCTATCAAGATCGTCGTGCGATTGTTGCTCTGGAAGATGGGGAAGACAGCAGTCTTGTTTGTATTCGCGGCAAAGTGATTAAGCCATTGCAAGGCAAGCATTTGGGGCAAAATCGTTCGGTTTTTTCGACCCGTGTCACCGATGGCACGGGTTTTTGTGCGCTGTCGTTTTTCAATGCGCCGTATGTCAATCAGTCGTTGCGGATAGGCGGTGAGTACATTTTTTTCGGACGGTTGGTCAAGGGGCAATATGGCTGGGAGATGACCAATCCGCTATTTGAAACTGAGGGCACAAACCGTACAACGGGACGGATTGTGCCGATTTATCCGCTGACGGCAGGGCTGACATCGGCTTTTTTTGGCAATTGCGTTGAGCAGATTTTAGATGATGAACTGGCGCAAATGACTGAAATGTTGCCGGAAATGGTGCGTAGTGCGGCGCAGATTTGTCACATTGACTTTGCCTATCGGCACATTCATGCGCCGGAGGATGAGAAAACGCTGGCGATCGCACGGCGGCGGTTGGTTTTTGAGGAATTGCTGTTGCTGGCTTTGGGGCTGCAACGGCTGCGGGTGGGGCAGGCTGTTGAAAACGGTGTGCCAATGGCGGAAGGTGATTTGGCGGAATTTTTGCGGCGGTTGCCATTTACACTGACTGACGATCAGCGCAAGGCTATTGACGAGGCGTTGAGCGATATGCGCTCGGGCAAGGCGATGCACCGCTTGTTGCAGGGCGACGTCGGGTCGGGCAAGACGGCGGTTGCTGCGGCGTTGGCGAGTATTGCGACGGCCAACAACTGGCAGACGGCGTTGATGGCACCAACAGAAATCCTTGCGACGCAGCACGTGGAGAGTTTGGCGGCGCTGTTGCCGAATAAGAACATTGTGCTTTGTACCGGACAACTGTCTGCCAAGGCGCGACGTGTGGCGCAAGAGGCTATGCGAGATGGACAAGCTGACATTGTCGTTGGTACACACGCGCTGTTGAGCGATTCAACGGAATTTGCCAAGTTGGGGCTGGTGATTACCGATGAGCAGCATCGATTCGGTGTTGATCAACGCATGACGCTGACGGGAAAGACAGAGCAAATGCCCCACGTGCTGGTGATGAGCGCGACTCCGATTCCTCGGACGCTGGCTTTGATCTTGCATGGCGATATGGATGTCAGTGTCATTAAACAGATGCCGTCAAGTCGCAAGAGGGTGCAGACATTTGTCGTTGAGGAACGCAAGCGGTGCGATATGTATGCTTTTATTCGCAAGCAGATTGCCGAAGGACGGCAGGCGTATATTGTTTGTCCGCGGGTGGAGTATGATGAATTTGCCGAGAGCCAAAAGAAGTCGGCAGTCGCGCTTGCTAAAGAGCTGCAGAGCGGTGTGTTTCGTGATTTGCGCGTCGGCGTACTGCACGGCAAAAGCAAGGATAAAGATAAAGTCATGGCGACATTTGCGCGTGGTGAGTTGGATATTTTGGTGGCGACGACGGTTATTGAAGTTGGTATCAATGTACCCAACGCCAGTGTGATGGTGGTGGAGAATGCCGATAACTTTGGACTGTCGCAGTTGCATCAGCTACGCGGGCGCGTGGGGCGTGGTGAGTGGCAGTCATATTGTCTGCTGATGGACAGCGGCGGCGAAGTTTCACGGGAGAGATTGGATATTTTGGCCAAGACATCGGATGGATTCGAGCTGGCCGAGGCCGATTTGCGGCTGCGCGGACCAGGGAGTTTCTTTGGTGTCGCGCAGTCGGGATTTGGGGCATTAAAAGTAGCAGACTTAAGCACGGATGCCGACGTGTATGCGCAGGCGCGGCAGTCGGCGCGGGCGATTTTGGAAGTTGACCCGGATTTGTCGGAGAATGCGGCGTTGCGGCAGGCGGTAGAGGCGTTGATGGCGCACCTGTGAGAATATTGCGTTGCGGCGGCTGAGACGTTGACAATTGTTGAATTTTGTAGTAAGATTGGTGAGATGTGAAAAAACATTGTACATTTTACTTTGTTAGGAGAAAAGGAATGAGGAGAATAAAGGGGTTAGCCTTTGTTTTTGCGCTGTTGTTATTGATAAGCAGCATTGCGGCGTGCGGCCTTCTGCCGGGGGGGGGCAGCAACGAGCAGGATGAGGCGTTGGTGGGACAGTGGTCTTGGGATACACAAGTCAGTTGGTTGTACACGTTTAATGCTGACGGTACCGGCACGCGCGGATCTGCTGAGCTTGAGACGTTTACCTGGCATACACGGGGCGGCAATCGCTTGGTGTTGAACCATGGCGCAGGTCTGCAAGACACCGAGTGGAATTACACCATTGACGGTGATAGTTTGAACCTGACGCGGCGTGGCGGTCAGCTGGAAAGTTTTGATTATTATCGAGTCGGGCAGAGCGAGAGTTTGCACGGCGTGTGGCTTTGGGATACAAGCCATGCATATCGGGTTGAATTTAATGCTGACGGCACGGGTGCGCGCGGGTTTCCCGATGAGATTGAATCGTTTGACTGGTTTACGGCGGGCGACAGCTTGGCTGTTGACACCGGATCGGGACCGCATGAACATTGGCGTTTTGTGATTGACAGCGACCTATTGACCATTGACAGCCGGCAGTTGGCGGGCTTGACATACAGTTATATTCGTGAGAGTGCGGTGCTGGACAATATGGAACAGGATACAGCGCTGGTCGGTGCATGGTTGTGGGATGCCGATGATGCGTATCGCTATGAATTTAATGCCGATGGTACGGGCACGCGCGGCTTTGAGGGAGAAATTGAGGACTTTGAGTGGTTTACGATGGATGGTATTCTTGTTATCGACACGGCTGAACAATGGGAATATTCGATTGATGATGATGTGTTGACCATTGAAAACGTTTTGGTTCCCGGTGCGGATTTTAGTTATATTCGAGAGTAAGCGTGATATGGCCTCCCCCTTTTCAGGGGGAGGTTTTTTCTTTTGTCACATTTTGCTCGGCTCAAACGTATATAGTGTGAGGTGACTTGCATATGCACACTTTTATTCCGACGGAAGAAGTCGCAAAGCGCTGCGGCGACAAGCTGTACCGTACTGCGCTGGCCATTATGAAGAATAAATCTGATGCCGAAGACGTGGTGCAGGATGTGTTTGTCAAACGCATGGAGAAAGCACCTGATTTTGCGTCCGATGCTCATGAACTGGCATGGCTGATGCGCGTGACGGTCAATTTATGCAAGAGTAAATTGCGGTCGAGTTGGCGGCGTAAAACCGAGCCGCTGTTAGAGAGTTATCCGGCGCAAAACCAGGAGCAGGAGAGTGTTGTTGAACAGGTGATGGCATTGCCGCTGCGTTATCGGACGGTGATTCACTTGTTTTATTACGAGGGCTATTCATGCGCTGAAATTGCCGGAATCACGGCACAGAAAGAGGCGGCAGTGCGGCAGCAATTGACGCGTGCGCGGGGGATGCTGCGGGAGGCATTGGAAGGAGAAGACTTATGAAACAATATAGAGATTACATGAACGGCATATCGTTTGAGCCTGTTGCGGCGCGAACGAAGATGCGTAGTTATGGCATGATACGCCGGGCGGCGCATACAGCGGCCTGTTTAATGGTTGTCGCGGCGGCTGTAATTGGGGTTTCGACGCTGATTGACGGGAACAACGGAAATGTGTTGGATTTGCCGCCAGTTGGGATGCCGTCGCCCGGTGTTTCAACACCACCGGCTGCGCCGATGCATGAGGTAGTTTTTAATAAAGGGGAATGGTTAATACCTGAGGATCAGGGATGGACAAATTTACGTGATTTAACGGCAGGTGAGAGCCGTGCGCTTGGGATTGTTAGTGGAACAGCGTTTATTTATGAAAGTGACATGGTTGCTTATGTTTGGGGACATCGTGTTGTGGAGCATGATAGGATTTACGGGAACGTGCTGATGGCAGCGGATGAGTTTCCGCGGCACGTGTTGCGTATGGACGGCGAAAACGCTATGACATCCTATATTCAAGGTGTTGCGGTGCGAGCGTTTGTGGGGCAAATGATGGGAATACACTATGGGTATGGTGAAATGCGGGCGTTTTATGCTGAGTTTATGTTAGGCAGTACAGCATATCGCGTGTGGTTTAACGCGCATATTGATGCAGGGGTGGAAGAACATAAAGCGCGTTTAGCGGAGATGGTCAATTATTTGATTTTGCAGGGCGAGGTCGACTTGGGGATATTGACGGCGGTTTCGGAAGATACGCCGATGGTGTTTGCCGAGGGGGAGTGGCAGCAGCATCCGTATTGGCAACCGACAGACTTGACATATCGGGATTTGACAGAGGAAGAAAGTCGCGAGTTGGGGATGCTCTCATTGGCGACAAGGGCCTATTATCGCGACGACAGCGGTGCGTTTTTCATTGAGTCTGTGACGTATATGAATTACGACAGCATTTTACGGGTTCGTATGGCACCTGAGCGTGGGCGCGAACCTTGGGTGCTTGACGGTCAGTATATTACAAACGATGATACCGGCTTCGGTGTGATTGACGGGATACGGGTCATGGCATTGACGGCGGTTCATTGGCTGCCGGTGCAGGATGGAGAGGGTGAGCAGGCATGGAGAAGCTACTATGCGCACTTTACACTGGGCGATGCGACGTATTGGGTAGACTTAACGATGCATATGGACGATGGATGGAGAGAGTGGGCTGAGAGGCAAGTGACTCAAATGGTTGAGCAGTTGATTGAGCAAGGACCGGTGGAAGACTTGATGGTGATTGGCTGGGGTGCGATTGGATAGAATATAAAAAAAGCAAGCCTGCGTAATGCGGGCTTGCTTTTTGGTTTGGGCATGCTATTCGTTCAGCTGTTGGCTGTTACGCCTCACGATGCCACCTTGCCGGCAAAACTTTGTCTTTCCAACTTTCGACTCCGCTGCTTGCGGGCAACTACGCAAAAGTTTCCAGGCACTCCATTTTTGCCGGGCGGTTGTTCGGCCGCCCTACACCTCCATAAACACAGGCAGAATCAGCGGGTTGCGTCGTACTTTTCGGCTAATGAAGGATGATAGATCGCCTTTGATGACGGTTTTGATGCTGGCCCAGTCGGCGTTGGGTTTGCCGCTCATGGCTTTGTTGAGGGCATTTTGCGCCACGCGGTGCATTTCATCGTCGAGGGCTGTCGGCTCCTTGTTGAGCATGAAACCGCGGGTGACAATTTCGGGGCCGGCAACAACGGTGTTGCTGCCGCTGTCAAAGGTGACGCAGACGATGATGAGGCCGTCTTCTGACATATGCTTGCGCTCACGCAGAACCAGGCCGCCGATGTCACCAACGCTCATGCCGTCGACGAGTACGCGACCGGCGGGTACGGTGGCACCGAGCTTGGCGGTGCTTTCGGTAAGCTCTAATGTCATGCCGACGTCACCGAGAAAGATGTTTTTGGGATGCATGCCCATTTGTTTTGCCAAATTGGCGTGGGCGCGCAGATGGCGGTATTCGCCGTGGACAGGCAGGAAGAATTTAGGGTTGCAGAGGCCGAGAATAATTTTTAGCTCTTCTTGGCAAGCATGACCGGATACATGGATGTCGGCCAGTTTTTCGTAAACGACTTCGGCACCTTTGCGGAGCAGTTCATTGATGACACGACTGACCATTTTCTCATTGCCGGGGATGGCTGATGATGACATGATGACCTTGTCGCCGGCGCCGATTTCGACGTACTTATGGCCTGAGATAGCCATGCGATACAACGCTGACATGGGCTCACCCTGGCTGCCGGTGGTGATGATGACCAGTTTGTGCTTGGGGACGCCTTTGACGGCGTTGATGTCAACCAGCGTGTTGTTGGGCGGCTTGATATAGCCCAATTCGGTGGCCAGCTTCATAATATTTTCCATGCTGCGGCCGGTGACGGCGACTTTGCGGCCGACTTTGTGCGCGGCATTGATGATTTGCTGTAAACGGTGGATGTTTGATGCGAACGTTGTGACGATAATGCGTTGCTCGCAGCCCTTAAAGAGTGCGTCGAAACTTTCGCCAACTTTGCTTTCACTCATGGTGTAGCCGGGGCGTTCGGCGTTGGTGGAGTCACTGAGCAGGCAGAGAACGCCTTTTTTGCCCAGTGCGCCGAAGCGGGCAAGGTCTATCATTTTGCCCTCGACGGGCGTGGTATCGATCTTAAAATCGCCCGTGACGACGACAACGCCAACAGGGGTGTGGATGGCCAGACTCACCGAGTCAGCAATAGAGTGGTTGACGTTGATAAATTCAACTTTGAATGAGCCGCACTGGATGACCGTGCCGGCTTCGACACGGTTGATGCTGGCTTTTTTGAGATAGCCGCTTTCGTCGAGTTTGATTTCGAGTAGGCCGGCTGTCAAACGTGTGCAATAGACCGGTACTTGTAACGACGGCAGGAGGTAGGGTATCGCGCCGATATGGTCTTCGTGTCCATGCGTGACAAAGAGGCCGCGCAGTTTGTGGTGGTTCTTACTGATGTAGCTGATGTCGGGTATGACCAAGTCAATGCCGAGCAGCTCTTCATCGGGGAACGCCAAGCCGCAGTCGACAAGTATCATATCGTTGCCGTACTCGATGACAGTCATGTTTTTACCGATCTCATTCATACCGCCAAGCGGGATGATTTTGAGTTTGGGCTTGTTGGACTGCCGCGGGCTTTTGTTGTTGACCTCTTGCATGAGGTCATTAAAGCGTTTGTTTGCGTTGTTTTGAATGTTTTGTTTAGTAAGCGTCTTCTTTGCAGGGACGCCCGGTGTTTTTGTTGCCATAATGTGTGGAAATCCTCTCGTTTGTGATGACACACGCAAAGACGGGACAGTTATGTGATAACTGCCGCGCTTATTGTATGTACTGTGGGTTGCTTTATATTGTTTATATACAGGATGGCGGTTTGCCTATCCTAAAAGCCTGTTTATTATTATAACATAGATTTTTGCATTTGTATAGGGGGTAATTTAAAAATTTTGCACAGCATCCCATATGGCAATTACAGCGGCACGACGATTTGCCTCTTTTACAGGGGCACAATCACCGAATTTAGCGGCGATTTGGCGTTGGATTTCGATAGGGGTCAGCGCGGCACGTTGGGAAATTTTCTTGGCCGTGAAATTGCGCCGAGGGGTGAGCATTGCCGCCAATTGCTCTTGGGAAATAGGATCATCGGGTTTGAACGTGTTGTTTTGGAAGCCGAGGCAGTAGCCAGCCGCTTCAAGATCGCAGAGGGATTTAAGGCAGGGGTCGTCGGGAACAACGTCTTCAAAGGGGGAGAGTTTCATCAAGGTTTCGACGCCGGTGATGCGATAGCCGTATTCCTGGAGCAGTTGCAGTTGCAAGCCCAGTGCGTCGGCAACGGGGGACTGGATAGACATATTGTAGCCGTCTTTTTGGAAAATAACCGCGCCGGAGAGGGCGTTGGAATCGGCTTCAAGCAGTCGGCGTAGCGGGGTAACCATGTTTTGGACGTCTTGGTTGTAGTTACCGCTTGTTGGCATGTAGCCGCCGCCGTCGACATTGGCGGCCATATAGTGGTAGCACATGGTGGCGTAGGCGGTGTAGGCGTTATGTTTGCCCGTAGGCGACAGTCGCCTGCCGCGGCCGATGCGGTCAACATAGTGCGGCGGGCGGGCAAGTTTCATTTCGTAGCCGGAGAGGTCGAGGACCTTGTCATGCAGGCGCCGTAAATCAGCCACGACGTCGTCTTGGGTGCGGCAGAATTGGCGCTTGCGGTAGATGAAGTACTCGGCACCGAAGATGCGGTGGCGGTAGCTGTGGTTGGCGACTTCATGACCCTCGGATATCATGCGGCGTAGGAGGTCCGGGCAGGCTTCGACGCCGGCCAGTGCGTCTTGTTCAAAAGCGGCGTAGTGGTCAAATTTTGTGCCGAATACCGAGTGGGTATGTGGTGCGCCGATGACATCGGGGTAGTTTTCGGCCGTTGAGCCGATGACATCGAATGTTGCTGTGGCGTTGTATTGTTTGAGTACATCGAGTAGATGAGGGGTTAGCGAGCCATGGTGTACATTGGGCAAACAGGGAGCGGTTGTCGGGCCGTCGTCGAAAGTCATGGCACAGACGCGCTCTGTTGGCGGGTACAGGCCTTCAATGCGGCGAACGGGCGACATGATTTGCCCGGCCAGGCGTTTGCGGCGGGCTTTGATGTTGCAATTGATGTTGCGCAAGACGCCGTATATCTTCAAGTTCATGGCTGTTTCCTCAGTTTCTTGCGAAGTTTGCGAGCTGCCCAACGGACGAAGTTGCAAGGATTGCGCGGGATGGTTTGCTTTCTTGCAAGCAGTGCCGCTTTGACGGCTTCGAGGGTGAGCGGTGTGTCATCAGGCAGTTTGATGGTATTGCGGCCGATGGCGTTGGGGATATGCGCATCGCTGCCGGCGGTGACGATTTTGCCCTGCCTTGCGGCAATTTTTTTGATGATTGTGTTGCCGCGCGGATAATGGGCGTTGGCGGCTTCAAAGCCGTCGAGATATTGGGCGTTGGCTTGGCATTGCGTCAGCGTGTTGCGCGGGTGTGCGGCGATTAAAATGCCGCCGCGTTGGCGGACAAAGGGGGCGAGTTGAGCCAATTTAATCGGAGTTGGGGAGTAAAACTCGTCGCAGAACAGAGCCAAAACGTGACCGCAGTCAGTGCTGTATTCGGCGCCGGGAATGACGAGCAGTTCGGGCGGTGCGAGTTGGCGGATGATCTGGATGTTGGCCATGCTGTCATGGTCGGTGACGGCGATGCCTGACAGCATGCGGCGCAAAGCGGTATTGACGGCCTCCTGCGGCGTGGTTTGGCTGTCGTAGGAGGCATTGGTGTGGATGTGTAGGTCGAGTTTCACGCTCTGCCTCCTGTTTTGAGCAGTCCGATGGCGTAGGTGAGACTGCTGCGTAAATCGCGCCATGCGAAGACGCCGCCGCGGCATTTAGGGGAGAATAAGTCGGCGATGGCGTTGCCGCGCTGTTTGGTGCGTGTCCGAAGAGCGGTGGCGAGGTTGCAGAGGTCGTTGGGGAGGTATTGCATTTTTTGGCCGAGCCAGGGGGGAGATGTTTGATATTTGGTGTTTGGCGTTCGGCATTGTTTTTGAGCGGATTGAACGTAGGCGGTTGCCATTTGGGCGTTGCAGATATAAGTGAGTGGGTAGGTACCCCAGATGCGGGGGTTGACTTCTAAGAGATATGGTTCGTTGGGAGTTCCTTTGAACTCTACCATGGCAAAGCCTTTGAGTTGCAATGATTTTAGCAGTTTTGTGGCGCCGTCAATCATGCGGGGATGCCATACGGCTTGGGCGCAGCAGGCGGGGCCGCCGGTGATGGGATATTCGCGGATGCGTTCATGGCAAAAAATAGCAACTGGGTTGCTGTTATTGTCGAGGACGGCAGAGACGCCGTAGGCGTTGCCGGGGATGTATTGGGAGGCGAAGAGGTTGTGGGGGTGAATAGTAAGTGGTGAGTGATGAGCAATTGTGGCGCGTTGGGTCATGGCTTGATATTTTTCCTCGAATTCAGCGGAGGTGTGGGCGATGGCGTAGCGTTGGTCGGCGGGGAGGCCGAGGACTTCGCCATTGCGGTATTTCAAAACGCAAGGGAATTGCGGCGCGTCGAGGGGATAGTCTTGCGGTACAAGCAGCCCGAGGGTGCGGGCGATGGCTGCGACGGCGGGCTTGTCGGCGGCTTGGGTGAGGTCTTGGGCGTTGGAGAGCAAGGTGTGGAAGCGACTGCTAAAAGCTGTGTGATTGTGCGCGGCGATGGTGAGTGTTTCCATGGTTGTGGGCAGGAATACGCTGCCTTGGGGCAGTTGCAAGAGCGCGTTGGTATAGCCGCTGACGGGCAGGGTGACGCGCTGCTTGACATAACGGCAAGCGTGGCCAAGCTTGGGCTTATCTTCGCGGACAACAGCAGTGATTTCAAAGCCGGCTTGTCCCAATTCACGGAGGACAGCCAGTGACATTCGTGTGTGAGTGTCGGTGACGATGACTTGCATAATGTTATCCAATCATTTTTTGTGTCCAGTAGTGTTGGCCGTTTTCGTTGATGTATATACCTATGCCCATATGGGTGAAGGCCGGGTGCAGTAGGGCTTCGCGATGTTCGGGGGAGGCCAGCCAGTCGTTGACGACTTCTTGGGCTGTGTGTTGGCGGCGGGCCAGGTTTTCGCCGGAATAGTTGCCACGCAAGCCGGCTGCATATAGACGGTCGGAGGGGGATGTGCCGTCGGGGCAGTCGTGGTCGAAAAAGCCACGTGTTATCATGTCGCGACTGTGAGCGCGCGCAACCTCAGCGACACCATCGTGCCATTGCAGAGCTTGTAACCCATAGCGTTGACGTGCGGCGTTACTGAGGGTGAAAACTTGTTCTTCCAGTGACGGCTGTTGCGTTGACCTGGGGAGAAATAGAAATAGAAGCAGCAACAGCAAGAGCAGATATCTTAACATAAAGATAGTATACACGATTTGAGACAGGATTTCAAGACGGGGAAAAGGCCGAGGGCGTGAGCCGTCGGCCGAAGACAAAATTGTTGTTTGTTATGCAAAGAAATGCCTTATATCTGTGACAGTATGGCATGTTGAATGCCATAGCCCTACGTGCGACAATGTGAACAGAGGCCTTTGAGCAGGACTTGATGGTAGTGTACGGCGTGACCATGGTTGGTTTCGAGATCTTGGCAGAGTTTTGTTAAGTCGCCCTCAACGTCGAAAACCTTTCGGCAGTTGTCGCATACGAAATGGAAATGCTCATGTGTGTTATGGTCATAGTGTGCCGCACCGTGAGGCTGTCCGATGTTGAGCAGTTTGCCCGTCTCAGCCATGCGTGCCAAGTTGCGATAAACAGTGGCGCGGCTGATGGTAGGGTGTGTTTGCACTACGTGTTCGTATATCTGCGCGGCATTGGCGTGACAGTCCAAATCACGCACGGCTTGTGTGATAAGCTGCTTGGTGATGGTGTTGCGCTCGGCGGCTATATCATTTAGTTGTTCGGCAATCGTGCTGTACTCCTCGGTCATATCGTTTAGAAGTAGCGGTTGAGCAGTCCTTGAAACGCCATGCCGTGGCGCGCTTCGTCTTTGCACATTTCATGCACAGTGTCGTGGATAGCGTCGAGGCCCAGTTCTTTGGCACGAGTGGCGATGTCTTTTTTTCCTTGTGTGGCGCCGTGCTCGGCCATAACGCGCATTTCGAGATTCTTTTTGGTTGATACGTCAACGACTTCGCCCAGCAGTTCGGCGAATTTGGCGGCGTGCTCGGCCTCTTCAAAGGCAATACGTTTGTAAGCCTCGGCGACTTCGGGATAGCCCTCGCGATCGGCTTGGCGGCTCATGGCCAGATACATACCGACTTCGGTGCATTCGCCCATAAAATGTTGTTGCAGCCCTTCGACAACATCGGGGTCAACGCCTTTGGCAACACCGATGCGGTGCTCGTCGGCATAGGCGAGTTTGTCACCCGATTGTTCGGTGAATTTGTCGGCCGGGACTTTGCATAGCGGGCATTGCTCGGGTGCAGTTGCGTCTTCGTGCGCATAGCCACAGACGGTGCAGATAAATTTTTTCATGGTGTATTTCTCCCTTTTCTTATCGATATATAATATCAATTGATAATAAATACTATATCATGGTGTTTAAGCGTTGTCAATAGTTTTTTTGAAAAAAGTTGGAAAAAGTTTGTCCGACTGAATAGGACAAAAAATGCTTTGAATAAAGATAAGGGAAAAGAGATTTGGGGTGCGTGGGATGTTTTCGATTACATTGGCATTGATGTTACATAGCTTGTATTTGGGGTTGCGATTGAGCGGACGTGGGGGGGCATTTCCGCGGCGATTGACGACGGAAGAAGAAACGGCGCTGTGGGCGCGGCACCAACAGGGTGATAAATCGGCTCAGAATGCCTTGATTGAGCATAACATGCGACTGGTGACGCATATTGCGCGGAAGTTTTATGCCAGTGAGAGCGATTATGAGGATTTGTTGTCCTGTGGCAATATTGGTTTGATTAAGGCTGTTATGACATTTGACCCCGGCAAAGGTGCGCGCTTTGCAACGTATGCTTGTCGCTGTATTGAAAACGCTATACTAACATAACGGACTTATTCGGCATAAATGTTGAAACTCACACCCCATTTTCGGAAAAATGGCGCATGATTTCCGACATAAGCAGACAGTTAAAAGTAATGGTGTGCAATGCTAACGGAGTTATCAAGTACGCGCCGTTGTATATACACTCGTTCAATTTACTGCAACCGCATAAAATGGTCGAAGCCGAGAAGTTTAATATAATCTATACCGACCCGACACAGCTTATTTCAACATCGGACAAGCTAAGATATTATCGCTACAAGAAAGCACTGCGGCAAAAAGATGTCGCAGCGTATATTGGGATTGACTTATCGACCTATGTTAAATATGAGCAAGTCAACCGTGACTACTATCCATTGGAACAAATTAGCAAAATTGCCGAGTTGTTGGAAGTCGAGGTTGAAAATTTGCTTGACGATTACAATTTGTTTTTGTATCGTGGACAAGGGCAGCAAATCAAAGCATTGCGAAAGAGTGTGAAACTGTCGCAAGGCGAGTTTGGAAAACTCATAGGCGTGGCAAGCCGCCGGACGGTCGAGAGTTGGGAATGGGACAAGTCGATTGTGTCAAAAAGAGTTTGGGAGCATATCGTTCACATAAAAAATCAGACGGCAGGTAATCCCGCCGTCTAAATAGGTTATAGATGTGTTATCGTTGTGCCGACATACTTATCCGCTGTTATTTCAGCTAGTAAACGTCGATGGCAACGTGCAGGCAATTCCTCGGCACAAAGCAAACAAATACGCTTGTCGCCGAACCGCTCGAAAAAATCCAACTGATTCCGCATAGCAAGTATCTCGTTGTATGATTTCTCGTATTCCGCCCATGTAATAAGATTATCTTTATATCCATTAAGCAATGATGATGTAGGTGCAAATTGCGATGCCCACATATAATCACAGTTACAAATTGCTCGTAGAAAATACGCTAAGTCTTTGCTCTTGCTATACCCTGCCAGCTGTGATGAATTATATAGTCGGACATCTACCAATACATCAATCTTGTTTGATTTTATATGCTCGAAAAATGTTTGTGCAGATTTTTTAGTATAGCCGATAGTGAATATGTGCATAACCCCTCCACGCTATTTTAATGCTTTAAGTGTATCACTAAAAGCCTACGGCGTCAATGTTGCGTGTTTTAATAAGATTATCTATCGGATATACTGCACAGATATATTTATAGAATAAGTCTTGCCCATATTTGCCGTAAGGAGAGTTAGGAAGGCTCACTAAAATAAATGCTTTTGCCATTTTTCGCTTTCGCTTTTTGAAGTCGGGGTCGGTAACGCTAAATCCTTCATAGCTTTGGCCATTGTATGTAAAATTTGCCTTATACTTATCTTCATCGTTTTTGTATATGGTTAAATCATCAACCGCTACAAGCAAGAGCGAGCCTGCATTCTTAGCCATTTCATCTGACGAGAGCCACGGATTTGTATTTGAAAATATGGATTTCGTATTCTGCGTGTATTTGGACAAGTAATTAAGAGATGTCAATGATTTCTTAGAACTCAACACTTCTGTCAAGATGTAGTTTTCTTTTTGCCATTTTAATGGGGCGGGTTCTACATTGACGGTTATCATATCCCCTTTTTGAAATTGACATTGCTCTTTTGTCAACGCATGACCCTCTGCGTCACGCACTAGACGAATTAGCTTACCTGTTTGCGTGAGAGCCGCCACACAATATCCATTATGCTTGTCTGATTTTGCCAAAACTGTTATATTAAATTGCATAAATATCCCCTTTATTTTCAATAAATGATGTGGGTATATTTTACAATAGAAACGATGTAAATTACTCTAATTTTTGACAGAGTAAAGGCTCACCTATCACGGTAAGCCTTGATTATCTCGTCATACAATTTTAATTTTTGCCATTTCGGACAGGACAGTTTATCAATCTTTGCGCTGACTGCCTGTGCATATATCGTTGAAACACGCTCTTCAAGCTCTTTAATCTTTTCGGGCGTTTTGGGATAATGTACTACGATGTCGAAAAACCATCCCTCCTTTCGGGGCGTTTCTATGCTTCAACATATGTATGATAGGTTGTTTGATATGTTTAATTCTCCCATGGTGTAAACGTATCGGCGGGTAATTCTGTCAATACAGACACCCCCAAAGCTGATTGCAGATACTCCCTAGTATCATACTCGCTAAACTCCCCCACAGCATGAAACACAATGACCTTGCTAACCCTCCGCATAAGAGCGTCCCACACAAGCCGATTTTCAATCCTAACAGCCGGATATTGCATTTCGAGCGGTAGATTACTTATGATGTAAACTTTGGTATAGCACGCTACCTTGTTTGCGTAACGGCACGGCAGCATAAGCGGATAGCCGTCTAGGTAGTTATTCATGTCTTGAATTTTGAAGCCATGAGCAAACTCGTCCAAAATCAAAACGTCCTCTAACTGGTATTTGTCAAAGCAGCCTGTCTTGTAGCCTGTAATTTGGCACACATTTTCATAGCCGTATTTTTCCATGACATAGCGTGTTTTACCAAGCCCAGTTGCGCCGTGAATGTATGCAACTTCTAATTTACGGAATGTACTGCGAAATTCGTTAGCGACTATATCCTGCCGTGTCTGTTCAAGTGCCGAACGATAGCGGAGTAAATGCCGTTGTGTGTTGATTACATCAAGTACACCGTGACCGTTTTCGAGCATATCGTAGGCAATATCCCAATCGGTGCGGTGTCCTTGTTGTTCGATTGGGATTTCGCCCCATTCCACAAATGTTCCCTCGATTACTGTCTCGGCTTTTTCGTCCTCTTGCCACTTGCCCGATTTTTCAACATAGGCTTTGCACTCTGCGGCTGTACCCATTGCAGGCTCAATGTGAGCCGTAGGGAATAGCCTTTTGACGGTTGAAAATCGGATTGCTGATTTTGCCGTTACGAAAAATAAATGCGTATGTGGTGTGCTTTCCTCTGCGCCGATTTCGTCTGCCATACACCAGTATTGCAAGTTCATGTTGTCGAGCATTTTGCGGATTATTTCGTGTGACCACTCCTCGCCCGGATTATCGATGGTCAGCATATATTTGCGATGTCTTGTATCTTTTGACATATGCTTTCGCCCCTTTCTTAAATTTTGTGGTACAGGGGTCAATATGTAATACTAGGATATTGACCCCTGCGGCGTATAGCTTACGCTTCGCACGCTATACACCGCAGGGCTTTCCCTATGACAATGCACCTTTGCACAATTCCTCAACATTTGATGTTTTCGGAACTTTGATAAAATGTAACTGCGACCCTTGCAACAGTACCGTACCCTCGCCAAGTCCAAACTCACGACCCTTGACTTGCTCGATGTGGTCTGGCATGAGCATATCGTACACCGAGCGCACGAACGCACCCAACACAACGACAACGCCGTAATTCAAGCGTGACCCGACAGGAAAAGCAACGGCATCGGGGCGTTGACATGATACAATCAACCGCACCGACTTAGACCGCCCCATGAGCAAAATCTCGCTGACTTTATTCATAACGACCGCCGCTTTTTTCTTGTCCTCATTGGCCAATGCAAGAATATTGGCGATATATTCGTCCCATATCAGCGTGACAGGGTTGCGGCTTTTATCCTCGCCCGACAGCCGAGCATTGAGACGATTATACACAGCGTCTAATGCGTCAAGTGTTTGCTTGTATGTGTAATATCGTGGTGAACCTTGCAGATACTCGAAAGCGTCCTCTGCTTTGTAATCGGCAAAGTAAAATTCACCTTTTGGGTTCGCCTTTATCAGCCGTGCGAACAGCTGCGTTTGAAAATAGGACTTGCCGCTACCATGTCAATGACAATGATAAAATGCATAAAAGAGGCGAACAAAAAATGCATGATTTTGGTAACATGGATGTAAATATGCTACACTCAATTTTGCTGGGAGACTCCCGGCAGAAGGAGTGTAAGAA
>Ga0131853_10000957_pt1 | contig 52182 bp, 57 predicted proteins | sample TergutLab28metaG_FD_92764 | JGI IMG/M metagenome (GOLD analysis project Ga0131853, IMG submission 92764) | Labiotermes labralis P1 segment gut microbial communities from Petit-Saut dam, French Guiana - Lab288 P1 (version 2) (version 2) | ecosystem: Host-associated > Arthropoda: Insects >...
ACTATTTTGGATTGCTCGACGAGTTGCCTCTGTCGTTGTGGCGCAACCGTGTAATATTTGTCCCATAGTTTCTTCATCTCCTTTGATGAATCTATTGTACCATTATAACATGGGACTGTACACATAGCTCCTCTAAGCAGTGAGAGTTCGACAAAAAGTTTTCACTGTCCCTAAAATACATTTTGTAAGCATTAAGATAATGCACGATGGACTTTTCTTCATCAGGAAAATAAGACTTCATTAAATTCAAAATACCTAACAACTCATCATAGTGATCAGTCCATCCTATAGATAAGTACGCACCAATTATCAACAGCACCTCACTAGTGTAGACCTTATCAACTCCACTGCATTTGGATAATCTTCAACAGGAGGCAAGAACTCACTCATAACATATTTAATGAATGAATCTAAGTCGCCCCTGTTTTCGTATTCGGTTTTGAATTTTGCATTGAATCCACTGACTGTGTTCATAGTCAATAACACCTCAATCCTTTCGTTGGTGACTTATGGCACTATCAGCGTGCCTATAATACGTGTCCCGTGTCTAATAAATGCATTAAGGTTATCAGAGGATTTCGGCTTCTTCGTGGCAAATCATTTTATAAAAAACACCAATCATATCAACCAAATTTCCCTATGGCTTTGTTGATTAATTCCGACGGGAATTCAATTGGGATGTCAAGAGATTCTTTGCGAGGATATATTTGCATAATTACACCTCCCAGTTCCCCTGTTTTTGCGGATGTTACGTGCTCATCATCACAAAACACCTTTATGATGACATCGAGGTCAGCATAAAGGTTATATGTAAAACGGCAAGTCCATCTTTTTGTGATTTTTTCCTTATTTGATGCTCGCTCATCGCAAGGGCAAGTCCAGGGGTCTGGTCTACCAAACTCCTCCTTGGATTTATGAATTAGCTCTAATAGATAGTCAATTGGGATATCCACACCCTCTTTGTTAGGATGCCAGCGCATTATCCCACAGAAATCACATGTCATCAAGGCTACATCTCTTTCGCCATAAAGGACTTCTATGACGATGTTAAAATCATCATCAGGGTCGTTTACATAGCATAAACCCCAATTGCTCCATACCATCTCCTCCTGTGATATATTCTACTGCAAAAATCCGATGAAACGAAGCCCATCTAGTGCCCATCGTGCTACTGCACTACTATACTAAAACAACTTGCAAAAAGTAACACCATATGCGATAATCCAATCATGACATATGACAATAAATTCAAACTACGAGCAATTGAATATTATGAAGAAGGAAACACCATCAGGCAGACAGCGCAAGTGTTCAAAATATCGCCAAATACGCTTAACACATGGCTTAAACAATACAGAGAACACAAAAACTTTGCAAGTAAACCAAGAACATACACTCATGGAAAGCTAAAAGAGCAAGCCTTGCTTGACTTTTTAAAAGATAATCCTGATGCCTATCAGTATGAAATGGCAGAACACTTCGGTGTTAGTCAAATGGCTATATGGAAAGCCTTGCGGCGTTTTGGTGTTACCCGCAAAAAAGATAAAGCGGTATAAGGAGCAAGACCCAGTGAAAGTTGCTGCCTAAGCCATAAACCCAAGCACAATCATCTATATCGATGAAATGGGTATTGATACCTTCATTTACCGTGAATATGCCTATTCTAAAAAGGGGATGCAGATTGTCGGCTTAATGCCAGGCAAAAAATACAAGCGATGCGTATTAGTTGCCGGCAAACTCGGCAAAAAGATTGTAGCTCCGCTATAATACAACGACTCTATGGATTCTGCTTTATTTGAACTTTGGTTTGAAGATTTCTTTATACCAGAGATTCCCACTTCGTCGACTATAGTTTTAGGCAACGCTTCTTTTCATAGAAAAAGCAAGCTTTATCCCCTTGCACAAAAATACGGACATAAGATAATTTCCCTTCCTCCATACAGCCCAAACTTAAACCAAATTGAAAACTTTTGGGCTTGGCTTAAAGGTAAGATAAAGAAAGTCGTACATATGTTTGATGATTTTGACGAGGCTTTGTGTTACTGTTTTGGGGTTGTTTGAGTATAACATTTATTGTAATCCCTAAGTAAGCCGGAAATACAAAACAAAAAGGCGGCCACATCGGCCGCCTTTTATATTGTTGTTAGGATTTATTATCTGGTTGCAGCGTTGATAGCAGCAGCAGCAGCTTCAAGGATAGCTCTGGCAGTGTAGGTTGAACCTGCAGTAAGTGGTATGCCTTCTGTGCCGTTGTTGTTGACAACTGCTTGTTGCAAAGCATTGGTCATATTAACAAAGGCTTGGGTTTCGCCATGGCTAACAACTGTCAAACCTGTGATGTTGTTGTCATCAACAGTAATTTCAACCACAAGCGGGGTTGGGGTTAGGCCGCCATCGTTATCCGGCTTGTGGGAGTAGGTGTTGTTGGAAGTACCACGGTGCGTACCCGGGTTAAATCTGCCGGCTACAACCGGTGGTTGCTCGACTATTGGTGGCGTGGTATCGCCTGCTGTTGGTGGCGTAGCCGGCTCGTCCGCGGGTTCATCTTCATCGTCATCGTCAGCCGGCTCGTCCGCAGGTTCATCAGCTGGCTCGTCATCAAGCTCTGGTGTTACAAAGTTAACTCTATCCAAAACTTCTTGCACAGCAGTTAAGATAGCTTGAGAAGTAACGGTAGCACCGGTGCCTGCATCAATACCTTCGGTAGATTGTCTTTCAATAATCTCATCGATGGTAACTTGCGCCATGCCGGCAAAGGCAGGGGTTTCCATAAATGGGTCAAAATCAATAGATTCGATGCGGGTATTGTCCGCATTAAAGTTTACACGTACAAAAATTGGCTCTGTGCCCAGTGTTGGGCCTGGCGTTCTGCCGGGCTCTGCCCAGCCAATAGCTGATGCGGTGTATGGGCCATCTTCGAATTGGCGAGCCGGTCTTTCAACATCATCAGGGTCAATTTCTTCCGGTGTGTAGATATCGCCGCCCATGCCAAGACGCTCCAAAACAGTGTTGGTAGCTTCCAGTATAGCTAGGGAGGTAACAGTTGCATCAACAACAATGTCAACACCCGTTACGCCGTTGGCAGCAATGATGTCAGCAATCAGGCTGGAATTTTCAATCATGGTAATCCATGCGGTAGATTCGTTGTTAAAATCAACAATAACATCAACAATGTTGTTGCCGTCCATTACAAGTTCTACCCCTACCCAACCGCCAAAACCTTCTGCAGTTGCAAAGAAATCTGTTTCCTCTGGTGCTTCAACCGGTCTAGAGCATGCCGCAAATGCGCCAAGGGCAAAAATTGCCACTAATGCTCCTAAAAATTTCCTTTTCATTTTTTAACATCTCCTTTTTGAAAAACTTTAGGTTATTTTACTGCATCAAAACTTATTATACCACCGCCACCACAAATTGTAAAGGGTTTTTGTCAAATTTCCCTACTTTTTTCATACAATCAAGCCTATTATTAGCAGGTGGGCGGGATAAAAGGCATAAAATCCGTATTTTAGGGCGGGGTGCTTTGGGCCTTGCTTTCCATTATATGCCAATATGCACAAGCTGGCTAATACAGCAAACAGGGCAACCTCCACCCTTGGCAGGTATAGGGCAAGCATGCCGATGGCAACGCCCGCCGCCGCCCGTAGCCTTTTTGTGGGGTTTATTACATACAAGGCAAAGATGAAAAGCACACCAAACGCCCCATAATCGCTGGTTAGCAGGTGGGCGGCTAATGCCGCAGGGATGACTGCCAAAAGCCCCAAAAGCCCGCCGCCAAGCAACTTGTGCAACCATATGGCGCACACCGCCAAAAACAGTGTGTAAAAAATATTGGTATTTGCCAAAAAGTTCACATCACCACGTACCAGCACCGTGTCAAAAAACGGTTCCGAAATTAGGGCAAGCACACCCAAGCGCAGGGCATATTTTCCCATACTTCGGGTGTGCACACACCCTTGTGCAATAAGATATGCAAAAATGGGAAAGGCTATGCGCCCTATATATCGGGTTGCAAAGTATATGCCTGCATTTTCTGTGCCAATGTATTGGGACAAAAGTGCGGACCCTGCATGGTCAATTACCATGGTTATTACAGCGATAAGTTTTAAGGTTAAGGCATTCATAATGGCCTAACGCCTGCGCCCGCCGCCTGCGCCGCCCATGCCGCCACGGGAACGGCCACCACCGCCGCCAAGGGAAGAGCCGCCACGGCCGCCGCCATAACCACCAAAACCACCGGCACCGGGACGGCGCGGGGGCGCACCGCCCAAACCACCGCCGGGGGAAGGTGGACGATAACCGCTACCCATGCCTGTACCCGGAGAGCCGCCACGGGGAGCGGGCCCACCCCAGCCGCCACGGTGCCTGTTAGCAGACATGCGCCCAAGCATAAAGCCGCCCATCATGCCGCCCATGCCCGTTCCACGGGTCATACGGCGCATACGGCGGCCACGGCCGCCGCCGGCAAAAACAACAACCAACAAAACCAGTATAATTACAAATACAAAGCCCCCAATGCCCGGTGGCTCGGTAGATTGGGGCGTAGTTTGGGTAACCGGAACCGGCGTCGCAACCCCCTGCGCCTGATATTGATGCATATTAGGCGGGAAAAGGCGGTAAATCTCCCCGGTTAGGGCATCGTAAAGGCTTATTATTGCGGCATTAAAGTCACCTGCATCAAAATAATCAAAGAAATGGTTGTCCATAAGGTTGTTGATGGCAGCGGCGGACATTTGTCTGTTAAGCCCCTCACCCACAATCATCCAGGCCAAGTCTTCTTCCACGGCCATGGTAACAAGCACACCGTTGTTGGTTGCCGCCCTGCCCGGTTGCCAATGGTTAAACACTTGCAGGGTGTAATCCTCAATTTCTGCACCCATTGGCACAAAATTCATAACATAGAAAAAAATCTCGCTGCCCGTATCGAAGTAAAGCTGGTCATTACCCGTGCTTACGTGGTTTACAGTGGCGGCATTTATGCGCCCGTCACCATCCAAAACAGCGTAATTTGTGGGTATGGGGGGCAGGCTAAACATGGCAGTCATCATCAGTATTGCTGTCAAAATTTTCTGCATTCTTATCCTCCTAATTATCAAATCTTGGCAGGTGGTTTATTACAGGGCGCACAATAAAGCCCAGCCCGCTGTCCAATGTTTCATTAAACTCCTCTGCATATCGGTTAAAGGGGGATTGGGACAGGCGCAAATCCTGCTCCATAAAATTTGAATGGTATCTGGCGTGCAAACCCCGATTTTCAGGGGACATTTCTATGCCGGACAAGCGGTCATAAATGGCCCACACGGCACGGTTCAGCTGTACATAATGGTCAAAAATATCCCTTTCATCATCCGCTTCCCTGATATCTTCCACGATGGATGAAATTGCAATGCGCTCCATATCCGACATGGGCAGATACCTGCCTGCAATGGTTTGGATATTAAAAGCAAATTCCATGGCACGGTGGATTACGGGTTGCACCTGCGCCTCAAAAACATCACCTGCCATATTACGCTGGCTGTTAAAGCTTAGGAAAGTACCTATAAACAGCCCCGCAATTATCACCACAGCAGTTATTATCCAAGCGGTTGTCGGGTTTTTAAGCCCTGTTTGCTCCATTATCGCACCTCCCCTATAATCCGGCCTGTTTCATAATATTTTCCAACACGGCAATGTCGGTTTTAATGTCCAAAGCGGAATCTTTGTATAAAATATCCAGTTGATGTTCAAAAGCCTGCTGTATTTTCATAAGGGAATCCTTAATATTATCCATGGTGGCTTGTATATTGTCACCTTTAACGGCTTTTGCTTCCATGGCAACATAATTTTCCAAAAATTTTATGGTTGTGGGAAAATAATAATCCATAAAAGTGTGCAGTTTACGTCCTTTATCCGGGTTGCCAATAACATGCTTAAAAATTTGCTCCGCAATTTGCTCCAACCGCCCAATTTGTTGTTTAAGCTCGCTGCTGCCGGTTTGCTGTTTAAGCTGGTGAAGTTTTTGCATATGTGTCCGCCCTTGGGCCAATATTCTTTCGGTAGCCGTATCACCGGATTTTTCCAGCTCTATTGGTGCTTCCACTTCTTTGCCACGGAATACTAAGTTGCCCAAAAAATACACCAACACGGCAACGGCAAGCCCCATGGCAAGGTGTAAAAAGCTGTACATGGGCGCAGAAACGGCATAAACCAAAAATGCTGCGCCCGTTAAATATATAGGTATTATTGATTTTATTCGCTTTTTCATCAAATCCCCCTTTTTTGTTATATAATGGGATTACGAGTAAGGCTCGCAATAGCAGCGTTAAACAGCCATGGTGCCATAAATATTTCATATGCCGAAGCGGTAATGGCCGCCAAAATACCGATTATTACAGGCTTTGCGGGCTTTATTTGTTCAGATTTTTTTATATGGCAAATTGTTATGGCGCAAACCCCTAAAATTAGTGCGTTTTGGGGCAGGTTTAATGCCATTGCCATAAGCACACCCCTTGCGCCAAAAGCATGGATTAGCAGTGTTATAGAAAATGTTGCAGTCATCGCCCGCAGATAAATTAGAAGATATGCCGCCCAAAATAGCTTGGGTACGGCGGCGCATGCCCATATTAACAGCAAAACATGTCCATTGCGCAACAAGCTGTTTGCCCAATTTTGTACACTAATTTGGTTTGGGGCAAAACCATCAGCAAATCGATGCAGGTTGGTGATAAGGCCTGCCAAACCAGTATCCTCCATAAGGTTTGGGCGCAGGGCACCCCAAATTACACCTGCTATAATTGCGATTGTAATATAAATTTTTGGATTTTGTGGTAATGTAAATTTCATGGCGCACCCCCCAACACAAGCTTATGCCCGGGGTCGTCCTGTTATTGTTATCCGTTTATAGATATATACGCAAAAATCGCCATAATTGTCTTACCGCAGACAATTTCTTCATCTGCAATCATTCTTCTTGCCTTTTCAAGGCTGTATTTTTCCACGGTGATAAATTCGTCCTCATCAAAGTTTTGTTTGCCGTCCGTTAAATCTTCTGCTAAAAACAAATGCCCCTTGCCGCTGCAAATGCCGATATTGCCGTGGTATGTGCAAATTTTGTTAAGCTTGCCCACCCGCTTGCCAATTTCTTCTTCCAGTTCCCGCAGGGCGCATTGCTCTGGGGTTTCGCCTGCATCAATAATGCCTGCGGGTATTTCCAGCACCTGCCGCCTTACGCTGTGGCGGTATTGGCGCACAAACCAAATATTTCCATCGCAATCCACGGGCAAAACGGCGGCATAATCAGGGTTATACACAACTTCCCGTTGGGCTTTTCCCCCATTTGGCAGGGCTATCTCCTCCACAACCAGCCGCACCACTCGTCCATTATAAATTTCCACATCCATCCCCCGATTTACGCCTAAATTTGGCAAAAAAATCTTTCATAAGCTGGGCGCATTGGGCTTCCAGCACTCCTGTTGTCACATCCACTTTATGGTTAAACCCATCCACATCCAACAAATTAACCACCGAGCCCACCGCCCCCGCCTTGGGATTGGCTGCGCCAAAAACCAAGCGGGGCAGTCGGGCTTGCAAAATGGCTCCTGCACACATTGGGCAGGGTTCCAGGGTTACATATATGGTGCAGCCTTCCAACCGCCAATCACCCAGGTGGTTACAAGCGGTGTTTATAGCGGAAATTTCGGCATGGTACAGGGTATTGCCTTTGGTGTTGCGCTGGTTATAACCTTCACCTATAATTTCGCCGTTATGGACGATAACACAGCCCACAGGCACTTCCATGGCATCTGCCGCTTGCTTTGCAAGCTTTATGGCCTTTTGCATGAAGTGTTCATGTTGGCATTTGTCGCCCATAGGGCGGGGGCAATCGCCCACCCTACCCTTTTACCTCCACATCCAGGCCTTTTGCGTGCATCAGGGCAGCTTGGGCGGCGGCAAGGCGGGCAATTGGCACCCGGTAAGGGGAACAGGAGACGTAGTCGAGCCCGATTTTGTGGCAAAACTCGATACTGGTGGGGTCGCCGCCATGTTCGCCGCAAATACCCAGCTTTAAGCCCGGGCGGGTTTTGCGGCCCCGCTCCACAGCAATTTTCATAAGCTCTCCAACGCCTTTTTGATCCAGACGGTCGGTTGGGTCCACTTCAAATATATTGTTGTCTATATAGTCGTTTATAATGCGCCCGGCATCGTCACGGCTTATGCCATAGGTCATCTGTGTAAGGTCATTGGTGCCAAAGCTAAAAAATTCGGCTTCTTCCGCAATTTCGCCGGCCATTAAGCAGGCACGGGGTATTTCTATCATTGTGCCTATCATATAATCCACTGCGTCGCCTTCTTCTTCCAAAATTGCTTTTGCTGTGCGCTCCACAACTTCCTTAACAAAGGTATATTCCTTGGCATCCAGCGGCAGTGGTATCATAATTTCGGGCAGCACCTTAACACCTGTGCGCTGGGCACGTATGGCTGCTTCTATTATGGCTTTGGTTTGCATTTCGGCAATTTCGGGATAGGATACTGCAAGGCGCAAGCCACGATGCCCCATCATTGGGTTAATTTCGTGTAGGGATGCGCAACGCTCCTGTATGTATTCCACGGTTTTGCCTGTTTCAACGGCGCAGGCTTCCAATTGTTCCTGTGTTTTTGGCAAAAACTCATGCAAAGGCGGGTCCAGCAGACGGATAGTAACGGGCAAACCATTCATGGCACGGAAAATGCCTATATAATCCTCCTTTTGGAACTCCAAGCACTCATCACAGGCGGCAATACGCTCTTCCTTGGTTTCTGCCATAATCATTTTTTGCATTTTAACAATGCGCTCGGGATCAAAAAACATATGTTCTGAGCGGGTAAGCCCAATACCTTCCGCCCCAAATTCAAGGGCTTTTGCCGCATCTTCGGGCGTGTCGGCATTGGTGCGCACCTTCATGGTGCGGGCTTTATCTGCCCATGCCATAAACTTAGCAAAATCCCCGCTTATTTCAGATTCTACCGTGGGTATCTCTTCCCCGTAAATTTTGCCCGTTGCCCCGTCCAGGCTGATAACATCGCCCTCTTTATAGGTTTTGCCGCCAAGGGCAAATTCCTTTTTCTCATAGGACAGTTTGATATCCTCGCAACCACAAATGCAGGGGGTGCCCATGCCACGGGCAACCACGGCGGCATGGCTGGTGGCTCCGCCCTTTGCCGTTAAAATGCCCTTGGCAATTTGCATGCCTCCAATATCCTCCGGGCTGGTTTCTTTGCGCACAAGTATAACTTCTTCGCCACGGTCGTGGGCATCCATGGCATCACGGCTGGTAAAATACACCCGCCCGCAAGCCGCACCTGGGCTGGCGGCAAGGGCTTTACCAATCATAGCAGCATTTGCAAGGGCGGCAGGGTCAAAAACAGGGAACATTAGCTGTTCCAGCTGTTTTGGATCCACTTTTAGCAGGGCTTCTTCTTGCGTACAAAGCCCCTCATCCACCATTTCGATGGCTATACGCAAAGCAGCCTGTGCAGTGCGCTTGCCCGCCCTTGTTTGCAGGAAGTAAAGCTTATTACGCTCCACGGTAAACTCCATATCCTGCATATCTTGATAGTGTGCTTCCAATTTCTTGGCAAGCTGCACAAATTGCTTGTAAATTTCGGGCTTTTGCTCTTCCAGGCAGGAAATGGAAATGGGGGTGCGTATGCCTGCAACCACATCCTCGCCTTGGGCATTTATAAGGTATTCGCCGTAAATTACATTTTCACCCGTCGCAGGGTTACGGGAGAAAGCAACACCTGTACCGCCATCATCACCTGTATTGCCAAATACCATGGATTGGACATTTACAGCCGTGCCCCAGTTATAGGGAATGTCGTGGCGGCGGCGGTAGATGAAAGCACGCTCGTTATCCCAGCTACGGAAAACGGCACAAACCGCTTTATATAGCTGCTCACGGGCATCGGATGGGAATGGCACACCTTCGTTTCCAAGGTAAATGCCTTTGAAAATTTCTGAAACCTCTTTCATATGTTCGCCTGTCAGGTCGGTATCTTCTGCTGCCCCAACCTGCTCTTTATATTTTTCCAAGGCTCTCTCAAACATATGCTTATCTTGATCCATCACCACATCAGCAAACATGGATATAAAGCGGCGGTAGCTGTCATAAGCAAAGCGGGGGTCGGTTTTTTTTGCCATTGCAGCTACCGATGTGTCGTTCAGCCCTAAATTTAGCACCGTATCCATCATGCCGGGCATGGACGCACGGGAGCCCGAGCGCACAGAAACCAACAAGGGATTATCCACGTCCCCAAAAGTTTTGCCTGTGATTTTTTCCAGCTGCGCCATGGCATTGTCAATTTGCTCCCTAACTTCATCTGACAATACCCTGCCCGATGTGTTGTAAAGGGTGCAAGCCTCTGTTGTAACCGTAAAGCCTTGGGGTACAGGCAGACCAAGATTTGTCATCTCCGCTAAATTTGCCCCTTTGCCCCCGAGCAAGTCCCGCATTTTGCCATTGCCTTCGTTAAACATATACACAAATTTTGTTGACATGGTTTTTCCTCCTTGTAGGGCAGGTGCTTGCCCCCGCCCTTGCCTGCTGATACCAATTCCATTCTCAATCATGGAAAAGCACATTTTGAAAACGCACTGAAACCTGCGATTTTCAAAATATCCTTTTCCATGTTTCGAATTGGAATTGGTATGATATACTGTCCGTCTTACTGATTTGGGCGGGGACAAAACGGATATCGCCTTCGTGTGTCCACCCTACTTTATACGTTTTGAGATGTAGTTTTTCAAATCTGCAATCGCCACACGCTCCTGCTCCATAGAATCACGAAAGCGCACAGTTACGGCATTATCAGCAAGGGTTTCATCATCACCAACGGTTTGAAAGTCCACTGTAATGCAGAAAGGTGTGCCAATTTCATCAAAACGGCGGTAGCGTTTGCCAATGCTGCCCGTATCGTCATATTCACAGATAAAGGCCTTGCAAAGGTCTGTATAAATCTCTTCTGCCTTGCCGCCCAGTTTTTTGGAAAGGGGCAAAATTGCCGCCTTAACAGGCGCAATTGCAGGGTTAAAGCGCAAAACCGTGCGCACATCCCCTTCGGCAATTTCCTCTTCGTCATAGGCTTCGCAAAGCAAAGCAAGCGCAAGGCGATCCGCTCCAAGGGAAGGCTCTATCACATAAGGGATGTATTTGTCACCCTTTTCGGGCTCGCTATATGTCATATCTTGCCCACTATGCTCCTGATGGGCTTTTAAGTCAAAATCGGTGCGGTTGGCAATGCCCCATAGCTCGCCCCAGCCAAATGGGAATAAAAACTCGATATCTGTAGTGTTTTTGCTGTAATGGGATAATTGCTCCTTACTATGCTCGGCAAATTTTAGGCTGCCATCAGATATGCCAATGTCTTGGAGGAATTTTTTGCAATATTCCAACCAATAATCAAACCATTCATCATCCGTGCCCGGTTTGCAGAAAAATTCCAGCTCCATCTGTTCAAATTCCCGGGTGCGGAAGGTTAGCCCTTGGGGGGTTATCTCGTTACGGAAAGCCTTGCCGACCTGTGCAATGCCAAATGGGATTTTTTTGCGGGTTGTGCGGGCAACATTTTTGAAGTTTACAAAAATACCCTGCGCCGTTTCGGGGCGCAAATAAACCACACTGGTGCTATCCGCCACCACCCCTGCGTGGGTTTTGAACATTAGTTCAAACTCCCTAATATCGGTAAAATTATGTGCGCCACATGATGGGCATGGCAGTTTATGCTCATCCACAAAAGCTTTAAGCTCTTCTTTGCTTTTGCCGTCCGCCGTGCCTTCCATGGCGTTTTTCTCCATAAAATCATCAATTATTTTGTCTGCACGGAAACGCTCTTTACACTCCTTACAATCCATTAACGGGTCGGAAAAACCGCCCACATGTCCGCTGGCCTCCCATACCTTGCTATTCATCAGTATAGAAGCATCCAAGCCAACATTATAAGGGCTTTCCTGCACAAACTTTTTCCACCAAAGTTTTTTAATATTATTTTTAAGCTCCACCCCCAGCGGGCCATAATCCCAAGTGGATTGTAAGCCGCCATAAATTTCGCTGCCGGGAAACAGAAAGCCTCTGCCTTTGGCTAAAGCGGCAATTTTTTCCATGGTTTTCATTATATCATCTCCTAAAATTTAGCAAATTTGGCACGCCTTAGCCCCACTACCAAAGCAGTTACCAAAACCACATTGGCGGCCACTTCCACAAGGCCATTACTTGCAACAATGCCCATTAAAAACGCTGTTACGCCTGCTTCTAAGCTGGCATGGTCCACTGCCGGCAAGGGCGGGGCAATAAAAGCAAAGGTTTGCCCATAATTAAAAACAGATGATGCGTGATACAGGTAAATACTGCCAAGCACCAAAGCCGTATTTGTAAGCGAGCCAACGGCCGCCGCAAATGCAGCAGAAACCGGGGGTTTAACAGCCTTTGGCAAGCCCGTTTTCATTAGGGCATTAAATACAAGCCATGCCATTACAGCAATCATAACCCGCGGGAAAATGCTAACCAGTGGGTTAACAAAGTAGGGGGCAAGCAAACCGGGCATAAAAAAGCCCCGTATCATAGATGCCGCTCCCGCTACAAATGCCACTGTTACCCCGGGCCAAAAGCCCAGCATCATAGCTGCCACCATTGCAGGTATAAAGGCCAGCGTGCCGGCAACCACAGGTAAAATAAGCGTCCCCACAAAAGGCAAGGACATTATTACAGTGATGCCGCACAAAATCGCAGTTGCCACCAAGGTTCTGGTTTTGTCACTCATTATAGTCCCTCCCTCAATAATTTTGTGATTCTAAGTATACACCATGGGCAAACTAATTTCAAGGGTAATTTTGGCCGCAAAACAATTTGCATTTGTCCCTAAACACTGGTATACTGTTGACAGAGGAGTTGATTTTTTGATACACGGCTATACATTGGTAGAGCAAAGACCTTTGCCCCACATGAACGGAGAAGGTTTTTTGTATGAACATGTTTCCGGTGCGCAGGTTATGCACATTAAAAATGCTGATACAAACAAGGTTTTTTCATTAACTTTCAAAACCCCGCCCGCTGATGACACCGGCATTGCCCATATTATGGAGCATGCAGTGCTTAACGGCAGCCGCAAATACCCGTTAAAGGACCCGTTTATGCAACTTGCAAACGGCTCGCTTTACACATTTTTGAATGCTTTTACCTATCCGGATAAAACCATGTATCCCGTAGCAAGCACCAATAATACGGATTTTATGAATTTGATGGATGTGTACCTGGATGCGGTATTTTTCCCCATGATTTACGAAAGGCAAACCACCCTTGCGCAAGAGGGGTGGCATTACCAGCTGGAAGACGGGGAACTTTCCTATAACGGTATTGTTTATAATGAGATGAAAGGGGCATTAAGCGACCCATACCGCCTGTTAAATAATGTGGTAGGGCGTGCCATGCACCCAAAATCCTGCCTTTATTTTGAAAGTGGGGGCAACCCAGATGCCATACCAAATATTACAAACGAGGATTTTTTGGCGTTTCACAAAAAATACTACCGCCCCGAAAATGCGTTAATTTATTTTTATGGTGACATGGACATTGACATTTGCCTTGCCAAAATGGGTGAGGAGTATCTTTCCAAATTTAAGAAAACAGGGGAAGTAATAGAAATTACACCGGAACCGCCTTTTGGCGCACCCGTGTACACCACGGGGGAATATTCTGTAACCGAAGGGGATGATTTAGATGATAATTATATGATTGCATCCTATCTATTGCCCCATAACATGCCTGCAAATGATGTGTCGGCATTAAAAGTGCTTAATTACATCCTTTTGGCAACCCCCGCCAGCCCCCTTTACAAAGCCATGGCAGAAGGGGAGGTAGGCGAGGATATTTCGGGCAGTTTGTATAAAGACGTAATACATCCCTATTGGAGTTTGACCCTTAAAAACGCCACCCTAACTTGTGAGGAGTTGGACAAGTTTATCACAAGTTTTTTGGAAAAGCTTTGCAGGGATGGGCTGGCACAAGATTTTGTTACTGCCTGTTTGAATTATTTGGAGTTTCAAGCTAAGGAAGAGGATTTTGGGTCCAACACCCCAAAGGGGCTTGTTTACAACATCCGATCCATGTCCGGCTGGCTTTACGGGGCTTGCCCTTGGCAACCGTTAATGGGCATTAACCATTTAGAAGAAATCCGCAATGCCAGTAAGGATGCGGGCTATTTTAGCGGGCTTATACGCAAATATTTGCTTGATAATAGGCACAAAGGCTTTGTGATGCTTAGCCCCGTGCTGGATTTAGATGAAAAAAAGGATGAAGAAGAACGGAAAAAGTTAGTAGCAATAAATGCAGGGCTAACTGATGTTGACAGGGCGGAAATACAGCGTAAGGCTGAGGCATTAAAGGCCTTTCAGGAAACGCCCGACCCGCCCGAAGTGCTTGCGTTAATACCCCGCCTTGGGGTGGTGGATATTAAGGCGCAAATCGAGCGCACACCGCTGGAAGTGCGCTGCGAAAACGGTGCAAATGTGCTTTACAGCCCATTGGAAACCAGCGGCATAATCTACACCGCTATGATGTTTGACATGTGCGCCGTGCCTGTGGATTTGCTGCCATTTGCCAATATTTTACAATACATGCTTTCCAAAGTTGCTACTAAAAAATATGACACCACCACCCTAACACAGGAAATTAAGGGTAATTTAGGTGGCCTGGGCTTTTCTATGGATATTATTAACCACCAAAAAGGCGGTTTTACGCCCATGGCGGTGGTTTCTGCCAAATTTCTTGCGCAAAACACGGGCAAAATGTTTGAAATTGTGGAAGAGGTTTTGCATAGCTCGCTTTTTAGTGACAAAAGTCAGATGCGCACTTATTTATTAGAAATGCGTGCCAGTATGGAAGATTGGGTGCTAACATCGGGCTCGTCCCTTGCCATTAGCCGTTCTATGACCTATTTTGCCGCCGCCGCCGCTTATAATGATGCCACCAGCGGGCTTGGTTATTACAATGTGCTTAAAAACCTTTGCGATAATTTTGAAGGGGAATTTGAAGCCTTGCAAAACACCTTAGTGCGCACAGCAGGGCTGATTTACAACCGCAACCACGCACAATACAGCGTTGTTTGCAACGAGGGGCTTTATGCACAATATGCAGCAGAACTGGGAGGCTTCCACAACCTGCTGGATGACAGGTATTTGCCAAAAGCCAACCGCCCCGCACTTATTGCACCTAAAAACGAGGGGCTTATTACCGCCAGCAAAGTGCAGTATAACGCCCTTTCCGCTAATGTTTCCGCCGATGGGCATGGCTACCATGGCGGCATGAAGGTGCTTGCCAATGTGCTTGATAACTATCTTTACGAGGAAATTAGGGTAAAAGGCGGGGCCTATGGTTGCGGCAGCGGCTTTAATACCCGTGGCATTATGTTTATGTACAGCTATCGGGACCCGCAAATGGAGGCTACCTACGAAATTTTCAAAAATGCCGAAAACCATATCCGCAATTTGGATTTAAGCCGTGGGGAGATGGAGAAGTTTATAATCGGTACAATTAGAGCATTTGATAAGCCGGCCACCAACGCAAGCAAGGGGCTTACAGCGGCAGTTAACCACATACAGGGCTGGACGGTTGAAGATAAGCAAAAAGAGCGGGATGAGGTGCTGGCAACGGATATCACCAAAATTAAATCCTTTGCGGGTTTGCTGGCGGATGCGCTTGCCCAAGATAATATATGCGCCGTGGGCAACGCAACTGTGCTGGAAGGCAAAGCCATATTCGGCAATGTGCGCAAAGTATAGAGGAAACTTCTACACATACAGGGGTGTTTTTTGTGGGAAAAGAAAGGTTGCTGCATTTTCAGAAATTTTGCCACGGCTCAGGCTAAATACGATAAAATAGTTTACATTATAAGTATTATGTGTGTAAGGTTTAGGGGGCGGATATGAACGCATTTAAAATAATCCAAAAGAAAAAGCAAGGGCAGGCCTTAACCCGACCCGAGATTGATTTTATGGTAGCGGCATTTTGTGATGGATTTGTGTGTGAAGGGCAAATGACGGCTTTGCTTATGGCAATTTGCATAAACGGTTTTAGCCGTGAAGAAACCACAGCTTTAACCCTTGCCATGGTAAATTCCGGTGATGTGCTGGATTTTTCGGGCAGGGGGTGGGCGGTTGCGGATAAGCATTCCACAGGCGGCGTGGGGGATAAGCTAACCCTTACCGTTACCCCAATGGCTGCAGCACTTGGCGTGTATATGGCGAAGATGAGCGGGCGCAGTTTGGGGCATACAGGCGGCACAATAAACAAGCTGGAAGCAATACCTGGTTTTAAGGCGGATTTGCCAAATGACTTGTTGATGGGCATTTTGGAAAGCCACGGGTTGTTTATCGCAAGCCAAACCGCAAACCTTGCCCCTGCCGATAAGAAAATTTACGCCCTAAGGGACAAAACCGCAACCGTGGACAGTCCCGCCCTAATAGCCGCCAGTGTGATGAGCAAGAAAATTGCGGCAGGGGCAGATGCCATTGTGTTGGATGTTAAGGTGGGTAGCGGGGCGTTTATGAAAACCTTAGAAGATGCCCGCCACCTTGCCCAAATTATGGTGGACATTGGTAAGGACTGCGGCCGCAAAGTGGCAGCAGTGCTGACTGCAATGGATGCACCCCTTGGAAATGCCGTTGGTGATGGGGTGGAGGTGCTGGAAGCAATTGACGTGCTAAATGGCGCAGGTCCTGACGATATTAGGGAATTGAGTGTACAACTTACCGCACAAATATATTCCCTTGCAAAAGATGTGGATGTGGATGCCGCCCGTAAGCTGGCAGAAGCAACGCTGGCAGATGGTATGGCTTTTGAAAAATTCCAACAAATGGTTAAGGTGCAGGGCGGGCAGCTGGATGAAATTGCAAAAACCCCGTCAAGCCCATTTGTTGCGCCCCAAACGGGCTATATATTCGCAATGGATGGGGAAATTTGCGGCATGGCGGCGCATTTGGTTGATGGCATCACTTTCCATAAAAAATTAGGCAATTGGGTGGAGCAGGGGGAGGTTTTGGCACTTATCCACGGCAACAACCCCAAAACCCCGGAAATGTTGGCAAAAGCTTATACATTTGCCCAAACCAAACCCACCCCCACACCCCTGATTTACGAAATTATAAGGTAGGAGGAAGGCCATGAACCTGATTGTTGCGGTAGATTTAAGCTGGGGCATTGGCATCCAGGGCAGGCAGCCTTTCTACATCAAAAAAGACTTAAAAAGGCTTAGAAAGTTGACAATGGGCAAAACCGTGGTAATGGGAAGAAAAACTTTTGAGGACATTGGAAAACCGCTGGACGGCAGGCGCAATATCATCCTGTCAAATAACCCCAATTTCCAAGTGGATGGTGCGGAAGTGTGCGGAAGTGTTGAGGAAGTATTGGCCAGCTTGGACGGGGATGCTTTCATCCTTGGCGGCGCATCTGTTTACACACTGTTTTTGAGGTTTTGCACCAAGGCTTATATAACAAAGGTGCAAAGCCAATTTGAAGTTGATACATACTTTGAAAACCTTGATATTTTGGACGGCTGGCAGGAAGTGGAAGTTTCGGAAAATATGGAAGAAGATGGGTTAATATTCAAATACATAACCTACGAAAGGGCGTACTAACATGGCATATGCAGACAATGTTTTTATTGAAAATGCAAAGGATATTTTAGAGAACGGCACATGGGATAAGGGGCAAAATGTGCGCACCCGCTGGAAGGATGGCACCCCCGCCCACACAATTAAAAAATTTTGCGTGGTTAATAGATATGACCTTTCTAAGGAATTTCCCGCACTTACATTGCGCAGGCTGCCCATAAAAAGCTGTATTGACGAGATATTATGGATTTGGCAAAAAAAGGATAATAATACAAAAAACCTGCAATCCCGCATTTGGGATGCTTGGGCGGATGGGAAAGGTACAATAGGCAAGGCTTACGGATACCAACTGGGCATAAAGCACCAATACAAAGAGGGCTTATTTGACCAGGTGGACAGAGTATTGTGGACACTTAAAAACAACCCTGCCTGCCGCCGTATGGTAACAAGCCTGTTTAACCACGCAGACCTTAACGAGATGGCTTTGGCCCCCTGCGCATACAGCATGACATTTAATGTGGCAGGCAAAAAGCTAAATGCCATCCTAAACCAAAGAAGCCAGGATTTTATTGTGGCAAATAACTGGAATGTGGCACAATATGCCATACTTGTGCATATGTTTGCGCAAGTATCCGGTTTTGAGGTTGGGGAATTTGTGCATGTAATAGCGGATTGCCATATATACGACAGGCATATGGATATCGCAAAGGAGCTAATAAGCAGAGAGCCCCTTCCCGCCCCCAAACTTACAATAAACCCTGACATTAAGGATTTTTACGCCTTTACGGTGGATGATTTTGAGCTTACAGATTACAATTACCACAAATTTGGCATGGATTTGCCCGTGGCGGAGTAGGTGAGATATGCACATGCAAGAAATTTTTGAGAAATTTGCCAAAAGCCCAGCAATGGCGGGCATTGTAGCCCCTACTGACATACAGCGGGATGCCATACCCCATATTTTGGGCGGTCGGGATATTATTGCCCAATCCCCTACGGGTACAGGCAAAACCCTATCCTATCTGCTGCCCATCTTTGCAGGCATAAAGGGGGATATTAGGGCGGTACAGGCGGTAATAATTGCCCCCACATACGAGCTTGCCAGCCAAATTGCCATGGTTGCCCGAGGGCTTGCAGAAAAGGCGGATAGCGATGTTGCCCTGCTAATTGGCGGTGCTGATAAGCGCAGGCAGCTAACCGCCCTTAAAGCCAAACCACTGGTTATTGTGGGCAGCTTGGGTAGGATAAGTGATTTTGTGGTGGAGAAAAAGCTATCCATGCACCATGTACGCACACTGGTTTTTGATGAGGCAGACAGGCTTTTTGTGGAGCAAAATATGATAAATATACAAGCGGTTATCAAAGCCACCTTGCGGGATAGGCAAATTTTACTATTTTCCGCCACAATGCCCAAAAAAACCGCAGAAACCGCCACACCTTTGATGAAAGAACCGGTAAATATCGGCATTGGCAATGCCATACCAAAAAATATACGCCATTTTTACACCATTTGTGAAGGGCGCAAAAAGGCGGAACGGTTGCGCTCCATCATACATAACCAAAGTATTGAAAAAATGTTAATTTTTGTAAACCGCCCCTTTGATATTGAAAAAGCTGCCCAGCGACTAAATTTCCACAATATACCCACAAGCCCGCTACATGGCGACAAGGACAAGGTTGCACGCAAAGCCGCAATGGAAGCCCTGCGAAAGGGCAAAATTAAGGCTTTGGTTGCATCTGACGCCGGCTCTCGTGGGCTTGATATTGGCGGGTTAAACCATGTTGTTAATTTAGATTTACCCGCCCGTGAAAAAGATTATATCCACAGGGCAGGCCGCTGTGGCCGTGCGGGGGCAGATGGCACGGTAATATCCATTGTAACAGGAGGCGAAGCCGAAGCTTTGAAAAAAATGGCAAAAAAGCTAAAAATACCATTGGAGGAGTATTTATGATTACTTTGGAAACCCAGCGGTTAATTGTGCGGGATTATAAGGAAAGTGACCTGCGTGATATGCACCGCCTTTGGTCCGACCCTGCCGTGATGTATTTTTTGGATGACATAATGTCCCATACACCGGAAGATACTGCATCCAACCTAAAATATGCCATGTCCAATGCCGATGGCCATTATTTCTGCTTTTGCGATAAAAACACAGGTGATTTTATTGGCAGTGTAGGATACACCATCCAAAATACCACGCCCCTTGGCAAAATTGTTCACATGGGTTATTTGTTGCTGCCACAATACAGGGGCAAGGGCTATACCCCCGAAGCCGTGCAGGCTGTGATAAAATTCGCTTTTGAGCAGGATAATTGCATACGCATAACCACCGGTTGCCATAAAGACAACGATGCAAGCCGCAAAGTGATGGAACGTGCGGGCTTTCGCAAGGAAGGCGAGCGAATACAGGCGGTGTACCACGATGGCGAAATGAAAGACCGATTGGAATACGCCATCAACAAAGATGATTTCATTTCCGCAATGGGTATGTGGAGATAAAGACGCTTGATGAGGCATATAGATAGGCAGTAACAAGTCACGTGCTATTGAGCGGGGCAACCCCCATTGTAACAAGAGGAAATGCGATAAACATACATAATCTTCAAGGATTTGTTGCCATAATTGATGGAAAAGTTGCAGGTGCTGCTCTTTGTAAAATTAGGGGCGATGATTGCGAAATTGTAGCTTTGTACAGCAATATTAAATCCAGGGGGATTGGAAATGATTTGATAAATTCGGTAATTGGCATGGCGAAGTATGAGGGTTGCAGAAGAGTTTGGCTAATAACCATGAACGACAACAACCACGCTATCCGCTTCTACCAAAGAAGGGGACTTGACTTAAAAGCGGCGTACATTAACGCTTTTGATGTTACACGCAAACTAAAAGAAATGCCTTTGCATGGAGATGTCTTGGCATTGACCGTATTCCCATAAAACATGAATTTGAGTTTGAAGTGATTTTGTAAGTTGCAAAGCTTTAAGGCAGGCAATGTCTGCCTCTAATTTTTCATAATTATACCATCACACCACGTATACCCAGCAACCAGTCCAACAAAAAACCTCTTGACGAATGCCGCAATTAATTATATAATTAAACCAGCAAAAAGGGGCAAATAAAAAAGTGCCTGCCTGTTCGCTTTTGACAGACCGCTCAGACAGGCACAAACAACAGCCCCTAAAGACCTGAGAATATTCTAACTCACTCAGGTCTATTTGTCAAGCACTTCTTACACCCGACAAATAATAGACAGAAAGGTGGGTATTTTTTTATGGAAAGATACAGCGCAAGAACAATTGATGAGCTTGGAAGAATAGTGTTGCACAGTGAATTAAGAGAGAGGTTAAACCTTGGGTTTGGGTCGGTAGTTGCCTTAAAGCCATTGGGTAATATCCTAATCCTGCAAGCAAAGATAAAAAGTAATCCCATGCCACAATCCTTTGAAGCTAAAGTGGATGAGATTGGTAGGATAGCCCTGCCCAAAGAATTACGGGAAACACTGGGTTGGTATATAAAAAGCAAAGTTTCTGTTTATCATGTGGATGATGGTATGCTTGTTTTGAAATTGGTGTAGCAATATCACCTTCCCCATCCGCCATTGTGGCCCCACCGGCGATGTTGGCTTGCAATACATATATTACTTAATAATACCGTTTTTTCTATACTTGCGCTTTTTAGGCGATTCCCAATTTTCCATATTAATTTGCTTGGCACGGGCAACCCCCAAAGCCGCCGCCGCCACATCCTTGCTAATGGTGGAGCCCGCCGCCACAAAAGCATCCTTTCCCACGGTTACAGGGGCAATTAGGTTGGAATTGCATCCAATAAATGCCCCATCTTCAATTGTGGTTGTGTGTTTGTCCGCCCCATCATAATTTACAGTTATTGTGCCGCAGCCAATGTTAACCCCGGCACCAATAACAGAATCCCCCAAATAGCTAAGGTGGCTTGCCTTGCTGCCTTCGCCCATGGTGGTGTTTTTAACCTCCACAAAATCCCCAATTTTTACATTTTTGGCAAGGTTGCTACCGGGGCGGATATAGGCAAAGGGGCCTATTTTGCAACCATCATCCAGCTTGCTGCCTTCCGCCACGGTGTATTGCAATTCCACATTATGGCCCAGCTCCATATTAATCAAACGGCTGTTTGGGCCTATTTTGCAATTTTTGCCAATAACCGTCGCCCCTTCGATGATGGTGTTTGGTAAAATTACTGTACCGGCTCCGATTTTAGCCTCTTCGCTAATGAATGCTGTGGAGGCATCCCAAAAAATAACGCCATTGTCTTTGTGTATTTGCAAAATTTCGTTTTTGTTTTCCAACATAATTCCATCCTCCCACTTGGCTAAAAATGTAGAAAAAGGGGTGGGGACAAGCCCCCACCCTACAATTTATTCGTTAGTAGCTTCTTCACTTGCAGTGGTTTCAGCTTCCGGTGCATCTTCATAGTCGTACTCGTCGTCGTACTCGTCGTCGTAGTATTCGTCCTCAAAATCCATATCCAGGGCTTCTTTGATGGAAAGGGAGATTTTGCGCTTTTCCTCATCAATCTCCAAAATCTTAACTTCCACCTCTTGCCCGATTTGCAACACATCTTCAGGACGCTTAATATGTCTGTGTGCGATTTGGGAGATATGCACAAGCCCATCAATACCCTCTTCCAGCTCCACAAAGGCACCAAAAGGCATCATGCGCACCACTTTACCAATAACGATGGAGCCGATTGGGAAACGCTCCAAAATCTTCGCCCATGGGTCATTTTCCACACTTTTTAGGGTAAGGCTTACACGGCCGGTTTCTTTGTTGATTTTGATTACATAAGCTTCAACAATATCACCAACTTTAAGCAATTCATCAACCTTTTTAACCCTGCCCCAGCTAAGCTCGGAAAGGTGGATAAGGCCATCAACGCCACCTAAATCCACAAATGCGCCAAAGCCTGCCACACTGGATACAGGGCCGGATACCTTGCTGCCCTCTTCAAGGCCTGCAAGGGCTTTGTCACGAACTTCTTGGGCTTCTTTGGCTGCCAAATCTTTGCGGCCACCAATGATGCGCCATGGACGCTTGGTTTTATCAAGTTCTAAAATATTAAACATAAGCTCTTGCCCAACAAGGTCGCTTAAATCCTTGGTAAAACGGGCAGTTGCCTGGCTGGATGGTACAAAAACACGCACGCCGCCAATATTGGTAATAAGGCCGCCTTTTACCTGCTCGGTAATTTTGCCAAGAAGCGGCTCTCCGCTGGTAAATGCCAAATCCACATCTTTGTAGCCTTTTTGGGCATCCACTTTCTTTTTGGACAGCAAAACATTACCATCACCATCATTAACACGAAGAACGAACACGGTGATTTCGTCACCAGCAGATACTACAGTTGCGGGGTCTATTGTTGCATCTTCTGAAAATTGACCACGCTGGATGATGCCATCGGATTTATATTGCAAATCCACCATAACCTCACCATTGACCACGCTGATAACCTTACCTGTAACCACTTGCCCTGTATGTAGGGTTGTAATGGTCTCTTTTAACATGTCTTCAAAATTTTCTCCATTTTCAATTGGAGCGTTATTTTCAAAGTCGCTCATTAGCTTAATTGCCTCCTTTATGGCGTTTGGGGGTGTTGATGCCCCCGCAGTTACTCCAATTCTATCATACTTTGAAAAATTTAGCAACTGCAAATCTTCATTTGTTTCAACAAAAAATGTATTTTTTTGAATGGCGGCACATATGCCATATAATTTTTTGGAATTGGAGCTGGATTTGTCCCCCAGCACAACCACGGCATCTACTGCATTTGCAAGGTTTTTGGCGGCTTGTTGCCTGTCGGTGGTGGCCTTGCAAATTGTGCAATTTACTTCCAAATTTTTTAGAATATTTTTTAATTTTTTTTCGATTTGTGTAAAGGGGTCTGCGGCAAAGGTGGTTTGGCTCATCAAAAAATATTTTGCATCTGTATCCCAATCCATATCATCCACCGCATCTGCATTGCTGATGATTATGGCATTGCCGCCAAGCCACCCGTTTATGCCGATAATCTCGGGATGTCCCGCATCTGCCGCCAAAATTATGTGATAACCATCATCCTGCATTTTTTGTGCCAATTTGCGGTTTTGCGTTACAATGGGGCATGTTAGGTCTATGTATGGTATTTGGCGGATCTCTAATTGTCGGTAGGTTGCAGGCGGCTCGCCGTGGGCACGGATTATTACGGTTGTACCTGTCTGCACCTCATCCACACCATTTATTGTGGTTATGCCTGCCCTTTCCATCTCTCCCATAACAATTTTGTTGTGGGTTACAGCCCCAAGTGTGGCAACCCTGCCCCCCTTTGCCGCTTCATAAACCCCATCTACGGCATGTTGTACACCAAAGCAAAACCCGTATACATCAGCCATTACAATTTTCATGCTGCGCCCCCTTCGCCAAGTCCGGCAATGGCATCTATAACCTGTTGTGCCATTTCGCTTAACTGTTCGGAGCGCACCTTGGCACCATAAAATTCCTCAAAAGAAATGGGCTTGCCAATATTTACATAAATGGGTGCAAACAGCTTAAAGCTGGACTTTATGTGGACGGGCACGATGGGTGCTTGCCCTTTAACGGCAAAAAGTGCCACGCCTGCCTTATAATCGGTGGTGTCCACTTGTTTTTGCCGCCCGCCCTGCATAAAAATGCCTAGTGCATCCCCCTGTTTTAGGGTGGCAACAACCCGTTTTAAGCTATCCATGCTGGGTTTTTCCCTGTCCACGGGAATTGCCCCAAGGCTACCGAAAAGTTTATTAAAAAACTTGCCCTTAAAAAGCTCCTTCTTTGCTAAAAAGTGGACATCTTTGGGGGATGTTAGCCCAAGCACCACCACATCATGGTAACTTTGGTGGTTGCAACACAAAATAATCCCACCGTCCCTTGGGATATTTTCCAGCCCCATAACTTTGGTTTTGAATAAAATTTTATATATAAAACCCACAACCACCCGAGCAAAAGCGTATAACATTGGGTTATTTCCTTTCGTTAATAATTTCTATAATCACTTCCAGCACTTCTTCTTTTGTCATATGGCTGGTATCCAGTACCACCGCATCTTCCGCCACTTTTAGGGGGGATGCGGCACGGTTTTTATCTTGGTGGTCCCGATTGGTAATCTGCCGGCTAATGTCATCAAAATCTGCCGGTTGGCCAAGCCCTATAAGTTCCGCAACCCGCCTGTTTGCACGGGATTGCACAGAAGCATCAAGGTAAATTTTAACATCGGCACAGGGAAAAACCACCGTACCAATATCCCGCCCGTCCATGATAACATTTTGCCCCCCTGCCATTTTACGGGATAAGCCCACGATGCGCTCCCGTATATGGGCAAAACGGGCAACGGCAGATGCACCCGTGCCGGCACTTGCAGTGCGTACGGCGGCGGTAACGTCCTCATCGTTTAGGAAGATATGTTGCGCACCGTCCACATATTCAATATTTAGGGTTAGCCCCGCTGTGGCGTTTATCACTGCCTGCTCGTCATCCAAATCAATGCCCTGGCGGGCGGCATGTAAGCCCACAGTACGGTACATTGCGCCGCTGTCGATATATATATATCCCAAACGGGCGGCAAGTGCCTTTGCAACGGTGCTTTTACCTGATGCGGATGGGCCATCAATGGCTATTTGCAATATTCCACCTCCAAATCAGGCCGCAGGGACTTAGCTTCACCTAAATACACATGGCGCATTTTATTTTGCGGCATGTGTGTATCCGCCAAAACCTGCACACGAATGCAGCGGGGTAGTGACCCGGCCACATCCATTTCCTGCACACACATAAGCGATGCGGATGTAAGCCCCATTTCACGGGCGGCAGCGGCCGGGTAGGCCGCATCCAAATCCTTGGTGCAGGTGAATGTGACAGCAACAACCTGATCCACTTCCAGCTTATTTGCCTTAAAAATTTCTTTAAGCAAGGTTGTGGTATTTTCCAAAATGCTTTGCTTGGAATTTTCGGCGCAAATTGCCCCACGCATTGCCCGCATCATCATAATTCCATCCATTGTATCACATCCAACTTAAAAAGTAAAATACTTTCTACTGGTAAGAAACCTTTACAGTAATGGTGCAGCCGCCTTCAAATTCTTCCACTTGATAATCGGCGTTTAGGCCACTGTCCTGCATAACCCCTACGGCATGTTTAACGGTGTTGGTAAATAGGCGCAAATCCTTTATTTTAAGGTTGGGCTTTGCGGCGGGCTTTTTGGCCTTATCTTCCTTGCCCGATAATATGCGGTTTATAAGCTCCTCCGCCTTTTGCACTGTAAGGTTTTCGGTTTCAATTTTTTCGATTACGGCAAGCATTATTTCTTCCGCCTTGCCCTCGTCTGCCTCTTTTTGCACTTTTAGCAGGGCACGGGCATGCCTTTCGGATAAGCCCTTAAAAACCAATGCCCGCTTAACGCTTCTGGGTAATTTTAACAGGCGCAGTTTGTTGGCAATGGTGCTTTGGGTTTTTCCAAGCTGGCTTGCTAAATCTTCCTGCGTCATACCGTGGTTTTCCAATAACAGGGCAAAGCCTTCGGCTTCTTCTATGTAATTTATGTCTTGGCGCAGTAGGTTTTCTACCATGGCAAGCACGGCGGAATCCCTATCAGTAATGTCAACGATTATGGCGGGTATTTCCGCCATTTCGGCTAATTTTGTTGCCCGCAAACGCCGCTCGCCCGCTACCAGTTCATAATCCCCATTTTCCATGGCCCGCACACTGATGGGTTGCAACAAACCGTATTGGCGGATGGACTGGGCCAAATCTACCAACGCCATAGGCTCAAAATATTTACGGGGCTGGTTGGGGTTGGGGCAAATTTTATCCACCGGCAAATTGTGTATTTTGCTGTCTTTTTCCATCAGGTTGCCTCCTCGAAATACAAATTATACAAATTACCATCTTTTGTCAAATTTTACTACAATATCTCCCATTTGTCAAGGGTGTGTTGAAAAATATTTCCCAAGCCCCCTTCCAAAAAAACGGACGGTCTGTTATAATGTTTTGTGTAAGGGAGGCGACGGATTGATAGATTTTGTGAATATAGAATTAAAGCAGCATGTGGGCGTTACCGCCAAGCCCATTGTGGCAGAGGGCGATTATGTGCAAAAAGGGCAGTTAATTGCCGTTTGTGAAGGGCTTGGTGCAAATATCCATGCCAGTGTTTATGGGGTGGTTGCCGAAACCGGGCAGGATGCCGTTAAAATTAAAATGGATGCCCACCAACCTGATGAATTTGTAAAAATCCTAGGGTGGGGGCTTGCCCCCGCACAATCCCACTTAGATATGGTAAAACAAGCGGGGATTGTGGGTGCCGGCGGGGCCGGTTTTCCTGCCCATATAAAATTTGCGGCGGATTTGGCAGGCGGCACATTCATCCTTAACGGGGCGGAGTGTGAACCGATTTTAGGGCACAATATCCAGGTTTTAGCAGAGCAGGCCGATTTGATTGTGCGGGGCATGAAATACACCATGGAAATGGTAAACGCCAATATGGGCTACATTGCTATAAAACCCAAACATATCAGAGAACTTACACAACTTGTCAAAATTTGTAAAGATGAGCCGCATATTGAAATAAAATTCCTGCCCGACATATATCCCGTAGGGGATGAGAGGGTGATTGTGCGGGAAATTTTAGGTATTACCCTGCAACCGGGACAGCTACCATTGGAAGTGGGGGCAGTTGTATCCAATGTGGAAACCATAAAGCGGGTAACGGAAGCCATCGAGCTTGGCAAACCCGTAATAACCAAGGATTTTACCGTGGCGGGGCGGGTTAACAGTAGCGGCAGCATTTATTTAGACGAGCCCATAGGAATGCCCGTAAAAAAATATATTGACGATTGCGGCGGATACTTGCAGCCCCATGGCGAAATTTTGCTTGGCGGCCCATTTACCGGAAAAAGCGGTGATGAGCAATCCACAATCACCAAAACCCTTGGGGGCATTTTTGTGGCAATGCCATTTCCCAACCACGCCCATAAATTTGGCATACTTGCTTGCGAATGCGGCGGGGATGAACAGCGGCTGCGGGAGATTGCAAACGGCATGGGCGGCGAAATTGTTGCTGCCGAAATGTGTAAGCGCATGGTGGAAGTTAATGGACGTTACCGTTGTGACCAGCCGGGCAATTGCCCCGGCCAATCCGAAAAGATTTTGAAGTTAAAATCCGCCGGCGCAGATGCAGTGCTGGTGGGTAGTTGTGAGGACTGAACCAATACCGTGATGGAGATAGCCCCAAGGCTTGGGGTTTCGGTGTACCATTCAACAGACCATGTATTAAGGGCAACAGACCATAGATTGTACAGGAGGATGAAATAATATGGCAATAAGTGTTGATAATGTTAAGGCAAATGCAAGTAAACCGGCCATCTCTTGCTGCCGTTTTGAAGCGGGAGTGGTTGTTGACCATTCCCATTTAGAAGACCCTGCGCTGTTTGGGGATTTAGAAGATTCGGGACTTTTGACCATTCCCGCTGATTGCTATACCATTGGACAGGTTATGGGGGGCAAAATTATTAAAACCATTGGTGCATTAACCCCCATGACGGCGGAGTATGTGGAAATTACCGGTAAAGACGGTGATGTTGCAGTCCAGACCCGTAATGACGTTCCCGATACCACCATTACAGCCACCCAACCTCAATCCCACGCAAGTAACAGTGTTATCAAATTATTTATAGGCGAAGGCAAAAACATCCAATTAGAAATACCCACCATAGGGTGGGGGCAAGCCCCCACCCAGCCCAGCCCAGACGTTTTACAAGCCCCCACACCACACCAACAACAGCCAAAAACCCTACGCACCCTAAAACGCCGCCACTTCCAAATCGACAACATAACCTTTGGTGATGAAACCAAAATTGACGGCACAACACTAACTTTGCGCCATGCCGACCAACTATGCAAAGAAGCCGTAGAAGCAACCAAGCTGGTGGAAGCTATGAAGCTGGAAATTATCACCCCCGACAGTTACAACCAATATTCCGAAACCATAATGGATGTGCTGCCCATTGCCACCAAGGAAGAGGGTGAGCTTGGTAGCGGCATAACCCGTGTGTTGGACGGGGTTGTTTTCGTCATCACGGGCACGGATGGGGATGGGGTTCAAATTGGCGAATTTGGCAGCTCGGAAGGGTATATGGACAAAAATATCATGTGGGGCCGCCCGGGCGCGCCTGATAAGGGTGATATTTTCATCAAAACCCAAGTTACCATAAAATCAGGCGCAAATATGGAGCGGCCGGGCCCCCTTGCCGCACACCTGGCATCCGATTATATTATGGAAGAAATACGCAAAGCCTTAAAAAAGGCAGAAGCCACCCTTTGTGTGCGGGAGCAGGATTTTGAGCAGGTGCGCCGCCCGGGCAAGCCAAAAATGGTTATTGTTAAAGAGGTGATGGGGCAAGGGGCAATGCACGACAACCTTATACTGCCCTATGAGCCTGTAGGTACACTGGGCGCTGTGCCAAATGTAGATTTGGGCAACCTGCCCGTTGTGCTTTCCCCATTGGAGGTGCTTGATGGGGCAATACATGCCCTTACCTGCATTGGGCCGGCTTCCAAGGAAAATAGCCGCCATTATTTTAGGGAGCCCATGGTGCTGGAAGCCATGCTGGATGAAGAAATTGACCTTGCAGGCATTATCTTTATTGGTAGCCCCCAGGCAAATTCTGATAAATTTTATGTATCCAAAAGGCTTGGCATGATGATTGAAGCCATGGACGTGGATGCGGCAATTGTTACCACCGAGGGCTTCGGGAATAACCATATAGATTTTGCCAGCCATATCGAACAAATTGGGCAGCGTGGCGTTGCGGTGGTGGGTATGACATATTCTGCTAAGCAAGGTGCTTTGGTTGTGGGCAATAAATATATGACCAATATGATAGACCTTAACAAGTCCGAAGAAGGTATTGAAAACGAGATTTTGTGCAACAACACCCTAACCAAAGAAGATGCCATACGTGCGCTGTATATGGCAAAGGCAGTGCTTGGCGGCGAAGAAATGTTACCTGCCGATAAAAAATGGTGGATAACGGGTAAAAACAATAATATCAGCGTTATCGAAAAGGCAACGGGCAAAAAGATGGAGTTGGTGGATAACGAAACCGCCTTGCCGCAACAATGATGTATGAAGGTGTTATTACAGAGGTAACGGGCGGTTCTGTAACCATCGAGATTAATGGGCGGCTGGGGCAACTAAAACTGCCCCTGCGGATGATTATCAATAACCAACCCCTGGAGGTTGGTCAAGCCGTCCGCTTTCAACTAACATACCCGGAAGTTATCAGCCCCGCAAAGGCCTAGGAGGAAATATGCCCCAAGAGTGGATTAACCCCGAAGACTATACATTTAACACATTTTTGTTGCTTGAACGTTTTCAAATCGCATTATTATTTGAGCATAACGGCTGGGGCAAGGACAAAGAAAGCTGGCGGCGCAACATGGGCATTGCATTAAATGCCCACCCTGCCGTAAAATGGTATTTTCAAAACCGTTGTCCGCAATATGCCGCAAAAATCGAAGAAATTGCTGCATCCGCCCCGGCAGGTGATGTGCGACAAGCGGAAATTTACATTATAAACAGCATGGCGGATTGGGTAATTTACACCACCCCCGAAAAAATGGCAAAAGCATCCCCCTATATTGCGGGCTGGAACAGCCAGCGACTGCATGATATTGTGGATTTGGCAGGCAAAACCGTACTGGACATTGGTGCGGGCAGCGGGCGGCTAACCTTTGCCGCCGCAGAAAAAGCCACGTGGGTTTATGCAGTTGAACCCGTGGAAACCCTGCGCAACTTTGTAAAAGAAGAGGCGGCAAGGCGTGATATGAAAAATATCCGGGTTTCAGAAGGCTTTGTTGCAAACTTACCTTTCCCTGATAACACCTTTGATGCGGTAATTTTTGGCCATATCATAGGTGATGATTTGGAGGCAGAGTGTGCAGAGATTGCCCGTGTTTGCAAACAAGGCGGCTGGATGGTGGACTGCCCCGGGGATGATAAATTTGATTACCGACCCATGCAAGCCTTAGTACAGCAGGGTTGGGAGGCAATCCATTACACAGGCAGCTTTGGAAAGGACGTATACTGCCACCGTAAACAAAACAAGTAGGGTGGGGGCTTGCCCCCACCCAGCACTAAACTTTCCCACCCTACCCACAGCTTTATTCTTTTAGGAGGAGCACAATGGAAAGCTTTGAACGTCTTAACCAAACCAATTTACACGAAATAAAAAAGCTTATGGAAAACGATGGCATGCCCTTTGATATTGATGCTTTACAAGAATTTGCCCAAACAAGCGGTGCATATGGCTTTGTATACCATGCAGAAAGTAAACCCATAGGCTTTGCCTATGGGTGCAGGCTGTCAAAACCCGATGGCAAAAAAGAGATGTATCTGCACTCCATCGATATTTTGCCCGAATACCAAGACAAAGGGCACGGCAGCAAATTTTTCAAAAGCATTTTGGATTTTTCCAAGGAAAATGGTTTTTGCGGCATGTTTTTATCTTCTTCCCAAAGCCTGCAAAATGCCCGCCATATCTACGAAAAATTTGGTGGTATCAGGGAATGCGAGGATGAGATTATATTTAGCTACAATTTTGAAGATTAAGAGGGGAGTATAATATGACAATTGTAAAAGGTCTACAATCCGAAGTTTTTGTGCCAATTACGCCGCCGCCGGTTTGGACGGCGGTAACAAAAGAATTAAAAGATATGACTGTAGCACTGGCCACAGCCGCAGGTGTGCATCTTAAAACCGACCAGCGTTTTGTTTTGGCGGGGGACATCAGCTATCGTGTGGTACCAAACACCGCCGGCGTGGATGAGATGATGGTATCCCACGGGGGTTATGACAATGCCGATGTAAATAAGGACATAAACTGCATGTTCCCCGTGGACAGACTTAACGAGCTTTCCGAAGAGGGCTTTATAAAAGCGGCAGCCCCCTTCCATTACGGATTTATGGGCGGCGGCGGCAACCAGGAAGCTTTCGCTAAAGAAGCGGGGCCCGAAATAGCTAAACGCCTTGTTTCCGAGGGTGTTGATGCAGTTGTGCTAACAGGCGGCTGAGGTACCTGCCATAGAACGGCAGTTGTCGTTCAAAGAGCAATTGAGGAGGCAGGTATACCCACCATCATCATATCCGCACTGCCCCCTGTAACCACCCAAAACGGCGCACCCCGTGCGGTTGCCCCACTTGTGCCCATGGGCGCAAATGCAGGTGCCCCCCACGACAAAGCCATGCAACGTGCCATCTTAACAGATGCCCTAAAATATCTGATTGAAATTCAAACGCCGGGCAGGCATATTCCCCTGCCATATCAATACACAGCACAGGTTTAATAGGCAAAGGGCGGCCATATGCGGCCGCCCTTTCAAATTTCAATTCTCCCAAAAAGCATTTTCTATGTGGTTAATTTCCAGCATCTCCCGCCCGAAAACTTCAATGATATCAAAACGACAAGGGGCTTCCCACATATCTTGTTTATAAAGATAGGCTTTGGCCGCTTTTATTAGGCGTCGGGTTTTGGTGGGGGTTACCGCTTCACTAACATGCCCAAAAGCCATGCTCCGCCTGTATTTAACCTCGATAAACACAATATATTCCCCATCCACAGCGATAATATCAATTTCGCCACCTGCGGCTGTGTAATTTGTTGCTAATATTTGGTATCCCTTGGCAGCTAAGTAGCCAAGGGCGGTATTTTCACCATAATCACCTTTAGTTTTGTTAGTCATATTGCTTCATGCCTTCCAATGCATCCAATTGGTCAATAAACACCAAAACCTGCGCCACAACCTGATACAGCTCGGGTGGGATATCGTCCCCAAGGTTTACCCTGGACAGGGCTGCGGCCAGCTTGGGATCCTTATAAAGCTTAACATCAGCATCGCTTGCGGCTTCTATAATTTTTTGTGCCATGTGGCCCGTGCCTGCGGCAACCACTTTTGGGGCCGTATATCCAAATTTATATTGCAGAGCCACAGCTTTTTTCTTAAATTCCGAGGTTTGTTTGTTCATATATTTACACCCTCACATCAAAGGAATACCGCTTGTTGCCCGTTTCAGGCGGCGGCGTGTTTTTGCGGAAAAACGGCACAGGCTCAACAGTAGCTTGGGATTGGCTAATGTCAAAGGTTTCGTCAATCTTTTTGGTTTTTAGGCTCGTCATTATAAACCCTGCTTCTTTTAGCATATCTGACAGTTCATGTCCCTTTAATTTAACAGTTTTAAGGGTTTCGCCCGTGTCGGAGCGAAACTGAATATTAACATTGCGGTCGGTTTTGTTAACCAGCACCTCCACACGCCCCAAATAGCCCGTATCAAGCCCGATTAGGGCTGTGGCGTTTTTGCCACCACCCGCCTTATCCTTACCCGCCTTTTTCTTAAACACATGTAATTCCGCCAATCGCTCCCCTTCCACCCCTGTAAATGGAAATTGGAAATACATTTTTGTTTCTGTTATATTGCGTGCAAAATCCACAATATCTGCCACATTATTGGCTTTATTGGCAAGTTCTGTTTGCCCTTCTTGCTTTGCAAGCTCAAATATTTCCTTGGAAATATTTCTTAAATTTTCCAAATATTCCATAGGCTGGGTCATTTGTGCGGTTTCGGTAGCAGGCGGTTGCAAGCTTTTTAACTGGTTTACAAGTCCCTCCCAAGCACCGGATTGCTTCGCCATTGCAAATTCGGGGCTATCCAAAATTTGTTTAACCTGCGCCAACTCCCCCATTATATTCATTTCGCCCTTCACCATACCTGTAAACATCTCCACAGTACGGTCGGTTGGCGCAAAATTATTATCAATTAAAAACTGGATATGCTCAAAGGGCGCATGGGGCATGGAATACTTAAAAAACGCCGTGCGTTGCAATGTGCTTACATCTATAGGCATATTGCGCACAACCAAATCTTCAATAATGCCCGCATTGGCGGCGGTATGCTGCATATTGGCGGCGGTAAGGGCTTCTTTTACAATGCTGGCAGGCACCTTACTCTCCCCAATGCCGCCCCTCAAAAATTCTAACATTATCTGTCCCGGCTTGGTTTCCCGCACCAAAAATGCGGCACGATCCCCAATGCGGGCATCCGGCACAACCATAGAGCGGGCCGTTAGGGGCAACCCATCCCCCATTTTAAGGGTAATTGCGCCTTGTTGTATATCCAAAATCTCCGCAGAAAAGCTTTGGCCCGGCACCAAATCCACAAGGCTTTTAATTTGGGGTGGCTCTTTAACTTGCTCCATCATTTGCGCCCCGGAATTATCAGGGCTAACGCCTGTGGCAGCCTCCACGCCTTTTCCGGGAAAAACCGAGCCTATGGAGTCAATTATCAACATGGGTACACCGCCTTCCGTGGGTATGGGTAGTAGGGACAATAATTTATTGCTTTTTGTATTTTTTGTTGCTAACTCTCCATGGTCGCTAAGTAGCAACTGATCCACAACATCTGCCGGTGTAATGGGTGCGGGTTGGGGTTTTGTCGCATCCACCGGTTTTTCTATGTAAGATGCGGTTGCTTTGGGCAGGCTTTTTTGCGCTGCTTCCTTATCCCTTGCAGCAGACAAATTTGTGGATAAATTATTCATCAAACCCTCCTACTTAATGCCCGCACATGGTGGAAAAGCTCCAAGCCCATTTCTATGGTAGGTGCTGTCCATTCCGCATTTTTAGGCGTTACAGTACCCTTCCAACTTATTTCTGTATTTGTATCGTATTCAAAACCATCACACAGCTCCATAGAAAAGTTGTAGGGCGGCAAAATTTCCACCACCTTGGCTTTGTTTGCTTGTTTTAGGGCTTTTATCACACCGTCATAAATCAGGGGATAGGTTTCGGCAGGGCTTGGCTCCCACCCTTTTGTCCTGCATTTTACGGGAATGGTCACAATACTATCGGACAACTCCAAAGCCTCCGCCATGGATGCTTGGCAGCCGATGTTAGCCAAATAGGGCGTGCCGCCAAAATTAAGTACACCCGTACCAATTTCTGCTATGTGCATCCCGTTGACAAAAATATTCTTAATAGGCGGTGATTGGATGGTGTGGGGGAAATACGAATCGGGTGTGTCCTGCCTTGCGTGTTGCCCCAAGGTGATAATGCCAAAAGCATCACGGCGCATCTGCCCCCTCATCTTGTCATAATACATGCACCTATCTTCCACATCAAAAACCCGCACCATTGGGGGTAGTTTTTCCAAGATAATGTTAAATTCCGCATCGCCTGCATAATGAAAATCATAAAGCAAAATTTCATCAACACCAAAATCCTGCGCCGCTTTGCAAACCGCCAACATGTCGGATGTGATGCAGTCCCGTCCAAACTGCCGCCAACCCTCTGTCCCATGATGCATCCAGTCCATATTATGGTCAAAAATACCGCTTGCACCTTCCATGTCGGCCAAAACAATCAATTGTCGCATAGCAACCTCTCCTTCACCTTATAAAAGTTTTTCTATGTATAGGGCAAAGTCCGTAGGTTTTGATGGCTTCGATATGCTCTTTTGTTCCATATCCTTTATGGCGGGCAAAACCGTAATTTGGCCACTCTTCATTGTAATCCTCCATCAACTTGTCACGGGCAACTTTTGCCAATATGGATGCGCAAGCAATGCTGTGGGAGCGGCTATCCCCCTTTTCAATGGCAACGGATGGAATTTTTAGCTGCAAACCCATATGCCCATCCACCAAGGCAAAGTCCGCCGCAGGTAGCAGCCCTTCCACTGCCATTTTCATGGCTTTTAGCCTTGCTTGTAAAATATTTGTTTCATCAATTTCATCATTATCTATAAATGTAAGTTGGTGGGCAATAGCGGCCTCAAAAATCTTTCCTGCCAGCTCCTCCCGCCGCTTTTCAGATAATTTCTTAGAATCATCCACGCCTGCGATGGTAAGCCCTGTTGGCATTATTACGGCGGCGGCAACCACAGGCCCTGCCAGCGGCCCTGCTCCGGCTTCATCTACCCCGCAAATGGCGGCATAACGGTCAGCATACTTATGCTCGAAAAGCAGCATGCCTTCCACCCGCTTTGCTTCCATTATATCCTTAGTATGCCGCATTTTGTAACTTTCAACCATTTTACGCACACCCACCCGATGGTCGGCGGCAAAACGTTCCAAAAGCGGGGGCAAATCCTCCCGCCCGGCTCTATCTAACATCATCTTTATATCGGCAATTTTCACGGTTTTCATCACCTCTTCAATAATTATATCATAAAAAATAAGGGCACACAATGTGCGCCCAAGCAAATTATATTATCAATGTTTATTATTGTTGCTTAACCTTGTTTTCCGCCCACACCTTAACAGGAAACAGGATAAAGAAAGCGGTACCAATTGCATAAACCAAAGATATGGTGCTTACAGCCAAATTCATGGCAGAAAATTCCGAACCATATTCCAAAAACATGGAAGGTAAAGTGCCGGATATAGAGGATGCAAGAAACACAACCAAACCAGTAGCAAGGACAAACTTTATGTTTCCATTGACGGCACAAATTAGACCATCCAGCTCCGCTTTTGTAAATTTATGCTCTCTTCTAAAACTATTGAAAATGTAATTTCTAAACAACTTTCCGCTACCTGTAATTTGCGAAAAAATTACCAATGGCACAGTAATAAAAAGGATGGAGGGCACATCAACCATTATCATAATGCCCCCAAGGTCGTTTGCAGAATTTATCAAGCCTACAAGGCTAATTAGCAGTGTCATTAAAGCAAATCCGATAATCATTAACACTTAATCACCTCTCTCATAAAACTAATTATTGTAGCCTGCACGGAGCTGATCATCTCTATTTTTCTACCACCATTGTAAATGATCCCGCAGAAACAACCAAAGTTAGCACAAATGCTAACAAGCCAACAAATTTCTTTCTCATATCCCAATTATATGAATAGGAAGCACTTATTATATTATTGTATATGTCAAGACTTTATCCATAGTTTTCTAAAAAAGATTACGGCATCAACAAAATGCATATTTTTATCGTCTCTGTTGATATTATACCGTAAAAATAAAGACGCACAAAGTGCGTCTTTGAAAATCAGCTTACTCTAAAGTTATGACTACAAAACCAGTTTTTGGTAAGGCAAAATCGTAAGGTATCGGGCGAACTTCCATTGCTTCCAACATAGAATGCAATATTTCTTCCCCATCCCCATAACCACTAAGGTCCCAACCAATCATTGCGTAAAACGGTAATGCGCCGATATGGGCAAAGCCAAGAACTTCGGCGGCAGGATTAATAATGCCTTCCGCTAAAAATTCTGTAAAAATCAAATCATTCATGTAAAAAAAGTTCTCTATCAGCCATCTGGTAGCAGCAACCTTATCAGCTATATAGTATTCAACACCCAAAGCTTGCACTAAATAGTCAAAGTCATCTATATAGGCTTGCCGTGTAGCGTGTTGCTGGCTAAATACCGGGCGGATTGTTGTGTAAACCTCCAATAAATTGTCCGGTCCACAACCGTAGCATTGGCACAGTTGCGACATCTTCCAGCTAAATTCCACATATTCGTGCAATAGCTCTTCAAAATCGGTTATTGCATGTACCCTGTCGATAAAACTCCACTGAGCATAAGTCCTTTGAAAATTTAATGTGTAGAAATCAGGCCTCTCTTGCTCAACAACATAGGCATTCGCATGTAAGGCAAAGCCGCCAATAAGAACCGAAAAAGCAATCACATATGATAAAAGCCGTACGGATAGGTACTTTTTCATTGTAAATCACACCTTTCTTACCAAAGTCCACAACCAGGCCAAGCAGGGCACATCCAGCAACCAATCCAGCATCCCCAAAAGCATCTGCATAGTCTACATATTCTGCCTCCGCCGCTACCATCACAAGTTACAGGGTCTTGCCATGTCGCTCCCATATTGGGTTCGGATGATGGTTCTTGCTCTATCACAAGGACAAAGCCGGCTTCGTTTTCAATTGTAACAAACATAGTTTCTGCCGCCATTGTAAAGGAGCTCGCAGAAACAACCAAAGTTAGCACAAATGCTAACAAGCCAACAAATTTCTTTCTCATAAAAACGCCTCCTAAAAAATAGTTTTTGGGAAGGCAGCGAAAATCGCTCGGTCGACCGTGCAATTTAGCAAAATTCTTTACACTTCCCAATTGCGTGAATGGGAAGCACTTCTTGTATTGCTATATCAATAATATCACACCTAATTGTATATGTCAAGACTTTTTTCCCATAGTTTTCTAAAAAAGATTACAGTATCAACAAAATACAAAATATTACAGTATGTACTTATCATCATTCCGTGTTGACTTTTGCAGTTTTTTGTGGTATAATGGTGGCGGAGGTGATAGTATGGATGTTATGAGCATTGCAACCCTTTCCATGAACATGGCACAACGGGATATTATGCAAGAAGTTAATATTGCCGTTATGCGCAACGCCATGGACCACGCCGAGCAAACTGCGCAATTTATGGCGGATATGCTTGCCGCAGCCCCTGTGCCGCCTGCGGGTTTTGACGGCATTGGCGGCAATTTGGATATTTTGATTTAGGATGCACACCGCATGCTACACGAGGAGCTAATGCCAAAAGGAGATGGTGCTTTTGAAAAAACCAAAACACAAGATCACAAAGCGATTGATTTCTATGATATTAGTTTTAATCATGGCCTCGTCGGGTTTTGTTATCCATTCAGCTTTGGGTGAGGAGAGTTATGGTGCCCATGACCCCTCCCAAGAAACGGACTATGCCTACGATACCTATGACCTTCCCAACTATTATGAGCTATATGAGCCCACCGTTCCGGAAAAGGAAGGGGTTGAGGAAAAACTTTTTGATTTACCCCTTCAACAAATGGTTTTAGAGGCTACCCATGGTGCTGTTTTGCCATTGCTAAGCGCACCTCCCAACTTTTATCCGGCGTCCCCCTTCTCTCCCGCACTTATGCCGAGAATTACAATAGATTCCGATGCGCCTGATTACAGAGATATGGTATTTGGTGAAACGCTTACTTACACCGTAAGGGTTTTTAACCCCAATGCCACCTATGCCGGGTTCGACTTTTGGGTTGATATATGGCTGTCCACCGGCTTGCTAAATGCGGACTGGGCAAACAAAACCGTTACCGTAAACGGCACACCTTTTCCCATAATATATAGCGACCAATGGCCCGGTTTGCATAATGGCGTTATGGGCACTTGGTTTTCATTAAACTTAGATTTGCCTGCAAACAGCACTGTTTATATACACATCGAAGCAGAAATTACAGCGGGAATGGTTTCGGGCAGCGATATAACAATAGCGGGGCGTGCCGACCTTTTTGGGCCACACCCTTCGTTTGAACTGGAAAAGGCAGCCAATGTGACAACGGCAAGTGTTAACGACATTGTTGAATACACCATCGAAGTTAAAAACACTTGTTTTTTCTCTTGGGGCATTTTTGGTAGCCAAGTGCGTGTTGTTGATATACTTGACACGGATTTTGTAAGCCTTGTGCCAAACAGCATAAGTTTAAGCAACTTAAATATGGATCCTGCGCCGGGAAGCACGCCGGGGCAGGCAAGTTACAACTTCGACCAAGCAACGGGTACAATTACTGTTACCATACCTAGGTTGCTGGCGCACGAAGTGCTTGTTATAACATATGAGGTGGAGGTGCTGGCCGCCGCAAATAACAACACAATACACAACACAGCCACCCTTAGTAGTTCCAGTGATGGCGGCATAAATTGGATTAACATTGATTCATGTTTTGTAAATATACCCGTAGGTGTGGCACCGCCGCCTCCACCGCCGCCTCCACCTGACCCTCCTATCACTCTGCCGCCTCCGACGGAGGAAGTTGAACCGGAGCCGGAAGAAGAGCCGGAGCCACCTCCGGTAACTCCTCCTGTAACACCTCCACCCACTCCTCCTGTAACTCCACCATCTCCGCCGGAGGAAGAAGTTGAGCCGGAGCCGGAGGAAGAGGAAGAAGATGCAACCGAACAGGAACCGGAAGCCGAATTGGAGCACGAGCCGGAAGTTGATAACGATGATTCTTATGAACCTTATGTGCCAACTTTACCGGATGACGCAACGCCACCGTCAGATGATGACACCCCATGGTATCAGGGTTATTATGTGGAAGATTTGATAGAGCGGGGTTATCGCCCTAACGATTTTGCCGATACCGAGAGCAATCCATTCTTTTCCATACCGTTTAGGGGAACCATAAGCGTAGAAGAATTGGAAGAACTGGGCTTTACAGCGGATGACTTCGGAGACAACGAAGGTAACCCCTTTAATGCGCCACGCCAAACTACCTATACCACCACATATGTGGTTGATACAAACCCGCTAACAAGTGATGGTTTTAATGTAATATGGTTAGTGGTGGCGGCAACAGGTTTTTCACTTTCAGCCTTTGGCCTTATCTATTTAGCAAAAAAGAGAAGTAAAGTGTAGTTTTTAATTATAATATAATATACAAACACAACCCGCAAGCCTATGTGCCTGCGGGTTGTGTTTAATTTTATTAAACTTATCTCTTTTGGTTGCCACCTTTATTGTTGCCACCGCCTTGCTGGTGGCCATGGTCATGGTCTTGTTGATTGGTGTCGTTTGTGGTTTTATTCTTATCCATTGCGCAAACCTCCTTTCGCTGGGTTTTAAGCTTACGAAAGTTATTATTTTCAAGTACAAGAAATTTTATGCAAAAAATTATTTTTTGTGCATTGTGGCGCAATAGAGCTTCTTGGGCAGCTCCCCTTCTTCAAATTCTTCTATGTTGATACCTTCAAAACCCTTTGATATACGGTTTATCTGTTGTATGCCAAGAAAATGCACTACAAAACCATTCATCTCGTACATACCATCTCCCCTATGTATGCCTGCGCCAAAATGGGCATCATGGGTATTTCTGGTAGTGAAGATGTTTATGCCATTTGGTTTTAACACCCGCAAAATTTCGCCGCTGATACTTTCCAGCTGGCGCAGGGTTAGTGCCATGCAAAAAAACATATGAGAAAAACAAGCATCAAAGGCTTGGTCATCAAATGGCAGGCCATCCCTTGCATCATGCTTTAATGTGGTAATGCGTTGCCAAAGCCCCATTAAGCGGGCTTTTTCCTCTATGGGACCAATGGCTGTATCAGAATAATCCAGCACATGTATATCAAAACCCCGCTGGGCAAAATACATGGCATCACGCCCTTGTCCGCCGCCTTTAATGCAGGATAACTTGGCATTGTGCCAAATTTTTCCGGATTTTTTGTATATACTTGCTCCCAATGGGTTTGCTGGCGGTACAGCGCATTGTTATTAGTTTCCAAGCGCATTTTTAAGGCGGGTTGTGGCATCAATAACAGGCTCAATAGAACGGTTCATGTTAATATTGTTGATAAGCTCTGCCGCAAATGGGGACATGTCCACACGGTTAAACCATGGTTTATCAAGGGCATCGGTGGGCACATGGGTTAGGTTTGTGGTATACAAGCGGGTTAGCAAACCTTGGTCAAACAGCTCCTGAAAAATGCCAATGCCTTTGGTAAACATGCCAAATGTGGCAACCACAAAAACCTTTGCCGCATTGCGCCGCTTCATCTCCTGCACAATTTCCGCCATGGATTCGCCTGTGCCTATCATATCATCAATTATCATAACATTTTTGCCTGCCACATCCTTGCCCAAATATTCGTGGCATACAATTGGATTTCTACCGGATTCTACAATGCTGTAATCCCGACGCTTGTAAAACATGCCCACATCGGTTTTCATCACATTGGAATAGTATATGGCACGCCCCATGCCGCCCACATCCGGGCTGATGATTAGTAGATTGTCCCTATCCGCTATCACATCGGGCTCGTCCGATATAAAGTTTTTAACTATTTCATATGTGGCATAAATATTTTCAAAAGACATTACGCTGACAGCGTTTTGCACGGCGGCATTGTGGGCATCAAAGGTTATAAGGTCCCTAACGCCCATATTTTCCAGCTCCTGCAAAATCATGGAGCAATCAAGGGATTCACGCCCCTCCCGCTTATCTTGGCGACTTGCATAAAGCATGGGCATTATCACATTTACACGGGCGGCCTTGCCGCCAATGGCAGAAATAACACGCTTTATATCCTGATAATGGTCATCGGGTCCCATGCGGTTGTCGTGGCCGTACAGCTTATATGTTCTGCTATAATTACCTGTATCGCTGACGATAAATACATCCTTACCACGTACGGTATCATGTATCTTTATCTTGCCCTCTCCGTTGGCAAAACGCACCTCTTCAATATTTATCAAAAATGTATCGGGCACCAGCATGCCCGCCGCTTTGCGGATGCGCTTAATGCTATCATCCAGCTTTTTACCAAATTCTTCGCAGTTGCTCATGGCTATTATGCCTAAATCCCCTGCAAAATCAATTTCAATGCCATTAAACATGTACTTGTGTGCCATTTTCATCCTCCTTTAATATGTCAAAACTGCTCGTATGCCTATGTCCCCCAGCATATCCCTGCCGCCAAGCTCTTCCAACTCAATCAAAAACACCGAACGCACAACTGTGCCGCCAAGCTCTGCTACAATATCACAAATGCACTTTGCTGTGCCTCCTGTTGCAAGCAAATCATCTACAATAACTACTTTTTGCCCTGCTTCCACAGCATCTGTGTGTATTTCGATGGTATCCGTGCCGTATTCCAAGGTGTATTCCTTGGCGGCGGTGGGGCCTGGCAGCTTGCCTTTTTTGCGGGCGGGCACAAAGCCTTTGCCAAACCTTGCGGCAAGGGGTGCGCCAAAGATAAACCCGCGGGATTCCGGGGCGACTATTATATCAAAATCAAGCCCTTCAAGCTGTGCCGCCATTTGGTTTAGGGCGTGGTTTAGGGCGGACGGATTTTTTAATACCGTGGTAATATCCCTAAACATAATGCCCTTGGCCGGATAATCGGGAAAAGTGCGCATTGCTTGTTTTAAGTCCATTTCTACATCCCTCTCAAATTCTGTGCGTATTTGAATAGTTGATTTCCAAGGTCCGTTAAGGGTTGCAGGGGCGTTAGGGGGATGTCTGTGCCGAAGATTGTGGGGTTGTGGTTTAACCAGCTGTCCTTAATTTCCCAAGTTTGATAATCCCATTCTATCCAATGATGCTCCCTCCACTCCTCCCAAGTCCAGTGGGGCAAGGGTATTTGATTAAGTTTTGCACGCCCTTCCGCCAAAACAAGTTGGGCGTATTCCATCCCACTCAGTTCGCTGTCAATAAGGGTTATGGTCCTGCCATATCCATCGATAAATATTTGATGCACGTTGCCAAAATTTACCCACGGCAACAATTCGCCTTCTGCATATGCAGATATTTCCAACATATGGTATGCGCCGTTAGTGTACCTAAATATGCGGTAAAATCCACCATAACACCCTTCAAAGGTTTGATGGAAATGTATCAATATTTCCGGGATGCCATCGCCATCAAAGTCAAAGATACGAAAATAATCTGCAAAATGTTGTGTGTATTGGGTGGCATAAATCCAAGGGGCGTATTCTATACGGTTGCCCTGCCTATCAAAAAATCTCCAAGCTCCGTATGGGAAGAAGATTTCAGTTTCCTCATCACCCTCACAAAGCCATGCAACCCTTGTAAACAAGCTATCCATGGTGCTTAGCAGCTCCACTGCCGCCTGCCGCCAATTTGATGTTAGGGGCAACTCCCAGATAATAATGGGTGGCCACTCATCATTAGGGTTTGCGTTCTCCCATATACCAAAGTATCGCCGCATCCCGTCTTTGTCCGTTAAAGCAATGCCTGCTGCCATGTTTTCCCAGCCTGATTGGGGGCGGGGGATTGTTATGGTTTCGTTTGCCTCTGCATGATAGATTTGCCCAAACGGCAGTCCCGCCACTGTTATTGCACGCCCATCCACAATATTAATTTCAAGGTAAATTTGGGAAAGATATGTTATAGGTTCATTTACTAAAATTACTGCACCCAGCCCATCGTCGCTTAGCGTAATTTGTATGGGCATGTCTCGGGGCGCAGTTATGTAGTAATCCTGCGTAATATTAAAGATGGCTTGGTACCACATATCTGTCGGGGCTGGGGCTAAGCTTTGTAATGGTTCGGGGGTTTGCGCATTGTAATACGTGGGGCGGTCTGCCTCGGGCATTTCGTAGCCACCTTGGCAGGCCATTAAAAATAGGGCACATAATATTGTTGTTGCTAACATAATTCGCTTTTTCACGGTAACACACCTCCTGATATGATGGTTATGTTGCGGGATGTTTGAAGTCCAATATCACCAATTGCACGCTGGCATTGCCTTGCCATGTATTAATGCGTATGTGATAGGCGATATCCATTCTAATGGTCATATTTTTTAGCCGCCCTGCAGTAAAGGCTTTTGCCACATCTTCACTATAATTTTCCGCCAAAAAGTCCGTAAATTTATCCACGCCCTTAAAGGCCACGGCGGTTATTTTGCGCCCATTGCTATCCCTAAAATTAAGGCGCAGGGTTTGCCCGCTTTGCCCTATAACCTCCGCCCGTTCTGTAACAACGCTTTGGCTAAAAAATACCGGCTCTTTATTAGCTTTGCCGAAGGGGGAAATTGCCAATATATCCCCGGCAAGGCTAAATGTGGCATCTTCCAGGTTAAGCTGCATGTCACCGTATAGGATGGGGCTAAAATCCTCCGTTGTAAGCTGCGAGGCGTTGTTAAGCCGCTGCCGCAAAATATCCACATTATGGATTTCCATGGTGGCACCTGCCGCCATGGGATGTCCGCCAAAGCGCATAAAAAGGTCTTTGTTAGCATTCATGGCTTCAAAAACATTATAAGCTTCAATGGAGCGGGCAGAGCCCTTAGCAACATCACCGGCCTTGGTAAAAATAAGGGTTGGGTGGTTGGTATGCTCCTTAACCCGCCCTGCCACAATGCCCGCAATGCTTTCGTGTATATGTTCGTGATAGATAACCAGCACATCATCCAGTTGCTCGGGCAGGTTTTTAATAATTTCGTCCACATATCGTGCGGTCATCTCTTTACGCTCGTCATTTAGGTCCACCAGCTTTATGGCAAGCTGGCTCGCCCTTTCGTGGCTATCGGTCAAAAACAGCTCCACTGCAAGGGTTGCACTGTCCAGCCGCCCGCTGGCGTTAATGCACGGGCCAATTATAAAGCCCATGGCAAAGTCATCAATATCATTATACTCCAAATTCCGCAACTTGACAAGGGTTGCAAGCCCCAAATTTTCCACCCCTTTGGTGGTTAGCAGGTGCATGCCGTTTTTGGCAATAATTCTATTTTCGTCCACCAAATCCACCACATCACAAAAAGCGGCCATTGCGGCAAAAATCAGCCCTTCATCATCACCAACCCCTAAATGGGCAGCAAATTTGTAGGCCAAACCCGCCGCCGACATTTCTTTGAAAGGGTAGGGGCAATGGGCTTGTTTTGGGTTTATGATTGCATTGGCGGGGGGCAACACCTCGGCGGGCTGATGATGGTCGATTATAATTACGGTTAAGCCCAGCTCCACAGCCCTTTCCACCTCGGCAATGCTGGCAATGCCGTTATCCACAGCTATTAGGATTTGGTAATCCCCCGCAAGTTGCTCCACAGCAGGGATATTAAGGCCATAGCCCTCACGCTCCCTATGGGGTATGTAATAATCCACATTGCCGCCAAGTTTGGTAAGTGCCTTGTGCAGGATAACCGTGCCGCTTACTCCATCCACATCATAATCCCCGTAGATGCAAAACTTTTTGCCATCCGCAATGCCTTTGCGCACAATTTCCGCCGCTTCCGCCACCCCAACCATAATGCCCCCATCCAAGGGGCGCATATAATCCAATAATGGGTTTAGAAATTTTATGGCGGTATTTTTGCTGCGCACCCCCCGTCCCGCCAAAATATGGGCAAGGGGCGGGCTAATTTTCAGCACCTTTGCCATCAAATCCGTATCTGCATCATGTCCTCTCAAAATCCAACGTTTTTCCATTTGCTCACCTGCTTAAAATTTTTCTTGACATATGGGCTTGTCTTATGATATCATCTTTTCAAATAAAATACAATGCTTCAGGGCAGGGTTAAAATCCCGACCGGTGGTGATAGTCCACGAGCCTGTTTTGGCACATATTGTGCGCCGTGCAGATAGGCATGATTTGGTGAAATTCCAAAACCGACAGTAACTCCATATTTTGGGGAAGTCTGGATGGAAGAAGCAACCGCATTTTTTGCGGATAATTTTGATTTTTCCTGCCCAAGGTCTGTCCCCTTGGGCTTTTTTGGTACCACAAGCCATTATGGCGGCAATGCCCCGCCACAAAATTGAAAGGAGAATTACCATGCAACCCAAACACAAACTACTCAACACCCGCACCATGATTATTTTGGCTATGATTTCTGCCATAGCCTTCCTGCTGGCCGCCTTTGTGCGCTTCCCCGTTTTCCCTGCTGTGCCCTTTTTGCGTTATGACCCTAAGGACATTGTAATTGTTATTGGCGGCTTTATTTTCGGCCCGCTTGCCGCCTTAATTGTTACAGTGGTGGTAGCGTTGGTGCAAATGTTTACAACAAGCCAAACAGGGCTTATCGGCTTTTTTATGAATGTGGTTTCGGGTGCAGCATTCGCCTGCACCGCAGCCCTTATCTACCAGCGTTGGCGCACCTTATCCGGGGCTGTTGTTGGGCTTGTGGCAGGCACAATTGCGATGACTATTGCAATGGTGCTTTGGAACTACATACTAACCCCCATTTTCCTCGGCTGGCCCAGGGAGGCGGTTGTGGCGATTTTGGTGCCCGGCATTATCCCCTTTAATGTGTTTAATGGGGTAGTAAACGGTGCATTGGTTATGTTGGCCTATAAGCCCGTCACAAAGGGTTTGCAAGCCGCAGGGCTTTTGGCTGCCCCGCCTAAAAACGACGGAGAGAAGAGAATGGTTTTCAGCCCTGCCCTTATTGCTATATCGATTTTCGTGTTGCTATCCATGGTATTTTGGTATCTGGCAACGCAGGGCTTTTTCCAAGCCACATAAAATTTAAGGGGATGGCTGATTATGGCCATCCCCTTGTTTTTATTTTAGTTCCTAATATTTCCCAAAATCCGATTTCAAATAATCCTTGGCACGGCTTATATTGCCTGTTACAGGCGACTTGTATGCCCCGGACATTTGGCGGTGCCCTTCCGCAGGCCTGTTCCTTGAGGCGGTTACCGGCCTTGTCGTTAGCCCACCTGCTGTTGCAGGGGGTGCGGCATAATTGCCTTTTCTTTCTAAATCATTTATAGCAGTGCGCACTTTGCCAAAGTATTGTGGAAATTCCCCCGTTACCCTTCTGTTTTCTGCTACATCTTCCAAGGCACCTGCTATGGTATCCACATTGCGGCCAAGCTGGTTGGCTGCCGCATTAAAAGCGGCGGCAAACTTGGCAAAATAGCCTTGCCCCTCTATATCAAGCTGGGTTTGCAGGTTGCCCTTGCCAAGTTCCACTAAGGCTTCGGTGGCTTTGGTAAACTGCTTGTTGGTTACGGCGACAGTTTCGTTAAGGTTTTTTGCCATGGTTGCCCAACAACCCTTATACCGCTCGGCAGGGATTAGGTTTTGGGTGTTGCCCCCTGCCATGCCCAATGTAAGCTTGCCCACATCATTTTGTATGCTTGCAATGGTTTGTACCAAAATATCCACAGGGCGGGAAATGGGAAATTTCGCAGTCATGCCCAAGTTGGGTCTGTCCCCCTCCGCCATTCTTGTAAGCATATCCGTTGCCGCCCGCAAATCATCGCCAACAGATTTTATGGCAACATTGGCAATTTCTACAATTTCTAAAAACACGCCGTCCAGCTCTTTGTGAGGGGGTATGTCGGTAATATCCCCCCTTGCAGCATTTTGTGCTGCTTTTACAGCAAATTCCTTTAATTTTTCCAGTTTTGCGTGGCTTTGGCGCATTTTTTCGGCAATTTCACCAAATTCGTCTTTACCATTGTAGTTAAAATTTCCCTTGGCAAGGTCTTTTGCGGGTTTCGCCAAATTTATCATCAAAAAGTTGCCCAAAACAGCAAAAATGCACGCAAGGATTACGCCGCCGCCAATAACACCCAACATGGGGTAAAAGGTGTCAGATGCTATATGTATTAAAAAAGCTGTAACGGCGGTAAAAACCAGTGTCATAGCAACTATCACAGCAAAAATTGTAAATATCTTTTGGCTTATTTTCTTATCATTCATCGGTTTTGCTCCTTTTCGCCAAAATTATTTCGGCAATTTCCAAATCCATGGGATGGGTTATTTTTATATTTATAGGGTCGCCCATAATTAGCCGGGGTTTAATGCCAATATATTCCAGCAGTTGACAGTCGTCATAGGCATCATTTATATCAAGGGCATGGGCTTTTTTAAGCACATCCGCCTGAAAAGCCTGTGGAGTTTGTACCGCAAAAACCCTGTCCCGTTCCAAGGTTTTGTCCACCCCCATATAATTATCGGCAATTTTTAGTGTATCCGTGGCGGGGGTTGCCAAGGTTGCGCCACCGTGGCTGTGTGCGGCTTCCAGCAAAGCTTCTGTTTGGGCAAGCGGCACAAATGGGCGTGCCGCATCATGTATCAGCACAAGCCCGCCATCCGCATGGGTAAGCCCCGCCGCCACAGATTGTTTGCGGGTTTTGCCCCCTTCCACAACCTGTGATAACTTGGAAATACCCATGTCTCTGCACGCATCCCAAAACTGTGCAGGGGCAACAATTATTATTTTATCCACAAAATTGTTTGCATCAAAAGCCGCCAAACTGTGCCGGATTACAGGTTTGCCGCCCAAAGGCAAAAATTGCTTGGGCAAATCCCCGCCAAAACGCAAACCCATGCCCCCGGCCACCACAATTGCGGTGCATATTAAGTTTTTATACATATCTTTATTTTACCACATACATGCCCCGCTGGCAAGCGGGATAATATTACAAAGATATTAAACTTTCCCCCAGCCCTTTACTTTTCAAAAATTTAGGTTAAAATTATAATGACATATAATGCAGAAAAAAGGGGGCGTTTATATGAGCGACCTTAGTAGCACCATTTTTGGCAAAATAATAGCGGGCCAACTACCCGCTGCAAAAATTTATGAAGATGAAAACTTTTTGGTAATATTAGACAAATTCCCTTCATCCCTTGGGCATTGTTTAATTTTGCCCAAAACACCCGCCCGCAATATTTTTGATTTGGATGAAGGCACGGCACAGGCATTGTATCCTTTGGCAAAGCGCATTGCAAATGCAGTAAAAACCGCCACCAATGCCGATGGCATCCATATTTTGCAAAATAATGAGGCGGCAGCGTGGCAAACTGTGTTTTATTTCCATATACACATCATACCCCGCCACGAAAATGATGGGGTGCAGCTTGGCAAGTCCACGGCAGGCATTAGCGAGGAGCAGTCCGCAAAAATTGCGGTTGCCATCCGAAGGGAGCTGGGATAATGAGCAAAACAACCAAAAGGTTGGTTGCCATAATTGTTTTTGCTGTTGTAACCGTAGCTGTGATAGCGGCGGCAGTTATCTTAACCAGCGGGCTGGGCGGCGGCGAAGGCGGCAACCACGCTATTTTGGGATGGCTTACAGGCGGTGGGCAATCTGAAGGCGGTGGCGGTTTTTTTGGCGGCGGTGGTGGCAGCACCCAAACCCTGCCGGATTTGAATTTTTTAATCCTTGGGCTGGATGACGAAGCAGGCCTTGCCGATACTGTTATGGTAGGCATTTTTAACGGCGAAACCGGCTATGTGGACTTAATTTCCGTACCCCGTGACAGTGTGGTGGAGGTTACACCCCAGTTAAGGGAGGAGTTTGCCGCAATTGGCAGGCAGGGCTGGGTTAGCGGCCTCAACTCATTCATCCTTGCCGAAATGACCACAAGGGCAAGACCCCATGGCCGTGAATTTATACAAAACCACCTTGAAGCCATACTGGATATTGAAATAGACTATTACGTAGCAATGGATTTAGCTGCTTTTCGCTATATTGTAGATGCGGTGGGCGGCATAAGTATGTACATCCCCCAGCCGGGCCTGCGCTATTTTGGAAACGAGTATGGCCCGGGCGGCATTGATATTGATGTGCCGCCGGGCTACCAAATGCTGGATGGCAGAAGGGCAGAAATGGTTGTGCGCTTTCGCAACCACCCCCGTGGGGATTTATTTAGGGTGGAACTGCAACAGCAGTTTATGACCAACTTTTTCGCCCAATCCCTTAACCAAGAATCTATTATGAATGACCCAATGACTTTGGTAACCACCTTTATCACCCATGTAGAAACTAATCTGGGCATTATATCTGCCGCGCAATACAATGCGGCCGGCATGTTTGGGATGCTTAATGCGGATAATATTGCATTTCATATGATGCCCGGCAGGCTAGATAGACGTTATATAATTGACGAAGCCGCCGCCCGCCAGCTTGTTGCGGACATACGGGACGGCACAACCCGTATGGAAGAGGAAGAAAGTTTTGATGACTAAATAAAATAACACCATTGCAGGTTTAACCCGCAATGGTGTTATTTTATTATGGATTATAATAAAAACCGAAGGGTATGCGATATTTTATTTATTGCAAGCCTCCAAAAACCGCACAAAAACAGGATGCGGCTTGCCCACACGGGATTTGAATTGAGGGTGCGCAATTATACCCAGGTGGAAGGTATGGCCGGTTATTTCCACTATTTCCGCCAAATTATTGTTTGTGCCCCTTCCGCTGATGGCCATGCCTGCGGCTTCAAATTCGCTTATATAGTCGCTATCAAATTCATAACGATGCCTGTGGCGTTCACTTATTTCTGTTTGTCCATAAATTTTGTGGGCAAGGCTACCTGTTGTCAGGGTACATGGATGTGCCCCTTTGCGCAGGCCTTTGCCCGGGTTTATAAAAATCGGGTGTATGGTAGCCTCGTCAAACTCCGCAGAATTGGCACGGGCAAGCCCCATCACATTGCGGGCAAAATCTATTGCCATTGCCTGCATTCCCATACCAAGCCCAAGGCAGGGCACATTGTTTTCCCTTGCGAATTTTGCGGCAATTACCTTACCCTCGCTACCACGGGGACCAAAACCGCCACAGATGATAATGCCCGCCGAATCTTCCAGCAAGTCCAATTGTCCCTGCTCCAACTGCTCCGATGCAACCCAGTTTATACCCGCATCCACCCCCACAGCAAAAGATGCCGCTTTGATAGCTTCTATAAGCGAAAGATAGGCATCGGGCAATACAGTGTATTTGCCAACAAGGGAGATTTTTACAGGCTTGGTGGCCAGTTTTGCCGCATTCAAAATATCCTGCCATTGGGCAAGGTTTGGTTGGCTGTCGGGTAAGTTAAAGCGTTTTAGCACCACTTGGGCGAAGTTTTCCCGCTCCAAGCATAGGGGTACTTGGTATAGGCTGTCACAATCGGCATTTTCTATAACACACTCTGTGGGCACATTGCAGTATAGTGCAATTTTTTCCTTAATATCCTTTTCCAATGGTATTTCTGTGCGGCATACAATTATATCCGGCTGTATGCCCATTGACAGTAATTGTTTAACGCTGTGTTGTGTGGGTTTTGTTTTAATTTCGCCGCCCTTTTCCAAGTAGGGCAACAGGGTTACATGCACATAAAGCACGTTTTCCCGACCCACATCAAAGGTCATCTGGCGGATGGCTTCAATAAAAGCGTGGGATTCCATATCCCCCACAGTGCCGCCAATTTCGGTAATAACAATATCTACATCCCCATTTTCCGCAACTTTTTGCATTAAAAACTTAATGTGGTCCGTAATATGGGGGATAATTTGTACGGTTTTGCCGTCATAATCCCCGTTGCGCTCCTTTTCCAATACGGTGGAGTATATTTTACCCGATGTGATATTGGAATTAACTGTCAAATTTTCATCAGTAAAACGCTCGTAATGCCCCACGTCCGCATCGCATTCCGCTCCATCTTCTGTCACAAAAATTTCCCCATGCTGTATGGGGCTCATCATACTGGGATCCACATTCAAATAGGGGTCAAATTTTTGGTTGGAAATTTTGTAGCCCCTGGCCTTTAACAGCCGCCCAAGGCTTGCTGCCGTAATGCCCTTGCCAAGCCCAGATGCCACACCGCCTGTTACAAATACAAATTTTGTGTTTTTCATTTGTCGCTCCCCCAAAATTACGGTCATTATGCAATCCATATGATTATACCACATCAACTTCCGCAGTGCAACAAAAAACAGTATTGCAAGCCTGCCTCTGGGGTTTAATATGCAATTTTATATGGGTTTTTGTAGGGCAAATAGACATGCCGCATATTTAGAAATTATTTTGGAATATGCTATTTGATATTATTTTCATCTAATCCTTGACACGCAAGGTAAGGTATGGTATAATATGCCAAAATATGACAATATTATAAAGGAGAACCCCATGAAAACCAAAAAACCCCTAAACAAACTAAGAACCTGTTTTCAATAAATCAACCCCTACGCAACAACATAGACGCATGAGAAATCATAATCATATTTTCAGCTGATGTGGTCAAAAACTCGTAATCTTTTGAAAGTCTACGAGAACCACC
>Ga0131853_10000959_pt1 | contig 52099 bp, 42 predicted proteins | sample TergutLab28metaG_FD_92764 | JGI IMG/M metagenome (GOLD analysis project Ga0131853, IMG submission 92764) | Labiotermes labralis P1 segment gut microbial communities from Petit-Saut dam, French Guiana - Lab288 P1 (version 2) (version 2) | ecosystem: Host-associated > Arthropoda: Insects >...
AGAAAACAGAGATTAACGGCTGTGGGGACCCGTTGCGCTGACCACGTGACACCCCTCTATCCGCAAAAGTTGGCACTAACTTCGCCGACCGGCGGCGGCCGCTCTGTCGGTATAGTTCGCCTGTGGACTGAGGCTACGGGGTTTGTTTTTTATTTGACGAATGCAGAATTTGTGATCAGTAGTTGACTGTTCCATGTGATACATAGGTCCCTGTTACTGCGGCATGGCGCGTCCTGTTGACCTGTTCCATGTGATACATAGGTCCCTGTTACTGCGGCATGGCGCGTCCTGTTGACCTGTTCCATGTGATACATAGGTCCCTGTTACTGCGGCATGGCGCGTCCTCAGGTTGCGAATGGAGGAACGGCCTCCGGTATGGAGAGTAGCTGCGAACATTGAATAAGCAGTCGCGGGCAGCCGACAAAGAGTTATCCTCCAGCTTGGGGGTTGGGCGAGGTTCTAACAACTCCTCCCTCTTAAAACGTATTTTAGTACGAAGTACTCACAGACAAAGCTTCGGACCTGGACTGATGCTTTGGTGCGACATAAGCAACGAAAGAAGGACATGAGATTTGGTACTTGGAATGTTAAGAGCCTGTATAGGGCAGGTTCATTTACAGCAGCAGCGAGGGAATTGGCTAGATATAAATTAGATATAGTGGGTGTGCAGGGGGTTAGGTGGGACAGAGAGGGCACAGTAGGAGCAGGGGATTGTAATTGTTTCTATGGAAAAGCAAATTAGAATCATCAATTCGGAACAGGATTCTTTGTACACCACAGAATAGTATCAGCTGTTAAAAGAGTAGGAGTTTGTTAGCAGTAGGGTTTCATATATAGTTCTGAGACGTTGTTGGTGTAATATCATTGTTCTGAATGTGCATACACCAAGTGAGAAGAAAAGTGATGATTCAAAAGACAGTCTTTATGAGGAATTAGAACAGGTTTTTTTATCAATTTCCTAGATACCACATGCAAATTCTATTAGGAGATTTTAATGCAAAAGTGGGGAGAGACAATATTTTCAACCAGACAATTGGGAACGAGAGTCTACATGAGGAGATTAATGATAATGGTGTTGGAATAGTAAAGTTTGCCACGTCAAAAAAAATCTACTTTTTTTACAGCACGAAGTGCCTGAACCGAATCATTCTAATTAAACCTGGACCTCTCCTGATGGGAAGACTCACAATCAGATTGATCATATATTGAAAGATTGGAGATGACATTCGAGCGTACTAGATGTACGAAGTTTCAGGGGAGCAGACTCTGATACTGATAACTTTCTAGTGGTTGCAAAAGTTAGGGAAAGATTGGCAGAAAATAAAAAAGCAGCACAGAGGTTTGAAGGGTTAAAGATTTAATCTGAGGAAGCTAAATGAGCTGGAGGTTAGGAAACAGTATCAGATTGAGATTGCAAACAGGTGTGTAGCTTTGGAGAACTTAAGTGATGACGAAGACATAAATAGGGCTTGGGAGAACATTAAAGAGAACATCAAAACCTAAGCAAAAGAGAGTTTATGTCTGCAAGAATTGAAGCAGCATAAACCATGGTTTTATGAAGAATGTTTGGGTTTTTTAGATCAAAGGAAGGAGGCTAAAATGCAGTGGATACATGACCCAAGCCAAAGCAATGAAGACAATCTGAACAATGCAAGACATGATGCTAGCAGACATTTCAGGAAGAAACAAGAAGGCATATATGAAAGCTAATATTGTGGAACTTGAAACTAACACTAAGATCAAAAATATTAGGGACTTTTATAGGGGCATCAATGACTTTAATAAGGGTTACCAGCCTAGAACTAACGTAGTGAAGGATGACAAAGGTGATTTAGTTGCAAACTCCCACAGTACTTTGGCTAGGTGGAGGAACTATTTCTCCCAGTTGTTGAATGTACATGAAGTTAGTGATGTTAGGCACTAGTACCTGAGCCAAGTGTCTCTGAAATTGAGTTGGCTATTGAAAAGCAAACAAAGTCACAAATCACCAGGTATTGATTAAATACCATCAGAAATGATTAAAGCAGGAGGAAAGACAATGCGCTGCGAGATTCATAAATTATTATTTCTATTTGGAATAAGGAGGAATTGCCTGAGGAGTGCAAGGAGTCGATCATAGTACCTATCTATAAGAAGGGCGATAAAACAGATTGAAATAATATAGGGACACAACATTTTTGCCAACTACGTGCAAAATTTTATCAAACATCCTGCTCTCAAGGTTAAATCCATAAGCAGAGGAAATTACTTGGGATCATCAATGTGAATTTCGACACAGCAAGTCAACTAGTGATCATATATTCTGCATTCGTCAAATACTTGAGAAAAAATGGGAATACAATGAAGAAGTTAATCATCAATTTATAGACTTCAAGAAAGCTTATGATTCAGTTAGGAGAGAGGCCTTATATATTATTCTCATTGAATTTGATATCCATATGAAACTGGTAAGGCTAATAAAACTGTGTTTGAAACATGTAGTAGACTCCGGGTAGGCAAGAATTTGTCCGTCATATTTACTATTAGGAATGGTTTGAGACAAAGAGATGCTCTATCGCCATTGCTTTTCAACTTTGCTTTAGAGTACGCCATTAGGAGGGTTCATGTAAACCAGGATGGCTTGAAATTAAATGGTACACACCAGCTTCTGGTTTATGCCGATGATGTTAATATATTGGGAGGAAGCGTAAATACTGCAAAGAAAACTGTAGAAGCGTTGATAGTGGCTAGTAAGGAGATTGGACGTGAAGTAAATGCGGATAAAACTAAGTACATGGTCATGTCTCAAAATCAAAATGCAGAAAAACTTACAGTATGATAACTGATAATAGTTCCTTTGAAAAGGTGGAAGATTTCAAATATTTGGAAAAAAAATTTAATAAATCAAAATTCTACTCAGGTAGAATTTAAGAGCAGATTGAAGTCAGGGAATGCTTGCTGTCTTTGGGGCAGAATCTTTTTCTTCCATTTTTTATCCAACTATTTAAAGATTTAGATATACAATAATATAACTTTGCCAGGTGTTTTATATGAGTGTGAAATTTGGTCGCTGACATTGAGGGAGGAACGTAGGCTGAGAGAGTTTGAGAATAGGATGTTAAGGAGAACATTTGGGGCTAAGAGGGATGAGGTTACAGGAGAGTGGAGAAAACTTCATACTTAGGAACTTAATGATCTGTACTGCTCACCCAATATTGTGCTAGTGATAAACTCAAGAAGAATAAGATGGGCGGGGCATGTGGCGCGTATGGGGGAGGGGAGAGGCGTGTACAGGGTTTTGGTGGGGAAACCTGAGGGAAAGAGACCACTAGGGAAACCCAGGCGCAGATGGGAGGATAATACTAAAATGGATCTTCAGGAAGTGGGAAGGGGTGTGGATTGGATCGAGCTGGCTCAGGATAGGGACAGGTGGCGGGCACTTGTGAATGCGGTAACGAACCTTCAGGTTCCATAAAATGCGGGGAATTTTTTTACTAACTGCAAATCGGTTAGCTTCTCAAGAAGGACTCTGCTCCATGGAGTAAGTATGTAAGTTGGCCTGTTACGTCAAAATTCACACTGATAATCCCCAATAATTTCCTCTGCATATGAAATTAACATTGTCAGCAGGATGTTGGATAAAACTTTGTATGTACTTGAAAAAGTGATATGCCTCTATAATTGCTACAATCCTTTGCATCACTCTTCTAATAAATAAATAAAATGATCGACTCCTTCCTCTCCTACGGCAATTCTTCCTTATTCCAAATAGAAATATTAAGTTTATGGATCTCACAGCGAATTGTTCTACCCCTCCCTTAAACAGTTCTGCTGGGATTTTATCAATACCTGGTGATTTGTAACTATTTAGCTTCCCCAATAGGCATCCCGAAATCAATGGCATTCGGCTGTGGCACTAGTGGCTATGCTGTGTGTATTTCTGTCTGCCTTATTTCACTAACCCCATGTACATTCAACATATGAGAGAAATGTTTCCTCCACCTCGCCGAAAAACTGTGGGATTCTGTAAATAAATGATCCTTCTCATGCTTTACTCTAGTAGTTCTAGGTTGGTAACCCATGTTAAACTCACTGATGCCCCTATACAAGTCTCCGATATTTTTTATCTTAGTGTTAGTTTCAAGATCATCGATTTTAGCTTTCAGATATTCCGTCTCTTTGTTCGTGAAATGTCTGCTTGTTTCACGTCTAACATTGTTTAAATTATCTACGTTGCTTTAGTTTTAATTCTGTAACCACAGGATTTATCCTACTACCTTTGATCTAAAAACCGTAATCATTCTTTATCAAACTATGTTTTATGGTGCTTCAATTCATACGGACCTGGACTCTCTTTAACTGAGGTTTTGATATCCTCTTTAAAGTTTCCCCAAAACCTATTTATCTCCACGCCATCGCTTAAGTTGTCTAAAGCTGCAGAACTTTCTGAGATCTCAATCTGATACTGTTTTCTAAACTCCAGCTCATTTAGCTTCCTGCGATTAAATCTTTCAACATCAAACTTCTGTGCACCTTGTTTATTTTTTGCGAATCTTTCCCTAAGTTTAGCAATTACCATATATTGATAAGTATCACAGTCAGCTCCTCCCCGAAAAATCGTACATCGAGTATACTCGAATGCCATCTCCTATCTATCAATATGTGATCAATCTTGTTGTGAGTCTTCCCATCAAGCATATTTATGAAGTTTCGGTGCGGGAATGCCGTGTTCTTAACAACAAAATTTTTGACGACGCCAAGGCTACCATTCTAGCATCATTACCATTACTGTCCTGCTGTTGACTCTCATTCCCAATTGTCAGTTTAAAATGTCCTCTCTACCAATTTTATTTTAAAATCTCCTAACTGAATTTTCAGGTGGTAGTTAGGAAAATGATGAAAAATTTGCTCTAATTCCTCTTAAAAACTGTCGTTTGAATCATTACTTTTCTCCTTAATTGGTGCACGAACATTCAGACAACGATTTTACACAATCGACCGCCCAGAAACATATGTGACATCCTATCACTAACAGACTCTACTCTCCTAACTGCAGATATTATTTTGTGGTGTACAAAAACTCCTGTTTCAATTGATGTCTCTATTCCCTTTCCCATAGAATAAAATATAAACCCTGCCCTTACAGTGCCCCGCTTATCCCATCTAATCATCTGTACATCCACTAAATATAATTTATACCTACCTTATTCCCCGGGTACTCTTGTATTTTCCACCTAACCACAAGTCTTATACCTATATTTGATACTAATTACCAATTATTTACATCGTATAAGAAAGCATGACGTCAACATGGGGTAGTACGATGACAAGCTTGGCAATTGTTTCGAAAAGGATTCGTCAAAACGCAGCGAATGTTTTTCTTGCCGTTTGCAACGTTTATCTCGTAACATGAAACGGAAGAAAAGAATCTGATTAATAGTTATTGCTCATGAACTCGCTTGACTGTAAAACATAAAATCATCTACAGGCAACACAGGTAAGCACTTAAGTGAAATGGAAAAACAATGTCTTACAATTTCTGAGGGGGGATTTCTACTATGAAATTGCGTCTCTGGAATACGCTAAAGTTTCTGTCCGATTACGTATGAATTTACAGTCAGTATAGCTATCAAGTTGTGCGATGGATGACCATGGACTCGGGTTGCAATTATTCTTGCTGGAGACAAGGGCCGTTATCATTTACACATGGTCGAGACAAAACACAATGGTCCTTGCTGCACAGTAATAATAAAAATGAAAAATGAAAAACCTCTTATTTTATTTTTAAGCACTCTTAATGTTATTTCCGGAAATTCAGAAATTTTTTTACTTTTATCCGTGGGGCTGCCCCGCAAAATTTCGGAACTGCCAAGTGCGGACCAGCGAAAAATGAGGGACCACTCTATTAGGATTTTTCTGAGATGTGACACCGTGGAATTTGGCAGATAAGTATAAAAGTTCATGAGAAATCTGCCCTCACTATAATATACTACTCAAATGCAGGAATAAGAAGTCTCCAAAACATTTGTGTCTATGTAGCAAAAACACAGCATCTTATCCCTCTTTGGTTCTCACCGCCGAATGAAACTGAAATCTCAAAATTTTTTAACGTTTTGCTTGAGTGTTTGATGTGTAATTCAAGACCTTGGTGCTGGTAAACTGCATTTTACGTGTGTTTATTCTAATATATTTGGTTATTTCACTATACACAGCAATACATTCTGAAGAAGAAGGGATTGGATCCTTAGGAGCAAAAATGGATGAAGTTCGAGGTAACGTAATGAGCTGACTAACACAAATGTTTTCCCCTAGTCATGACTTGAAACTATTTCCATAAGCTAAATTAAGCCAAAAATAATAGAGTTTTAATAATATTAGAAGGCTTGTTCCTTTAAAAAAAAACCTCCTAAATTATACGCGTGAAGTTCGTCACGACCTCAAAGCCGAAAAAATAAGCCTCATTCTCTCTACTTTAATGTATTTCACAAAACCTAAATCTAAAAAATAATACTGTCGTCTGGGATAAAACTCAGTTTAGTATGGTAAAAACAGACAGACATTTGAGATAAAACTGTTGGCTTTATTATCAGAATGAGTGTCAAGCGATTGTTTTACCCCGAAAAGGTAGGCAAAAGATTTCTCCCGAAACGTCGGTAAATTCCTACCAATCTACAAGATACTCCAAGAAAAATATACTTCATAGTCGCCACCGTGAGAACCCCAAACCTCATTTACACCTACTCCCTAAATTATTCTTTTAAAATCTTTATATAATCCCACGCTCTGTGCGCAATATCCCATTGGTAATACTTCAAATTATTTTCTTCCGATCCCCTCCTCCAGCTCGGTGTTTGGTCTGCGGTCTTCATGTCATCCAGTAACAAAACTTCTTGGTGCATCTTCTGTCGGTATGCCAATACAACCTCATTTGCGTTTAACTGTATGATCTTGTTTGTAACCCAGATCACACAGCGCTGGATGCTAAGTTGATACATGAAACGAAAAGGAAATGGACGCGGACGTGTCATAATAGTGGCATTACAACGGTGTGCCCTAGAAACGTTACTGGCGGAAATATTACACGATACTCGGCCTAAATACGAACAGGGGAAGTTCTGGACACAAATCTCGAGGGTTCCTGGCATGCCAGTCCACTCGGTCCACCGAATTTCTTGGTGTAACATTTTAAAATTTTCTTCTTTTATTTGGGGCTCAGTTGAGACGGAACTCGAGAGGGTTGTCATTACATATGCTACACTATATACCTAAAATAGTTGGTATTACAATCAGGAATTTCTTATCTTTCTTTCCAAATCCATTGCACACGACGATCCATTTCTTGACCTATTCAATGTTTAATTCAGCACCTGACACTAAGATATGCTTGAGGAAATAAATTTAAATTTCAGGCTTGTATTCGAAATGCGACAGATTTCGTAAGGTTTCATGTTGTGGCCTTGTTTGTTATCACACAGAATAGGCTTACACATGTAGGCACATACAGCTGTTTAGAGGAGCATGTTGTTTCCGTCTTCGTGTTTCCAACAAAAGTTTCTATCAACACCAATTATTAAATGACGCCACAAACCAGAGTACCGAATCTGAGCAGTTGTATTCATTTGAACGTCGAAACTTATAGTTTCAAAACTTATAGTTTCAAACTCAACCCAGACGTGTTTTGTACTTAAAAACAGGCAAATTTTTATACCCCAATATCATGACTACAAGTAAGACCCCATAGTTGTAATAATGATTATGGCCTAATATGATCGAGGAATTCTTATGTAAATCGGCATATTTTATTAAAAGCCACTAATTCGGGAGTCGGTCCAATTTTCTTCTTCGGGTGTTTAGAAACTTATTTTGCTGGGTCCCTCGATACAACCACGATTTTAGAACTTTTCACATTACAGGCTGTAACGCCATAGAATACACCAGTACTGATGTTCTTACACAATTTGAAGAAGAAAATGTTCAGTGTTCTAAAGCTTAAGATTCCGTTAGGAGGACAAAATCCAGCAGCATTAGCCGAATGTCACTCTTGCTTTCATAAAAGCGAAAAATTATTATTATTATTATTATTATTATTATTATTATGTGCTTATGCTGTCAAGATTACATGTCAGGAGTTTTCAAGTTCACAGCACGCACATTCAGTCTCTAATTCACGTACTGCACGAGCAGTTCAGTGGCAAACTGTTGTGAAAATGTAACAAAAAGAGTTATCTCTCATTTCCACTTAAATTATAAGGGTATTTCAGTAGTAATAGTGGGGTACTAGTTTTTCCATATATGCGCTCTGCACACACTTCGGACGTGTATGAAATCTGAAAATATAAAATTAGTTTTTGATATTTAAATTCCCAAAATGAAAATATTGTTACCAGGTAGTTTGCTTTCCTCGCATCCTAACAGCAAAGCACAATCAAGAGTAACATTAAATGTGCATCAATTGTAGCGCTGTTTCTAGGTTCTGTAAAAGACAGAGAGTAGTACAATATTTACGCAATGCGTAAATTTCATAACATGTTCTACGCTTTACTCGCAGATGTACAGAAAAGTCTGTTATTAGAGGCCACATATAGTTATAGGAAACGCGTTTGACGAATGCAAAAAAATGTAAAAGTTTACTCTTACAAAACACAGAAATTTATGAAATGCACGAGTTTTTGTGTTAATTTCTAGTTACAAGCCGGTCGCTCTGATGTTAATCACTAAAAACAGTATATATTTTATGCAAAGCTAGAGAGAGCCAGAAAATATTTTCCCTCATACCTGATGAATATTTCTCCCATAAAAAACTTTTCAATGCAAGTTTATTAGTGTGGACTCGAAAATTTCTAATTCTGTTCGAAGTACTTGCACTAACGTCGGAGCTAAAATGTACGGACAGATGGACTGACGTGACCTCCCCTACCTCTGATAGCATAATGTGTCCCCCCAAGACAAGGAGTAATTTTTTAAAACTTCAGAAGAAATTTGAATACTTTTGAACTACGTATTAATTGAAGTGTCATTACTTTTATTGTAGAAATAGGGTTAGGCAAGTGTATTAAGTATAAATAACAACAACAACAACAACAAGAGACAGAGATAGTGAGAGAGTTTATCAGGAATGCACACGTAGACCGTGAAATAATTTTGAATGTCTTCCTCGTATAAGGTTATTTAGATTAGGCTTCTGGCTGTGAAACCTGTTTTAGATTGCTGGGTCTATTGCAACCGCACGACGAAATATATTGCCTTTGTTGTGACATTCAGCTGAAGGAAGGATGGTGTAATCGAAAAATCATTTAAAAGGCAATATTTTACCCCTACATTAAATTGCTGCTTACGTATTATTAGAACTGTTATTTTCTTATTCATTTAAATATGAATGTTAATTAGCTGTGTTTTACTTTAACGGCCTACTGAATTTTACTGTTACTTTGTTAGTAACCTACTGAACTCTTTGGTTGACGTTGTTTAGGAAGTTACTCGGTTCCATGAAGAGTTCTTAGGTTAGTTTTTTGGTTGTATCCTGGAATGATCTGTTCAGTGACTTATTTGGATGACTGGTGGATTCATCTGTTTTTTATGTGTTTGACAACGCTGACAGTTCGGTCAGTTATTTGGTTGAATGTTTGTTGATTCTTTGCCTGACTAATTAGTTCACACACACACACAATAGTTACATAAATGTTAGTTTAGGTATGCTAGCAAATCACCAGCCATATTCAACCTATGCAACCAACTATTCATGCACTAAACATTACACACAATCGACGCACTATTTCCTACCTACAAGTTTCGGCACTCCCGGTTTGCCACCATCAGGCAATCCTATGTTGACACAAGCTGCGCCTCTGACTTGGCCCAACTTACAAAACACAGGTGCACACGAGTTTCAATCAAACTACAGCTTCACTTCATAAAATGTTAAAATGTTACAAATGTTAAAAACAATATAGGTAGAGAGTATTTGGAGTCCCATTTAATCTGTGTTGAGGGCCCACTGCCGAAACATGTAGGAAGGAAATAGTGTATCGATTGTGTTTAATTTTTAGTGTATGAAGAGTTGGTTGCATAAGATGAATTTTAACATTATGTACGGTGGATACACTATTAAGATACCAGCAATATATTTGTTTCTCTAGTTCCTTCAGCATTTAAAGCAAAATTAACGGCGAAATTGTAAGCCGTGGTGTGAACAAAGAGCGCAAAGACAAGTTACGCATTATAAACGACCAGACTCAGATGCACACGCTGACTCATGTAAAGAATTCTGAATTGCCTATTACGTGCAACAACTAAATTCTGAATTGCCCATTACGTGCAACAACTAAATTTAAAACATTCGTAACTAAGGTAAGTACCGCATACGATTACCATTTTATCAAGTACTTAGATATGTTATCCGTCTTGGACTTACCTGTTGAACATTTGACTCATCCGGCTTTGTCAATTAGTCACAGTCGCTACGTCCTGTGACCAGAACAGGTCAAAACCCTGGGATTACAAAAAACATGTTCATACGTATGTTGAAAATGAATCCGTTTTCTTATACAGCACTGACGTCACCAGCTTTTGTATCGTTTTCGTTGTCTTCCTGTGCGCAGTTCCTGTGCAAATTGTGTACCTCAAGTGAGCATATAAAGGGCTTGTTTGGGCGTAAAATGTGAATCATTTGTTCGCAGCAGGTCTACGCAGAAGTACGAGATATTCGAGTTTCCAGCCATGGTTCGACGTACGGTAAGCTTCAAATTTGAACTTAGGTCTATTTTATAGGCACAAGTAAAAACTCAGAATTCTGTATTTGACACATAAAACATTTTCCATATTTAACCATTTGTTGTCCAAGTTATTTTTGTGACTGCCAGGATTCTGAGACAGATTAATTTTCCCGAAAACAGTGGAAAGCACTGTCGAGTCTGACTCGACATTGGAGGAAAAGTTTCAAGTTCCCACACCAAGTTGCTTGTGTATTAACTTATTTCAAACCCTTTCAATAGTTCACATTTTTTCATTGTGTTACTAGTTATTTCTTGACTTCAGTAACTTTTGATCTTTTACACTGAGTATGGAATTTAAAGGATTTAGACATCCTTTCAATTATTTCATGTTAAAAGTCAGTATGCGTCGTATTTAACTTGCTTCATGCAGCAGCTTTCTGTCTGAGAAGCTTTCAGTCGCTCAACTATTCAGGCAATTCTTACTAATTTTTATACATCCTGTTGCGTGTCGTGATTTAATTTGTGAAATAAATAAATAAATCACATCCTTGACACAAGGAGTTATTTACGTAAATTCAGCGACTTTTTTTAATTTAAGGAAACCAAAATTTATTGCCCTTTTACAACAACCCGTAACTAACATTTTAAATTTTACTTCAAATTTTAATGGGCTCAAATCTTATTATTTTATTCACGTAAAAGTACAAAACTTTTTAAATTTTCCCTGAAATTTTCTTCAAGAAGTTGTTTCAAAAAATGTCAGACACAACATCTTGAAAATTTATGAGAAAATGCCTGCATTTGCTATTAAGCATAGATATTAATGTGACAGAAAAATATATTTACACAAACCAAGAAATACCGTATACTCTCGAATCTAATCCGCACTAGTTTTTGCCGATTTCTTAAACGAAAAAAAAAAGTTACTTTGCAGTTCTAATCCGCACCTTTCCTTCATCCGCCCCTTGCCTACAAGGCGGACTGATTGAATAATATTGGATGTTACCAATGCTTTAACCGTTATCCGTTGCATAAGCAATGCTGTTGACGGATCCGAAGATGGCATTCTATGGGAGGAGGATGGTGAAGATAAAGATGATAGTGACTGGGTGACGGATAACGATTCAGTTATGAGTGATGACGGCGAGTCTGATGAATAATAAATTATAAATATAATATAATATATAATATTGTATTATACTATAAATATTAAATAAAATAATAAACTATTATATTGTACTGTTTTTACGGCACGTACAGGGGCTCTGTCATTTTTCCAAAATCCAGTTCACGACCGCGAATCTAATCTGCACGCGATTCTAATCCGCATCTGATTTTTTTGCCCTCTAAAACTGTAAAAAGGGTGCGGATTAGATTCGAGAATATACGGTACTATGTCACACTGGACGTTTTCCTCAAAGTCGAAATTGCAATACCGATTAAAGCATACTTGTCAATTTTGTCACTTTCCCTTCGCATTGACACACATGACAGCAGAATACCGAGCACTGAAGGATTATAATTATGCGTAAAATATTTCACTAATTTATATCAATAATTGCGCGTGGTGTCACGCTTTAAGATATTTTTATACCTAAGTCCAAAAAAGACGTAAAATCGGTTGGCCCTCCAAGAAGGAACAATTTGTTAACGAGCATAATAGATGATTATTATGAATGTGTACATAAAGGTGAGTGTCGGAATTGGAGCTAACCCCAATATTTTGGTGTCAAGTGCCTCCGAAATGTCGGATTCCGCCTACAGAAATACACGTTTTAAAAAACAGAAAATCCTCGTAGTGTATTTCTGTCACCGGAATGGTGGAACCTGTTGTTGTATTGCAACAAGAAATTAATTGTTACAGTAAAACTAACCTGTATGAAATAATGTTAAATGAGACCTTTTAAAATGTAATATAATATATAACTTATTTTTTCCATATAGGTTCATAAAGTAATTGGATATAATGAGCACTTATTAAACTTATTCACTTATTTCATTTTGTAGTCTGCTGTTCAAAGCGACTTCTCCATGCAGTACGATCTAGTGCTTCCTTTTTCAGTTTCTTTTATCCCCTCGTTTCTTTAAGATCATCCAGTAGCTGCTTAAGTCTCCTTCCTTCTCTTCCCTTCAATTCTTCCTTCTATCGTTCGTTCAGTAGCGTGTTTCAGAAGCCATTTCCTACGCAAAATGTGACAAATCCAGTTAGCCTTCCTTTTTTTATATTATGTATGTTATTTCTGTCCTCCATGGACTTATGTAACACTTCTTCATTCTCACACGATCGTTGCAACTGATCTTCTCCGTCATTTTCCAGCATAACATGTAAGAATTTTCCAGGAAACACAATCTAAAGCAAGATATTAGCTTCAAAATATGATGGCAAAATTTCCGTTTTTAACCTCTTGTGGATTTATAGTAACAATGAAATGCGTAATAAGAATGTTCAGTAAGAAAAATTACTTACGTCTGGGCCGTTACGTCTTCTTCTTAGTACTTACGTCACGAGCTACACAGTGTCACATCCAAGAACACTCGAACAAAATCAGAAAGATTTCAGCTTTAAAGGCCTCATCATGTACCAGTGTATTAAGTCCACTTAAGAAAATTTTTTACTTGAGGGTCGTGGAGTTCAACACCCGTCTGACCAGCCTACCGACACCGGTTAATAATCTGACTGGTCTCTAAAATAATCCAGATTCCTTTTCAAGCCAAACAGTGTATTCAGAAAATTTACAAGTAGAACGAATAAAACTGGCTGCACTTAAGATTGTGTCCTTCTGTCTTATGCAGTAATGCATATACATATATTTTTTCGAAAGTTCTTGCGAAACCTAGGGTCTTCGACCTCTGTCCTTCAATATGTTAATAATTACTTACGAAACCTCACCTCATTGTAACTCAGATTAGGAAAAATGAATTTAGCTGCTCTAAAAATTACAGACGCCCTCAACATAAAGTGTTACTCCGCTATGACTCCAACTTTGCTTTCATAATTCTGAACAATTAAAGTTACGTTTTTATTTCCACATTACGTACCTACATTTAATACAAATTATCATAATTTTGGGCTAAATGTGCATGTAACTTAGATAAAGTAATGATAAAGTCTCAATATTTAGGCTTTTCCTGTGGCGCAACAACCCCAGTCGGGCCTAGGCCGCCTCATTCTTCATAATTCTAGTTCGCACGCAATTAAACACACGTTCGCGGTGGGACTCCTCTGAAGGGTTGATCAGCTAGTCGCAAAGACCGATACCTGCACAAAATTCAACAGACAGAAGAGATGAATATTCATGACCTCAGGGTGTTTCGAAATGGCGATCCCAGCAATCGAGAGCCTCAGATCTACGCCTCAGAACGCACGGCCAAAGGGATCCGCTCACTATGCGTGTTAGCAAGGTCAAATAATGACAATGTCTCCATATTTGGGTTATACAGCGTCAAGTGGAGGAAGTTCTCAATGACTAGTTGGTAATAATATGCAATAAAAAGAAGTGTGAGCTGTTCTATAGCAGTTTGCCACACTGTACACACAGACAATGTATGAAGTCACGAAAATAATCGGTGAGAATAAGTGATTTTAGGGCTGAATGCAATATAAAGTGACACAGAAAAGAATTTTTTTGCAAAATATATTTTTAACGCGTGAATTAAATGGCATAAATTGAAACGATGTTATTCTGTAAGAGGAAATACGAGTATTTTGTTGTAGCACTGACACGGGCTTTTATTGACTAGTAAACGCCATTTCCCAACTAAACAATTTGTATCGTGGCAGCAGTCACTTTGCTTGAAGGCACAGTGGTTGCTCTATGTGCTACCAAATCTAATGAGGATAAAAACTTCATATATTACCGCACAGAGAATTTACCTCTTTGCATAATTATGAAAAACAATGAGGAACAATGACATAAAAATCAATAACCATTTGGTATTTGTAATGGAGATGAGGTGTATCTTGTTTAAAATACTTTAAATGTTACTCGTATGAATTTCTTCCTATTTGTACTTAAGTGTCTGACCTAACAGTCACATCAAGACCTATAAAATTATTTTATATTTTTGTGTTTCAGAACTTAATACTGACTCTCTCTGCTTTCGCAACATGCTTCCTGCTCACACTGGCAGCTCCTCCGAAATTCAACAACGAAAATAATGAGGATAAAGTTGGTTTGCGATCCTTCCCTGGAGTAGGATACCCTGGACTTTATCCTGGGATTTACCCTGGAGGTTATCACCTACAATATCCTGGATCCTACTTTGGTGGCTACCCTGGAGCTTATCCCAACATCTACGGACGACCATTCGGTATAGGATACCCTCCAATTGGATACCCCATGGGAGGATACCCTGCAGGACCTTTTTCGTTTTACAGCAATAAAAACGGAAACGCTCCTACAGGAAACAAGGCCGCCTCCAATGCAAGAAACTAACAAGGGATGCCGTCTACTTCACACAGACTTACTATTACAAGAAATTCAAAACAGAGCTTAACCATGACTTTGGTACAATTTTATACACAACGAAGCTTTTATAATCACATATTACGAACTTAAGCTATTGTAATTCATATCATCTTAAATTATTTGTCATTCTATTAGGTGAGAACCTATTATGTACAAGTTAAGGAGGTCTGCAATAAAGGGGCTGCTTATTACTGTCAGAAGGTAGGCTACACATGTTTTTATACAGATGTGCAAGAATTGTGTGCAACTGGAAGTCTATTTCCGGTAATTCCTTTAAACCAAATAAGTGTATGTGAATTTCTTCATTTGACTGTAGCCTTTTTTTTTAATTTTAGCTAATCTATATCCGAATATTGACAAGGGAAGCAATAATACTACGGACTGAGAAGGAACATTACGTCTTACATACATCTGTGTGTTTGTGTGTGTGTGTGTGTGTGTGTGTGTGTGCGCGCGCGCGCGCGCGCTCGCGCCTCTAGTTTGGAGGGTGACACACACACACACTTGTGTTTTGCAGGCTATATATTTAATTCAACGAACAGGCGTAACGTTATGTAAAAAATAATGGCTCTGAACACGTGGCATTAGGCGATTATTACAGGCCTCTACTGCCTCCAGTAGCCCTACATCACTTTGCAGTTTATTCGTTAAACCTACCTGATAAGGCGTTGTGATTCCCGTTTTCCTAATATTTATTTCGTTGAATTTAAATGCTTTCCTAAAAGTAACCGTGAGTTATGCAACTGTAATTCGCAGTACACCATCACAGCATATATCAAACTAACAACTAATTATCTTAAATGATATTTTCCACACATGCCTGAATTTTTGTCAATCGTCAGACAATACACGTGCATAAGAACACATGAAATCACCAAAGATACTAAAATTATTACTACAGAACATATTTATTTTGAAAGTACAGATAAAATTCACAAGCATTTTGTATGTATTGTGTGGGTGGTTACTTTGTTATAATGTAACTTTTAAAAACTAAATTACTAAAAATAAATTTATAAATAAATCACTGTAAAGAGTGAACGCAAGCTACAAAGAACTTTCAAATATATATGTGTAAAGCGTCCAAATAAATCGTGTAACTATATTAATACATCTGTTGTATATCCAACACTATGAAGGTAGGGCTTTCGGACTCCCTACGTGCTGCTTTGTAATATATGCTTCATTCGATGCTATGGTTCTACGATTTATACGCACGAAACGCTGGTATTTCGTGTTCCTTCTCAAACAAACCTGTTTAGTCTTTGTGAGTAGTCCATCACAAAAATTCCGGAACCGTAAATACGTAAATAATGGATATACTACTACCTATTTTACAGGTAATTGTGAAAACTGAATTGCCATGAGGAAGTGTTCCTGTAGTTTTATGTTTATTGGACCGTGTATGATTGTGATAGTTGAAGAATAAAAGACCAACAGAACAATGCGACCGATGTGGTAATTCAACAGAATAGTCGCAAACGCCTGATGATTTATATATTAATGTCCGAAACATGTTGAACACATAAGAAGTGAAATAAAATAGCAAGTGACAACAAGTTGGTCTTTTATTCTTCAACTGTTTCTGTTGTGTTATTTTTATTATAACCTTTACCGTCTGCAGGAGAAAAATACAAGTCCCATAAATACTGACTGATATCTTCGCTACTTAATATGATGTCGGTGAAAAGCATCTTTAAAATTGATCGGAAAAGACTCATCAAGAATTGTTAAATTGTTAAATTCGCTTTATGAAACCTCTAAAATAAGTCAGTCTTGCAAAAGTTCTCAATAATCAGCTTCACGCCCATCATATTGTATTAAATTTCATTTTATATTAAAAGTGTTTGGAATCCAGTAACATGTATAAAAGCTACTTAAACGTGTCATCAAAATAATAACGCTTTTTCTATTACATTTTGTACCTGAATCAAAAAACATGATCGCAACGTAATTCGGCATCATATAATACAGTAAAATTATATGTTAATAGTTTGTTCTTATAAACAGCAACCTTTATCAACAGTAGGAATCCCTACTAATAAAATTGCTGATAGTAAGATCAAGGCCTCATTCGAAACTGATGGTTACAGAAACCACCACACCCACTCTTAACACTCTTCATAACGCACTATGGTTTTGAAACTTCATTCAGCACAATAAATAGGTCTAAACATACTTAAATGTGGTTACATAAAGTGTCACAAGAATCTACTATAGCGCAAATGTGGAAGGTAGAAAACTGCTATATCCTACTGGGTATAATTACAGCTCTACTGACGGCAAATAAACATTCGTTTTTCTTATATGAGATTTGAGGTTCTTCGTGTGGTGACGTCATACCGTATAGGATGGTAATATTGTGACCATCCATCAGAGAAATCTAATGCTTTCATCACTAGGGCCTTTAAAATGTCAAAATATCTTACCAGACTCTATGGCATCACACCTCAGAAGCCATCGAAATATCGCCCGCATCCCCAATTCTTCGTGTCCTTAAGGTTATGACAAGTTTAGTTTTGGTATTAGAACGCTACAAAATGTAAACCCGCGTACCCACAAATCGTGCAGTTGTTAAAAGCAAAATATAACTAAAGTAAACAAGATTAGACTGCCATGACGCGGACTGCCGTCCGAAACAACCTCAAGGTAACCGTTAAGCAACAATTTGTGGCACCGCTGAGAAAGACATCCGTGGTTTACTGATTGAGGACACACGCATAAACATGCCAAATAGCCGTTTGCTGTATTGAGCTGCATTAAATTTACATCACACATGAGATAAAGCTGGAGCTTTCGTTTTCTGAAGGCGTGTCGTCACTCTGCGACCATGAGAGTGGGCAAATGGGGGCAGAGAAAAGTTGCGTTCCTGTTCACGCTGATCGGTGACGCATGCCTTACAGCTGGTATCCGTAGCTTAAGTGTCTTCAGACAAAGGAGAAGTGGTGGCTGTGACAAGCCTCAGGCGGTTGGTCGACATCGCCGCAGAGGAATTGGCTCTGATTATAGGCGATGTGGAATCTTCGGTGGAAAATGTGTCCCTCTGACAAGTTCTCGTGCTAGTAATTTGGTATTTCCCTGTCAATTAGCATTCGAGCGACCTTGCGCATTCATATTCAATGATTTATCATCGTAGTCTTATAGTGTGAATACTGACAGCGTATCTAAACGTAACACATACATACATACATATCTAAACACACACACACACACACACACACACACACATACATACATACATACATACACACATACATATATACATACATACACACATACATACATGCACACATGCATACACACATACATACACACATACACACACACACATACATACATACATACATACATACACACACACACACATACATACATACATACATACATACATACATACATACATACGTGCGTACACACAGCTGTGTAAACGATTATTTAAATGACATCACATTTCTTGTAAGACACTTCTGCTACTCTGCGTCGTGTTTTCAACATGATGTCTATTTTTTATTGTCAGTAAAAATAATAGTAGATCTACAATTTTATAGTGAACCAACAAATGCGCACTAGTAGTAATACGCATTAGCATATATTATTAATCATCTACATATTTCGGTATCTTTTGCGACCGGAGATATTCGCCCTCAATTTTATCATTAAGATTACAAATTAAAGATCTTGCTTCAAAATCCTTAATTCCGAAAGTAAGTGTTGGACTTATGATCCTTTATTGTTATTAAACTCCCTGAGGATGTTACCTTAATGTCGAAATATGTGGGAGTTGGCATTTTACATTAAGTGTGTTTTATGATTTGGGTTTTATTGTATTTTACTTAGTGCATTTTGTTAGTTAATATATTGAATGAAATGAAAATATCATTGTGTAGATCGTAAATAAATATAAATGTAACTTGCTGTATGCATGTAAAACCTGGCATACAAACCTAGATGAAAATAAGTGTTGAAGTGTTTGAGAATAAGGAGCTAAGAAGAAAGTTCGGGCGAAAGAAAGAGGAAAACAAGAGGCAAGAGAAAAGTGTTTGATCAGGTGCTCCATAATTTGTGCTCATTACCAGATATTACAAGAGAATCAAATCAAGGACGACATGTAACACGTATGAAGGCATAATAAATTCCTGCTAAATTCTGGTCGTCGAAACAAATCGGAGTAGACAACTCGCAAATATGATTGTTACTTTTGATATGGTATAATGAAGTGGAAATTAATATACAAACACGTCCCAGGGTCCAACATGGAAGGGATACGAGACCGCATGCGCATTGGGACTGGCCGGATTTACACATTCTGTGTTTCATGGCGCTGTATCCTTATCAGCTGCCGTGTTGCGTGCCGCCTGATCAAGTGTGGCACTGTCCGGATCGCTGAACACCGCTACTTGTGCTGATGGGGCTTAGGAAATGACTCAACATTACGTGAAGCTCTTTCTAGACGGTGGTAGGAAGTGTAAATGACTAAACCTGTTTCTTTTGCAAGATCAATGTTGTGACAAGGCCACGAACAGGGTACAAGTGAAAGAAGGCGATATTTTTAATGGGCAAAGATATGCGTAACCACTAGCTATTGGCCTTCGTGTTCCAGTTTCATTCAAACGCATTTTAAATCAGTTGTAAGAGTCGCGTTCAGTTTCTAATAATTTTTGTAATTATGTGATTCATCTATAAAATGACACAAAAGCAAAGGTGAAAGAACACCCTCAAATTTACCATTACTATAAGAACACAAAACAAAAACATAAACACGGTACTTTACAAAGATTCAATTTCTTTTCATGAAGAGATAAAATGGTTAAATTCGTCTACTTTTTAAGCGCTTTTGCAGAATTGCGAGAAATGACAATTAGCGTAGCATGTCCGTCTATCCGCATGGATCAATTCGGCTGTCACCGGACATATTTGCATATAATTTTATATTTGATGATTTTCTTTTAGAAAATCAATCGAGAAAATTGAGATTTGATTAAAATCTGACAAGAATAACAGGTAATTTACGTGAAGACCTATGTACTTTTACGAAAACATCTCGCTGAATTATTTTTAGAATGCGAAAAATTCAGACAAAAGTTGTAGAGAATATAAAAACACAATTTTATGCTCAATACCTTTTTCCTAAAGCCGGACGGACCACAGATGACAATATAAAGCTTGGCAGAAAAGACGCGTTTTGCATTCAGGATAACTCGGACAATTATGCAGACACACACTGATAATATTTAATATTTATTGCTTTTCCGCGGCAACAATGGTTACGCGAACGCGCCTCAATATTATATTACACATACATTGCCTGTCTTATGTTGTTATGGTGTTAGACAATCTATTCCTCGTAAGATTACGTGAGAATGCAATGCTGGATCTAATTAGGAAAAAGTAATAGGAGGATAGACAAAGTTATGCGGTAAGCTTCATAATGAAAATCGATTTATATGCCTGTTATTATCACGGCAAGCACATCAAGCAAGAATACTGGAGGACACGAGTAGCTTGCATGTGAGAAATGTTTATAAAAAGAGAGATTTGAGGTGCTCAAGACTGTCTATAAAACGGTTGCTTATCTTCTCTGATGCAAAGTAGTGTTTTCTGGCACAAATCTGCAGCCTACACGGCGTCACATTTCAGAATATAACTCATTATATTTGTTAGGTAAACATCAAACCAAGTGACTATATAGCAAACCCTAGTGTGGAAATTAAGAGCATATTTTGCTGGATACACATATGTGGATTTGTGGAGTGGAATAAAGCAGCTCTGGTCACGCTCCAGGGATGTCATTGCGAATACTGTAATAACTATTTGGTTTTCATTAAACCAGAATATCCACATTTAGTGACCCTCAACTTCTCAATCAAGAACGCGGAATACGAAGTTGTCAACAACGTCAGGCTTGGGTTAGGGTCTCCACTTTCTTATCAACTTACACTACAGAATCATTTACTGCTGAGCTGACAGCATGAACATGAATCGTTATGCGGAGGCTAATAATTTCCAAGCTTATCACGAATTTCCCCGAATTTTTGTAAACCGGGACTTACCACATTTACAAGAACCTCGCAGTGGTTTCTTTTCTGAGCCAGACGAATCCATTCCAAATATTCCCATCCCATTCCTTTAAGATGAAATGTCGTATCACCCTTCTATCCTTCTCAAATCATGCTCCAAGGTCGCCCCAGAAACCAACAACAAAGGGACATAAGAAAAGGGACGGGAAATGAGCAGGTATGCAGGTAACATAACAGGAGAGGAAATGGCAACATGGGGCTTACGAGCCTCATGTGGCCCAAGTTCCCATTCAGTGTAATTCTTGGACCAATCTTATAATTCTGGTTTATAAAAAGAAAACTGTGGAAAGTAAAAATTATAAACATGATCAAACTCCGCTTTTCGAAAGCAATAATATTTTAACTCATCTTCCAATTAGCTCTTTGAGTTTTGGTCTTTGGTCGTTAGGTGGTACTTTGTGCATAAGTGAAAACAAGGCCTTACCTTAGTTATGTTTTTAAAGAGATTTATTAGACAGACAGTATATACAAGGTGTACAAGGATGAATTGTAAAATTGTTCCTGTAACCAGTTCCAATAGATATATACAGTATGGAGCAAGTGGTAAGGGGGTAGTAGAAATACAGATGTGAATAATGGCAGTGAAAAAGGAGCAGAAAAAACACTGCGGTTTACCTTAGTTCATTATACTATCCGTTTTATGAGAAGTAATGTTGGTACGGCATCGAAGAACCCGCGAGTTGGTTACGAAAGGAAAGTCTGTAATGACGACTACAGTAGCAAATGCTCCTTTCTTGCAAGAGCTATAGACTCAATTTATCTGTCACAGAAGCGTTTTTTAATTGAAATAATATAACATCAGACGTTATTACAAGAGGTAGAATGATGAAGGGTGTAAAGATTTGACTGGTGTACTATGTAAAATATATTCAATCATGTGACTTTTCCTTTGATGTGTCAATAAAACATTTTTCGATTTTTCGTTTTAGATATGTAGCACAGGCTATAATTGTAACAGCAGGAACGCCCTCTACAGACTGAATTCCTCCAGCGTTGTTTGCTAGTCGCAGTTGAAGGGGTTAATCCACATGAAAAAATGGAATTTCATTATCTCAGACGAGGTATTCTATAGGTACAGAAGGACTGGGGTCAAGCGTATTTGAACAACTCTAATTGAAGGCAAATTTTTTGTTTTATATGTACTTGCAAAGGCTGAAAGTAATGACATCACTAACACTGTGCAGTCGATGACTTGCATTTATGGCATTCATAAGACCTTGCATTTTTATGCGCCAGTTCGTTACTGTAGTGGAGCGTGTAACTGTTGTCATGTAACTGCTGTCATGTAACTGCTGTCATGTAACTGTTGTCATGTAACTGTTGTCATGTAACTGCTGTCATGTACCGCGCCACAGTACTCGAGAAGGGACTAATGCCTAGAAACATTTTACATAGGAATATACTCGTAGACGGGGATAAAAGCATAATAAATCCACAGTGAAAGAAAACATTCCGACTCGGGAATTACGAACGCCTGAAAGAATAAGCTTGCCTTAACGTTCAGGGACTAACAAGACGAACGTCTGACTGCTGAAGTGTAATGTAGTTAGCGATATGGTGAAAATAAGACAGTGCCCTGCAGAAACAAACATTATTAGAAGAATTTAGCATGTAAATGTACGTACAGCTCAATGTTATTTAAAATTATTTTAAAGCTTAGTTTTTTAAAACTTTACCTTTTAATTATCCATTCCAAATATTGTACGATTTTTATGTAAACTTTGGTATTTCAAATTGTCATAAAAATCGTCGTAGTTTGTTACATGCCAATTGCATGTGTTGAAGAGAATTGCAAGAGAATTACTACACAGGACGAAACACGTAGCCAGATTTGGCGATAATACAGGTTACAGACGTGCCTACAGAATGGAGTGGGTATTCGTACGTCTGTGAAAGGGGAGTTGGTTTTCTCATTTGCGAAACCAAATGGATATTTTAATATAGTAAGAGAAAATGAATAGTGTTACATTTATCTGATTAGACAAGGATCACGACTATCGTATTTATTGTGATCACGGCTTGTCTTAAAGATCTCAGTACGAAGCGTCGAGAACAAGATAAATTAGTTTGAATAAATTTGAAGCGAAACTGAGCCAGCTGTATAAGTATATCATTGAAATAAATATTAGCTGATTCTCATTTCTCGAAACCCTTTTGTAATCTTCCATCTCACTACGTGATTGACAAACGCTGAAGTACACATGTTGTCGCATTAGGCAACGTAGATGGAGTCAATTTTCTTCATGGTCCAGAGGTTTTCATAGGAGGAAAAATTAAATCAGAACACTCCACAGTTATTTAACAAATGGCATGGTTCACTTTGCGGTGCTCATAGAAACAGAGATAACGGAATACCAAATAATGGCAATCTGAATTATGATATTAGGGTAAAACACAGCATTATTAATTTTTGGAGTCTACCTATAACTTTGAACGCTATCACACTTTCGCGAATAAAATTCTCGTAACACTTGGCAGCACTTACATTGCAAGAACAGACTTTTATGGTCATAAAGTTCAGAACACTAAAATTTGTTCCTAGTTCACACTTGCATGCTACAATCAGCATTTCTTCAATTTTTAAGGCAGGCCTCACCCATGGACACCTACTGTCAGACATACCACTAAAGAATGCGGTGAATCAACATAGTACCTATTCAATGAAATTAGGCAAATATTTTTGAATAACAGTAAATATGAAATAAAAGTTTAACTTTTTAAATCTGTGAAGTAAATTCACGAGTGTTTGTGTGTGTCTGTATATATATACACTAGTATATTTACTTTTATGTAATCATGTGCACTGACCACAAGACCCTTATGTACTGCGTCATCAGTATATTCTACAGTCATATGCAATAAAATGGAATGCCATGGCAAGTCCTAAGATTGCCGACCACATGCTATAAATCATTCCAAAAACAACAAGTTGGGTGTACGTTGTTTCTACTCTTTCAAAGTAAAACGGTAATTAAGGATGTTGTTCGATCAATGTAAACTTAACTCTGTGCACATCAAAAGAGCACAGCCCGACTTCAGGTAAATTTTACTCATTTTTACCCAAGTTATGGATGGAGGCACGTGGTCACAAGCCTCGGCTGCTTTTGCCTCTTCAAAATAACACATGGTAACCCACTAAATAGGAAGCTGAGTGAAACTCAAGGACAGAATGTCACTATAGAGTAAAGAACAATCTCTTTCCATTGCCGGGAATGGAATCACAATATTTCGGTTCTCCATTACGTAGCCTAAAAGAGCACGCTGCAAACGCCGCAACAAGTTGCGCCAGTTCCTATCGCACAGTGAAACTATGCACACACACACACACACACACACACACACACATATATATATATATATATATACATGTATATTTATATGTATATTACAACATATATAATTTAGCAAACTATGAGACTCTTAGATCGTTATGCCTTTCTCATGCACTGTCCAAGGGTATTAATGGAATTGTCACTACCTTACACAGGCGGTACCTGCATATTCGGGACTGCGCACTATAAAGTACACAGACTTACCTGAATTCAGTACTGTAATCAGAACATCTTTAAGCGATCGGCTTTTTAAAGAAATGGACAATGTCGCAATAAATTACACAGCAAGGTACCAAGGAAAGTGGTTGTGATTGATTTTCCTTACTTTTCAGTTTACAGAGATAACGGTGAAGAATGAAGGAAGGGCAGAAGCAACAAAGAAAGAAAAGAAGGAAGGTGGACAAAACGAATGGATTAAGAGAGAAGAATAGATGGCCTAGAGGACGCACACATGAAAGAAATCATTTCATATTATACTTCAATTGGTCTTTCCACAAGCGCGGAGCAGAAAACTGTAAAAACTCCAGGTATTCTAGCCACATATAGTAGAGTGGGTGGAGTTAACAGTTCACGCTCCGGGTGGTTTAGCGTGGAACATTTTAACGGTAATCGATATATTAGCCAATGAGCTGGTTTGATTGTCTGGTAATCATTAATCAAAATGTGTTAAATTTAATGTCCTGTGAAGTGTGTGAAATCAATCCCCGTGGTCGCTTCCCACATACATGCATACGACATGCTGGTATTACGAAGGTTTGTTATAACAGGCCTTATCCCATGTCTGTGACATCAAAATCCGCATTATGTTTTATCAAGTTTCGGCTTTTACGACTCTAATCATGTAAAGCTGAGAATCTCAGCTATCTGAAAAAATACAAATTTAATTTGTTTTATTTAATTATCTCTCTTTCTATATTTTTAATTGTCTGCAGATGGCATTTCACTAAAAATGAAACGTGTAGAGAGAAACAAAGGTACATGTAAAGTGATCCTGTTACAGGCCAGGTGTGGCCCACAGGGTGGGTAGATGTATAGCTATACTCTTCCATGACCGCGGCACTAGATGGGGGTGAGTGGTCAGCAGCACGCCCTTGCCGCACTTTACCCCCGGAAAAGACCCGGTACCCATCGTATATGGAGGCTGTGTGGGCCACAGGGCCGGTCTGAATGGGCGGAAAATCTCGTCCCCACCGGGATTCGATCCCGGACCGTCCAGCCCGTAGTCAGTCACTACACCGACTGAGCTACCCGGCCCACAGAAAAAATAACACTGATATAATTGTAACATACGTTATGTGCACACACATTACAACACAAATTGTGAGGTTTCGAGATCCTGTCTATATATGCTGTGTACATGCTGTGTGTGCATACACACACACACACACACACGCACACGCACACGCACACACACACACACACACACACACACACACACATATATATATATATATATATATATATATATACAGTATATACATATATATTCTTTTATTATTTCGTTCAACCTGATGATGGTCTATTAGGCCTAAACTTGTACTTGAAGATAATATAATAAATCGTCATGTTTTAATTGTACCTATATTAATTCCGATTTTTAAAACTTAAGTAAATTTAGTTGTGGCTGACTGTAGGTACTCCCCCTTTTAAAATCCACAATTACAGCAAAGCTCTGACAAGCAATGTGCCTACATTCAAGGATATGTTATATTTATATGTCCAAGATTTAAATAATCTAGGTTTGTGTAATCTAATCTTATATAATAAACAGAATTACTTACAGTAGGAATGTTTTCGCAAAGAAGAAAGACTGAGTAAATCAGTAGCTTATGTGAAGTCAAGCAGTTGTCATGACAGTTGTTCTGAACGTATGCAGCAGAGTGATGTGGGTATGACACAAAGCTAATGAGAAACACAGAAAATATCATTATATCAGACACCTTTTTAATACCAACTAAATGCACATTATTGAGCATTCAGTTGCTATTAAAAAGTAATGTCATACAGTATGTACGGAATAGAAAACCTTAAAATATCGTGAAGTCCGATGTCCTCAAGCTGATGAACAGGTACGTTACTGTCTTCTGGAATGTGACGCCGTGCAGTATGGTAACTAGTTAGGCATATTTTGGAAGTAATTTCTGCCTCCATCTGCACGGTAGATTTCCTTTGCTAACTTAAGACATATGAGAACTCAAAATCCTTTTTACAAATACAAATTGCATTCCTGGAATTCTTCTACGCGTTCAAGAATCTGTAGTATGACTTTGCCGTACGAACGACATGACATGACCACACACGCTGACGCATGCTACGCAGTTGCTCGCAGCGCGTGACAATCACAGCTAATCGTCTCATTCACAAGATGATTTCTCTGACAAACGTCCTTCATTAAGTAACTGAATACAAGGTCACACACGTATGTGCGGCCTTCATACTTCGTAATTTTTATGGACTCATTGTTAACGTGCTGGCATTTAATGCGCGGTCTTGATTATGTGCACTAGAATAACCTTCATTATGCTCTAAATGTTGCAGTTATGCACTTCGCATTTTTATTGGAATAGACGGGAATGAATTTCCTGCACAACACTAAGCGGCTAATCTTTGTTACGGAGGCAGTCTTCCATGTAGTAGAAAAATTTTTGACAATTATTTAGATCAACTGAAGGCATCCTGGACAGCCCAGGCTACAGACGATAATACCTTATCCTGCTGGAGCTAACAGAGATCCTAAAGGAAAAGGTTTAGCCAGCAACAAAAACCCGCTGGTTAAAAAAAATGCCAGTAATTTTATAGTCAGCCGATTTCGGTGGCCGCGCGATTTGAGACGTAGGTCTGCGGCCGGTGTCTTGCTGCGATTGCTGGTTCGAATCCCGCCGGGCGCAATAGATGTCTGTCTTGTGAGTGTTGCTTTTTGTCAGATACAGTTGTCCGCAACGGGACGATCACTCGTCCAGAGAGTCCTACCGAGTGTGGTCTCGGAACCTCAACAATAAGGAGGCCTTGACCCACTGCGGCTGCCTAACAACGAAAAACATTATAGTCTATTTGTATACAATATTGTGCAAGTGTCGTCCAGATTCCGAAATGTTGTATTCTGTTCGGCATATGTTTTGGTAGGTTGGACACAAACAAACAACACCTTAATACAAAATATCAGCGGCTGTTGGCTTCACAAGAATTCTTCTTCTCCATTTAACATTTGGGTTAAATTCTCGGCTGGATTCTTTTCGCATTAAAAGATGGAGGAAATTTCCTCTTGTATATAGAAATATGGAGTTTCGGGAAGTAAGCTTGCAAACAGAGCCTTATTCGTGAATTGTCCTCAAAGAAAATTACGGTTATAGATCCGAGCTTTCCTTAGTTCTGATAACCGGACTTACAGAATTGATTAAATTTTACTGCGGCTAGGCCGATGCAAAAACAGCTAATGGAACTTGCATGCGTAAAAACAAATGGTACAACGTTAACCCAGGAAATGAAGATATTTCTTGGGCCCCAACCTGTAACATCTAAAGTAACTCAGTGCAGTACGCGGCATAAGTGACTTAGGATATAATAAAAATACCAAATCCAAAGCTGTAATTATATTAAGATAATATATATTATTAAACAATCACAGTAAAGTCATATAACATATATCTGTGGAATGTGGCTACATATTTCCTTTATTTGTTGTAGACAATGTGAAGCTTTTCCGGAAATCTGATGAGTTTTCACGTGTAAAAAGCTGGCGTTACTTTACAATATTATGACATCGAAATTTAGTACGGTAAATTCATATCTGTTACATTCAGGGTTGGAAATTAGATATTTTACCATCTTTTAGAGTGACTAAGGGTCCTATCCTATTCATAATGCTCTATGCTGAACAACTTGGACCAAAAGCTGCATTTCGGTCTATTTTAAGGTGCATATTTTTTAAAGTGAAAAGTAAGTTTAGGGATTGTTGCATTTTGTTGTGTAAGTTCCGACTCCAACATAAACAGCTCTGCACCAAGCTTCATTTTAAAGCCTGTGCATTAGCTATTCCTTTCAACTTCTGTTATTACCAATCAGTCAATTTCCCACAAAATACATAGTGATTCTGTCTCAAAAGCTTATTTCACCTGTCAGTGCGAATCATCCTTATCCACCATCGGTCGCTCCATACGAAGTAAGCAAAATGCTTTGTGTCGAGAAAATTATCATATTTCCTGCTGTTCGTAGCATAATATCCTATCAGCGCCTAAACTGTCTGTCGGATTTTCATAAAATTCAGGGAGGAGATCTTTACATAAACTCGTCGAAATAGCATGCGCAGTGCCAATCGTACTTTACTTCACGGTGTAAATATGTCTCTATTAACAATTTCAATATTTGTTGAATGAATATTGTAAAATTTAATGCTAGAAATCTTCAAATTACGTTGTTCAGGATTTATGAGTCTTGTAAGGATCGATGCTTTACTTAAGGACACCAATAACACTTTACTGTACGTTCAAAACTTCCTTTCGATTTTAATAACATTCAGTATAGAAAATTTCCAGAAAATAGCGTTGAGTAAAAACGACAATAACGAACATCGAGACAGTGAAAATAACACTTCATTTAAGGACGTAAAGTAAGTTTCACCCATTCTTCCTACAGTTTACCTTCAATTTACACAGATTTCGGTAAATAAATATTCAAATAATGTACTATGTGATAATAAAGTTCACCCAGAATCGCCGTACTAAAAGTCATATATTACGTAGCGCTGTACAGGAAAGTTTATTCATACTTTCAACATTTATTAACTGATTTACGTAAAATTCCCGAATATGATGCCGTTGAACTATCGTGAAGCTAGTTACAGAGAGATTATATTTGTCTTGCGGGCGTAAATGAGATTACAATAACGCGCACATCGTGAAGCCTATGACATTTCGAAAAAAAATAATACTTTGGCAAATTCTGTGTGTTGCTCCACAATATTATGTCATTTGCGTTCCTCTGTGTGAACTTAATTTTAAATCTGAATTACTATGTAGAGAAAAAGAAGTCCGGTAGAATCCCATACAATGATTATTATGCAACAATTAAAACATAAATAACAAATGGATAAAAACATATTTAATATTCAGCAAATTGAAACTTCACAAAATTAAACTTTCTTTAATTACAAGCTGTAATTCTATTATTAGTGCCTGTGCAGAAAATTAAAAAAATCACTTTCTTTCAAAACGCGAGTATCTTATTTGAATGCTTCCATATTTCCTTATCCGCAATTAGGAAAGAAAATATAATTAAAGTTATTGGAATCAGTAGCGAATTTAGGAACCGAAATTGGTACTCATTATTATTGTTCCGACATAACCTCTGTTCTAAATATATCTCAAATCAAAATCTACTGCTCTATATACAAACGCTTATATTGAAATAATTGGTACATAATCTAAAGTATAGTACCCTGATATATCCACAACTTTTACTTGAATCATTTTCCGACATGTCGAATATTCAATGAGAGACAATATAAATTATCTTTATCAATTAAACTACTAAAGCCTCAGAAAAAATGCCTCAAATTCGAAACCTGAACCAAATTTTGTCAGAGTTTAACAGAAAAGAATGTAACTAAATTATACAGGGAGAAAATGTTACGAATTATTTCTTCTCCGAATCTAAACATAAGAGCGGCTTTGTGGCAGAGACTGTACTTCAAATAGCTACCACAAGAAATTGCACTAAATGCAGAGATTACGCATGTCCGGAAATCATAATAAGTATGTAGAAGTACGTTTAAGTGTTCTTCCGTCCCATCCATTGACCCAAACCATTTCCATACATAATGATAGAAGAATTTGACACGCGATTGACGTAACGTGTGACGTATGGGCAGAGAGAAGGAGAAGTTGAATTGTCGTAATTACTGGAACATTGCCAACGATTAAGGAAGATTTAATGCAAGGTGGTCGCTTGACACGTAAAAGACATCCCGAAATTTTCCTTCTCACAATTTAGTTACGTACGTAAGTGTCCTGTACTGTCCATAGGTTTATACAACTGAAATAAGTGCCTCTGTACTGAATTAAGTGCCACGCCATGAAGGCGCATGACGGAGTGGAAGCGTTACTCCATGCAATATTAACCCATGCATTTCTTGTTTATGAGCAGTCAGCTTCACGTCTTGACCACTTAATCTCCGAGAAATTTCCTGGTGCCAACTGCTAGAAGGCTAGACGAGGGCCACTGTCAGTCGGGTGCTACGCAGGAGAAAAAATTTTGCATGCTTCCCAGGAAGTGAATTCCGATTCCCCGTCTTTCAACCCATAGCAAAGTCACTAAAACTAATTGAGCTACGCTGATTTCTCTGTACGACGAGTAGTTCCTATTAAATATTTCATGCTTTTTTTAATTCTCTTTTCAGAGAAGCCTTGGAATTGCTTCCAATATTCTGTAAAATTCCAATCTTGAAAATCCAAGTCTCTTAGGATATTACGATGTGTCATTAGGGCAAATAGTTTCCTGAATATATTGGGAACTATTTGTCCAACATCACAACTTAACATCACAACTTGTATATAAAACTCCAGCAATACCGCTATGAGAATCTTAAAGATCGCAGGCACATACTTGTCTCTTTCCATACATCCAGTTCACGTATAGAGTAAAATCAAATTACAAATAAAAGTGGAAATGCTACACATGAACTACCATAATTAATTTAAATTTGATATTTGTACGTATAAATTGAAACTACTTCGTTTTTGTTGCTACTTAAAGATATTTGCGTTCCGGAAGACCAAACTGTTTAAGAATATTTAGGTCATAATATATTGTAATGTTCCACTACAGGTATGAAAGCACCAGGTTTCTCCGAAATGCTGGTAGGCCTGTTTACCTATGAAACTGCACGCTGTAATTTCCCAGAAGACGTTATCTTCATATTCCTCGCTGTAACAAACTTCTGTCTCATACTGCCATTATTCCCTGGTATCATAAGATATGCAGCACTGAGCTCTCCTTTCTTTTAATATTTATAGTATAAAATCTTCATTTCTTCTTTAAGCGCCTAGATCTCTATTTCTAAAGACATGAGAATTTTGTGATATTCTAGAGGAAAGGCTGTCCAGCCGCTGGGTTAGATCGAAATACAATCACATTACATGATTCCTCGGTGCACCTCTTAAACAACATGGCAAAAAAACGTGTTTCTCTTTTACTTTGTGTGATGACATAATCTGTTATTTCTAAAAAGAAAGTGTTGAACATAAAGAGAGAAATGTTTGTGAAATCTACGCTTGCATGACTCCAAAAGTGCGGACATATTTATATGAAGCCTATTGCTAGTCTATTGTCAAATGCATTTTGTTAGATGCATAGCATAGTTAACTGTATTTTTATCATGTATAATAAGGCCTGTGTGGAAGCATTAACGTGGATGTATGGAAGAACGCCACGAGCTAAACAGTAGCTAGGCTTACAGCCGAAAGAACGGATAGGGAAAGCAGGCCGTGTAGTTGAAATAGGAGGGGTGAAAAGTGCTTACACAGTGTGGCAGAGAAACCTACGGAAGAGAGATGTCTTGTGACAAGAAGGAAATGAAAATTACACTAAAATGTGTACTATAAAAATAATATATAATAATAATAGATGGACAATTGTGACTGAGAACCTGCATAATGGTGTTGCATTCTTCAGGTACATTACTACAGTACTGGTTTATGAAACTTAAGCTTCTGTATTATAGGGAAATTAGCGAGTCTCTACTTCAAAGACCAGTCGTTTAATGGTGTGAAGAACATAACTAATGTTTATTCTGAGAGCCATACAAAAAGTAAGCAAATTCTGTGGACCAAAAAAAAAGCTAACTTTAAATCAGAGGGTACACATTGTAATTATAGTGATGCAATTTATAGACTGCTAGGTCGTGAGTATAAAGTGACGCTGTCACGATTTGCATAAGGATGTTTTCGATGGTTTGGTTTATAAAGGATAACAATATGGAAAAATTACACAAATTTATAAAATTTAATTGTCTTTGCCGTACACATATACATATCAGTTGATAACATTTGCTTCAAATGTAAGTAAAAAAAAAACAGAACATCGAATAATGTTAAGAATGTTCTTAGAAAAATTTCCCAGGTTCAAATAATCTTGCACAGACTGCAGCAGTCTCTGACAAAAGTTAACCATACTGCAACAAGAATTTCTGTAGTTTCCATCGCAAAGAAAAACAAGTTGTTGCAAGAACCTTCTGATAGTCCATTTATCGTCTGCAGGCAACTGCAGTTCAACCCCAATATCCCCAGCCTTTTCCCCAACCACCATAGCCCCTTCCGTAACCGCCCCATCCACCATAACCCCCTCCGTAACCGCCCCAGCCTCCGTAACCTCTGTAACCTCCCCAACCTCCATAACGTCTACCGTAACCTCCCCATCCCCACCCCGACTCCGCTGTACCAAGAGCCTCAGGTTGGGGTACGTCGGCTGCGACAACTGGGGCAGTTTCTTCTTCTCCTGTTGGGTAAGCGTTTGAGCCGGCGATTATAGCCACCAAGGCCAGCAGAAACACTCCCTGTAAACATAACCATACAAATGAACACTCTCCATCAAACACCTTGGCGTCATCACTCACTCACTCAGGATAACCAATTCTCACGCCGAAAAGGGATATATGAAATATGAAAAAAATATTTCGTAAGTGTTGACCTTCAGAATAAGTTACGACGGAGCTATATAAGCTGTTCATATTTTGCAAAAACAGCCCTACATTTCGTTCTTGTACGCTTGTGATGTGGATCAGCTGTTGTAAGCACACTTTATCTACAACTCTGTTTGTGTCTCGTGCAACACTTCAGGCTTTTGCTGCGACTTAGTTAGTCTGCGATCTACGTAGTTTTTGTGCAGCGTAGGTTTGTCTGTTCCTGACGATTCGGTACAGCGTATCGATCGAATCTTCAAAAGACAAGACACTGACCCATAAACATCAGACCGCTAGACTTTCTCGAAACATCTTTAACAAAACAACCTGCGGTGGATATGTCTTATACATCAGTGTTGGGGACACACTGTCATATACATAAGGTGTTGGGGACACACTGTCATATACATAAAGTATTGGGGACACACTGTCATATACATAAAGTGTTGAGGACACACTGTCATATACATAAAGTGTTGAGGACACACTGTCATACACATAAAGTGTTGGGGACACACTGTCATATACATAAAGTGTTGGGGACACACTGTCATATACATAAAGTGTTGAGGACACACTGTCATATACACAAATTGTTGAGGACACACTGTCATATACATAAAGTGTTGAGGACACACTGTCATATACATAAAGTGTTGAGGACACACTGTCATATACATAAAGTGTTGGGGACACACTGTCATATACATAAAGTGTTGAGGACACACTGTCATATACATAAAGTGTTGGGGACACACTGTCATATACATAAAGTGATAGGGACACACTGTCATATACATAAAGTGTTGGGGACACACTGTCATACACATAAAGTGTTGGGGACACACTGTCATATACATAAAGTGTAAGTTTGATTCCCGTAAAACACATTGGTATTTTAATTAATAAATAAATACAGCTTTGAATATACGCTATCATTTTTGTAAATATCTGCCTGGATACCTACTATCCTGCCTCAGGATTATCTTATCTTAGCAACTGCCGGCTGGAACCCCAAATCTGGCCAGGCTAGAGTCCTTCAGTTTTCTTTCCAGTTTATTAGGCACTAATCGCCTTGTCATTCGAAGACACTTAGACTCCTTTACTGACGGCGTCTTTAAGTAAACATACAAAACACACACACACACACACACACACAAAGCAAGTATTTGATAGAACTACGCTCTACTTTACAAACACACGTGTAAATAAACCAAGTTAGAATGTATTTGTCGACTCATACACATTATAATGACTAAAGTTATGTAAATTTTTGTATTCAGTGCAACATTTTCTCTGGCTTAGTATTTAACTTAGTACTATATTTGAAACGCTTAAAACTCTGGGACATATAACATGTACATATTATCTTACACACACATAACAATATGTTTGTATAAGATATTGCGCGGACCGTGTGACATGTATGGGAGCCAGGAGAAGTGCATACTGTGTTTTGGTAGGGAAACCTGAAAGAGACCACATGGAACACCTAGGCGTATATGGGTGGTTATATTAAAATGGGTCTCCAAGAAGTGGGATGGGGAAGCATGGACTGGATTGGTCTGGCTCAGGACAGGGACAGGTGGCGGGCGCTTGTGAATGCGGTAATGAACCTCCGGATTCCATAAAATCCGAAGAATTTCTTGACCAGCTGAGGACCTGTTAGCTTCTCAAGAAGGACTCTGTTCCTTGGAGGATATTTCACTTCATGTGATGCTAGGGATACGAAATAATAATGGGAGGTCCCAGACATGGAAAAACCTGAATGCTTATAATAATGTTATCTTATACAATAAATAACCGTAAAGACATAACACTATATTGCATTTTATAAATTCAATAATTCATAAATTTGGCTGACAAAACTTGTACGCTCCCTGAGAATGGTGTAAGAACAACGAAATTTGGAGTAATTTTAATATTAATTTTATACTACTTCTATGTGCATTCGTAAGTATACTAATAGGCTAAATATTAACACTAAATAACAATGGCTTGTAAAGATATATAGTGTACTTAACATCACGTCATAAAGGTATACGAAGGCGCAAGTATATAGCTCCAAACATTTCTTATCCCTATCATTACATGAAGTGAAATTTACTCTATGGAACAGACTCCTTCTTGAAGAGCTAACAGGTCCTCAGCTGGTCAAGAAATTCTTCTGATTTTATGGAGTCCGGAGGTTCATTGCCGCATTCACAAGCGTCCGCCAACAGTCCCTATCCTGAGCCAGACCAATCCAGTCCATGCTTCCCCATCTCACTTCTTGGAGATCCATTTTGATATTACCTCCCCTATATGCATAGGTGTTCCATGTGGTCTTTTCCAGGTTTCCCCACCAAAAACCTGTATGCACTTGGCCTGTGTCCCATACGTGCCACACGGCCCGTGCAACTCATTCTCCTTCAGTTCTTCACCCGAATGATATTTGGTGAGGAGTAAAGATGATATTGCTGCTCGTTATTTGGTCTTCTCCACTCCCCTGTTACCTCATACCTTTAGGCCAAAATATCTTCTTCAGCCCCCTATTCTCGAGAGCTCTCAGCCTATATTCCTCCCTCAGTTTGAAAGACCAAGTTTCACAACCATATAAATCAACAGGCCAAACTATGATTGACGAAGTGAAATGGCAACTTTAAAAGCCGGCTGATTTATCTCCCAGGAAACAGCTCTTTATGTCTGTTGAATAGGAGTCATTTTGGGCCTCACAGCCAGTCTAGATGCTTTGGAACCAGACAACTACGGAAACAGTCGTCCAACAGGTAGCCAAGTCATTAGACCGAGCAAGGTGCCACTGCACTGTGCTATAAACAATCACTACAGACCCTGGCATAAGAGAGCGCACTGTGACGTACGTGAAGTCTAATGTGACCGTACAAGTAAGACTGTACAGTGTGTAACGGAATTTAAATGACTCGCTTTTATGCAGTACAGAATGGAAAGGAAAATTATTGCAAGCTGGGACAAGGTAAAATATTTTAAGAAACATGAGAAAGAATCATATGCTTCTAGTTAGAATGTCCGAAGAGAAAAGTCCAACTAGAGGAAAGCGTGGTTGATAGGATAATATTAAATGGGTCTAAAGCAATGGCGGACACTTTATTCAGCACACTAATATAAAAAGGGGCCATAATAAGGAAATTTTAATCTAGATGACCGCATATTACTTTATGAAGTGGATTATTGTCCTGTAGATTTATTCATTAATATTCTTAATGTAATTGAAATTGTATTTTTTGCTCTCACAAATTTCAATGGCAAACTATTCCCAAATTTAATACTTACACGCATATACTCCTGTTTGAAAGAGACTCGTATTTTGGATAAGATATTCGGAATTTACCAACAAATAACTGTCCCTCTATTCACAACGACATCACCAGCCTTCTCTTAATTGAGACATGTGTTCAGTATAGAAACTTTATTGCGATATAAATTCCACAAACGTTTTGAAATATACTGACTGTATGAAGGCAGTAAATAATATAAATCTCCAGAATTCAGTGCATTTTTGCTACTTGGCTGTCCATCCCAAGGTTTAGAACCACTGCATTTTGGAAATGGCTCTATTTCCTTCATCAAGTTAGCAAGACTTGCTTGGTCGAGTCCAGAGACAGGTTTAATAAAAAACCAAGTAAATATATCCAATTTCCGGATCATAAGTGTTGAAAAGCTGAAATAATCATCAGAAAAGTTTCAACCTAGTCGGATTATCAGAGGTCCATTTTACATACGAAGGTTCAGTTCATGCCTTAGAAAAAACAAAATATGTTTCATTCAAAAAGAAAATGATGAATGTTGTATTTCAAAATTCTTTTAACAATCACTGTATATGTCATAACATTATTCCTTGATAGGGAACAATAGCCAGCTGTATAATTTTCTTTTTACGCTGTTTGATGCATACGCCTGATGACGGCTGCTTTATGCAGCCGAAACACGTAGCTGCTATTGGATTTCCTGTAACAAAATTTGTGTGTCGACGAACTACGTCTCTGTGCACTGTGTGCAAAATTGTTTAAAAGAAAATTGTAAACAATAAGGACATATATATATATATATGTTTATATATATATATATATTCAAACGGTCATAACTCCGTAACCGTCCAAAATCGGACACATGTTTATATGAACTTTTTTGATCACGAAGGCCTAGGAAATCACCTCCTGCAGTTATGCCCTAAAGTCGTGAAACACCCTGTATATATATATATATACACTATGTAACGTACCCATTCTCTGTACGGTTTATTTACATTCAACAACAATTTCAGTATATCCCTCTGATATGATCATCACCGAAACCTTAGTTTGAAAGTACGTGGAAGGAACAGCCGTAGCCTAAGTTACGAACTACATCACAGTTTGTCTGGAGGAACTGACAGAAATCACAGTACATTTCAATCAGGTTTGTCCATATCTGAGACCTCCTAGTTACAGAGTAAGGGTGATACCCTTTCAGCGGCGAAGTTTCGGATTGTGCACATTCGTGTACCTCAGTAAACTTAACGACCATTTATATTTTATGACAGGACAGCCTCCAGTGGGCCAGAGCCTCCTCATTATTTAGGCTTCACGACTGCACTCAAACATACCACACTCTGTAGAACTCCTCTGGACGAGTGATCAGCCCGACGCACTGATCTCTACCGGACAACACGCATCACTCACAAGAGACAGACATTCATTACACTGGCGGAATTCGAACCCGAAATCCCAGCAACTTAGCGGCCGCAGACCGACATCTTAGACGGCGCGACCACTGGGATCGGCCAACCATTGATTACACACATATATACTACTACAGGCCTCAATATCTGACTAATGTCAACCACACAACACATAGGCCTACCATTCTGCGTGAAAAGACAAATCCTTCTTGCATTTAGTTACATTTGCCATAAAAATATCTTTAAAATTAAACTTGTATGTCACAGTTTCATACAATTACAATCTTTTATTAATTCCCTGTATAAGCGGACTTTCAGAGAACAGCACCGCTTGATTTGAATTTTCTGTAAAACTGTGGTCATAAATTACCCCTGTTTCAAAGAATTACATTATCAAGGCGTTTGGAAAAATAGGAGTCTAACTTTGTGCATCCTTCATTTCGGTAAGAGATGAAGGAAAATGGCCAGATTTACATTCTGGCTGCTTTACCTCCCCCCCCCACGTAATATCATCGATCCTCACTGAATAGAACGCCGTTGGGCATATGTTCAGTGTGCGAAGGGTAGCGAGGAGAAATACCTCTAAAACTGCTGCAGGCACCCGAATGGACCACGACTGAAATTACTTTTATGTTCTTTTCCATTCTTCAAGGAATACTGAAGCCCTGAAAAAGAAGGCAACACACTCTTTCGAAACGTCGGAAACAACTAGCCTAGTAACTCAGCGTCATATTCCAAAAGACAAGAAGTCCTCGTCCGAAAGTTAAGTTGTTCAATAAACTTTATCGAATGCTTCCTGTACCACATTTAATCGAAATATGTTCAGTACTTTCATAATTGTGGGCCGGGTATCTCAGTCGGTATAGTGAATGACTACGGGCTGGACGGTCCGGGATCGAATCCCGGTGGGGACGAGATTTTCCGCCAGTCCAGACCGGCCCTGTGGCCCACACAGCCTCCATGTACGATGGGTACCGGGTCTTTTCCGGGGGTAAAGTGCGGCAAGGGCGTGCTGCTGACCACTCACCCCCTTCTAATGCCGCTGTCATGGAAGTGTAGAGCTATACATCTACCCACCCTGTGGGCCACACCTGGCCTGTAACAGGATCACTTCACCTTTATGTACATAATTAAAAATTACGGACAGACTCACACTACCCCACCCCAAAATAACACGACAGGAACAAAAATTATGATGACTGATCAAAATATTCATATTTATTAATTATTTATTTGTCACGACAGCCCCCAGTAGACCAGGACCTCCTCATTCGCGATGTTTCTAGATCACACACAACGGCGCACCACAGTCGGTATGACTCCTCTGGACGAGTGATCAGTTCGTCGCAGAGACCTCTACCTGACAACACACAACACTCATTACAGACAAATATCCATGCCGCCGGGGGGATTCGAACCCACAATCTGAACAGGCGAGTGCACGCAGGCCTACGCCTTAGACCGCGCATCCACCGGGACCGGCAAAATACTCATATTACCATGCTAATATATTCCAAATTTATTTTAATGTGTAATTATTGCATAAAATAAGCATAAATCACTTTAACTTACCAGAAAATGATTCATCTTGTAGATGGAACGTAGACCGATAACTGAGCCTACAATAATGAATGTTAAAGCAAATGCAGCCAGCAACCGCTGATCCACTGCTTCTGCCAACAGCTTCTATGCTCCTGTCTCAAAATTCGGTCGTTTTATATACAAAGGGGGCTGATGGCGCGTACCATGGACTTTGTCGTACATAGTCCCAGGAAATTCACAGCGGTCGTTGCAGTCTTCGCCTTGGAAACGATTGGTGCATTTCGTTCGAGTTCTCCTCCTTCAGCCCACTCGCTCACGCTTTCGTTACGAGAGGAAAAGGTATGCGAAGGGAATTCGACGATTAGGAAGAGGGGATGAAGTGCGTAGGTAATAAAAGGATGGGCAGACAGATGAAAAACACGTTTATAGGCCTGTATTTCACTTCCCCTCACCTGCCCCACCATTCTGACAATATGTGTCCCTTACTCTCCAACTTTCCCTTTCTTTCACCTCTCTAAAAACTACTGTACGAAGAATTTAAAGAATAAAAAATAAGAGTCCTACGGGTAGGGCAAAGTCAAGACCTTGACCTGGCAGATGAAATAGAGCATTGCTTTTAAACAGTAACTACAAGAACCTATGAAATAAAGCTGGGTTGTTAAGAACGTGGTCCTCCCCATAGTCTAGTAACAAACTGACCGGCGTGCAGGCAGCACATCGGTAAATTTTCGCAGGACTGCGCTTCGTCACCTTCTAGAATTCAAGTAGTATTCATACCCACTTATCTGAGAACATTATACCTCACAACAGGAGCTTCTCATCAGTGTAATATCAACACAGAAAGTCTAACGACACATAATAACTTTAACAAACATTCATTTTACTAAGATGTGGGTTTATTTTCCTGTTGTTATACAAGGACGTATCAAGTACTGACGTCATGTGACGTCATCTTGTATAAGCAAAATTATAATGATAAGAAGTCGGAATCGATATTTACGCGGTGGTGTCGGAAGGTCGCGGGTTCGATTGCCGATTGTTTCATTGGGATTTTTCTTGGACTAAATCCTTCTGGCCGCACTATGGCCCTGGGATCGACTCCGCCTGTAACAAAATTGAGTAACAGGAATGTTTTCTGTGTGAAAAGGCAGTCGGGGCGTAAGGCTGACAACTTTGCCAATTTCATGTACCGACTGTCTAGAAATTCTGGACGACTCAACCTGCTGTAGCTCTAAGGGCCTGTCTAGGCCTATACAGGGATAGGTTTGCTCTTTGGCACTGGGCTCCAGTGCAACTCGAGCGAATGAGGAAGGAATGGGAAGCAAATCACGGGCTGAGACGTCAAACATTAGGGTCATCGCTTTGTTCACTTGCTCTTTCGCTCCCAGGCCAAGAACATTATACTGCAAATAAAAAATACAATTATTTCAACATGTCGCAACATAAACTAATTCCTCGTTACTTTTACGTTCGGGACTTTCAATAAATCAATTATTTCGGCCGTGCGCGTGTTTAAAGCCATCCTTCAGTTCTCATTCTTTCATTGCGCTTATGATTACCAAACATATAGATTGTTCAATAAGTTAGGAACACCACTTTCCTTTACTAAATCACTGTTGTAGTCACTGCTTTACCCACACACCGTGTGGAGCAAGACGCAATTAAACAAGTACTTCATTACGTGGGATTTGACGTTCTCTTAGCGATATCAGAAAAGCGGTCTTGTGGGGTATAAACATGTGTAGCTTTGTAGGTATAACATGAACGTTTTGGTGAAACCTGTTGCTTTCGTCTTCGGGTTATAAATATGGGAAGATGGTATCCTCCGAGAGTTGAAACGTATGTACAGAAATATATGGCGACGTATTCCTGACGACGATTATTTTGAAGCCTATTCATTACTCTTAATTTTTATTTCTATAATTAAGGTTCTAAATTTCTCAGCTCTTTCTTTCTTAATCTGTTTGCACTAAATTCCGATAATTCTCATTTTTTGTCGTTTCTTTGTCCACAATGACCTCGAATTCTTGCACGTCTTAAAAACCGTGGCAGAAGAAATGGATTGCGTCATTTGACTCACTTTCACAATACAGTATTCTGACAATGCATCGTGGCAAAACAAAGCAAAATCAGCACTTAATTAAAGAAAATAAATCCTTAAACATGTTGCAAAGGTAAATGTTGTAACTGCAAACTAGCCTCAACAGTTGAAATGATGTTCACGATAAAATTAAGGGCGGATTAAAAGCATGTGATGTTTCTTCCATTCACTGTGTCTCTCTCTCTCTTCTACTACCTAAAGATCTAAAGTGTAAAACACACAGAAAAAAGGAAATTAATTCCTCCCCTCCTTCCGTAATGGTGCGAAACTTGGTCTCACAAGTTAAGAGGAGAACATAGAGGGACGTAGTTTTAACAAAAGGTGTTAACGAAAATATTTTCACCTAAGAGGAGCAAAGCAGGCTGAAGAAAACTGCATAAATGGAAGCTGTATATTTCCACTTCTCTGCCAAGCAGCCTAATATTAGCAAGATCAGATCAAAAAGGCGATGCATTCGGAACGACGAGAGAAAAAAGAAGTGCTTAGCACAACGTTTGTTGGGAAGATTTGAAGAAAGCAGAAAACTCTGAAATTCCTTATCAGACCCTCCCGAAACGTAACTCGCGGACAGTACAATATATCGCCCGCGACACAGAGTTGTGTTGCTCGCGGAGACACTCGTAATGGGAAAGTCCGAGATGAACCCCGAAGCAATTTTGAAAAATTATGAGCTTTTTATTCATGAACACACACATATAACATTATTAATTCATTTTTAGGAGTGTTCGCAAAATTGCGAAAAGCTACTATTAGCTTCGTCACATCTGTCTGTCCGTCTGCCTGTCCGCATTGAACAACTCCAATCCCACTGACACATTATCATGAAATTTGATATTTAAATATTTTCAAAAATCTGTCCAGTAAATTAGAGTTTCATTAAAATCGGACAAGCATAACTGGTACTTTTTACTAGAAGACCAATATACGTTATTTTCATATCTCGCTCAATTCTTTTTAGAATGAAAAATGTTGTAGAGAAAATCAAATCATACGTACATTTTAGGTTCAATAACGGGTTTTTTTTTTCGAAAATCGTGAAGTTTATTAGGTAATGTGGAAAATATTGTAGAGTCGGCAAGCCACAGATGACAATATGGCACATGAACATTGCATGCTAGATACCTAAGTCTAAAAATACACACTCAGAATATGTAATAATTATTGATTTCCGCCGCAACAATTGTTGCACGAACGCACCACAACGTTACGTTATACGTAAATTGCTTGTGTGGTTTTAAAGTTCCTAAGAATAGCGAAACCCTAGCCTACGTTGCTAACTCACTTTTTTTGTAAGTTTACTTTTTCATTGTCGGTAAATTTTTATTGCATAATATGAATAGAAAAAGTCACAGCTAATATTATGCTTACAATAATACGTATCTTTACTAATTATTCATTTTGTATTGAATTTCATTTTTCCCGCACGCAGACTGAAACTTGCCCAAATTGCCCGTACCACAAAAGAAGGTTGAGCAGTGTAGGAGAGTTGAAACTGGTTTTATCTGAGTCAAGTTTCGGGGTCTTGTGAACATGGCAACAGAACTTCTGTAGTCATAAAAGTGAGGAATTCCGTGACTATTACAGTGCCTCTGTTCCATGGAGTTATTAAATATGTAGTGATTCGTTAGTTCCTTAAACACTAGATTAGGCGAATCTTTCAGAATTCAATCTAAGACATACGCGTCCGAGTCTATGAAATTCTAAATTTGGTCTTTTGGGCCGTAAACAAGTGTGAATATTTAAAAAACACCATTTTCTCTTAAAGATTGTATATCGGCATAGAGCTTCTGTTCAGGGCACACAAGTTCCTAACAGGTCATGTTGGTGCAAGAGTGCCGTTTATGCACAACCGGTCCAGTAATATCATACGCGTTAAAAGTCGTTATAATTAAAGAAGCCTTATAATAATTTAAATTAATATAATCTCTGATTCTTACACTTTGAAGAATGAAATTTCTCTGTTTCACACTGTCTATTTATTTCCTTTACAGACTTCGCGTTATCATGTCAAAGATAATCCGATAATCTGGAAAATAATTCCTATATGAATATCACATAACACCCAAAATTGCTTTCTGTAAGCTAAGTGCAGGATTTAATTGTCGTTAAGGTTTGGGTTCCATATTATTTTTGTGACTGTCAAACGTCTGATCCTAATTATTTTCCAGAAAATATCTTTCATTTTTTTCAAAAGCAGCCAGAAGACAACAGAACTTGGGGAAAACCAACAAAAGACACTGTAAAATAAGGTGTAGATTTGAGCTCGACACCGTACAGCGGAAGGCGCTGCCCAGTATGGCTCGGCACTGGACAAATAATGGTTAAAACAAGTGTTTCACCTAGTAGCCTCTGTGCTTGAATAGTTGAGCTACCGTCAAAAAAATTAAACATTTCAAGCCCTTTTCCACGAAAAGAAGGCATACATGGAGTTGGTATATAGTTCTACTCATTCCTAACCTCGCCAATGGATGAAAATGGGGGTGGGATATATAGCTGGTATAGCGACTCCCTACAAAAAGGACGGTCCGGAAACCGAATCCTGTTCGGAGGAGATTTTTCGCACCCGTCCAGGCTGAAACTCAACCCCACATAGCCTCCTGTACATTGGGCACCGGGTCTCTTTACCGGGGGTAAAAGAAACACGGAGTGGCCTTTACCACCCACACTACCTAGCTCTGAGATTAAATAAAGTGTACATCTATACCTCTACTAACATTTTGGGCTTCATGGCCTGTTCTAAGATGAAACTGACCTGCACCTTTTATTAGAAGAAAACAAGTGATCACTTCAAGCCCTGACTGCTGTACGGCCACAAAACAAGCAGTGTACAATTGAAGAGGAGGCTGAGTGAACCCCAGAGATGGTGTGGACGTTGTGGAGAAAAAGCAATGTCATGAATCGAACCCGGGATCGTCCAGCCCGTGGCCTGATCGCTACACCAAATTACGCTTAGGAACAGTTCATGTCACTGGCACGAAAGCACAAAGTATTGTGACGGAAAGGATCAATGATTTCTTAGTTAGGAATTTGACTTCCAGTTCGTGATTCATCAACTTCGGGACTTTTCAGTCGCAAATGATACGTCATCTGACCACAAGGACACACGGAGTCATGGTGTAAGACCTTAGAGACGAACTTACACTTCTGAACACACTCATAGTTCGGTTTATAACGACACTCAGAACTGGTATGTTGATTGCGTAAAATAGAAGGAACGATAAAAGTCATGAGAAGACGAAAGCAGCTACGTCATGGCCGTAAGGAGAGGAGAATGTTGGAAACAGAAAGTGGAAGCATTAGAGAACTCAATGTGGAAGTGGCTGTGGACCAGTCATAAGACAGACTACGGATTGATGAAAGAATTATTCTAATATATTCATAGGACAAGGAGTTCCGGACAAAACTCAGAAGACCTAATTTCCTACTACATAGACTTACAGCTTTACATATTTACCTACTCTATTATCCTAGAAATTTTATCGTGCAATATTTTTGAAAGCCCTTATTACATACACATTTGACTCCGTGTAGGTAAACTACATTTATCCAACGTAACATTAAACTTCCACATCGTCACAATGATTGCAGTTGTAGGATGACAATTTTCTGTACAACTCACATGCATTGGCTGTGATTTACCTCCATCCAAATTTCGCGTTCCTTGCTCTGGAGCTGCGTTTGGTATCGCTATTAAACTTAAAGCTAAAGATAAATTTTGCACTTCGGCAATGTCCTTGCTTATATTGTTTGCCTAACTATTTTTCAGTGGAAAAACAGTAAGTATTACATTTTTCTGAAATTGTGTTTGTAGCCTTATAATTCAGCATGCAATGCGCATGCGACAAATATTGTCCATTGTAGCCAGTCTGGCTGCATCATACTTTTCTACATTATTTCACAAACGGCACGAACTGAGGTGAAAATTTACTGCGCATAAAATGTTTGTCTTGATTTTCTCTGCAACTTTCGTATGAAATATTTCTCATTCTAATCATAATTAATTCAGCGAGACATTGTCATAAATGTACATACGTCTCCATGAAAAGTATCCGTTTTTCTTGTTATACAGCGTGATTCAAAAAGATGGACTCAATTTTATACATCTATATTTCCTGAACTATATAAGATATGTGAATTATCTGCATAACATTTGAAAGAGAATATCCTAATTTTCAAATAGCATTATTAGAGTGCTGACTTAGTGCAAACCCGTTCAGTAGTGTCAGTTGAGAGTAAAATGGCTACTATGCAGCACAAGATTTTTTGTGTTCGTAAGTTCATTAATACTGAGTCGGGGACTGCTGTGCAGCGTACATTTCGTTTTCGTTTCAACATTCTACATCCATTTATAAACTTTATTGTGAGTGTAATCAAATGTAATTTACATAATATTTTTCACTAGTTCTAATTTAGAATTATAGATTTACGAAATTGAGTCCATGTTTTTTAATCACGCTGTATTTAAGAAAACTTGAATTTTCTAGACAGATTTTCGAAAAATACTCAAATAACAAATTTCATGAGAGTCCGTCCAGCGGGAGCCGAGTTATTCTAAGCGGAAAGAGGGACGGACAAACGGACAGACATAACGATGCCAACAGTTCCTGTTTGCAATACTGCGAACGCGCCTAAATCATCTCCTCAACAAATATGTGTATCTGGCCAGACCTATTAGCTTATTTCATTAGAGGATCCGCAGGTCTTGCATCACACGCTCACATATCCTCCACGCTGTTGTTGCTGATTGCAAGAACTTTAGAACTACTGCATCGATGCGTTCCTAACAACGTACTCTCACACAACACGGTATGCTGCCACAAAACCCTGTTAATATAAAGGAATTATTTTGTGAATATTTTAAAAATGACTTTAGCAAAGAACAACGTAGCTCCCTGAGGATGATGTTAGGATTGAAACATGTCGGAGCGATTTTAAGTGTTTTAATGTGAAATTTGATATAGTGCATTTGTTGGTTAATAATTAAAGTGAGTCTACGAAATGCACGGTGCAACAATGAGGATGTTTCTGTTACGTTTCCTGTGGTGAGTGGCAGAGAACAATTCTAGAGTCGTTCGATTTTATTCCAGTACAATTCAGTATATGTAGCTATTTTTTGCACAGTTGCAAAGTAAAAGCCTTAAATTTTTTTTCGTTAAGATTGCCATGTCTGTCTGTCGCATGTAAAAACTCGGTAACTGATAATTGAAATTTCGTGAAATATAATACGGGGAATTTTGGTAAAATTATTGAAGTGTAACAAATTTCGTAAAAATCTTAACAAGAATAACCGACATCTATACGAAGACTTGCAAGCGGTTCTGCCCACATTTTAACGGCAACATCCCAAAGAAATGAAAAATTTTCCGAACAAAATTGGACACTTGCACACAAGAAAGAAATATACCTGATATATTCAACGCAGTGTCCTACAAGTTTTGCACTTTTCAAAATAATTAAAGAAACAGCCCGTATTGGCCAGAATTGTTGCGCTATGCATACTTTTCCTAAGTTGTTATTTTATAAAGAATTTCAATTTTTATCACAATAAAAGGGTGCGGGTCTCATTTCACCCACAGTAACTTCGAAACCAGTTCACAGTTTGTGTCAGACTTGTAGTGAACTTCCTGACTTTGGATGGTACGTCTCTGTGTTTGAATGTCCTAACAAAAATAACACCTACATGACAGCAGTTCCAAAACTTGAGTCGCTCTGTACCTGATCCTGATAATAGGGCTCACCGTAAATTTATGTGAAATGTACATGAATTACCTTGGGTAATTTCTCTGTAAGTAACATTAATATTCTAAAAGGTAATATTTTAACACACTAGTCCGGATGTGAGGATGAAAAGTTTTATGGTTCTGGGAGAATAATGGCGGACATGGCATTAACCGCGCATAATATGTAACGAATTTTGTTGCAGGCCCAACCTCAGCCGAAGAGTCTGACACAAATCCCGTCGAATCGGGCCATTTTTATAATACATAATAGATGTACATTTATGATAATATTTCGCTGAATTTTGGTTACAATGAGAAATTCTTCGGGCAATAATTGAACAGAAAATCAAAACGCACATATTATGTTTAGTAAATTTGTTGCGAAATTCGTGCCGTTTAGTAGATAATGTCGAAAAAACGGCACAGCCAGACAGGCCACAGATGATTGTGCAATACGGCGCATGCGCTGTTTATGCTGGATAACTAAGGCCACATAAAACACTCAGAATAAATAATACGTATTGCTTTTCCACGGCACAATGGTTAAGCGAACACGCCTCAACATTACGTTATAATCGTTTTCCTCTTATTTTAAGTATGTTTTTTTTATTGTACATTGGGTACAGAAAATAAGCAGGTAAAATTATGCATACATTTTTCCTTCATTCTTGTACTGCACTTCATGATTGCAGCATACAAAGAAATTTTTTTCGAAGTTTCCCTCACCACACAGAAGGTTGAGCAGGCCTGCCGTTGTGACTAACAAACAGACTGGACGCTCTGAGTATACGGGTGCGATCCCCGACGAAGGCAGGACTCTTTCTCTTGGACATCGTGAAGACCTGTTGTGGAGGCTCAGCCAGTTACTTCTCCCATTGCCTAATTGCGTTCTTTCCGTGTGGGGGGGGAGGGGTAAAGAGTTCGAAACGTGGAAATCCATTTAATGCCGAGATTGAAAGGTGGAGCTACACCTCCACTTCTCCACACATCTTCAAGGCGTGATACAGAAAAAAGTGTACCTTAATTACCTTTCACCAGGTTACAACTCACCACAATCTGTCTCTAATCAACAAAACTCCCGGTAGATGGCGAAGTTCCGCCGAAATATGTAGGAATAAACAAGAGATTTTACTCTTGTAATGTTACATCTGCATATCTTGGTTTTATATATTAGATATTTGGCCACATTGCACGAAATGAATACTGTTAAAATTTTTCAGAAAAGTGAGTTCCATCTACGAAAATGACACAGCGAGGTCCGATCTAATAAGCAAAAATTTAATGGCTTTATATGCGTAAGTTTTTAGTCAAGTCATATGAACTATATAAGTTCAGTATCCGTGGAAGTACTTAACAGTTTGAAACACAGAATTAACCTGTGATTCAGTTCCTACCTCACAGAGAGTGTACCATGTTCCGTTACAAACACGAAGCAGGTGTTACTCTTTAAGGGGAAAAAATTGTTGTTTATTGTGAAAATCTCACGATACACATAAATAAGATGTGCGCGCAAGGTGTAATATTTTTTAATTGGTAACGAAAATGGTATATGTACATTAACCACTGTGTTTGAGCGGTTAAATTGTGAAGGTAAGAAGGAGAAAATCGTGAACTGCTCACATGATTTAAGCTACTCGAATAAACCTATAATTTCGCGAAGAATAAATTGATAGTTCATGAGCGTAACCGATTGGAACTAGAAACAACGGTTTTTTTTCTCTTTTCAGAGAGGATGTCACGTAATGCCTTTTTATTTCTGCTAAAAAACAAAATAAAAAGAACAGAGCTGGTATTTCCGAACACAGTAATTACAAATGATTTCGATTTTTTTGTTGAACATACCTCACTAAAATTCCGAGACAACATGCTCGTCGTTTCTGTATGAATCATTAATTACTTTAACAATAGATTTAGTAATATTACTGCACCAGATGCGATTTTGAGGCCAGTTTTGTAAAAGAGTAAACATCATTACAGGGAAATTAAAAACGTAATAACCGTTTACAGTTTCCTGAATGTAATTAATGAACACTTGAAAAATAAAAGGAAATATTTAAATTAAGGTAAGTTAAGAGAAAACGTCAAATATAATTAACCTTTTTGTTTTCAATAAACCCTGCGAAACATGAGAACAAGTAGGAGGGTCGAATTCAAAGGACACAAAAAGGCAGACTGATGAAGGGGGTAGAAAAACACTTTATTTATTTATTCATTCAGACATTCAGTCATTCATTCATTCATTCATTCATTCCGTAGTCTCTCTTACGAAAGGTTCTTAATCTCCTACTGAACCTAATTGGCGAGTTCTCCACAGAGTGCGATCTAGTGCTTCCTCTTTCTGACCAGTATCTTCTTCCTTCCTTAAGGTCATCTACTACCTGCTTAAGTCTTCCTCCTTGTCTTCACTTCAATTTCCCACTTGATTCTGTGTAATATTTCTTCATTTTCACACATGCCATGAAACTGATCTTTTCAAACCTCCTTTAGCTCATCTCAAAACTTTCCGAGTAATTATGATCAACTTTCCAAAGTATCCAATATTCAGTTCCACAAAAATCCACGCCCCGAGTATAGTTCTTTATTAGTTATTCCTTAAATTAAGTTCAATTTATTGGCTAACAGAGTCCCTTCCTGTCTAACACTGCTCTGACATGACAATTCTGGATTAAATTTCACGTGGGAAAAAATTTAATATAGATGGAGGTTCCCAGTCACTCCCGCTCGTCTCTCTGATAGACGTAAGTTGGAAGCTAGACAAGCATCAGGAAATGAAAAGGTAGACAGAGATTTGGTGTGCTTTGATTACGCAGCAGAGCAGGTATACATTGTTATATTTTAATGGATACCGTAGTATTGTGGCGGAAAATTTGTTGATGATATTGGATAAATAATACTTACTCATTTATTTACTTACTCCATGGAGCAGAGTCTTTCTTGAGAACCTAACTGGTTTTCAGCTAGTCAAGAAAAACCCCACATTTTATGGAACCCAAAGGTTCATTGCCGCATTCACAAGTGCCCGCCAACTGTCCCTATTCTGAGCCAGCTCCATCCAGTCCATAACCCCACATCCCACTTCCTGACGATCCATCTTAGTATTATCCTCCCATCTACGCCTGGCTCTCCCAAGTGGTCCTCTCCCTCAGGTTTCCCCACCAAAATCCTGTATACGCTTGTTCTCTCCCCATACGCGCTACATGCCCCGCCCATCTCATTCTTCTAGATTTTATCATCCGAACAGTATTGGGTGAGGAATACAGATCATTAAGCTCCTCATTATGTAGTTTCCTCCACTCCCTTCTTACCTCGTCCCTCTGAGGCCCAATATTCTCCTCAACATCCTATTCTCATACACCCTCAGCCTCCGTCCCTACTTCAATGTGAGTGGCAAAGTTTCAAACCCATAAAAAACAGCAGGCAAAATTATAGTTCTGTATACCTTAATATTTAAATTTTTTAATAGCAACCTGGAAGACAGATTCTGCCCCGTATAACAGCAAGCTTTCCCTGACTTCAGTCTGCTCTTAATTTCTTCTTGAATGGAACTTTGATTTATTAAAGTTGTTCCCAGATATTTGAAGGACCTATTATAAATCTTTATAATGTGACTTCTTCCAGCATTCTGATCTCGAGACAAGACCATCTACTTATTTTTATCAGCATTTACTTCTAGTCCAGTCTCCTTACTAACCACTACCAAAACTTCTGCGTTTACTTTGCAGTATGTACGCTTCTCATAATATATTAACATTAGCAGTATAAAACAGAAATTGATATGTACCATTTAATTTCAAGCCATCCTGGTTTACCTGAACCCTCCTAATGGCGTACTCTAAAACTAAGCTGAAAAGCAATGGCGATAGAGCATCCCATTGTTTCAGACCATTCCTAATAGGAAAATTGTCGGACAAATTCTTGCCTACCCAGAATCTGCTATACTTTTCAGCCAGACACATTTTGATTAGCCTTACCAGTTTCATGGAGATATCAAACTCAATCAGAATATTATACAAAACCTCCCTCCTAATCGAATCATAAGCTTTCTTGAAGTCTATAAATAGATGATGCACTGCTTCGTTGTATTTCCATTTTTCTCAAGTATTTGACGAGTGTACAATATATGATCAGTAATTGACTGTTGTGTTTTCAGACTTGATATACCACTTTAAAATGGACTTTCGTTCCTCAAACGTCAACCGTGCTCCGGCCATCTTCTTTCACTATCATACGTCATATGTCACATGATCTTACAGTCATGCGAGTAGCGACATCTGTTGAGAAAGCAACATACTACAACATACTGTATTGTAATGATAATTCAATTCAATTTAAAAAATGTCGCTGAAGTTCAAATCAGTGGAAGCGTGAGTTTCAAACACAACCTCCAACACGCTGGACAATTACACGACTTTGTGACAAGTTTGATACACATGGTACCATTTGTGATGTGCATAGCGGAAGATCCGGAAGACCTCTTACAGCCACAAGTCCTGCTTCTTCGGCTATGGTTTTGGAAAGGTTTACAATTTCACCACAGACGTCTGCTACACAATGTGCATGTGAGACAGGGGTTAGCAGTACAAGTGTACGACACATTCTGAAAGCCTTTAAGTGGAAAGTGTACATCTCCAGATTATTGCACGCTATAAATGACGACGATCCGGATCGCCGATTGCAGTTTTGCGTGTGGTTTTTCAGCAAATGGTAAATGAGGATGAAGAGTTTGTGACGAAGATTGTGTGGTCTGATGAGGCACAATTCAAGCTTAATGGAACAGTGAATCGTCATAATTGTGTTTACTGGGCACCAGAAAAT
>Ga0131853_10000961_pt1 | contig 52061 bp, 48 predicted proteins | sample TergutLab28metaG_FD_92764 | JGI IMG/M metagenome (GOLD analysis project Ga0131853, IMG submission 92764) | Labiotermes labralis P1 segment gut microbial communities from Petit-Saut dam, French Guiana - Lab288 P1 (version 2) (version 2) | ecosystem: Host-associated > Arthropoda: Insects >...
AGCTCAAGAACCATAGGCGTTTTGCTACCCGCTATGACAAACTCGACATCCATTTTGCGTCCGTTGTTTCCCTTGCTTGTACTCTTATTTGGTTACTTTGATTGTTTGAAGAAATGCCCTACAGGTGCATCCAATATCACACAATACGTCAATTGCGTAGGTAATTATATTCAAAGTAAAAAAGAAAGCAGGAAACAGACATGAAAAAGAAATTTATCGCAGTCCTACTAGCACTCGCTTTGATTGCTGCCCTAGCAGCCTGTGGCGGCTCAGCTCCTGATCCTGAAGCGGTGGCCTTTGAGACATACACGGGAATTATGCAGCGGATTTCTCTGGAAGAGGAAGAATCCGGCGCCTTTGACATTGACTTCGCCATGGAAATGGAAATGACTTTCTTAGGCGATACCATGCGTTCCTTTTCAAGCGGCAATATGCAGATGATAGTGGATGGTGACAATATGCAGATGTCTATGCTTGCGGAGACAGATATGCGTGACATGGGTATGCCGTCTACGGTGATGGAAGTGTTTATGGAGACAGAAGGTGACAGACTGGTAGGGCTTCGTATGATTATAGACGGTCAGGATGTTTCCAGCATGTTTCCCGCTGAAATGTTAACGGACATGGTGGATGACGCAATCAACATGCCTGAATTTGACATGGAAGCGTTCAAATCAGTAGAGATTGAGGAAGTGGACGACGGCAGTTTGATTCACATGGTCTTGGACGGCCAAGAAATCGGTGACTTTGTAACCAGCGCCATGGAAGACTACATGAGTATGATGGACGCTTTAGGTGTAGAAATGGCCATTGATATTCCAGACATTTTGATGACTATTTTGGTTGACAATGCCGGGAATCCCATCTCTATGGACATGGAAATGGAGATGCGTATGGGCTTTGGTGACGATTTAGCGGCTGAATTAGCGGAGCTAGAGGGCGAAGAAATGGTGATTCGTATGGTTGTGGAGTATACATTCAATGGTTTTGACGAAAATGTGGAGCTTATGTTTGTGTAAGGGAATCCGCGCGGCTTGTGTTCCAGTTTAGAAAAGAGAGTATGTTTTCAAAGGAAAACATGCTCTCTTTTCCGATCAAGGGTGAAACTATGCCGAAAATCTGGTATGATAAGAGGAGCGAAACAGAGAGAGGGTACAAGCTGTGGGAGATAAATTTTCGGTTTTAGAGACGATATTTGGCTATAAGACATTTCGAGGCGGGCAGGAGGCTTTGGTAGACGCCATCCTAGATGGGCGGGATGCTCTGGGGATCATGCCTACGGGGGCGGGGAAGAGTATTTGTTATCAAGTACCGGCGCTTTTGCTAGACGGGGTGACCATTGTGGTGTCGCCGTTGATTTCTTTGATGATGGATCAGGTACGGGGGCTCACACAGACCGGGGTGAACGCTTGCTTTATCAATAGTTCGTTGACTGCCGCGCAGCAGAGGCAGGTATTTGAAAACTTGGAGCAGGGGCAGTATAAGCTTGTGTATGTCGCGCCGGAGCGTTTGTTGCATGAGCGGTTTTTGCAGGTGGTTTCAAAGTTAGACGTGTCCCTTGTTGCGGTAGATGAAGCGCACTGTGTGTCCCAATGGGGGCAGGATTTCCGACCCAGCTATTTGGACATTAGCCGCTTTATCCACGCCCTGCCCAAACGTCCCATCGTTGCCGCCTTTACCGCCACGGCGACGGAGCGTGTGCGGCGGGATATTGAGGGTTTGTTGGAGCTTAACAACCCGCTTTGCGTGACAACGGGCTTTGATCGGGAGAATCTCTACTTTGAGGTGCAGCGTCCGGCAAATCGGATGGAGGCGGCCTTGCGGTTTGTGATGAAACGGCCGGGGCGAAGCGGGGTTGTGTATTGCTTGACCCGGAAAGAGGTAGAGCAGCTTTGTGAACGATTGCAAAAGCTTCAAATCCCGGCGACGCGTTATCATGCGGGGCTATCGGATGAAGAACGGCAGGAGAATCAAGAGGCCTTTCAGACGGATGAGAGTACTGTCATGGTGGCGACCAATGCCTTTGGGATGGGGATAGACAAGTCAAATGTGTCTTATGTGCTCCACTCCGGGATGCCGAAGAATTTAGAGAGCTATTACCAAGAGGCCGGCCGTGCCGGGCGTGATGGTGCGCCTGCTGAGTGTGTGCTGTTTTATGCGGAACGTGATATTGCGACGAATACATATTTCATAGAGAAAGAAAGCGAATCACAGCGGGAGATGACGCCGGCGCAAAGGAAAGCGATTGTAGAGCAGGATAAAGAGCGGCTCTATCAGATGATGGCCTATTGCAAAACGGCGGCTTGTCTGCGGCATCATATTCTTGCCTACTTTGGGGAAACGCCGGAGTGGGTGGAGTGCGGCAACTGCTTTCTTTGTAAGAATAGCTTTATAGAAGAAGATATTACCACGGAGGCACAGAAGATTTTGTCCTGTGTGAAGCGGATGCGGGAACAGTACGGCAAACATGCGGTGGCAGATACCCTCAAGGGGAAGTTGCCGCCCCGGATGCAGGGGTTTCGCCTGGAGCAGCTTAGTACATACGGCATTTTGAGCCATCTGACCAAGCGGCGCATTATGGATCTGATGGAGACATTGATTGATATTGGCTATCTACAAGTGACAGCGTCTGACTTTGCGAGCGGGCAACTACCCCTTGTCAAGCTTGGTGAGCGGGCGCGGGCGGTGTTGTTTGATGGGGAAACTGTGACCATGCGGGTACTGGAATCGCCTGCTGAGGCTGAGAAGCCGCTACGCCGGAAGAAAGTGACGGTGGATGATCTGTCCGACACGACGCTGTTTGACGCGCTGAAAGCCTTGCGTCTGCGGCTTGCCCGGGAGCAGGGCGTACCGTCTTATGTGGTGTTTAGCAATGCTACCTTAGTAGAGATGAGTGAGCGAGTACCGCAGACGGAAGCGGAATTGTTGGAGATCAGCGGCGTGGGACAGACCAAGTTTGCGCGCTATGGGAGTGCGTTTTTGGAGGTGTTGCGGGAACATGGGAATGATTAGGGAGGAAGTCCACGTATGAGAATACTAATAAAAAATGAAAGTATTCAACTTGTGTTTACAGAGAAAGAAGATATTCCCTTTGTAGTGGAGGCCGAACGAGAAGCGGGAAATGCACAATATATCAGCCAATGGTCTGTTGAGCAGCATGAGAATGCCATTGATGATGCCGATATCTTCCATTTGATGGTCAAAGATATAAAGGGAAACAGTGTTGGTTATGCTATCATAAAAGGCATGGCGAACCCCAATAATAGCATTGAGCTAATGAGAGTTGTAATCACAGAAAAGGGCTTTGGATATGGAAAAGGTGTCTTATCATTGGTCAAGAAATGGTGCTTTGAGGAACGGAAAGCCCATCGTCTCTGGTTGGATGTGCAAGAGGATAATATAAGAGCACAGCATATTTATGAAGCGCAAGGATTTAAGCGTGAGGGGATTTTGCGGGAATGTGTGAAGACGGAAAGCGCATATAAATCTCTGGTTGTGATGGCGATATTGGATCGTGAGTATGGTGGGGGGAATTAGCCAAGGCAACAGCATTTGCTTTTTGAACTCCCTCCGACCGCCTACGGCGGCCACCTCCCTCATAAATGAGGGAGGCAAAAGACCCGAAAGATCCTTGTCCCCCTCGTTTACGAGGGGGATGTCGCCCGCAGGCGACAGGGGGAGATATCAAAAAGCGCTCTAAAAAAGGTAATGTTGTTGCCCTGGGAATTAGCCCCTTACCTTGCGCAACTTCGCCGATTGTGATACAATATATGGTAGGATTTTGTGATCACGCAAGGAGATGTACATGACGATTTTGGGAATCGACCCGGGGTATGCCACCGTTGGGTTTGGGATTATACAGGGGGATCGCGCCCGGCAGCAAGTGGTGCAGTACGGCGCGATTCGCACGGAAGCGGGCGGGCCGTTAGCACCCCGGCTAAAGCAGATTTATCAAGATACCTGCCTGTTAATCGAGCAGTTCTCCCCGGATGTGATTGCCATTGAAGAGCTTTTCTTCAACACCAACGTGACGACAGGGATTGCGGTGTCTCAAGCGCGAGGGGTTTTGTTACTTGCGGGGGAGACCATGGGTGTGCCGCTTTTTGAGTACACGCCGTTACAAGTGAAACAGGCCATCACAGGCTATGGCCGGGCAGAGAAAAAGCAGATGATGGAGATGGTGCGGCGGCTGTTGAATTTGCAGCAGATCCCCAAGCCGGACGATGCGGCGGATGCCTTGGCGATTGCCCTTTGTCATGTGCGCAGTGCAGCGAATCTATTGACGAAACACGGAGGACAAGACGTATGTTCTACTACATAAGCGGGAAAATAGAAGCCCTTGATGCAAACCTTGCTGTGATTGATGTATCCGGCGTGGGATATGCCATTGCTACCACCAGTACAAGTCAGGCTGACCTCACGATTGGGGAGCAGGGGAAGCTTTATATTTACAATGTCATCCGGGAGGATTGTTTTGATCTGTACGGTTTCTCTACCTTGGGTGAGAAGCGTTGTTTTGAGATGCTCATATCCGTCTCCGGCGTTGGACCGAAGGCGGCTTTGTCGATTTTGTCGTCCAGTACGCCGGAAAGTCTTGCCATGAGCATTTTAGCGGAGGACGAAAAGGCCATCATGGTGGCGCAGGGGATAGGTAAGAAGATCGCTCAGCGGGTGATTTTGGAGCTGAAGGATAAGATGGCGAAGAACGCGCCTGTTTTTGTAAGCGGCGGCGGGTCTGTTTCCGCGATGCCCCAGGTCGGGAATGTAGGCTTGGGATCGGAAGCGGCGGCGGCTTTGGCGGTGCTGGGGTATAGCGCGGCGGAGATATCTTATGCATTACGTAACATTGATGTGGATAGCTTGTCTGTGGAAGAAGTGATTCGTCAGGCGTTGCGGGCGATGGCGCAGTAGGGGCAGTTAACAATTAGCAATTAGTAATGAGCAGTTAAAGGATATAGCTTATGGGTATTGAATTTGGACAACAGGAAGAGCATGTACCTCTGGTTACAACGAGCATTCAGCCGGAGGATGATAATGAGGGGTCTTTGCGTCCGCGGAATTTAGCGGAGTATATCGGGCAGCCGAAGGCGAAAGAGAATTTGGCTATCTTTATGGATGCCGCCAAACGGCGCAGTGAGCCGCTGGATCATGTCTTGCTCCATGGTCCGCCGGGACTTGGGAAGACGACCCTTGCTTCGATTATCGCCCATGAGATGGGGGTCAATCTGCGGATTACATCTGCCCCGGCTATCGAGAAGCCGGGGGATTTGGCGGCGCTTTTGACTAATTTGGGTGAGAATGACATCTTGTTTGTAGATGAGATCCATCGTTTAAACCGCACGGCGGAGGAGATACTCTATCCAGCAATGGAAGACTATGCGCTGGATATTATCATCGGCAAAGGGCCATCGGCGAACTCGATCCGTTTGGATTTGCCGCGTTTTACGCTGGTGGGGGCGACGACGCGATCCGGGCAGCTTACAGCCCCTTTGCGGGATCGCTTTGGTGTGATGCTTCGCTTGGAGTTGTATTCCGTGGAAGATCTGCGCAAGATCGTGACGCGGAGTGCCAGCATTTTAGATGTTCCCATCGAGCCGGAGGGTGCGCAGGAAATCGCCTCCCGTTCACGGGGAACGCCCCGGATTGCGAACCGTATGCTCCGGCGTGTCCGGGACTTTGCTGAGGTGAAAGCGGATGGGATCATTACACGGGCGGTGGCGGATCACGCGCTGACGAGCCTTGAGGTGGATCATTTGGGGCTGGATATGATAGATCGGAGATTGCTTCACAACATTATTGAACACTACGGCGGCGGCCCTGTGGGGCTTGAGACACTAGCCGCCACGGTAGGGGAAGAGGCGATTACGCTGGAAGATGTGTATGAGCCCTATCTCTTGCAACAGGGTTTCTTGTCCCGTACGCCGCGGGGACGTTGTGCGACACAGAAAGCGTATCGGCATTTGGGGCTTACGTATATGGGACAGCAGGCATTGGATATGGAGTAAGGAAGTGAGAAAGCCTCCTTTGCCAAAGGAGGTGGCAGGCGTAGCCTGTCGGAGGATTTGTGACAGCGTCCACCGCACCACTCCGTAGGGGTGCGCATTGCGCGTCTGCGGGCGGCGGGGTGGTTGCATCGCGTGACTGCTCCGGTAAACCACCCCGGCCTTCGGCCACCCCTCCAAGGAGGGGAATTAAGGACAATTAAGGACAATTAAGGACAATCCTCAGTCAGCTACGCTGACAGCTCCTTTGTAAAAGGAGCCTTTGGATGTATATAATAAGGAGGAAAAATCATATGGGAAAACTATTTGGTACAGACGGTATCCGCGGGGCGGCGAATGTGGATTTGGACATTCATCTTGCCCTCAAGATTGGGCAGGCAGTTGGAATTGTGATGGGGGAAGAGGCGGGACGTGCTCCCGTTGTGGCGATTGGTAAGGGTACGCGGCTGAGTTCTGACATGCTGGATTCTGCTATCGTGGCGGGGCTTTGTGCGTCCGGGGCGGACGTGATGGTCTTGGGCGTTGTGCCTACGCCGGCGGTTGCGTTTATTACGGCGCAATCTGAGGCGGATGCGGGGATTATGATTTCGGCTTCCCACAATCCGTTTTATGACAATGGGATTAAAATTTTCAATGGCAAAGGATTTAAACTCTCAGACGAGTTGGAAGCCCGGGTTGAGGCTTTGATTTTACAGGAAAATCCAATGCCGCTTTTGACACATGAAAAAGTCGGAAAGGTGTTGCGTAAAAATAAGGATTGGGTGGAGAAGTATATTGACCATCTGACAAAAGCTGCGGAGGGGAACATTTCCGGGTTGAAAGTCTTTATTGACTGCTCCAATGGCGCGGCGGCACGGACTGCGTCTGAGCTCTTTACCCGCTTTAAGCTTGATTTGGAGATTATCAAAGACCATCCGAATGGGACGAATATCAATGACAATTGCGGTTCAACGAATATTTCATTCCTGAGCAGGGCTGTGGTGTCCGGTGGGTATGATATCGGCATTGCCTTTGATGGTGACGCGGATCGTTGCATTATTGTGGACGAAAAAGGCGCGGAGGTAGACGGGGATAAAATTATGGGCGTCTGCGGGCTGGCGCGTTTGCAGGAGGGACGGCTTGCAAAGAATACCATCGTAGTAACGGTGATGGCAAATCTTGGCTTCCATAACTTTGTGGCTAAGCACGGTATTTCCCTTGAATGTACGGCAGTTGGCGATAGAAACGTGCTAGAGCGGATGCTGGAGGGCGGCTATACAATCGGCGGTGAACAGTCCGGGCATATTATTTTCTTGGAAGAGGCCACAACGGGAGACGGGCAGTTGGCGGCCATCAAGTTTTTGAGTGTGCTCTCAGCTTCCGGGAAAAAAGTGTCGGAACTCACCCAGGAGATTTCATATTATCCCCAAGTGCTCATCAACATACGGGTTGAGGGGGGCAATGAGGCGAAGAAAGCGATTATGGCTTCTGATACGCTTTTGGCTGCAATCAGCGAGAAAGAGGCCTTACTTGGTAACAGCGGACGGATTTTGGTGCGGGCTTCCGGTACTGAGCCTCTCATTCGGGTTATGGTAGAGGCCGATGCAGAAGAAATGGCACAGGGTACGGCGGAAGATTTGGCGAATTTAATAAAAAGCTTGTAGATTTCAAGGCAAGTTGTACGAACTTGTAGAATTGCTTGACATCTTAGCTAGGAGAGATTATACTGAGAGTTAGTTATTTGTATAAATTTGGTATATTACATGGATGAACTCTATTGCTTGCAGGATGAAGCCCTTCAGGTTTTGGCAGTTGGTGGAAACACGGAGGCGGAAGAAGTTTTAGTTGGGCGCTTTGGCCGCTTGGTGAAGATGCGTGCCCGCCCCTTGTTCTTGGCAGGCGGAGACAGTGAAGACTTGACCCAAGAGGGCATGTTAGGCTTACTGGCGGCGATTCGGTCTTATTCTTGGGACATGGATACCAGCTTTCGTACTTACGCGGAGATTTGTATTCGCCGGCGCTTACTGACTGCGGTTAAGACAGCATCTCGCTATAAGCATTCGCCGCTCAATCAGGCGGTTTCGCTTGAATCAAGGCAATTTGATGAGACACAGATACCATCTGTTACGAGAGATCTGGAAGAACAGATCCTAGCCGAGGAACAGGCTGAGGAGATATTAGATCGGTATGCCTCCTTACTGTCCGGCTTTGAGCGTGAGATTTTGGCTCTGTTTTTAGAGGGTTTAAGTTATCGAGAGATGGCGGAATGTGTCGGGAAACCGGTGAAGTCGGTTGACAATGCTGTGTCGCGGATTCGGAAGAAGCTTGCGAACACAGCGCCAAAGGCAGGCGAAATCAGCAGTGGCTGAGCGCGTATATAGTCCGTAGGGGCTAAGTCTATCTAAAGTGAGGGTTCAAGCATGTACGAAGATAAGAGCATACAATGTAAAGAGTGTACGGAAGAGTTTGTATTTACAGCTGGTGAGCAAGAGTTTTACGCAGAGCGTGGCTTCCAAAATGAACCACAGCGTTGTAAAACATGCAGAGACAGCCGTAAAGCAGCAGCACGCGGCCCACGGGAGTATTTTTCTGCGACTTGCGCTGATTGCGGCCAAGAAGCGAAAGTGCCGTTTGAGCCTAAGAGCGAACGTCCTGTTTATTGCAGTGACTGTTTTGCAAACATGAGGGCTGAATAAGCCCAAGTTCATCCGTTCGTTTAGTCGATTGAAGACCTGCACCTGATTTGGTGCAGGTCTTTTTTGTGTTTGGGGCGTTTCATCAAAGTCAAATTGGAAAATATATATTAAAATATAAAACATTTGTGCAAAAATACGGATAAATGAGTTAAGTTTAAATAGGGGGGAGGCAATCAAGGAAAGGGGGGATTTTGCGGGCAAAACCTTTTGAAATTAGACTTTTCTTGTTGAACTTCCTATTAATAAATGTTATGCATCCCTACGAAACTGATTTTTTGGTGGGGTTTGTCTCATGGTTTGCGTATGAAATGGACTTGTTTACATAATTTTATCAGATTGTCAACATATTGCGATTTTAGCGGAAAAACCAACCAAATATAGTGTGAAAATGTAGCATTTTCAAAGATGAGGGAGGCCTTGGTTTCGCGTGTTTACATAATATTGTTTACATAAATATGGGCATATTAAACAAACTTAGATTATTTTGCGAAAAAAGCTTGATTCTTCGGCGGGGATGGGATATATTATGAATCCTAGTTATTATGTTAAGTGTCATAAGGGACACCTTGTCCACATAGTGTATGTGTAAGAGGTGGATGACACATGCGCAGAAAAATGATGGTGCAAGCGGTAGTGGATCAGCGTGGGTTCTTGGGCTTGATGGTTTGCGTGGTCTTTTTTGCCTGCGGGATCATAGCCGGGACATTTTCTGCACGGAATTTGGATGCAGCCAATACACATGCCTTACAAGAGCGCATGATGGGCTATATGGAGCAGATACGCGCAGAGACCTTTGTCTCTCCCGGGTTTTGGTCTGTTTTATGGACGACAGGGCGCGATCATTTGCTGGTTTTGTTTTTGGGATTTTCCCTCTTGGGCGTTTTCTGCTTGCCGATTTTATCTGCTGTGAGAGGGTTTTATCTAAGTTTCTCCATTGCAACGTTTATCCGGGCTTTTGGCGCGGGAGGCGTATCAGTGGCCTTTTCCCTGTTTGGTGTGGGGGCTTTGTTTACCGTGCCGGCCTTTTTCATCTTGGTGACCTATGCGTTTAGGGCATCTGCGGAGATGGGCAGTGCGATCTTGTCACAGGGGAAATTACAAGCAGGCAAGCTTTATGGAAGCGCTTATTTTATCAAGGTTGCACTCTGTTTCTTGGGGATTTTAGTTGCGGTGCTTGTGGAACTCTATGTCACACCTGCTCTCGTCTCTTGGACCAGTTCATTTTTATAGATATATAAACAATCGTAGAATCATCTGTGTAAACACCCGGCACAGGGAACAAAAGCGAGCAAGACGTTGCTCAAATTATTTGTTAGGAGTTTGGTTTATGCAGAATACCAGTTACATCGCCCAATATGAGTCTTACCTGCAAGAGGTGAAGCGGGTGTCTAAAAACACCCTTAGTTCCTACATGCGCGATTTGAAACAGTTTGACCAATACTGGACGCGCAATGCGGGGACGACCCTTTGTAAGGCTTTGGGGCACGATCTGGAAGAATATATCAAGTGGCTCAGACGTAACGGGAAGTCTGCGGCGACTGTTTCACGCTGCATTGCGTCCCTCCGCAGCTTCTATCAATTTTTGATAGAGGGCGGGAACATATCATCAAACCCGGCGACCCATCTTGTGCCGGATAAAGCAGTGAAGAAGCTGCCCCAAATCCTGACAAGCCGTGAGGTTGATCTTTTATTGGAACAGCCTGCCTGTGTTGATTCAAAGGGGTATAGAGACAAGGCGATGCTGGAGATGCTGTATGCTACGGGTATTCGTGTAAGTGAGCTAATCAGCTTGGATGTGGATGATGTGAATATTGGTATGAGTGTTGTCCATGGGAAAGCTTGGAACAAAGAGCGGATGATTCCCCTTTACTCTACGGCGGTTGCGGCTTTGGAGGAGTACATCACCCGTGTGCGCCCCCATATGCTCTCCAAACATGACGAGACTGCCCTCTTTGTGAATATGGGCGGTGAGCGTATGAGCCGTCAGGGCTTTTGGAAGATTATCAAGCAGTATCAAGAAAAGGCGCAGATTGAAAAGGAGATCACACCTCACACCTTGCGTCACTCTTTTGCGGCGCACCTATTGGAAAATGGGGCTGATTTGCGCAGTATTCAGGAAATGCTGGGACATGCTGACATATCTTCCACACAAGTATATGCACAGCTTGTGAAAAAACAGCTCAAAGATATCTACCACAAAGCGCATCCAAGGGCGTAGCGCGGAATGAATCTGAAACAGATTTCCCTATCGGAGCAAATGCGCCGCATCGGCTGGGTGTTTCATCGGCTGGCGTTTGTGAATGTGATTTGCTTCCTTGTCTTTTTGCCGGTGTTTGCTTGGTTTTATCTGGTTCTCAATACATATATCCATGCCGGCCTATTGGGCGGCATGGTTTCTGTGTTACCGGGGCTTAGCTTTTTTGCGGCTCTTTTGCTGGGTTTGCCAAGCGTGGTTTTCTATGTTTTATTTGGCGTGTCTGCCATCTTGATTGGCCCTTTTCTTCTGGGGCTGCATACCGTCACAGGGGCGCTTTTGCGGGGCAGGCATGTTTGGATATCTGACCTATTCATACAGGCCTTAAAAAACGCGAAACAGGGCGTTTTGCTGGGGCTTTTTTGCGTGATTGGGATGCATCTGTTGCTTTGGAACATATTTGGCGGCATTTATTCTGCCGTACCTTGGATTTCTGTGATGCTTATGGTGTCTCGGTGGGTGTCCATTGGGCTTTTGGTTTTTTTATTTTTAGCATTTCCCTATTTTTGCCAGATTACAGTCTCGATCTCACAGCCCTTTCACACAGTGGTGAAAAATGCGGGGATTCTGGCGCGTGTACGCTTGGGGCGCGGGCTTTTGCTCTTGTTTGGCATGGGTGTTTTTTGGTGGGGGATGCTGTCCCTGTTCCCTTTGCTGGGGCTCATTGGACTTCCCCTTGTATCCATTGGCCTGACAGCGCTTGCACAGACGGCTGTGTGTTTGCCGGTGGTAGAACAATATGTGTTAAATCCGGCGCGGGAACGACTTGACAGGTGAGAGAATTGTGGTATGATACTGAATAAATGGGCAGACTACGCGGCTAGATGCGGAGAGGGATTTCTGTGATGGAACAATTTCAACGGAAATTAAATGAGCTTTTCATTGAAATATACCAAAGCATTCAACAGCTTGGGGAAGAGGCTTTGCGCCAAGTTGGGGAATTGAACCTTACGATGAATGAGATGCACCTCATCGGATATGCCGGGAAAAGTATGCCTGTAGGCATCACGATTCGAGAGCTTGCAGAGCGGCTTAAAATCAAAAGCCCGTCTGTGACTGTGGCGGTGCAGAAGCTGGAAGCGAAAGGGTATGTATCGAAAATGTCGTGTATGCTGGACGGACGCGCGATCCGTGTACAGCTCACCCGAAGCGGCAGACGGGTGGTGGAGGCATATCAGCAGTGTTACCATCGTATGGTGACAAAAGCGATATCAAAAGACACCACGGAGGAAGAACAGGTGGTTTTGCTTCGGGCGGCACGGAAATTGAACGCGTATTTCTTGGAAAGTGCGGGAGAATAAGCCGGCAGGGTGTCGGCTATTCATATATAGTCAAACAATATTGATACTGTAATCGCATAGGAGGAAACAGAGATGGCTATGGAAAAACTAATTGCACTGCTTGCAGAACACGTTGAGGTAGATCCTACCACTATCACAGCGGACACAACCTTTGAAAGCCTTGGGATTGATTCCCTTGACACGGTTGAGATGATTATGGATTTGGAAGATGAGCTTGGGATCGAGCTTGAGTTGGATGAAAAGGTTGCCACAGTTGGAGAGCTGGCTGCTTTCATTGAAAAGAAAATGGGCTAAGTGAAAGCGGGATGCGCAGGTGTGCGTCCCCTACAATGGGATATCAAAAGGGCTGGCGAAATGGCCGGCCCTTTTTTGCACCTTTTTTTCCATTCTTTCTATAATAAGATAGAAAGACCAGAAAGGGAGTGCAATATGGACTATATGCAAGGAATACCATTCCGATTGGGTGACGCAGGGCCCGGGGTTTTGGAGGTACAGCGGATACTGACTGCAATGGGCTACCCCATAGCCCAAGCGGACGGCAATTTTGACACGGCGACGCTGCGGTCGGTGATTGCCTTTCAGAGCGACAGTTCTCTGCCCGTTGACGGTATTGTGGCGGTAAACACATGGATGGCCTTACAGAAGCACGCAGAGCCGCGAGAGCGGCCGCAGGCGGCGGAATCCGGATGTGAGGTATGTGCCTCGCGAGAGGAAGCGCAACATGCGGAAGAGCGACCAGCGCCGCATGTGCGGCCAATGGAAATGCCGGAAGTAAAGCTAATAGAGCAGGGTGCATTTTTTGTGCCGACAATGCCCCTTGTGCCATGGGCAAAGCCTGCAATGCAGTCAGTGGAGGAGGCAGTCACAGAGGTGATTCAGCCTGTGCCGGAGGAGGTTGTGGCGGTAATGGCGGAAGCGCCTGTTGTGGTATCGTCGGGCGGCTGGACGGCGGTGCAGGCGTGATGTTATACTGATGGATAGATTGTAGGGGCGATTATCAATCGCCCGCGCCCTTACTGCCTGAAAAACAAAAATCACGGGCGATTGATAATCGCCCCTACGGGTGCATTCGATGCCACACAGTATGCACATAGAATGGAGAGGTGAGGGTGGATGGAAGAGATTCAGTATCAGCTTGTTCGCTCGGATCGGAAGTCGCTGGGGCTTCAGATCGCGAGGGACGGCGAGGTTGTGGTACGTGCGCCGCGGTGGATTTCTGATGTGCAGATTGATCGTTTTGTGCAAAAACACCGCCAGTGGATTTTGCAGAAACAGGAATCTCGCCGGAATCGGCTTTCCATTCACTCGACACTGACGGAAGAACAGCTACTTGAACTCACTATGCAAGCTGAGGCGGTGATTCCTGATCGTGTGGCGTATTTTGCGTCGATTATGGATCTCTGGCCGACGGGGATTCGGATTACGCGGACACAAAGCCGATTTGGGAGTTGCAATAAGTGTGATAAGTTGTCTTTCTCCTGCCGTCTGATGCTATACCCACCCGAGGCGATAGACTATGTGGTGGTGCACGAGCTGGCGCATGTTCGGCATAAGAATCATGGGCCGGAATTTTGGAAGACAGTAGCGACAATACTGCCGGATTATAAGCAGCGGATTAAGATATTGCGTGGATAGCTATTGATTTACATAATATATATTATGTTGCCGTCTGGACAAACAGATCAAAACACGTTACAATAGACGGGCGAGTAAGCCAGACAGTCGCGTGTACATGCCGAAAGGCCGTGCACGAGGAAAGTCCGGGCTCCACAGGGCAAGGATAACGGGTAACGCCCGCCGAAGGCGACTTCAGGAAAAGTGCAACAGAGAGATACCGCCGCGGCTTCGCCGCGGTAAGGGTGGAAACGTGGGGTAAGAGCCCACGGGTCGGCTGGAGACTGTCCGATCATGTAAACTCTATCCGGAGCAACACCGTGGGAGGACATTCAGGTTAGCCCGACCGTCCTCAGGGGGTGGCTTGAGCCTGTCGGCAACGGCAGGCCTAGACAGATGACTGTTTAATACAGAACCCGGCTTATAGACTTACTCGTATATGTGAAAAACCACCGGTGTATGCCGGTGGTTTTTCTGCGTTTGGAAAATCTCTTTTGGTAAGTTGTTGAACAGGACACACAGTTGTCGTGTTTATTGTGATATGATAGGATATAAAATGAAACGATTCATTTATGTAGGAGGCCATATTATGCAAAACAAGGCGTTGGTAGTAATAGACATTCAAAATGACATAACAAAGAATTACAAGGATATAATTGATAACATAAATCAGTCCATTGATTGGGCAGTTGATCATGATATTCATGTTATTTATATCAGGCATGAAAACTTATCAGACGGCACAAGAACCTTTAAGCCCAATAGCCGAGGGGCAGAATTGGCTTTGGATTTGAAAATAGTATCGGAACATATTTTTACAAAATACAAACAAAACGCATTAAGCAGTGAGGCGTTCACAGACTTTATAGATCAGAATGAAATCTGTGATTTTTACCTGACTGGTGCGGATGCCATCGCTTGTGTGAAATCCACCTGTTATAACTTGCGTAAGGCAAATCATACAGTTTATGTTTTGTCAGATTGCATTACCAGCTATGATAAAAAGAAGATTGACGAAATGTTGCAGTATTATGAAAGTAAGGGCAGTAAAATAATTAGTTTGCGTGACCTGTAAATGTCTATCAATTAAAAACCAGCCATCTGGATAGATGGCTGGTTTCTCTGATAATTTACGCTCCAAATCTGTTGACGTAGCGTTGTAGCATCGTGGCGCATTCGGCTCTGGTTGTTGTGCCGGTTGGGTTTAGGTAGTTATAGGGGCTTACACCGGTAATCTTACCTGTGTGGGTTGCCCAGCGCATGTAGTTGAGCGCCCAGTTGCTGACATCTGCGCCGTCCGGGAAGTTGTTTAGGTTTGCTGTACCCGGGACACCAACAGGGTTGCCTCTGAATGCGGCGAAGCGTTGGAGCATGGCGGCGAACTCTTCACGGGTGATGGTCTCGTTTGGTCTGAATCTGCCTTGGTAGCCTGTGACAATGCCGTTGCTGGATGCCCAAGTGACGGCGTCCCGTTGCCAAGCGGCCGTTACATCAGAAAATGGCGGGAGACCTGTTACGCTCGGTGAGCCTGCCATACGGTAGAGGGTGAGTGCGAATTCGGCGCGGGTTAGGTTGCGGTCAGGGAAGAATTGGTTGCCGTAACCCTCCATGATGCCCTGTTCAAATACGAAGCGGATGGGAGCATAGAACCAGCGGTCTTGCGGTACGTCTATGAAGTTGAATACTCTAAATGGTAGGGTTGCAGTGCCGCTGAATACGAGGGTTTGGGTACCGATCTGGACACTTGGCACATTCCAAGTATAGGTGACATTTGCCGCTGTGACTGGTACAGTTGTCCAGCGGATGGTGCTGTTTGTTTGAGCGCCTGTTGCGGCTACAACTGCGCCGCTATTGCTGATGGTGGCCGGGTTTACAAATGCACCGTCTCTATTGCGGACGACATTTTCGTGATCCAGCGGGAAACTCCGGGTTACAGCCGGGAGGGTGATTGCTTGGTTTGTGAGACCGTTTGCCGGTGTGACAGATGTGACGCCCTCTAAGGTTGTGATGCCGCGTAGGTCAACGATTGGCTGGTTTGCGGGGCGGGTGAGGTTGAGGACTTCTAACTGCGCTAAGTCGGCGACGCGGATTTGTGTGTTTGCGTTGACAGTTGTATTAAAGTGTGCGGCGAGGCTTGCTGCAACACGGGTTGCTAGATTTGCGTCAGGGAATATGCTTCCGATAGTGGAGTTTGCAGGGACTGCCGTTGTATTAGGTGCAGCAGTCCAGCGGGCGAAGAGTTGAATTGTTCCGGTGGCTGGGATGTCTGGGCTTGTGAGCAGAGTGCTGGGCTCTATGCGTACGCCTGGAACAGCTACAGTGGGTGTTGCTGTTGTCCACCAGCCGTTGAATGTATAGCCCAGTCTGCGGGGTGTATCGACTGCATTCATGGCGGCTGTGAAATCGGTAGCGCTTGTGTGTGTTTGGTTGGTCGTTGGGAATGTGCCGCCGTTGCGGTTGAAGACGACGTTGCGTACTGCCGCAAGCTGGATTGTGACAGGTTCAGACACTATAATGCCGCCGCCCACACGAGGGGCTTGCGCCCGCAGTGTGACACTTCCGGGGACGTTGCCTGCTGTAATGGTGAGTGTGCGGCCCATGAGAGAGGAGGGAGCAAAACTTGCTTGCACCAGTGGTGTGGCAGAGGTGTCTACAATCCATATAATTTGGTTTGGGTTTGGAGCAGTTTGTCCGGTTGGTACATCAAAAGAAGCAGTCAACGTTCTGCGGTTTGCAGCACCTGTGCCAAGGGGAAGCGGTACTGTTGGGTTTGCGCCGGTGATGGTGAGGCCGACGCCGGAAACGGTTACAACAGTGCTGACAGAGCGTGTACCGCCCGGTGTGGTAATCGCCGCTGTAATTGTGGATGTTCCTGCTGTATTGGTAGCTGTCACCAGACCGCTTGCGGAAACGGTTGCAACATTGGTATTGCTGGAAGTCCATGTCGGGGTATGGGTGAAGTTGTTTGTTAGGGCAACACTTAGTTGCTGTGTTGCGCCGGGGGCTAAGTTAAAGGGACTTGGCGGGGCGGGGTTAAAAGCAATTGTTGGGACAGGGTATGGGACAGTGAAATTAAGTGTAGCTGTACTGTCAGTAGATACGCCTGTGCCATCAACAGCAGTCAGTGTAATTGTAAGCACATCGCCGGGGGTATTAAACCACCCGCTTGCAGTAAAGGGACTTGTTACATTTGCGAAAACTGTACCGTTGATGTTAAGGTTATACACGGTAGCACCGGGAACGGCGTTCCAACTTATCGTAGAAGCGGTAGGATTAGCGGCAAGACCAGTGGGAGTAGGAAGCGGAGCTGCCATCGCCATTGGTGTAAGTATGCCAAAGACCATCAAGACAGCCAAGAGGATAGACAGAACTTTCTTTTTCATAATGAGTAAGCCTCCGTTTACATAATGATTGAATTAGGGTCAGTATAGCACAATTACCAATATTTGCAAGCACTTTCTGTCTGGATTTGCGAGTATTTTCTGTCTTTGACAAACAGACGGGAATCTACTATAATATGTAGCAATGAAAAGAAAGATGAATTGCCTTGAAACAAGGGCGTTTCGGGGCATTTTTACATGGAGGAGCATACAGATGAAAGAATTGCCGAAAATTTACGATCCCAAAGCGGTTGAACAGAAGATTTACGATTTCTGGGTAGCGGGCGGTTACTTTAAGGGTGTGATTGACCGGTCTAAAGAGCCTTTTACCATTGTCATCCCCCCGCCCAACGTGACGGGGCAGCTCCACTTGGGACACGCCTTTGACGAGACCATACAAGACGTCATCATCCGTGCACGGCGTATGCAGGGCTATGCCGCCCTGTGGGTGCCGGGTACGGATCATGCGGGGAATGCCACACAGATTAAGGTGGAAGAACAGCTCCGCAGTGAGGGGCTAGCTCGCTTTGACCTGGGGCGTGAGGCCTTTTTGGAGCGTGTTTGGCAGTGGAAAGAGGAGTACGGCGGACGGATCACCGAACAGCTCAAGACTTTGGGTTCATCTTGCGACTGGGATAGGGAGCGGTTCACCATGGATGAGGGTTGTAGCCGTGCGGTGCGTGAGGTGTTTGTTGCGCTGTATGAAAAGGGGCTTATCTATAAAGGTGTGCGTATCATCAACTGGTGTCCGACTTGTACCACTGCCTTGTCTGATGCGGAAGTGGAACACGAAGAGCAAGAGGGCGGGCTTTGGTATCTGCGTTACCCGGTGAAAGAGTCGGACGAATATTTGGTGGTTGCCACCAGCCGTCCTGAGACCATGCTGGGGGATACGGGCGTTGCTGTCCACCCGGAAGACGAGCGGTATGCGCATTTGATTGGCAAGACAATTGTATTACCGCTGATGGACAGAGAGATTCCGATTATCGCGGATGAATATGTAGATGTAGAATTCGGTACGGGCTGTGTGAAGATGACGCCGTGTCATGATCCGAATGACTTTGAGGTGGGACAGCGGCATAATCTGGAGCAGGTTTTAGTTCTGGACGAAGCAGCCAAGATCAACGAAAACGGCGGGAAATACTGCGGCATGGATCGCTACGATGCGCGGAAAGCTGTTTTGGCTGATTTGGAGGCTTTGGGGCTCTTAGAAAAGAAAGAGATGCAGCAACGGAATGTCGGCGTGTGCTACAGATGCAGCACCGTTGTAGAGCCCATGACAAGTCCACAGTGGTTTGTGCAGATGGAACCTTTGGCGAAAGAAGCCTTGGATGTTGTGGAAGATGGGCGGATTTCGTTCATCCCGGAACGTTTTGTGAAGATATACCGTAACTGGATGGAGAATGCCCATGACTGGTGCATCTCCCGCCAGCTTTGGTGGGGGCATCAGATCCCGGCTTGGTATTGTGCGCCATGCGGACATGTTACCGTGTCACGGACAGATCCGTCTGTGTGTGAGGTCTGCGGCAGTGCGGATATTGTGCGGGATGAGGATGTGTTGGACACTTGGTTCTCCTCTGCGCTTTGGCCCTTCTCCGTGTTCGGTTGGCCGGACAAGACGCCGGATTTGGAATATTTCTACCCAACCAGCGTACTTGTGACAGGATACGACATCCTCTTCTTCTGGGTGGCGCGGATGATCTTCTCCGGGCTTGAACAGATGGGGGAAGTGCCCTTTCATAAGGTGCTCCTGCATGGGCTCATCCGGGATTCTGAGGGGCGGAAGATGAGCAAGTCTGAGGGGAACGGTGTTGATCCCATTGAGGTGATTGACACATATGGTGCGGATGCTTTGCGCTTTAATATTGTTACGGGCAATTCCCCGGGAAATGATATGCGCTACTATGATGAACGCTGTGAAGCCATGCGGAACTTTGCCAATAAGATTTGGAACGCGTCCCGCTTTGTGATGATGAATCTGTCCATCACGGAGAATCGCCTGCCGGAGACATTGGAGCTTGAGGACAAGTGGATTTTGTCTCAATTTAACCAAGTGGCTCGGGAAGTGAATGAGAATCTGGAAAAATATGAGCTGGGTATTGCGGCTTCCAAGATTTACGACTTCATCTGGGACACGTATTGTGACTGGTATATTGAACTCACCAAGCCACGTCTCAATGGGGAAGACGCGGCCGCCAAAGAGGGTGCGGAGCGTGTGCTGCTCTTTGTGTTGGTTGAGACATTGAAGCTACTCCATCCGTTCATGCCCTTTATCACGGAAGAAATCTGGCAAGCGCTCCCACATGAGGGGGAGGCATTGATGATTGCACAGTATCCGGCGTTTTGCGAAACGCTTGACTTCCCGGCGGAGGAAGAGCGGTTTGAAAAGATCATGGAGGCTGTCCGTGCGATACGGACACGGCGTAGTGAGATGAAAGTGCCGCCATCGAAGAAGAGTAAAGCTTTGATCGTGACTGCGGATCAGGGGACTTTCGAGGCAGGGCGTGTATATTTCGGCAAGCTTGCATCTGTGAGTGAGCTTACCATCACCGATCAAGCCCCTGGGGACACTGCGGGTCAAGTGTCTGTGGTGACGAAAGATGCCCAGATTTTCTTACCCCTTGCTGATCTGGTCGATCTATCTGCCGAGCGTGAGCGGATTACAAAGGAGATTGAAAAGGTACAGGGGAATTTGGATCGGGTGATGAAGATGCTGTCCAACGAGGCCTTTTTGCAAAAGGCAAAAGAGCATGTGGTGGCGGCGGAGCAGGAGAAAGCCGACCAAGCGCGGGCTTTGATTCGGAATTTGGAGGAGAGTTTGAAGCAGTTGGAGGGGTAGGGCTTAGCAATGATAAAATTTGTAAAGCCGGAAGAACGCTATATCAAATCATATTGGGAAGCCTTTGATGCAATTTGTAAGGAGAACATCTACCTTGCGACCCCGGAAGCCTTTCCCTTAGAAAGCACAATCGAATTTGTGAAATCGGCCATGGAGAAGAACATTCCGTTTCTGTTCGCTATTGATACAGAGACAGATCGCTGTGTGGGCTGGTGTGACGCGATGCCGCAGACTGAGACTGTCGGCTATTTGGGTACGGGTTTGCTGCCTGCGTATCGAGAGCAGGGGATAGGCAGGCAACTAATCAAAGAGGTCATTGCTTTATCCAAAGCGTATGGGTATCAACACATTGAACTGGATGTCCGCAGTTCTAATTATAGGGCGATCTATGTCTATGGGCAGCTTGGGTTTGTGGTGACAAATATCGTGAAAGATGGGTATACGTTCAAGGGGAATGCTGTTGCGGAAGATGTTGTCCAGATGAAACTAGATTTATAATATGACACACTGTTGTCACATTGTGTGTGGTATGCTGTCTCCTGAATCAAAAAGGAGGTTTTGTATGGCAAGGGCAAAATATCAATTTGACGATTTTTTAACAACTGTACCAGACAACTGCAAAGCGTTCGTAACTTGTGTTCACGAGATGTTGTTAGAAGAACAATATAGACCTAAGATATCGGTCACAAAATCCACAGGTTTTCAACTGGCGTACCATCAGCCGCAAATAAAGACAACGGCCGGTATTATACTGATTTTCTTCAAACGCGAGGAAGAATTGATGATACGAATTTATGGTAAGAACCACGCGCAATACCCGGGTGAGTTGGATGCATTACCTCAAAGTCTAGTGCGCCAAATCGACAAGGCCGCAGATTGCGTTAAATTTGTAAATCCTGATAAATGCTGGAAAGGCTGTATTGGGTGTGAATTTCATATTAAGGGGAAACTTTACCAGAAATGTTTGATAGATTGTTTTGAGTTTGAGGTGGATCGCCCTGATATGCCTTATTTGCTTAGGTTAATTGCGTCTGAAAGCAAGGCAAGGGTTCTGCGTGTTTCATAAAAGATGAAATATGACGCACTGTTGTCATATTTTGTGTGCTACTCTTAATAGAAACGATAAAAGGAGTTCTGCTATGCTTGAAATACCGGAAGCCACTGTCATATCCCAGCAGCTGGATCAGACTGTAAAAGGGAAACGGATCAAAGAGCTTGTCACGGCGGCGTCTCCGCATAAATTCGCCTGGTACTTTGGTGAGCCGTCTGAGTATGAGGCACGCTTGCGGGGGCGTACGATAGAGGCTGCTTTTTCCTATGGCGGCCGCATTGAGATGCCGGCGGAAGATGCGGTTTTGCAGTTTGGGGATGGTGTAAATCTGCGATACTATGAAGCTGATGAAAAGCGCCCGGCGAAACATCAACTGCTTGTTGTGTTTGATGACGACTCCGCATTGGCCGCGACTGTGGCAATGTATGGAATGCTATTCGCCTATCCGCCTCACGCCATGGACGATGATTTTTACTATAAGGCGGCCAAAGAAGCTGTATCGCCCTTGTCTGGCGGATTTGATTACCCATATTTCCAGACGCTTTTTGATGAAAAGGGACTCAAAATGAGTGCGAAAGCGTTTTTAGCCACGGAGCAACGAATTCCCGGACTTGGAAACGGCGTTCTACAGGATATTTTGCTTCATGCAAAAATCCATCCAAAGAAAAAGATAAACACCTTGTCAGAAGAACAGCGTCAGAAATTGTTTGACAGCTTAAAATTCACGCTTGCGGAAATGACTGATGCCGGCGGCCGTGACACCGAGCGGGATTTGTTTGGTAAGCTCGGTGGCTATAAAACCAAACTGGGCAAAAACAACAAGTTACTCCTCTGCCCAGATTGCGGCGATGCAGTCAAGAAAGAATCCTATATGGGCGGGAGTATTTACTTTTGCGAACAATGCCAAGAAAAATGAGTGAAAGGGGGGGCACTTCATCATGTCCAATGCGATTTATTACGTTTCTTATCCGCTTAAAAAAGGCGCATCTGTACCGGATTTTTTGCTTGCAGCAGAAAAGTTAAATCATGAGTTCATTTCTAAACAAAGAGGCTATGTTTCGTGGAAGCAAGTTGTGGATGGCGATACTTGGGCGGATATTCTAACGTTTGAGACAATGGATGGCTTGAAAAATTTCAAGGAAGTGTCCAAGAATCCCAGTGAATTAGCTGAGAAGTTTTATTCTTTCATGAACCTAAGTCCAAGTCTATGCAAACACCATATTTTTACTGTGGAACGAAGCTATTAAATTGAGGAGGACATAGTTGATGTCAAATGTTATTTTTTTCAATTCTTACAAGTTAAAAAAGGGAACGTCTGTTCCGGACTTTCTACTTGCGGCGGAAACATTAATAAATGAGCATGTTTCTAAGCAAAAAGGCTATATTTCATCTCAGATAACGGTTGATGGTGAAACATGGGCTGACTTTGCTACCTTTGAAACCATGGACGATGCAAGAAGATTTGCGGAATCAAGCGAGCCCAATGGTTTTGCCGACAAGTTCTATTCTTTTATTAATTTCAATAGTTGCATAACCCGATTTTTTACGGTTGAAAGAAGTTACGAAAGATAAGATAAAAAGCCTCCTTTCTCAAAGGAGGTGGCAGGCGAAGCCTGAGGTCGGATTTGTATATTTATCAAAACACACATATGTTGCAAAGGTCAAGGGCAATCCTCAGTCGCTCCGCGACAGCTCCTTTGGGAAAGGAGCCTAGGACAGTTCAAACATAGACACCACGTTGAATCAATAACGCTTGATGTTTTCGATTAATAAGCAGGCAATAGAGAACCGCTAGTCAGCAAGAGGAATTCACCCAAATCCATGGGCGAATTCCTCTTTTTCTATGTAGGAGAATCTGCTTGACAAGGCTTATGGAGGAAGGTAGACTATTTCCATAGCAGAACAAAAAATCAGTTTGGGGTGCATTATGAAAAAATATGTATACTATTTGCTGGCCTTGCTTCTACTTGCATTCACCTTTGCAGGATGTACCACTGATACGCTTGAAATTGCAGAAGAGCCTCCAGAAGAACCACCCGTAGAGGAGGCGATACCTGAGGACGATGAGGAGGATTCAGATACGGAATCACTGCTCGAAGATCTATTTAACGAACTCTTCGGCGATGGAAGCGGGAGCGCTTTTCTTGCGGAGACCATGACTTCAGAAGAAATGCAGGCGTTTGAAGCGGAACATGCAGTATCAGAAGCGCAAGAGCGATATTTGGCTTTTGGTGCGTTTCTCTTTGTGAGAAACGGAGAGTCTCCCCGTGTACTTGCTGTAAGCGCGCCACAGAATCGAACGGTGCAGATGCTGCGCAATTCTTGGAGCGTGACTGATCACGAATCTGCGATGGAGCAGCTTACACGTTTGGCGAATGCAGACGGACAATCTCCCATTGCCAATGATATTTTTCATACTCTCGTCCGTAATGGAGAGCTAGAACCCTTAGATCCATTTGAGATGTTTTTCAACGAAGTTGATCTGAGCGGCTTAGAAAATGTCTATCATAATGCAGTAAACCGGGCTGAGCGGATGCCGGATGAATTCGAGTTATTTTTTGAGATGTTGGATGTACCGGAAGAATACCGGGATGAGGCCTTTGAGCTGTTCGTCTTATTCGAATTGACTGATCGGGTCAATCGCGGTTTAGAGGCGTATCTCGGCGCAAGAGATCTCTTGATTGATTCCTTCGGTTTTACAGAGGAAGAACTACTAAGTATTGAAAGCTTGAATGCCTGGGACTACGGGAGAGCCACGACGATTGCCAGATACGGTGTTTCTGCGGGCTTCCTAGAAGAAGATGAGGTGTGGGGTTACTTAAAGCTGGCTGCTGACAGCGCGGCTATGGCCTATAACAGTTGGAGAGAGTATACTGCGGCCTATATTTTAGGGCGCGCCCTTGCCTTTGGAAACAGTTCTTGGGACTTTAACTTTGCGCTTGATTTCCTGCTAAACCACAGCGAGAGCCCCTTTGTGCGTATTCCATTTTAAAGTGCGCAGTTGCTGCCTTAGGACACAATAACATGAGCAAGAGGAATTCACCCAAACCCATGGGCGAATTCCTCTTTTGCGTATTACTTGTCCATGCCATCTCATACACTGTAAATGCATGGACATCTTGCTAAAATTTCACGTAAAAATCTTTCCGCAAACGCTTTCTTTTTGTAAAAACATGTGTTATAATGTCGTCACGTGTGTTAAAAAAATAACTAATTTTAAATAGGAAGAGGAGGGGGCAGGAATGCCAAATAATAAGACGTCGATGCCATTTACGGGTACGGCGGAACAAGAAGCGAAGCTGAGAGCCGTAATTGAGAAGCACAAGGGTGAAACAGGTGCTTCAATGCCGGTGCTCCAAGCGGCACAGGAAATCTACGGCTATTTGCCGGAAGAAGTACAAATCATGGTAGCGGATGGACTTGGTCTGCCTTTGTCTGAGATTTACGGGATTATATCCTTTTACTCTCAGTTTTTGTTAGAACCAAAGGGTAAAATCCACATTGCAGTTTGCATGGGTACGGCTTGCTTCGTGCTTGGTGCGGGCGAGATTTTAGATGACATCAGCAAGCATACCGGCTGTCCGTCCGGCGGGATTACAGATGACGGCAGTATCTCAATCGAGGCGACACGTTGTATTGGTGTTTGTGGTCTAGCCCCTGTTTTGACTATTAATGATAATGTATACGGTAAGCTGAAGCGGGGTGAAATTGAGCCGATTATTGACGGTTATATCAAGAAGCTTGCAGAAGAAGAGCAAGCATAACAAACAACTGGAGGAGTGTAACGATGGCAAAAACAATTGCAGATCTTCGCGCAATCCGTGACCAGTTGCGATATGAAATCGAACTGCGTCAAGGTGACGGCGGAGATAAGACAGAGCATCACATCCTAGTTTGTGCCGGTACGGGATGTCTTGCGGCAAAGAGCATGGAAATTATAGAGCAGTTTAACGAGAATCTGGAGAAACACGGCGTAGCGGATCGGGCAAAGGCTGTACTTACGGGTTGCTTTGGTCTTTGCGCCTTGGGGCCAATCGTGGTTGTGTATCCTGAGGGGGCTTTCTACTCTGAGGTGAAGCTTGAAAACATTGAGCGCATTGTGGAAGAGCACATTGTGGGCGGCAATGTTGTAAAAGAGTTACTTTATCATGAGACAGTGAAAGACGGCGGGATTTCCTGCTTGAATGAAACGCCCTTTTATAAGAAGCAGAAGCGTGTTTCTCTGCGGAACTGTGGTCTCATTAACCCGGAAATCATTGACGAGTACATCGCGGCGGACGGATACTTTGCGCTGTATAAGGCTTTGACTGAAATGACGCCGGAAACAGTCATTAAAGAGGTGTTGGACTCAGGCCTCCGCGGTCGCGGCGGCGCGGGCTTCTTGACAGGTCTCAAATGGCAGTTCGCAGCGAAAGCGGAGAGTGACATCAAATATGTCTGCTGTAACGCCGACGAGGGAGACCCCGGTGCGTTTATGGATCGCTCTGTCTTGGAGGGTGACCCCCATAACATCATCGAATCTATGGCCATTGCGGCATATGCCATCGGCTCAAACGAGGGGCATATTTATGTCCGTGCGGAGTACCCGATTGCGGTTGAGCGTATGAAAATCGCGATTGAGCAGGCGAAAGAATATGGTCTGCTTGGTAAGAACATCCTTGGTACAGGCTTTGACTTTGACCTGAAGATCCGTCTTGGTGCGGGTGCATTCGTTTGCGGTGAAGAGACGGCTCTCATTATGAGTATTGAGGGACAACGCGGTGAACCGCGTCCGCGTCCGCCGTTCCCGGCTGTGAAAGGTCTGCATGGGAAACCGACTGTACTTAACAATGTTGAGACTTACACCAACATCACTTGGATTTTGCTCCACGGGGCGGAAGCCTTTGCCGCCATGGGTACGGAGAAATCTAAAGGTACAAAAGTATTTGCCCTTGCGGGTAAGATTACGAATATTGGTCTGGTTGAAGTGCCTATGGGTATTACCCTCCGTGAGATCGTAGAAGAGATCGGCGGCGGTGTACCCAATGGCAAGGCATTTAAAGCGGCGCAAACGGGCGGTCCGTCCGGCGGCTGTCTCCCAACGAGCTTGCTGGATGTGCCCATTGACTATGATAGTCTCATGGCAGTTGGCTCTATGATGGGCTCCGGTGGTATGATCATCATGGACGAAGACAACTGTATGATTAATATTGCAAGATTCTTCTTGGACTTCACTGTGGAAGAAAGCTGCGGTAAGTGTACGCCATGCCGCATCGGTACAAAACGTATGCTGGATATCCTAGATCGCATCTCTGAGGGACATGGTACGCTGGAAGATCTGGACGCATTGGAAGAACTTGCGGCGCACATTAAGGCAAACTCCCTCTGCGGTCTCGGACAAACAGCGCCGAACCCTGTTATCTCCACACTGAAGCATTTCCGTGATGAGTATGAAGCCCACGTGGTAGAAAAGCGTTGCCCTGCCGGTGTTTGTACGGATCTCTTGCAGTATTTCATTTTGCAAGACAAATGTATTGGCTGTACGCTCTGCAAGCGAGTTTGCCCAACGGACGCGATTGTGGGTGAAGTGAAAAAGCCGGAGACTTTTGAAATAATCCAAGATAAGTGCATCAAGTGTAACGCTTGCGTTGATAAATGTAAGCCGAAAGCCATTATTAAGAAATAGGGGGTGAGGACAATGAGTACAGTAAAAGTTTTAATCAACGGTCAAGAAGTACAGTGTCCGTCTACCGCCACGATCCTAGAGGCGGCGCAAATTGCGGGCATTGAGATCCCGACGCTTTGTTTCCTCAAAAAGATTAACGCAATCGGCGCTTGCCGGATTTGTATGGTTGAAGTTAAGGGTGCTAGAACTCTGGTCGCAGCCTGTGTTTACCCGGTGAACGAGGGTATGGAAATCTTCACCAACACCCAAGCAGTCCGAGATTCACGGAAGATGACCTTGGAGCTGATCCTATCCAACCATAGAAAAGACTGCCTCACCTGTGTGCGTAATCTAAACTGTGAACTACAGAAGCTTGCCACTGAGTTTTGTGTAGACGGTGTGCGCTATGCAGACGATGAGCTCAAGCCGCAGATTGAGTGTTCCACTGCTTCTATTGTGCGTGACAACTCAAAATGCGTCCTCTGCCGCCGTTGTACGGCGGTCTGCAAAGAGACCCAAGAGGTGGCGGTTATTGGCCCATGTGATCGTGGTTTTGAGACCCACATTGGTTCTCCCATGGATCGTAACTTGGGTGAGATGGCGTGTATCTCCTGCGGACAGTGTATCGTGTCTTGTCCGACCGGGGCTTTGACTGAGGTGGACAATACGGCGGAAGTGTATGCCGCACTTGCGGATGAAACCAAGCATGTTGTCATCATGCCAGCCCCTGCTGTGCGTGTGGCTTTGGGTGAGTGTTTTGGTATGCCAATCGGCACAAATGTTGAAGGTAAGATGGTTGCTTCCATGCGTCGTCTTGGTTTTGACAAAGTGTTTGATGTGAGTGCAGGTGCTGACTTTACCATCATGGAAGAGGGCACAGAGCTCATGGCGCGGATGGAAAGCGGGGAAGATCTCCCGATTATTACTTCCTGCTGCCCAAGCTGGGTGAGCTATTGTGAGAGCTATCATCCGGAATTTATCCCGAATCTATCCAGCTGTAAGTCTCCGCTACAGATGACCGGTGCTTTGACCAAGGCTTACTATGCGAAGAAGGCCGGGATTGATCCCAAAGATGTCTTTGTTGTAACGGTTATGCCCTGTGTGGCAAAGAAATACGAGATCAGACGTCCGCATCAGCAAGCCTTAGAGGGTATTTATGATGTTGACGCTGTCATCACCACGAGAGAGTTTGGACGCATGGTTGCGAATGCAGGTATCAAGTTCACCAGCTTGCCGGACGAAACCTTTGACCCGGAACTGGGCAAGGCGACAGGTGCGGGTTATATCTTCGGTACAACCGGCGGCGTGACGGAAGCGGCGCTTCGTACTGTGGTTGAGCTTTCCACCTGTAAAGCGCCGGACAAGGCTGCGTTCCAGGCAGTGCGCGGCATGGAGGGGCTCAAAGAAGCTGAATATGAGCTTGAGGGCAAGAAAGTCAAGATTGCGGTTGTGTCTGGTCAAGTGAATGCTGGACGGCTTTTAGAGCGCGTCAAGGCAGGCGAAGTGCATTATGATGTGATTGAGGTCATGTCTTGCCCGGGGGGCTGCATCAATGGCGGCGGTCAGCCGATTCAGTCTGGTATGACCATGAGTTATACGGATGTGAAAACCCTCCGTAGTGATGCCTTGTATCAGGGCGGTGCGGATAGATCCTTGCACAAGTCTCACGAGAGCCCCAATGTGGAAGAGGTTTACCGCGATGTGCTCGGTGAGCCGGGCAGCCACATTGCACATGAGTGGTTGCATACAAAATATAGAGAGCGGCCGAAATATCCGGGCTTTGCCTCTGAGAAGAAGTAAGACAAGAAAATGCCCCTCCTCTTTTAAAACAAGAGGGGGGGCGTAAACTATTGTGAGCATAATAACAAAACTTTGTTGAGAGAAAGGTTGAGAGACTATGGGTGACTTTTTAATTGAAAATCTGCATTTGATTGCAGGAGTTATCGCGGGTGGAATTGCGATTTTGCTGATCCAAATTTTCACGCTTAAAGGGCGTGTGAAGAAGATGGAAAAGAAGCTGGCTGAGGAGGGAAAACCTCCTATGACTGATGATGTAAAGGAAATGGTAACGAAAGCACGGCGTGCGGAAACGATTGAGACAGCTTTGATTTACATGTTTGCGCTGATTATTGCGATTGGGACTATGTATTTCTTTTAGGGTATGCAGGAAATTTATAATTGTGTGAAAGCCCTTTGTAGGGGCGACTTGTAGTCGCCTGTGGCTTTCGGGTTTTTGGCAGTAAGGGTGTTAAAGAGTAAAGGGCGCGGGCGACTACAAGTCGCCCCTACAAATGCATCCGATGCCATATAGTATAAACAATAGTTTACGTCCCTCTCTTGTTTTAAGGGTATCAATACAAGAAGCTCCGTCTATATGTAGATGGAGCTTCTTGTACATTAGAGTAATTTACATAATATATGATTGAATGTAGTTATGTACTACTTTGCCGCCGTGCTAACTCCGCCCAAGTGAGTGGTCCAACAATGCCATCGGGGTTTAGTCCGGCGATCCGTTGGAATGCGATGACGGCGCTTTGGGTGATTGGGCCGAAGATGCCGTCCACTGTGAGTTCGGGTATGTTGGGGTGATTGCGGCGGACGGCGTTGAGCCATGTTTGGATTTGGCGTACGTTGTCGCCTTGTGCGCCAATGCGGATGAGTGTGCCGGGGTATGGAGGCGTTGGGGGAGGTGCTACGGGTGGCGTGGGCGTGACAGTTCCCGGTGGGCGGGTTTCTTGGATGCCGCGGTAGACGGCGTAGAGCTTATTCCATGTCATAGGGCCGACAACACCGTCCGGCGGGAGATTGTAGGCTCTTTGGAAGTCCATGACGGCGTTTTCGTCCCGCTGGTCGAAGTTCGCGTCCTCGATGACAGGGGGGACGGCGTCGTTGAACTGGGAGATGAAGTTGAGCAGGAATTGCAATTGCCGCACATCCGCACCCCGTGAGCCCCGCCGTAGAATGACATTGGGCGGGTTTGCGCCGATGGTATAGCGTTTGCCCTCTGCGTCAAGCTCCGCAAGGCGTGAGACGGCGTTGTAGATGTGTGTGATGCGATTCCAGGTCGCCGGGCCGATTGCGCCGTCTTGGGCCAGGTTGAATGTCCGCTGGAAGACACGGACGGCTTGCTCGGTTTCTGCGTCAAATGTACCGTTGGGGTTTGAAATCTGCGGGATGAGGGGGAAGTTTACACGGATGCGGTTTAAGTCGTCTTGCATCCGTTTGACGGCTTCGCCTGTACTGCCGACCCGCAGTGTTGTGCCCGGGAATGAGGCTTGCACACCGCGGATGTTATCGCTTGTGGATAGCATCACGTCATTGGGGTAGTAGTGACGCAGGATTTCAAGGGGCGAGAGCCCTTGATTTGCAAGGCTTACCGTACCCCATTGGGAAAGCCCGCCGCAGGTGGCGGTTGTGCCGTTGCAAAATGAGGTGAAGAACGGATTGGAGAAACCCTGTCTGTGGACGTAGGTGTTTAGGTATTCGTCCACCTGACGGTCGATGCTGTCAAAGGTCTGTGCGCCGGGGCGGTAGTATTGGTCGAATGCGGTGGAGTTTGTGATGTCAAAGTTGAAGCCGCGGCTTCTGTACCATTCTGTGTACAGGCGGTTTAGGGCGAAAGTCACGATGACGTGGATGTTTGAAATCAGTGAGTTTTTCGGCCAAGTAGCGTATATCTCACTGGCGGCTACGTTTTTGACATAGTCGCTAAAGCGTACCCGGACATTCCGGGCGTTTGCGTTGGTGGGTGCGCCCAGGTGGACTGTGATAAAGTCCGGGATGAAGAGTTCCCGTGCGACGGGAGGATCTCCCATTGTGGTAGTGGATGCCGGTATTTGGTGCGGGTTGGCGGGCCCGAAGTGGGATGGGGTTGATTGACGTGTTTTGTTTTCTTGATAGGGGATCTCCTGTGCTTCCGGCGGTAATACAGGGAGCATAGGGGGGATGGTGATGTCTTGGTCACGGATTGCTGTCTCGCTCTTTACCAATGGGTGGAGGTGGACGGGGAGGACTGCGGTCTCTGTGTCTATGATCTCCACATTGTGGATGCGGCTGGTGACGAAGCCGTCTTTTTGGACGTCTATGCGCCACTCAGAATAGGTTGGGCCTTTGTATGATTCCTCTAGCGTGTGTGATTTGTCGGGCGCTTCTAGCTCCAGCGGCTCGGTGTTGCCGTTTGCGTCTGTGAAAGTCTCGAATAGGGGCTTATTGTTTGCTCCGAACAAGGTGACCCGCGCGCCCGGGATGGGGAGCGAATCGTCGTCGTTTCTGACTTGTATAATGAGTTTTCCTTTGCCCATGGGTTTGCCTCCTTGTGGTTTAGACTGCTTTCATATTCTATGTGATTGGAGGAGGAATGTGACGGGAGGCGGGGTGGTTTTTGTTTTTTGGGGTTGGTGGGTGGAAATATCTTGACAACATTTACGGGGAGGGGGTAAAATATGATTTAGGAGAAAATACCCAGCTGAAAAAATGATTTTGGGGGAGAACAAAATGAGTAGGTTGAAACGGATTGGTTGTTTGTTGTTGATGGTTTTGATGTTGATAACGTCAGTACCAGCGGTTGCGTTTGCAGACTATGAAGAGGAGATGTTCATAGAGCATGAGGGGGAGATTTTTGCAGAGTATGGAGAAGAGATTGAGGTGTTCTCTCAGCCATCGGGGTGGGCAGACGTATATGTGAATCGGGCAATTGCTGGTGGTCTTGTGCCGGGGCATTTGCAGTCTCACTATACACAGGCGACTACGCGTGCGGAATTTGCGGCACTTGCTGTAAGTTTATACGAGTTTTGGAATGGGGAAATCATTGGTCGGATTCCCTTTGATGATACCAATGATGTAAATGTGCAAAAGGCGGCATACATAGGGGTTGTACAGGGTGTTGGTAACAATCGATTTGCGCCGCATGACCAGTTGACCCGTGAGCAAGCGGCTACGATGTTGATGCGTTTAGCTTCTGCATTTGAACAAGCACTACCAGAGCAGGTGGCGGATTTTTCTGACAACGAGGATATTGCTTCTTGGGCGGTGGATGCTGTTGGCCAAATGCAGGCTACAGGCATTATGGGTGGTATTGGGAATAATGTTTTTTCTCCGCGTGGGTCATACACGAGAGAACAGAGTATTGTAACAATTTTGCGATTATTGGATTTTATTATGAAATGCATAATAGGTGATCTCCCACCACCACCAGATGGTGATTCGTCAGATTGGAGTGGAGAGACTGAAACATGGGGCATGGGGGATTACTCTTATGCTGTTGAGGATGACTATGAAATTGAATATTCTGATGCGCAGGAGATAGATGCTGCATTAGAAGAAGAGTTTGCATATCTTTTCTCCCTTACCAATACACATCGCAATACAGGTAACCAAAGAAATGATATGGTTGCAATTGCACGAACCCAAGTGGGATTTCGAGAAACGCCTGGTGTTGCAACGGCATATCAAAGGAGATTTAATAGTGATGGGCGTCAAGATTGGTGTGCCTGGTTTGTGGCTTGGGTTGCAAGAGAAGCTGGGATACCGACTTCCGTTATTCCTAGTCTAGGGGGAGCTGGGCCTATGCGCAGAAGTGTTCCACACTTTCCTGCCGGAAGGTTTGTGCCACGGCCAGGCGATCTGATGTTTCAACATGGTTCGAGACCAGGGTATACACGTCATGTGGCGATTGTAGAGTCTGTTAATGTTACGGCTGGAACTTTTTATGTCATTCATGGAAATTGGGGTGGCAGGGTAGCGCGCACCCGCTTTGCTCTAAATGATAGGTCACTTTCTTACTTTGGTGTTCCGAATTATACAAATACTGGTACATCGGGGCAATTCGGCACTGTTACCATCCAATATAACGTAAACGGCGGAACAGGTGCGCCAGCAAATCATAGCGTACGAATTGGAAACGATGGTGCAGCTAGGTACACTTTGTCTAATACTAGACCTATAAGAAACGGTCATACTTTTACTGGATGGCGGCGAACTAACGTGAGCCCTGATACTTTGCGACAACCCGGGACTGCCCTTACTCATAGGCCGGGTGATCCGACAAGGAATGTCACGATTACTTATGCCGCACAGTGGCGTGTCAATGTGCCCGCGCAACAACCCGTCACAATCCGCGCCACAGCCGGTAGCGGTGGTACAGCGTCTGGTGGTGGTACGGTGAACCGCAACGTATCGGTAAGCTTACGTGCCACCCCAAATAGCGGTTTTGCCTTTATCGGCTGGTTTGACGGTAATACCATGGTGAACACACAAAACCCATGGACATTTAATGCCTCTGCGAATAGAACGTTACAAGCGCGGTTTCTTCGTCTCACGACAATTAACCCGGCACAGCAACGTTTTGCAACGGCAAATAATGTATGGACTCGCAGTGCGCCATATGGTATAGCGGTGACAGAAGTGCACCGTAATCTGCGGCATGACGAGATGGTAATGGTCAATGCTACAGTTAGAAATTCGCATAATAATCTTTGGTATCGTACAACAGCAGGTCGGTGGATTTACAGTGGAAATCTAAGCCGCACGAATACAAGTTTTGCACCACCAACCCCGCAACCCACGCCGACGCCTACACCAACACCCAACAGAACCGTTACCGTAAGCGCCGACCGAACTACCGGCGTAACATCAGATACGATATTCAGGTTTACCGCAAACACGAACTTTGATGCAACGCGGGTCATCATGACCTTTAGTGGCGGCGGTCAAATCGAAATGAACAGAGGCACGAATGCAAGAACTTGGACGCTCAATACTCGCCTTACAGTTGCAGGTACACAAACGATTACAGTTCACGCTTATGAGGGTAGCACGAGACGTGCCTCAAATTCAATGACAGCGACAACACAACCGAATGTACCTACACCACAATTCGGTAGGGTTACCATTCAATACAACACAAATGGCGGCACGGGTGCACCGGCAAGCCACAGCGTACAAATTGGAAACGATGGTGTTGCAAGATACACGCTATCGAGTGTCAGACCTACAAGAGCCGGCCATACCTTTACCGGTTGGCGGCGAACCAATGTAGGGCCTGATACCTTGCGTCAGCCTGGTACTAGTCTTACACATGCACCGTCTAATCCGGCAAATAATGTAACTATTAATTATGCTGCCCAATGGCAGCCAAATGCGCCGACTCAGCCCAACAGAACTGTTACTGTAAGTGCAAACCGAACAACCGGCACGACATCAGATACAATTTTCAACTTTGTTGCAAATACGAATTTTGATGCAACAAGGGTAGTCATTACCTTTAGCGGCGGCGGTCAATTCAACATGAACAGAGGTACGAGCGCGAGAAATTGGACGCTCAATTCTCGTCTTACAGTTGCAGGTACACAAACGGTTACAGTTCATGCGTATGAGGGGACTACGAGACGCGCTTCGCATTCAATGACGGTAAGCTCACAGCCTGCTGGGCGTACTGTTACGGTAAGTGCAAACCGAACGACGGGCATAACATCAAGCACGATTTTCAATTTTGTTGCAAATACGAATTTTGATGCAACACGAGTTGTGATTACGTTTAGTGGCGGCGGTCAGTTCAATATGAACAGGGGCACGAGCGCGAGAAACTGGACACTCAATTCCCGGCTTACAGTTCCGGGCACACAAACGATTACAGTTCATGCGTATGAGGGGAATGTGAGGCGTGCTTCACATTCAATGACAGCAACGACTACCCGCTAAAGTAACTAGCTAAAACCCTGCTTGGCAAGCTTCACCTTTCCAAGCAGGGTTTTTTCATCACTCCAACAACCGCCTAAGCTCCTCCACAGCCCGTCGCTCCAATCGCGACACCTGCACCTGACTAACCCCCAACACCTTAGCCGCCTTGTCCTGGGTCATCCCGCGCCAATAGCGCAGTGCGAGGACGCTTTTTTCTTTTTCCGGCAGTTTATCAATCGCTTCCCGCAAAGACACGTGCTCGATCAGGCGTTCCTCTTGGGTGAGGTCGCCTAGGACTTGTTCCAGCGTGAAGCCATCCTCGCCGGTTTCGCGCTGGAGGGATTCTGTACTTGTCGTTGCCGTCTCCGCGATGGCGATGTCCTCGATGGTGAGGCCTGTCTCGGTGGAGAGCTCGGACAGGGTGGGTTCGCGGTTGAGGCGTTGTTCCAGGGTCTGTTTTGCCGTGCGGATTGCCATAGCGTTTTCTTTGATTCCACGGCTTACCTTGATTGCGCCGTCGTCCCGTAGGAAGCGGCGGATTTCGCCGGAGATTTTCGGGACGGCATAGGTGGAAAATTGCGTGCCGTAGTTGAGATCAAAGCCTTGCATGGCCTTGATGAAGCCCACACAGCCGATCTGGTACAGGTCATCGTTATCCACGCCGCGGCCGAAGTAGCGCCTTGCAATCGACCAGATGAGCCCCGCGTTTTCTACCACCATCTGCTCGGCGGCGTCTTTATCGCCGGACTGGACGCGTTCTAATAGTTTGAGCTTGTCCTCAGCCATTAATTCCTCTCCCAACCAAATATTGGCTCATCTTGGCGGATATTTTTCCGCCATACTTTGTTGTCCTCAATCTTTGATCAATATTTAGTCGGAAGAGGAATATTTTCCGCCAATCCGCATGGAGATTTTGCGCTTCATGGTCACCACCGTGCCTTTGCCCGCAGTTGAGCGGACACGGATGTTATCCATGAAGCTTTCCATAATCGTAAAGCCCATGCCGGAGCGTTCATCGCCGCCTGTTGTGAACATGGGGGTGCGTGCTTTGTCGATGTCCGGGATGCCCAGCCCCCAGTCACGGACAGTGATCTCGATTTCGTTCTCTGCTGTGATCTTTGCGCGGATGGCGATCTTGCCGATTACGTCCGGGTAGGCGTGGACGGTTGCGTTGGTTACGGCTTCGGAGACGGCGGTTTTGATGTCGCCGAGTTCTTCGAGCGTAGGGTCTAGTTGGGCGGCAAAGCAGGCCAGGGCGTTTCTGGCAAAGCCCTCGTTGATGCTTTTGCTGGGGAATTCCAATTTTATGTAGTTTTGTTGCTTCATTTCTTTTCTGCCTCCTTTAAACGGCTTCTGCGATTTCTACGATGCGGTAAATGCCGGATGCGGTGAGTACTTTCATTGGTTGGCGGGGGACGTTTATCACACTGGTGCGGCCGCCGATCTCTGCCATGCGCTTGTGGGTGTTGAGGACTACCGCGATGCCGGAGGAGTCCATGAAGGTGAGGCCTCCCAGATCCATGATGCAGTCCCGGGGGAGGGATTGGTCGATGGTTTGGCCGATTTTTTGCATGGCGGTTTGGGCGGCGTGGTGGTCGAGTTCGCCGGTGAGCCTTATTTCTAGGTGGCCGTTGGTCTGTTTGGTTTTGATTTGCATGGTAGGTGCTCCTTTGCTTTATTGGTTGAACGGTGATTTTATTGTAGGGGCGACCTGCGGTCACCTGTGGTTAGAGTTTGCTTGGGGCGGCGGGCGACCACAGGTCGCCCCTACAGATACATCTGAGGCTTGGAGCTTGTCCTTACATTGGATTTTATCTGAACTTGCTTGCAAAAACTGTCAAAATTGGTCTGCCCCTGTGTCTGATCGGTATTCCGACCATCAGACACAGGGGCAGTAGTATTCTATAGAAATGTGGTGCTGGAAATAGTATAGCTTGAGATTGTTACCGATCTTTAACAGAAATGAAAACAAACTTTGAACGCTAAAAATGACAGGATTTTCAAGGCAAAATCAGTTGACATAATTTAAATTATGCGAATATTTGTAAACTCGAAACAGGTGGTTTTGCCTTATATAATATTTACAATAAAAGATAATATTTGGCGAGTGACGAAGGGGGAGGGGGGGATGAATTTTTGTTGTGCGTGTAAAGTTTTTGTTTTTCTGGACAAAATATCTGTGAAAGGAATGATTTTGGGATGAAGAAACTTGTTTACACGCGTGTACTTGCGCTTATTTTACTTGTGATATTACTTGTATTTGGTGCAATGCCAGCGTCTGCATCGGCTACTCACACGCAATATGATTCAGTCCGGCTACAGGATGATTTCTATACTGCGGTCAATGCCGATTGGCTTTCGTCTACGGTTTTATCGCCCGGCCAGGCATCCATTAGTGGGTTCTGCGAGCTTGCGCAGACGGTTTATGCGACATTGTTAGATGACTTTTCCACCATGTGCCCGAATGAGACGCCCGGTGCGCTAGGCCAATTTTTGGCTTATTGGCGTATGGCATCTGATCTGGAGATACGCAATGCCCAAGGCGCTTTGCCGCTTCGGCCTGTGATTGAGCGGATTTTGGATCTGGATAATCTGGCGCAGCTTGACGCCCGGTTAGATCAGTGGGTGCTTGATAGTTTGCCGCTGCCGTTTGGGTTGTCCGTTGCACCTGATATGGGAAATGCGTCTTATCAGGCCTTGTACGCCGGTGCGCCGAGCCTGATTTTGCCGGATGTGAGCTATTATCATGATCCCTTTGGGCAGACCTTATTAGAGGTATTTGCGGAAACCGGGATAACACTTTTGGAGTTTGCAGGTGTTCCAAACGCCGACAGCGTCATGCAAAATGCGTTGGTATTTGATCGTTTACTTGTACCGTATGTGCAGACTGCCCTTGAACGCAGTGCGTATGCGTCTCAGTATCATCCGGTGGATATGGATGTGTTCACGCAGTTTGGCGGCGGGCTTGATTTTGAACAGCTGCTATCGCGCCTTGTGGGTCAGCGGCCGGAGCGTGTGATTGTTACTGATCCGGCGTTTTTTGAGGCGCTTTCTGATATCTTGATAGAAGCGCATTTTGAAAAGCTTAGAGATTGGATGCTTGTCCGTGCAGTCTTTGATTTCGCCGGATTTTTAGATGAAGCGTTCCTGCACACGGCGATGCATTACAGCAATGCAATCACAGGACAAACAACACGGCGAGATCCGGCACAGCTTGCATTTCTGCTTGCAACAGAAATCTACGGCGGAGTTGTTGGCGACTATTATGGGCGTACGTACTTCGGTGAATCGGCACGTGAAGAAGTTTCGGGACTGGCAGACGCTTTGGTAGAGGTGTTTCGTGTGCGTCTGTTGGACAATAATTGGCTGAGCCCGGAGACGATAACTGCGGCCTTAGAAAAGCTTGAGGCTTTGACCATCCACATTGGATACCCGGATGTATTTGATCCCATCTATGATAGATTTACTGTGACCGCCGTTGCGGATGGCGGTACTTTGCTCAGTAATACCATGGCGTTTGCACGTATGGCGCGTGAGGAAAATTTTGCGCGGTTTGGCACAGCGGTTGACCGTACCGCTTGGACGATGCCGGCGCATATGGTAAATGCACAATATAATCCTTTGGCCAATGCCATGACATTTCCGGCGGCTATTTTGCAAGCGCCGTTTTATAGTGCAGATCAATCCATGAGCGAAAACCTGGGCGGGATTGGCACTGTGATTGCCCATGAAATTACACATGCCTTTGATCTGAATGGTGCGCAATTTGGTGCGGACGGTAGTCTTTCTAATTGGTGGACTGAGGCTGATCATGCGGCGTTTTCAGAAAAGACTGATGCTATGATTGCGTTGTTTGATGGCGCAAGCCACAATGGGTCGGCTGTGTGTGGATATCTGACAGTATCAGAAAACATCGCAGATGCCGCCGGGCTTGGGGCGGCCTTTGATGTGCTACAGGGATTGCCGGCAGGAGATGCAGAGGCCTTTTTCTATAACTGGGCGCGGATCTGGCGGAATGTATGCACGCCGCAATATGCGGCGCTTTTGCAGAGAATGGATGTCCACGCGCCGGGTGCATTGCGCGCGAATGTGCAGTTGGGTAATCTGGATGCGTTCTATGATACCTTTGTAATCGAAGCGGAGGACGGTATGTATATAGAGCCGGAACGCCGCGTGGTCATTTGGTAGGCTCAGGGCATAGACTAGATTGGGCAAAGCTTTCTCTCGAGACGTTTCAGACGAGCTATTCTTTCTTGATAAAAATGTTTTGTTCAATTCAACTTTAGATTTGAGGTGCTTATCATGTTGTTAGGGCTACTATTGGGGCTGGGTGTTGGCTGCGCAGTGTGTGGCAGTCGGCGTGGTTGCGGTTGCCGTGGCGGCTTCCGTTATGAGTGTGGCTGTCGGTTTCGCCGTTGGTAGGCAAGTGGACACAGGGGCGATAATCTATCGTCTCTGTACATAGTGCATCTTCAATCTATAGAAAAGAGCCGCGCCGTCTGCATGGATGGCGCGGCTGGATTTATAGGCGGCAATCTCTGTAGATGGTCTCATTGGGCTAAGTCTATTTTTGCCTACATCGACAACTGAACAAAATTTTTATTTTGTTCAGTTTTTCTTGCGCATGGGTTCAGAACTGTGGTATACTGGATCTAGCATACCCCGGCGTTTAAAGGAGTTGATTGTTTTGGTAGATTATCGCAGTGAAGCCCCGTCTGTTCTATTGGAGTTTTTGAATTACCATGAGCATATTCGCAACCATTCCAGAAAGACCATAGACGAATACTTCTTGGATCTACGGATGTTCTTTCGCTTTATGAAGATTCACCGCGGTCTTGCATCTGCGGATGAAGTCTTTGATGGCATCCCTATTTTGGATATTGATTTGGACTTTATTAAATCAATCAGTGTTACGGATGTGTATGCGTTCTTAAACCATCTGTCCCGGGATCGTGCCAAGAACCAGCGCAGCCGGAATGTCAGTTATGGATTATCACCAACATCGCGGGCGCGCAAGGTTGCGACGATTCGGTCTTTTTATAAATATCTCACCATGAAAGTGAAACTGCTGGAACAGAATCCTATGCAGGATCTGGACACGCCCAAGTCTTTGCGGGCTTTGCCGAAGTTTCTATCTCTGGATGAGTGTATGCAGCTCTTGTCGTCCATTGATGGCAAGTATGTGGAACGGGACTATTTGATGATCACGCTGTTCCTCAATTGCGGGCTGCGGATATCAGAACTCATTGGATTAAACTTGACGGATGTGCGGGGTGACTTTATCCGTGTTGTGGGGAAAGGCAACAAAGAGCGGATCATCTATTTAAATGATGCCTGTCAGGAAGCCATGGAGAATTATCTGACAGTGCGGGAGCTGATGCAGTGTAAAGAAAAGAATGCGCTCTTTGTGTCGCGCAATCACAACCGCATGAGCCGGAGTACGGTACATCATATTGTAAAGAAGTATTTGCAGATGGCGGGGCTAGATAGCACGCAGTATTCATCCCACAAGCTACGCCACACAGCGGCGACTTTGTTGTTGCAAAATGGCGTGGATGTGCGTACCTTGCAAGAGGTGCTTGGGCATGACCATCTGAATACGACGCAGATCTATACCCATGTGGATAATGCCGAGCTTCGGCTGGCGGCCAAGGCATCGCCATTGGCGAATGTGAAAGCGAAAAAATGACCGCTTTGGAGGTGTGGGATCGATGGTGGAGTATTCCAAGCAGTAATTGATGGAAGCGGAGCGTGTGATTGCGTCTTTGCTTGTAAAGTGTGAGAGGGCACAAGAGGGGTTGCGGCCCGGAAGTGCGCAAGAGAGTTTGATGGTGAATCGTGTGCGTGGGTTGCGGCTTGCGCTTGGGTTGATTCGGGATGCGGGATTGGTTGTGCGTGACGAGTGATGCTTGTGGGTACTTCCGGAATATAAAAAACGCCGTGTGTGGTTTTGCGTATTGCAAAACCCTGCACAGCGTTTTGATAAGTTTACCGTTTGTGTAAATGATGTGGTGTTTATTTACATGTAAATATTTTACATCGCTATAAATATATAATGTTTAATATATACTAGATGCGTAAATTTATACTTTACGTTAAAATGTACCTGATTATATAAATTTTACGAGGTGCACTTCCCCTCCCCTTGTTGTGGCATAAATTTTTTGAAGTTTTGCGTTGTGAGACGGGGCGATTTGGTTTTTACTTTTAGGTCGTCTCCGACGGGGTGGATTCCGCCTGCGGGCGGAGTTTCTTTTTACCCTCCGGGTATGGACTCGGCTAACCATTTGCGAGAAGGTCACTCGCAAATGGAAGTCTCGTTCGATGCTTTCGCCCAAAAAAGAAACCAAAAAATGCGACTTAGGGCTGTGCCCTAAGAACCCCCTAAAATGAAGAGACCGAGCTAGAACGAAAGCCTCCGCTGCCATTGATACTTTCCTGTTGCCGACCTGTCACTGCAAGCATCCCTGCCCCTAGGCTCCTTTTACAAAGGAGCTGTCAGCGAAGCTGACTGAGGATTGCCTCTAGCGAATAAAGCTTGTATATGTCACAGGCCCGGGCTTTGGGAAGTCAATCCCTGCTTGCTTTCCGGCTTCAATACATTGTAGTAACCAAGCCATATTTTTACCGAGGACGCGCATGGTCTGTACCCCCTCTAGGTCTTGGCGTACATCATCTGGATTACTGCCGTGAATCATGTTCCAATATTGGCTGGACACAATGGGCATGTGGCTGAATGCGAAGTATTTATATAGTTGGTCAAGGGTAGCGCTCGCACCCCCTCTTCTACAGCTTGCCAGTGCAGCGGCGGGTTTGCCGCGGAATGGTTTGCGCATGCCGGCGTAGAATAGGCGATCCATAAAGGACGTAATCTTCCCGCCTGCTGAGGCGAAGTGGACGGGTGTGCCGAATACGAAGCCGTCTGCGGATTTTGCTTCTTCTATAAATACGTTTACAAGGTCGTCAACGACACAAAGACCTTTCCCACGGCATCCGTTGCAAGCGCGGCATCCCTCTATTGGGTCTGTTCCCAATTGGAAAAGTTTTGTTTCGATCCCCGCGGCTTCCAGTTCCTCTGCTACGAAACCAAGCGCTGTGAATGTGCATCCTGCCTCTTTTGGACTGCCGTTTACTAGTAGTACGCGCATGTTTTTGCCCCCTTTTCTATATGTTGAAATGCATCAAATGTGATTAAAATATTATGAAAAAATGATTTACCACTCCCCCTCCCTACTCCCTGCCATGGGGGAGAGGGGGTGTTGGGCTTAGTGCTGTAGGGGTTTCTGCGATTTGGACGTAGGGGCGGCATCCTGCCGCCCGCGGGCGAACACAGTTCGCCCCTACATGGGTTTATGTACGATGAGGTCTTCCCTGCGCGTACGTGTACCTACTGTTACCCTTTTAGGAAATTTTCCAGACGATCCATTCCCTCTTTGATGTTCTCCATAGAAGTTGCGTATGACAAGCGGACAAAGTTGGGAATACCGAATCCACTACATGGGACAACGGCTACTTCTGCGGCGTCTAGGAACGCCATAGCGAAGTCGTCTCCGTTTTCGATCAGCCGTCCGCCTAAGGTTTTGCCGATGAGGGCTTCTAGGTTCATCATGACATAGAACGCGCCCTCCGGGACGAGACAGCTTACGCCGTCCATGGCGTTGATGCGTTTGCAGATGTAGTCGCGTCTTTCTTCAAAGGCTTCTTTCATCTTGTACACGGAGCTTTGGTCGCCCTCCAAGGCTTCAATGGAGGCGATTTGGGACATGGTGGCAGGGCCGCCGGTGGAGTGGCTGACGAAGTTTGAAATGACTTTGGCGATTGCAGAGTTCGAGGCGGAATATCCCACGCGCCAGCCTGTCATGGCATAGCTTTTGGACACGCCGTTGATGAGGATGGTGCGGTCTTTGATCTCTTCGCTGAGTGAGGCAATGGAGACGAACTCCCCGTCATAGACCAGATGGTAATAAATCTCGTCTGCCATGATGTAGAGGTCATGCGCTACACAGATGTCACACAGGGCGCGGAGTTCTTCTTTTGTGTAGACCATGCCGGTTGGGTTGGATGGGTTATTGATGATGATGAGCTTGGTTTTCGGCGAGATGGCCGCCTCCAATTGTGCCGGGGTGATTTTAAAGCCCTCCGCCTCCCCTGCTGAAACCACAACAGGTACACCGTCTACCATTTTGACGGCTTCTAAGTATGTGACCCAATAAGGTGCGGGGATGATGACCTCGTCACCGGGGTTAACCAGTGCGCGGAGTGTGAGGTATACGCTATGCTTCGCGCCGCTTGCGACTATGATTTGTGTGGGATCATAGGACACGCCGCAGTCTGTTTGCAGTCTGGCTGCGATTGCTTTGCGCAGGGACAGTAATCCCACGGCGGGGGTGTATTTTGTCTCCCCTGCCATGATTGCTTTGATTCCGGCTTCTTTGATGGGTTCGGGCGTGTCAAAGTCCGGCTCACCCGGGCCAAAGCCGATGACGTTTTTGCCCTCGGCTTTCATTTGTTTGGCTAGGGTGTCCACCGCTAGTGTGGAGGAAGCGACGACGGCTTGGGCTAATGTGGATAGGTTTTTCATGGGGTTACCTCTTTCTCTTTGCTGTTGTTGTGTGTAGTATGCTTATATTGTGGGGTATGCCCTTTGTAGGGGACGATGCCCACATCGTCCCGCGGTATCAATTTTGCTGCACTTCCGTTTTTGCGGTGCAGATTTGCAACACAGGACGATGTGGGCATCGTCCCCTACAATGATAGGGTGCACCCGTAGGGGCGATTATCAATCGCCCGTGGTTTCAGTGTTGGTGGCAGTAAGGGCGTAAAGGGCGCGGGCGATTGATAATCGCCCCTACAAAGTGCACTGCACCTATTATAAATACTGTTCGTTATCCCCTACCGCTTCAACCCCGGCATAATCAACTCCCCTGCCAGCGGCAAGGTCTCAATCCAATCACAAACCGTATGCCAATCCGGCAGGCGGTGATTGCGGCGTTGTTCGTAGATGTTGCGCAGACAGCGGTAGTTTGTAATCATGCCTGCCATTAGCTCGAAGCCGTTGGGCAGATTATAGAGCAGGTCTAAGTATGCTTTCTTTTTCAGTGCAGGTTCAGCAGAACCATCTATGCTATGATAGACCTCTTGTAAAGCTTCGGCGGCTTCAATTGCCGCTTTGCTAGTGTGGGTATTGCAACTTTCGCCGATCTTGAAAAAAGCGACCCGGTGCATGGTGCTCATGGATGAGATGAAAGTCAAAAAGCGATACCGTTCCGCTTCGACCCAGGCTTTGTTGGAGAGGGTCATATCAAAGGTGACGGTGATGCCGGCTAAAAACTGGTCATGTCCCCCGCCTTTGGCGTTTGCGAGTTTGATTGCCCGCTTGATGTGAGGGTTTTCCGTATCCCCTCTTGTCCGCGCCAGGTGGATTTGGGCGACCTCCGCGTCGAATTCTTCCGAGGTGGGCGCTGTTTGGAGCATGGGATAGCCGCTGCGGAAGATGGTTTCATCTAAGCCAAATACTTGGACGTTTTCTATGTTTGCCATGTTGGTGTCCTCCCCTAGTATCGGTTTCCGAGCACAACCCGGAAGTAGTCACGTGCCAGTATCCTTGCGGAATAGGTCTCTAAAATATTGAATCGACCAAGCATTTGTTCCGCGTGCCCCTCCGGGATATCTTCCGGGTCTATATGCGGATGCGGCGTGAATACGCCGGTTTGGGAGTTGAACCTGCCCAGTTGTGAGATCCAGCTACGAGCTGCGAACGGGACGAATGGATCAATTCCCGAGAGTAGGTCTACACCGATAACGAGCCTTGAATCGAAAGGTAGATTGAAGAGGTTTGCCAGTGTGGGCATGATGTCATAGAATGAGCAATACCAGTCAACCACGATGGGTTCTGTTATCTTAGCGTTCCAGATAAACAGGCTGGAGTGATGCACGTCAATGTTGGGCTCATGCAAGGTGTTCCCGCCCAGTTCTTCCATCTCGGCGTGGCTGAGACCATACGGATAATGGTCGCCGGAGAGGACGATGACGGTATCTTCCAGCCGCCCGGCGACCTCTAGGCGTTCAATGATGTATGCGAGCATGAGGTCAAGCTCCATCTGGGTTGCAAGGAATGCTTGCACCGCTGTGGAGTATGGCAGATGTTCCACACTCGACCTGTGGCGGGCGGCCATGTTGTTGCCGAAGAAGTTATACTCTAGGTGTCCGCTTACGGTGAGGTAATAGACATGGAAGCGGTCGGCGTTGATCCAGTCGTCTACGCTTGCTTGTGCCATTTCCACATCAGAAGCCGGCCATTGGCGGGTGATGTCTAGCCCGCTTCCAATGGCAACCCAAGGGTAGCCTAAATTTGGATGGGAAAGATGACGGCCGTTGAATGTATGGGTATGGTTATGGTAAGCGAATGTCTCATAGCCCTGCGCTCTAAATAGGTTACCAAAGCCAAATGGCATGTAATTGTCCGCCGTCTGCTGGAAGGCGATGCGGTTTGTGGGGATCATGCCGAGCATCGTACCAAACTCGCCGCCGGTGGTGGAAAAGCCGGTGTCAGGAGTATAGAAATTCGGGAAGATGAAACCCTCTTGGCTTAGACGATACAGGGTAGGTGTTACCTCCGGGTGGATGGCAAGTGTGTGGAACGCTTCACCGAGAATCCAGATGAGGTTATAGTCCTCGAACATGCCGGTGAACCTATTGCGGGGTGAGGCGCGGCGGGTGGAGAAGAACTCATGCATGTCGAGCAGTTCCGGGTTTGTTTCGTTTTCGATTAGATAGTCAAAGTCGATATCCAGTACGTTATAGCCAAAGTAGATTTCGGGCTTTGTTTTTTTCCGCTCTGCCCCCTCCATATATGTAGGCTCTGGTGTGTCTGGCGGGTCTTCTGTCAATACGGTATACACAACATCTGATAAATCAGCCTCTGCACCGCCAAAGAGTATGTCGCGGAGGTCTAGGCGCATTCCGGTGACGAGGCCGAAGTTTTGGGCGGAGAGGTTTAGGTCGAAGTTCTCGCGATAAATGGTACTTAGCGGGAGCAGTCCTGCGGTGTTTATCAGGATTGATCCGATAACGAGGATGTGCAGTGCAACGGTGACGATGGCGACACGTGATAGCTCATACAGGCGCACGGGTCGTCTTTTCCATAGTTGTAAGGCTTGGAAGAGAGCGAGCGGCAGTAAGAGAAGCAGGACAGGCAGTGCAGACCCTGCGATGACCCGGATGGATTCCAGGAAAAATCCTGTAATTACATCGGGCGCAAGGGCTGCCGCGCTGAGTTCTGCGTAACTGCGAAAGACTGTGTAAAATACAACTTGGATGGTAAAGAGAAGGGTGAGGAAAATGATCACAGTCCAATTCAAAACACGGCTGATGCGGGCACTGCCGATGCTTGCGATCAGATTGCAGACAAGTCCTGCACCAAGGGAGAATAGGGGTACATAGACAAGTCCGACACTCCAAAAGGGCTGGTGATTCCACAAACGTAACACCAGTTCCATAAAGAAAATGGAAAGCGGAAAAAACGCCATACGTAAAATCCACTTTTTATGGCTTGTTAGGAATTTTTGTGTCGATTTTGACTTTGGCTTTAACTTTTCCAATACGCTTGTGTTTGTCGCTTTCTCCATGCGGATATCCTCTTCCCTCTATCTTCTAACTGCCGCCTGCAAGACAGTGTTTGCTACACTACCCGCCGCGGCAAGACCGCCGCCGCCGTGTTCTACGATGACAACAAAGGCCAGCGGATGGTCGGGGTCATCTAAAAAGCCTGCAAACCAGGCATGGGGGCGTCTCCCCTCGCCGACTTCGGCAGTGCCGGTTTTACCTGCTACCGGGAGGTTGCCGAATGTGCCGGTATAGTGGTTTATATTGGCAGAGCGCATAATGCGCGCAAGGTCTGCGGATACAGATGCGGATAGGATGGGATCACCTACCTCTATGCGATTTTGCCTTGGGAAAATGCCGCCGGAGGTGTATTCAATGAGCCGTGGCTCAACAGGTGTGCCTCCCCGGGCGATGGCGGCGACAAAGCGTGCCATACTGAGGGGATTCATTAAATTCTCGCTTTGTCCAACGCCTGACCAAGCGAGGGCGGTTGAGCCCTGCTCTCCTGCCACAAAGCGGCCGGGAGCTGTGTGGATGCCGTCTAGGTTGTATGAACTGAGCAGACCGAAGCGTTCTGTATACTGTCTGAGTACCGACCCGCCCAAGTCTAGGGCGAGGAGTGCGAAATAGGGGTTGCAGGAGAAGCCGAATGCTTGCTCTAAATTGATTGTGCCGTGGTTGCCGGTACAAGTTACCCGGTTGCCGTCGATGATGACATAGCCGCGGCAGGTGTAAGTGCGTGTGAGGGCATCTGCAAAAGTGTCAAGTGAGGCGGCGGCTGTGATGATCTTGAATACAGAGCCGGGTGTGAAGCTGGATGAGATCACACGATTTAGGAATACGCCGTTCCAATTGGGGTCATAGGGGTTAATTTCCGGCATGTTGTTAGGATCATAGGTAGGGGCAGAGGTGCTTGCGATGATCTCCCCTGTTTCGTAGTTCATTACAATGACTGCACCATGTCTGCCGGCTAGGGCTTCGTAAGCAACCCGGCTGAGTTCGGCGTCTATGGTGAGTGTAATGCTATTTCCGTCACCGCCCAAGGCGTATGTGCCGGTGAGGAGATTGTAACCGATGAGGTCTCCCGCGTGGGATTGGAGGATGCCTGTGCCGATATTGCCTCGCCTGTCCCCTACTATATGCATGTTGGCACGGCGGACGGCTGCGCTGTCGTTAAATTGCATGACACGGTTTTCTGCCTGGGCTAAAATCTCGCCGTTTCGGTCATACACAGAACCCAAGGCTAATTCGCCTCCTGCGAAGACATTTTGGTTGGAGGGAAAGGTCGCCCAATCCTCCCCGTCAGATGCGAGGCGGAAGAAGAATATAACCAATAAAATGACGGTTGCGCCGATGAGGGTGAGGAGTGAATAGGCGCGTCGTTTTACTTTTTTCATCGCCTACCCTCCCAATTGTCGAAGTAGCGGGGATCAATGCCGCTTTCCGGGTTATCATCGTCGAAATACCCTAGGTCAAAACCCGTGTCTGTGGATGACGCGTGGTCGTTGAAGTATTGCAAGTCAATGCCGCCCTCTAGGGGTTCGGCCTGTTCTTCTTCGTAGTAAATGTCGGGCTGGTCTGCGTAGTCGTCATCGAATGGCTCATATTCGCCGTACACATCCTGTTCCTCGTGTGCGTACTCCTCTTCATATGGCTCTTCTGTGTCCATCCGCTTCGCACCCCGCATAGCGCGGCGGTTTAGCTTGATGGCGAGGCTTGCGTTTTGTCTGGTATCTGCCGCTTTGACAAAGGCAAGCAGTCCCCAACTGGCAATCATACTAGAGCCGCCCCGGGACAGGAATGGAAATGTTAAGCCGGTGAATGGGATAATGTCCAGCGGGCCAAAGACGTTTAGGATCACTTGGGTTAAGAACATGGTCACGGCAGCGCCGGCGGCGATAACGTAAAAACTGCTCCGTGCTGTCCCTGATGTTTTCACAGCGAAGAGGGCGAAGATGACCACTGCTACAATGCAGAAAATGCCAATCAGAAGTCCCAGTTCTTCTGCCACCATACCGAATGCTAAGTCCGTGTCGGCGGCAAACACGCGCCGGAATGTACCCTCTCCTGCCCCTAATCCGAAGAATCCGCCAGAAGCGGTGGAGGATAACATGCGCACTTGCTGCATACCAGCGCCAAAGGGATAATTCCAGACATTGCCCCAAGTAGAAAATCGCGCCGCTACGTGGGGACGGATGGTTAAGACCAAGAAACCTGCCATGCCCAGTCCCCCGAGGCTGAGGGCAATGGTTGCCACATCGCCGGAGCGGAGAAAGGCGATGACCAAGAAGGCCGCAAAGAATACCGCCGCTGAACCAAAGTCGTTCATCAGCGCTAAAATGCCCACGCAGGCGGCGGCATAGGCGATAAACATGAATAAATTTCGCCGGGCAAACAGCCGCTCAAGAGAGGCCGCCCCTGCGAAGACGAACGCCACTTTGACGAATTCAGAGGGCTGTATGGCAATGCCCGCAATGGTGATGATACGCCGTGCGCCGTAGAGATAATCCGCTCGAAGAAAGCCGACTGCCAGAAAGAGGATGCCCGCAACCGCAATGGGCCAGCGGAGTTTTTTTGTCCAGCGCAGATCGCGGAGGATAAAACAGACTACAATGAAGAAGACGAGCCCTGCGAAAATCATGCCCGCTTCATATAAAAGCCCATCCGGGTTACGGCTGGCGATGATGCTCATGCCGATGGTACAGAGGAAAAAGGCTAGGGTCTCCACTTCAAAGCCGGTTCTGCCCAGAGAGCGGATGAAGAAAAAGTAGCCCCACATCATGGCGGCCATCGCCGCAAATCCAAGGGGGATTTGTGTGGTGAAGTTGTCTATATGTGCAATGGAAAGTTGCATGGCCAGTACTGCTTGAAGCAATGTAAGGAAGAAAAACGTGCCGGATGGGCGTACCCAGCGGCCGGGTTTGGTGCGCGCCAGGCTCTGTGCGCCCAGTTCTTCGGATTTTAGGTCTAAGAGCGCAAGCTCTACCCCGCCGATGCCGATTACATCCCCTTTGCGGACACGGGCGCTGCCCTCTAAATACTTGCCGTTAATGGTGACGCCGGATTTTGAGCCTAGGTCAATGGCTGTCCACTTTGCTTTGTCATCCCGGATGAGGGCTAGGTGATTGCGGCTAATGGTTGGATAGTTTAAGACAACATCGGTGTTTTTGGCGCGTCCGATGATATTTTCCCAGTGATAGAGTGCGATTTGAGAGCCATTGGGCAAACCTAAATAAGCCCATATCTCCGGCTCATACTTTTCGCGCAGGAGACTGGTCAGACAGCGCGATAAAATGATAGCGGATAAGATGGGCAGGAGAAAACGGGATAGAAATGTAAAGTATGGGAAGAACCCATCCAGGAACGCGAGGTTTTCAAGCTCCAGATCCATGTACTTCTCCTCCGAGGGAATGCTTGCCAATTAGACGGACAAATGGCAGGGAAAGTTCCCTGCCATTATAGCACAGATTTGCCTGTTTTGCCTATATAATTAAGAAGAAACTGTTGGTAGGTTTCCAAGATTATTGCGCTCTGTACCGTCCGGCAGGCTTTTGAGGTATTCGTTCCCGTTCCGATGTGCGATACCAACGCCTTGGATGCCGCCGTTACGAGCCAGGTCTACGGCTGCTTGTTTGTCCAGGATTTGACCGTCTGAAAGCTGATAGCCGCGGATTCGTCCGCTTTCTTTGACCAGGGCGACGATTTCTTTTGCGTCTGCGTGGGGTTCGGGGATGTCTTTTAGGGTGTTGAGGGGTAGTAGGGATAGGTTTTCTATATTCATATTGGGGTCTCCTTTGTATCTGGTGGTTGTAGGGGCGGATTCTATATCCGGCCTGAAAATGGTGAGGTTTGTGACTGGGCGGATATGGAATCCGCCCCTACGGGTTGATTTGGAAGGTTGCGGGCGCACAATGTGCGCCCCTACATGTGCAGATTCGGTTCATCGAAATTATGGGTGCGGTAAAATTCTTTTGTCTCTGCGACACGATAGGTTTCACTGCGGTTTCGTTCTAGGAGGCGGGTTAGGTTGTATAGGTCAATCCAGATTTCTTTTGCGCCCTCTTTTTGTTCGGGATGGAAAATAAGTTGCATTCCCCAGTGGAGGTGGGTTTCGCGGATGCCGTTTGTGTTTTCGGTGCGGCTGTAGCCTGTGCGTCCCATGTAGCCGATGACGTCACCTGCTTTTACGATGCCCCCCTCTTTCACATCCGGGTGAAAGGGGCGGTTTTGGCGGAGGTGGGCGTAATAGTAATAGCGCAAGCCGTCAAAACTACGGATGCCGATCCGCCAGCCGCCGTATTGATTCCAGCCCATGACTTCGACGATGCCGCTCTCTACTGCGATAATGGGCGTACCAACTGAGCCGAACATGTCGTGCCCCAGATGGCGGCGGTTGTAGCCGTAGCTCCGCCCTGCGCCGAAGTCGTCAAAGTGGCCGTAACCGAATCCGGCAGCGATTGGGCCAAAGGCTTTGAGGCCATAGCGGTTTTCCCAGATTTTCTCTCCCGGATTGTTGGGGTCTTCGATTTCGAGCCGATATTCTCCGACAAACTCGCCTAGGATGGCGGTGTAGGCTTCCAGATAATAGCCATAATGTTTCATATCAGACGTTATGTCACCTAATATTTCGCCATCCAATAGACGCTTGGCGAGGGAATCTAGGTCGTTTTTCCGATAGCGTGACCACTCTCCCCCGTGTTTTGCCGCTGTGACGGCGAGGAGTTCGATCCAGTTGAGGTGGATGTCTGTGCCGTGGGTGCCGGTATCGTGGTCAAGGGCTGTTATGAGTGCGCCGTAGGGCACGTTGAATTCTACCCATTTGATGTGGGTGTCTTCCTCCGGCTCTGTTTCTGTGGCGAATGCCGTGATTGGGCTTGATCGTAATAGTAAGATCAGGGCTAGTAGTAGCACTGCTAGTCTCTTTCTCTTTTGCATGATTGCTCCTTGGTATGCGGACGCGCAATGCGCGCCCCTACAAAATTCGCGATGTTTCTTGTTACTATTTCAAATTTGGGACTACTCCATACAGGCAATTCATGTCAAGGGTATTTTTGCATCTTTGGCATATGCTAAATGGGAGAATTTTTGTAAAGGAGACGAATTTATGCGGAGATTGATTTCTTTTTTCTTACTGCTTGCATTTTTATTAACGACAGGTGTCACATCTGCTATGGCGGCGGATAGTTGGGGGCTATCGTTCCCTACGCCGGGCGAAAAGCCGGTTGGGAATGCCTCGGCTGAGGCGCTATTAGAACATGATGCCTATTTTGTTGCCCCTACTGATGAAAAGGTGATTTATTTGACCTTTGACGCGGGCTATGAAAACGGCAACACAGAGCCGATTTTGGACGCACTCAAGGAGGCGAACGCGCCCGCTGCGTTTTTTCTGGTGGGTACGTATATCCGGGACAATCCCGACCTAATCCGGCGTATGGTGGATGAGGGGCATACGGTGGCGAATCATACCATGAACCATCCCAACATGTCGGCGATTTCAGACATGGAGCGATTCCGTGCAGAGCTTATAGAGCCGGAGGAAATTTATGCGGAGATTACGGGCAAAGAGATGCCGAAGCTCTATCGGCCGCCACAGGGCAAGTATAGTGCGGAGAATCTGAAGATGGCGAAAGAGCTAGGATATCAGACGGTGTTTTGGTCTCTCGCCTATGTGGATTGGTATGACGATGACCAGCCGAGCCATGAGCAGGCGTTTAGCAAGTTGATCCCCCGAGTGCACCCCGGTGCGATTATTTTGTTGCATAATACCTCCCGGACGAATGGAGAGATTATGGGAGAGCTATTGGCGAAGTATCAGGAGATGGGGTACTCGTTTGGGTGTATTACAGAGCTTGGGAGATAGAGAAAGGGCGACCGTGTGGTCGCCCTTTTGGGTGTGAGTGTGGAAAATGCTAATATTGTGGGGTGCACCCTATTATTGTAGGGGGCGATGCCCACATCGCCCCGTGTCCCCAATTTGCACTGAAACCGAAAGAACGGGACGATGCACCCGCAGGGCATGA